>Ga0163144_10013719_pt1 | contig 16876 bp, 15 predicted proteins | sample OliLak19BULKMAT1_FD_123175 | JGI IMG/M metagenome (GOLD analysis project Ga0163144, IMG submission 123175) | Freshwater microbial mat bacterial communities from Lake Vanda, McMurdo Dry Valleys, Antarctica - Oligotrophic Lake LV.19.BULKMAT1 | ecosystem: Environmental > Aquatic > Freshwater >... | reverse complement strand
TCTTACTCACGTAAGAATTTTTATGATGAACAATTTTCTGATAATCCAAAAAACGATATCGCAGTTCACGTTGTTGCGGTGTTTATTGTTACGTCTGGAGGCGAGGTGTTGCTACAAAAGCGGTCGTCTGATAAACGTCACAATGCTCGCTTGATAGACAAGACACTCGGTGGACATATTACATACGGTGACGACCCAGACTACACAGTTATGGTTGAAACTGTTCAAGAGCTATTGACGCCATCGATAGTACTGAGAAACACAGATGACTTTGCTAAAACACACACTCTTCTTAAGCATTATCTTAATACGGTTGCGCTGATACGGTTTGATAAAACTCGAGAGATAAGAGTTACGCGAATTGTAGATGGTATTCCCCGTGCCATGACAAATGTCGTACATATGTATATCGGGCTATATGACGGTAGCACCAAGCCAGCGGACAAGGAATCGGCAGGCATGCTATATTTTAAATTAGACGACTTAGATACAGAGATTGCGGCAACGCCCGAGCAGTTTACGGACGATTTGAAGACGTTATTTAAAATATATAAACCCGATCTGCAACAACTGGTAGCAACGTACGGTGCGTAATTTGCTAGTCTTGGCTTAGGCCATCTGACCCAGAGCTGCTTGTGGATATTGAAAAGTTTAAGTAGGTTGTAGCTCTGCATCAAACGAAAAGCCCTAGCCTCGCGGCTAGGGCTTTTCGTTATTAGGCAATGCTTATGATTTGAAAGTCTCTTACAAGACCCTATACTTGCATTTAAGATGCCGAATAATACTTATGAACAGCCTGATTTTGCGAGAAATTATGTGACCAGCCAGGTAGACAGGTCGAAAAATCGCTACGAATGGGACGTAACGCACCCTGCCACCCTGCAGTTTCTCGATTCGTCCGTTAATCGGGTACTTGATTATGGGTGTGGCAGTGGTATATTCACGGCTGGCATTGTTCAAAATGGCAGGCAACAACACGCTCAGTCTTTTGAGGCTGTCGGCACCGACGCGAGCGAGGAGATGCTACGGTATGCCGCGATGTTAGGCTCTAAAGTGGAAGGTCTGAGCTTTCAGCAATGGAATGCTGGCTCTGAGGATTCAGCGCTACAAAACCGTGGTTTTGATAGGGTGTTTGCTAAGTTGGTTTTAAACTACATCTCGGAACCACACCTACGGGAAGCTGTAATACCCCGACTACGTGAAAGTCTCAGTGACGAAGGGCTTCTTGTCGCGGTGCTTCCGAACCCACTCAGAGAGGCAGGCTATAGTGCCTCGCGAAACAAAAGTATGAATGAACTTGAAATTAATGTCGGTGGGTTTAGCGTAGAAGCCACAGTTCAATCGTACCATCACACTTACGAGCAGATATTTGGTGCTGCCGAGAACGCAGGGTTTACCTTCGGGAAGGTGCTTGGCCTGCCTGAAGTCAGGTTTGAACCTTATAAACGGAAGCTGATGAAGATCGCCCACCCTATGCCTATGATTTTTGATACGTTAAATGCAGCCAAGCGTTGGGTCTACGTGTTTGGAGCAACAGAAGCCTCTGCAAAACACTTCGATAATGCAGTAACTCGGTTTGAGGCCTGGAGAACGCAACAGTACCCGGAAATCGCCGATAGGGTTCACATAAGGCTACCGACACATGCTCATAATGAAGACATAGTGTTGCCGCTCAACCTACCGCACGATGCTCTCTACGATTATGTTGATACGTCGAACCTGGGCGGTAAAAGAGTGGTTACCATAGAAGGCGACTACGCAGAACACATGACGCCCAAGCAGAAGATCAAAACTGTCAGAGAGCTTTCCCGACAAGGTGTCCGGGATGCCATGGATATGCAAGCCTTTTTGATGCCGATTTAAGAAATACGAAAACCGCTAATATGTACGGGTTAGCTCGCAACCTGACCCAGTGTACCCAGCACAAGTATCCAGCCGAGCAAGCTTTTTGCGACAAGGCTAAGCACAATGTAGCCACGTTCGCCATACGCGTACGATTTCCACTTACCAATCTTTTTGTACTGTAGGTACATATTGATTGCAAAAGTATTAAAGAATATAAACGTGAGTATAAAGCCGAATTTTGCGTAGTCGGGGATAGAATCGGCAATGTTTGTTGTCGACACCCAGAAGTAAATACCACCCATAATCCATGGAACAATGCCGGCAATAACACCAATGTTAAATGGCAACCATTCGGTTTTGCTTGTTTTTTGATTGTACTTTTCCATAACTAGGCCCATAAGGTTCATTATGAAGTTGAGTGTAAAGATAAACACGACGGCCGATAGCTCAAAGATACCACCGAGCATTAGTAGCACAGTAATCATGATTGAAGAAGTAAATGAATACTCCCACCAACGGAGCGGGTTGATACCGTTTTTGATATTCTCTTCGTATTTGCGGACGTAGTAAGGCGAGGCAATAAATAAGTGGAACAGCGCAGACAGTAAAATAAATATTGGTGCAGCGACAGCAACGGGTATTTCGACAAGTGTTTCAGTAACTGGCCGAATACCTTCGGCTGTTTGGCCCAAAAATTGCGTCACAATAGGGAGCGTTAGTTCATAATTAACGATGACAAATAGTACTGCTGCCTGCACAAGGTGTAGTAACCCGGCGATTAAATTAAATCTTTGTAAGTCTCTTCCTTGTTTGGTCTTTGGCTTCACGTATATTACTCCTTGTAATAGTTATAATAAAATTTTAACATAAGCGGCGAGATTTATCATTTTATATTTATGCGTCCATCTTCGCTATGCCACGTTGTTGATTACACAAATGTGCTACATGCAAAGGGAGTATAATAGAGTCATATGGCAACTAACTACGCAATCGAAGCAAAAAATATAAGTAAGACATTTGGCGGCAAAAAAGCGGTCGATAATGTCACGTTAAAAATAAAAAAAGGTGAGATATATGGTTTTTTAGGGCCAAATGGTGCAGGTAAGTCGACAACAATAAAAATGCTTGTTACGCTGCTCGAACCAAGTAGTGGAAAAATAACGATTCTTGGTAATGACGCAGTAACAGATTCAGATGCTGTGCGGCTGGACATTGGTGTTGCTTTGCAAGAAGCAGCGTTAGACATGAGTCAGAAGGGTACCGAGTTTTTAAAAATGCAGGCCCGACTATATGGTATTAGGGGCAAGCAAGTGGCGGAACGAGTCGAAGAGTTAAAAAGCTTGGTTGATATCGGCGACGCAATTAATGACCCAATTAAATCGTATTCAGGTGGTATGAAGCGCCGGCTTGACCTAGCTGCAGCACTGGTACATAATCCGCAGATTTTATTTTTAGACGAACCAACCACGGGCCTCGACCCAGTGAGTCGCGTAAAGGTGTGGCAAGAAGTGCGTCGCCTCAACAAAGATCTTGGCATGACAATATTTTTAACCACCCAGTACCTGGAAGAAGCTGACCAGCTAGCCGACCGAATAGGGATAATTAACAATGGCAAAATTGTTGCTGAAGGAACTCCAGTTGAGCTCAAGCGCAAGTCTGGCAAAGATCAAATTCTTGTTGTAGCAGCACGCCAAAATGACGACGTTTTACAAGCACTCAAAAAAATAAAAGGCATTTCAAAGGTCGAGCAAATCGATGGTGAGATTATTCTGTCTTCTGCCCACGGCTCAGCAGCCATCGCGGGTGTCGCCATAGAACTCGAAAAACTGAAAGTAAAAATTAAGCAATTAACCCTACGCGAAACATCACTCGATGACGTTTTTTTGGAATATACAGGTAACCGACTTGAGCGAAAAGATGAGGGTCAGTCATGAATTCACAAATAAAAGCAAAGCCAGCTGGGTTTTTTAGCGACCTGTGGACGGTAGCTGCCAGAGCCTTAAGGGCAATTCCGAAAGAACCCGAAGCTGTTATCCCGGCGTTAATAATCCCAATTTTCTTTTTTGTGGTCAACGTAGGATCGCTGAGCGACGTTTCCAGCCTTGTGGGGGTTACAGACTTTTTGGCCTTCCAGTTGCCGGTAGCAATCGTATTTGCCGTTACGGGTATTTCGCGCGCGTCCGCCCTTGTCACTGACATCAAGTCTGGGTACTTCGACCGGCTGCTCGTATCTCCAGTTAAGAGAACAGCACTTTTGCTTGGTTTAATGATAGCCGACCTTGCTCTTGTAATTGCACTTTCTATTCCAGTAATTATTTTAGGCACGCTACTAGGTGTCGAATTTGTCACGGGAATTCCGGGTATCCTGGCGTTCCTGGCTATCGCTGGGCTGTGGGGTCTCGCGTTTACTGGTTTCCCATACGCAATCGCACTCAAAACAGGCAGCCCTGCAGCAGTAAATTCATCGTTTTTGCTGTTCTTCCCATTTGCCTTCCTGACAACGAGCTTTTTACCTCTCGAAGCATTAACTGGCTGGCTGAGAACTGTTGCGCAATATAACCCAGTGACATATTTACTCGATGGCCTGCGTAGCTTAATTTACGTTGGGTGGGACTGGCGTACATTAGGAATAACCATGCTTGCCATTGTTATTGTTCTGTCACTTTCGTTCACAATGGCCTTCTTGGCTCTGCGTGGACGTGTCACTCAAAAGTAAGGACTTCACGGTGTAAGCCGTGGTATACTAACACGTGATGGCGCGTTGGCCGAGAAGTTAGGCATCGGTCTGCAAAACCGAGCAGACGGGAGCGTTACCCGTACGTGCCTCCATGTACAAGTTAAAATGCGCGGATGGTGGAATTGGTAGACACGCAAGACTTAAAATTTTGTGGCCTTACGGCCGTGCGGGTTCGATTCCCGCTCTGCGCACCAACTAAAGTCAGCCCTCAATAGGGCTGTTTTTAGTTGACAAAATCTGCTATAATAAAAACACAAACTAGATAACATATAAGGGGAAATAATGATTGCACTGTGGATTGTTTTGGGAATTATCGCTATCGTAGGGATTTTTGTATGGGTAACATACAACAGCCTTATAACACTTCGTATCCGTGTAGATGAGGCATGGAGCGACATTACTGTTCAACTAAAGCGTCGTCTTGATTTGATACCGAACCTTATCGAAACTGTAAAGGGCTATGCCAAACACGAACGTGGCGTGTTCCAGGCAGTTACTGAAGCTCGTGCGAACGCACTTAACGCGCAGGGTGTAAAAGAAACTGCAGATGCCGAAAACATATTTGAAGGAGCACTCAAAAGTCTGTTCGCGGTAGCAGAAGCCTACCCAGACCTTAAGGCAAGCCAAAACTTTATCGAGCTACAACAAGAGCTCGTAGATACGGAAGACAAAGTGCAAGCATCACGCCGTTTTTATAACGGTGGTGTACGCGACCTAAATACAAAAGTTCAAGAGTTTCCAAGTAACGTTATTGCCGGAGCATTTGGATTTAAAAACCGTGTATTCTTTGAACTCGACGAGCTAGAGTTTAAACAAGCTGAAAAACCAGTCGAAGTAAAATTTTAGATAGAAAAACACGCGTATGTATAAAGCAATTGCCGCCAACAAACGCAGCACCGTGTTAATCATGGCTGTGTTTGTTGCGCTAATAGGCGGCATCGGGTGGACAATCAGCTATATCTACGGCAATCCTTCTATTGCAGTCACTGTGGTTATTGTTGCTGCTGTGTATGCATTTATACAATATTTCCTGGCCGGGTCACTTGCGGTTGCTATGACGGGCGCAAAGCAGATTGAGAAAAAGGATAACCCTCGGCTGTATCGTATAGTTGAGAACCTAGCAATTACACTTGGTATCCCTATGCCAAAAGTGTATATTATCGATGATCCGGCGCCAAACGCTTTTGCCACGGGGCGAGACCCAAAGCATGCAATTGTGGCAGCGACTACGGGGCTCCTTGATATTATGTCTGATACTGAGCTAGAGGGAGTGATGGCGCACGAAATGGGCCACGTTCAAAACTACGACATACGTGTCAGTATGATTGCGTTTGGCTTGGTGAGCGCTATCGGGTTACTGTCGGATATAGTCCTTCGTATGCTGTTTTTTGGAGGCGATAGGCGCGACAGTATTCACCCTGTTTTTTATATTGTTGGACTTGTTTTGATAGTACTTGCGCCAATTATTGCAGCCATAGTACAGCTTGCTGTTAGTCGCCAACGTGAATATTTAGCAGATGCCACCGGCGCACTCACGACTCGACACCCTGAAGGCTTGGCAAGCGCGCTCGAAAAACTACGTGACCACGGCCGACCAATGAAGCACCAAAGTACGTCATCAGCACATATGTTTTTTTCTAATCCGCTCAAGCCAGGGTTTTTTTCCCGCCTGTTTAGTTCACACCCACCTCTTGACGACCGAATTGCACGTCTACGTGGTAACGCGAATAAGTTTTAGTCATGGCTAAAAAAGCGCCAGTAGCCACTCGTCGCAAGAGGTTTACGGCGTCAGTCAAAAAACCCTACATAGTAATTAAGGCGCACACACACGCATTTATGCTGCGTCGGCCACACCGCAGTTTTCGTCGCACGCGTAGGCGGGATTATGCGCGTGCGCTCAAGCTTCCTGGGTACTTTGCATTTACGGATTATGTCCGTAGAACGTTATGGTCACACAAAAAAGTATTTATTTCGCTAGCACTCATATATGCGGTTCTTATGGCTGTGCTTGTTGGTATCGCATCGCAAGATACGTATACAGTCCTTACGGATACATTACGGGAAACAGGTTCGGAGGTATTCGCGGGTAATGCAGGCGAAGTTGGTAAGGCGGGTCTATTACTACTGACTGCGCTGACTGGTGGTTTGTCGGGGAGCTTGTCGGACGTACAACAAATCTATGCTTCGTTACTTGCGCTCATGGCCTGGCTAACGACAGTATGGTTACTAAGGAATATATTAGCTGGACACAAAGTAAAGCTCCGTGATGGCCTATATAATTCGGCAGCACCACTTCTTTCGACATTCCTTGTGGCACTCGTACTTGTAATACAGCTGCTGCCTCTAGCACTAGCACTTATCGGTTATTCAGCTGCGGTCACGTCGGGTCTGCTAAGTAGTGGGGTAGAGGCGATGTTATTCTGGGTTTCGGCGGCGCTACTTGGCGTGCTGTCTATGTACTGGATAACAAGTACGTTCATTGCACTCGCGGTTGTAACACTCCCGGGTATGTATCCGGGTAAAGCACTCAGAACAGCTGGTGATTTAGTGATTGGCCGGCGCATGAAGATACTTCTTCGTATTGTATGGATGTTGCTCAGTATCATTGTTGCTTGGGTCGTCATTATGATACCAATTATTCTGCTCGAAACATGGCTGAAGGGTATATGGCCGGCTATTGAGGCGGTGCCCGTGATACCTGTTGCACTACTTCTTATAAGTTCAGCAACAATCGTATGGTCAGCTGGGTATATATACTTACTATATAGAAGGGTTGTCGAAGATGACGCAGATCCAGCCTAGCGAGCGAGCCTTAGAGCTTCGTAATCTTTTGCTTTCGTATAGCCACGAGTATCACGTGTTAGATATGCCAACAGTCGATGACGCTGTGTACGATAGTCTTTTTAGTGAGCTTAAGAAAATTGAGGCACAGTATCCCAAGCTTATTACCAGAGATAGTCCGACACAACGAGTAGGCAGTGAACTACTTGGCGGTTTTAAAAAGGTAACCCACAGTACACGCATGTTGAGTCTCAACGATGTGTTCAACCACACAGACGTTGAAGCGTGGGTAGTACGTATGGATAAATTGCTACCGGCCCGAACACATGAGTTTTTTGCTGATACAAAAAAAGATGGCTTGGCGTGTGCGCTTATATACCAAGATGGCTTGCTTGTTCGGGCAGTCACTCGCGGCGATAGCTATGTTGGCGAAGATGTGACGGCCAATGTACGGACAATTAAAAACGTTCCACTCAGACTTGTCATTCAGCCTAGCCATAAACATACTACAACACAAAATAGCAATTACTGCGGTCCGTCATGTGCAGGTGGGTATGGGGATTTTTTGGTGGGGCGTACGGAGATTCGTGGTGAAATAGTGATGCTTAAGAAAGATTTTGACGCGCTCAATAGAAAACAGCGTGCTGATGGTAAGCCAGAGTTTGCTAATCCGCGTAATTTGGCTGCCGGGACTATTCGTCAGCTTGATCCGAAACTTGTAGCGGAGCGGCCACTGACATTTATTGGCTATGACCTGATGCGAGACGATGCTGGCGAAGTATCGACGAATATGTTTGCGTACGAGGCTATGACGGCGCTTGGTATTACACGAAGTCAAGAAGCGACAACGTTTACAAGCCTACGTGATGTTATGCATTTCGTGGATGAGTGGGACGAAAAGCGGGATAGCCTAGCGTACAATACAGATGGTCTGGTAATAAAGGTTAATGACCGTGCTCAGTACGCAAAACTTGGCATTGTCGGTAAACAGCCCCGTGCAGCGGTTGCGTATAAGTATGCAGCTGAACAAGCGACCACAACTGTAAAAGATATTATTATTAGTATTGGCCGTACGGGTGCGGCAACACCAGTCGCGGTATTTAACCCAGTAGTTGTAGCCGGGTCAACCGTACGACACGCAAGTTTACATAACGCCGATGAAATTGCACGGCTTGATATTCGCGTAGGCGACACAGTCGTAATATTCAAAGCTGGCGATATTATTCCCCAAGTTGAATCTGTCGTTATGGAACTCCGACCAAAAGACGCTAGGGCTATTGATTACGCAAACCTACTCACCCAGCAGTACCCAGAGCTTGAGTTTGAGCGTGCTGATGGTGAAGTCGTGTACCGCGTAAAAGGTCTGAGTGGTGACTTGATATTAAAGCGTTCGGTTGAATATTTTGCATCTAAAGCGGCACTCGATATTGAAACATTGGGTGAAAAAAATGTCGTCGCGTTAGTCGATTCGGGATTCGTGAAAGACGTTGCTGATATTTATACACTTCGTATCGAAGACTTATTGACGCTAGACCGGTTTGCTGATATTTCGGCACGTAAATTAGTAGATGCAATTAGTGAAAAAACGAATCCACCACTTGAAAAGTTTATACTTGGGCTTGGTATTCGGCACGTTGGTACGCAAACAGCCATTGACCTTGCGAATCAATTTGAATCGTTGGGTGCAATCGCTCAGGCCACACTTGATGAGCTTGAAGCTGTAGACGGTATTGGAAAGATTGTCGCCGAGAGTGTGCTCGGGTGGTTTGCTGATGAAGATAACGAAGCTTTGCTTAGTAAGTTTAGTCGGCTTGGAGTGAAGCCGTATTACTTCAAGAAGACGGGTAACCTGGTCGGTCAGGCATTTGTCGTAACGGGAACGCTCGCTACGATAAGCCGCGACGAAGTGGCCGAGCGCGTGCGTGCACACGGGGGTATATTTCAGACGGCAGTCACCAAAGACACGACATATATTGTGGCAGGTGGTAAAGTAGGAGCAAATAAACTTAAAAAAGCTCAGGAATATGGAGTTAAGGTTATTAACGAAGAAGAAATGAGGGATGTATTAAATGGCTGAGCTAATTTTACCGTCAGATTTACTACTTAATAGGCGAAGTCGCTATGTAGAGACTGAAGAGCTTGATGATTCTCGCGTAACAGTACTGCTAGAAGATATGGAGCGGATTGCTATGGGTGAGCGTGATGAAGCGCACCCAGAAAAGCGATCACTTGTTGGACTCGCAGCACCACAAGTTGGTGAGTTATTACGAATTATACTCATAGATTTAGCTGCTGACCCAGCTACACCAAACTTCATGCCAGATCTAAAGTTTTTTATTAACCCGCAAATTATTACAACGTCGTATGACGAAAATCTAGGTCGTGAGGGTTGTTTTTCTACTGGAGAAATTTGTGGCGCTGTACGTCGCGCGAATGATGTTATCGTGAGGGCACTTGATGAAGACGGTAATGAGTTTGAACACACATCGACAACTCCGTTCCAGGCGCGTATTTTGCAGCATGAAATAGATCACTTAGATGGTATACGATTTCCATTACGTGTACGCACGAAATCGCACCTTCATAGGGTGGGACCAGACAAGTTTCAAGAATATCGAAACAATTGGGAAACATGGAGTGACATGTACCCATATGAAGACTGGCTACGAATGTATAACGGTGAAAAGGAAAGGGTAGAATAATGCCAACGTTTATATTTAACAAACTTATACGCGATAAATTAGCTGGTGAGTATGAGCGCATGAATCAAAAAGCAACGTATCGCACACTGTCAAAAGCCGAACATAGCGAAGCGCTCAAGCAAAAAATTAACGAAGAAGCACGTGAACTTATAATTACGTCTAGCACCGACGACATTGTTGGTGAGCTTGCTGATATAAAACAGGCAATTGGTGATTTACAAACCATCCACGATATTGGTGACGATCACATAGAAAACGCTCGCCAAAAAAAGTTTGTTAAAAAAGGTGGCTTCAACGGTGCGAATTATGTCGAGACACTTGAACTTGCTGATGATGATGAATGGGTTGATTATTACAGAGCGTCTCCTGATGTGTTTGTAGAAAAAGGAGGTGTGTCACTAACTATCGAATACGGCGAATACGAGCATTATAAAGGTAGTTTGTATGAAGTTATTGGGCTCGCAAAACATACCGAAGATAGTTCATGGCTTGTTATGTATAGACCACTCAATAGCCAAAATTCTGTCGGGCATATATGGGCTCGGCCGTACGCCATGTTTATGGGTAGTGTCACAATAGACGGTAAGCACATTCCAAGGTTTAAAAAAGTGAGCAGGTGATATAAAATAAACGTAACAATTAAGTGAGGAACATATATGGATCCAAATAATCAACCAGAAGCCCCAGAAACACCCGTTGTAGCACCTGAAGTGCCGGCTCAGGCCCCGGCTCCTGCTCCACTTGAGCAAGCACCAGCGCCTGCCACACAACCTATGGCAGCACCTGTAGGAGTTGATCCTGGGCATGGGCTCGGTATCGCTAGTCTTATCGTATCGCTACTTGGCGCAGGGCTTGTAGGGCTCATTTTAGGTGTTATTGCCCGAAACAAGTCTAAAGCTGTTGGTATCAAGAACGGACTTGCACTCGCTGGTATTATTATCGGTATCTTGAATATGATTGTTGTAACATTGGTTGTTGCTCTTGTTGCGTATGCTGGTATTAGTGTCGCAGCAGAGTGTAGTAAGCTCGGTAACGGTACTCATGTACTGAGTAACGGCACTAAACTTACTTGTGGCCCATCAACAACTAACTAGTTTATATTATCGAAGTACAAACACCTCGCACTTGTGCGAGGTGTTTGTATGTTAGAGTTGTACGTAATGGCGGAAATAAAAAAACTCCCAACTAAACAGCGCTTGCTCGCAATCTTAAAAGTAGCCCAACTCACCTTTAAGGCTGCTCCGTGGTTGCTAGTAATTCAAATTTTCGGCGCTATAACTGATGCAATCTTGCCAATTATTACTATATATTTTGCGGCACTCACAACAACAGCGCTTGCCGGAGCGGCTTTTGGTGTTGAAGGTGCTGGCGAACAGGCCATTATTTATGTCATTATAACGGCTCTTCTGGGTATTATCATGGCCATATGGTCGAGCGTAAAACAGTACCTCTCACAGCTTATGGAATACAAAATTGAGGCGGCTGTGAGTGATCAGATGTACGAGCATTTTTTACGGCTAGAGTTTTGGCAATATGACGATAAAAATACAATAGATAATTTTGATAAGGCTTCACAATTCGCGCGTTTTTTCCCGTATATATTCAACCGATTGTCTGAGATTCTGAGCAATGTAATCACATTAATAGCTGGCCTTATTGCACTTATTTTCGTGAGTTGGTGGCTTGGCCTCATACTTGTGATAGCGGTTATTCCGGGCATTATTATTCAGTTTCGTTTGTCGCGGGCTCAAGCGCAGCATTGGAATGATAATATTGAAACTAGGCGAGCAAAAAGCATGATTGAATGGAATATGTTACAGCCAAAGCCAATTGCAGAACTACGGCTGTACGGCATGGTTCGGCATTTACTTAATCTTCGAATGAAGCTAAGAGATGACGACGACAGGAAACGTATTGAGTTTGAAAGACAATATATATTTAAAAGACTTGGTGCTGACACACTAGAAGCAGGTGCCGAGACAACAGCGCTTATATGGACTGTTATACAAATTATTGGCGGCGTACTTCCCGTTGGACAGTTTATTTATGTTCAGCAAATCGTTTCACGCGCACTCGGTGGCGCAACCGGATTTGTGAGGACACTAAATATGATTGATGAAGATCTTGCAAACTTAGTTTACTATCAGGAATTTATGGATTCACCAGAGCAGGCGGTATCTACAAAAAATTTCCGCGGTACGCCTGGTATTATTCGTATAGATAACGTAAGTTTTCGATACGCTAACACAAAACGTGCTGTTCTACGTGACGTTTCTCTCGAAATACTTAAAGGACAGCATGTGGCAATTGTAGGCGAAAATGGTGCTGGAAAATCTACACTTATTAAAATTCTCACAGGGCTGTATCACCCTACAAAAGGGAGCGTATTGTTAGACGGAACGCCTCTTTCGGAATATAATATAGATACATGGCACAAGCAACTGGCTGTTTTACAACAAGAGTATCTTTCGTACGGCTTTGCTACAGCTAAAGATAATGTATATTTTGGTGATATCAGTCACCCATTTGATCAAGCGCGCTTCGATAAAGCAATAGATGACGCCGAAGCGCGAACATTTTTAGAAAAACTGCCGAAAGGCGTTGATAATTTCGTTCTCAACTGGATGGAGGATGACGATGGCAACAAGGGGATTGATCTTTCGGGGGGTCAATGGCAGCGTTTGGCATTAGCCCGCAACTTTTACCGAAATAGCCCAATTATTATCCTAGATGAACCGACATCAGCTATTGATGCATTAGCCGAATCGCGTGTATTTAAGCATTTACTTGAAGCAAAAGATAAAACGATAATCACAATTAGCCATAGACTGACAACGGTTAAAAAAGCAGACATAATATTCATGTTAAAAGATGGTAAATTAGTTGAACAAGGAACCCATGATGAGCTTGTTGGCAAAAAAGGTGCGTACGTCACAATGTTTGAGTCACAGATGTAGTGAACAAAAAAATACCCCGCCGAGGCGGGGTATTTTAGTAGGAGACAGGTAGTAAACTACCAGCTACGCTGACGGAATGCACCGCCACCGCTCTGTCCGCCGCCGCTTCCGCCGCGGTCGTTGCCGCCGCCGAAGTCACGCTTTGGTCGATCTTCTTTTGGACGTGCAAGGCCAACGCTAATTGCGCGGCCGTCAAGCTCTTTGCCGTCAAGGCTATCAACAGCTTTTTGATTGTTTGCTTCGTCTGTAAATTCAACAAAGCCGAAGCCTTTTGAACGTCCGCTATCACGGTCCGTGATAACGCGTGCGCTTGAAACTTCTCCGATTTGCTCGAAAAATGCTTTCATTGTGTCGTCGGTAGTTGCGTATGCAAGGCTACCGATAAATAGGTTTTGTGCCATATTGTAGGTTCTCTTTTCTTCTTATCTGATTCTAATTATCGTCAGATCGACCGCTTGAGCGATTGGTTGCGGAGAAGAGAGTTTACCTTAAGAGTAAGCGCCCGCCTTTTGCCTTAATACGCGTATGCTTTCTGAACACCATTATTTAAGCATAGTCTGATGAGAATAGCTAGTATAAGCACGATAAAGTGCTTGTGTTTAGCGTAAATCTGCGTGATAATAGGCGTAGCTGGTGCGCAATATGGGGCAACCTTTGCGCTAGATAAAACAAACACAGCTAACACAAATAAGTGCCCCGGGTGGGCGCGTAGCAGCGAAGTCAGTACTCGTGCCTGGAAACAGGGGCGAGTATTTGCTATAATCAGTCGAGTTTGGGGCATTGGCACAGTTGGCTAGCGCGCTTCCATGGCATGGAAGAGGTCATCGGTTCGAATCCGATATGCTCCACCAAACATAAGCATTATTCATGTTTTATGACCGAGCTAATAGAGGTCACGATGTACCGACGCGGCCTCTTTTGTTGTTGCAGGCCCTTTCGAGTCGACTCGATCGTGATCATCATCCGGCTGGTTGACCTCTGTTGGAGTGATTGCAGTGCGCATCGCAAGGTAGCTATCGGTACATCCGTCCCCGGAGGGGGAGCACGAAGCAGTACCGATTCCGAGACCTCCCGCGTGGCATGCATACGGGACATCCTTCTTTCGGGAAAATTGGATGAGGTTCGCAATCGAGTGAGCGAGGGCAACATGACGTCGGCTGAGCTAAGGGGAACCCCCCACATCGTGGGGCTAGACAACTTGCCGGCCCCGCCAGCTATCATGGATGCTTCAGTACTTACGTGTCTCGGCGTAGTGCGGATCGCGCCGAAGCTGTTCTTGGCGGCTATGTTCGCAACGCGAATTGGGGTTGACAGAATCGAACGGGTGATGCTTACTAAGAGCAGCAATGGAAAGCGATCCAAAATCAGTTCCGAGATCAGAAGTCGGGCCTCCACAAGGTTCAGATTTGGGTTTGCCGCCACCCGAGCCGTCCAGCCGTCGATCGCAGCTGCTCGCACGGCGAGTGGGTGGCCTCGTGGCTAGTGCCGAACGTGCGAGGACACCCGAAAACGTTGTACCAAAAATTGTCGAGACCATTTCCATATCCGACATAGTCGTGATCGGGTCTGGAGATCGCTTCAGCGAGGCTGATGCAGACAGAATTCGGCGTGCTGTGAGATCAAAGGGGTTAGGGCCCGCTCAGTTGCCTCCCAAAGTTCCGAGGTCGACTGGCTCAACAATACGGATCCCGGTGCACGGCTAGGATTCGGGTTTCCCGATGTCCGAGCGGTAGGGTGCGTCGAGTCCGAAAAGGACCCAACCCACCGAGTCGAGGTAGTTAAATAGTTTCGCTGTTGCTCGTCGAAACCGAGGGTTGATAGAACTATCATCTTGCTCCCGACTTGAAGCGACGCTAATTACACCGACGGGAATGTGAGCGTAATAGTCCTCTTCCAAATACCGAATTGGTTTGGCGAGATATGAGCGCCAGGGTGAGTTTTGCGAACCGCTCTTCATGTAATTTGGAGCACCGTTCAGAAATGCTCGTGTGGCAGCAAAGTTTGATCCAAGCGACAATGGGTCTTTGCGCATAGTGTCGAAATCTGGCCACGTACCAGTCGATGATGCCCACAACCCAAGTTGCCGTTCTTCTGGGTACCACCGGATCCAGGCCTCAAGCTTAAGCGCCTCATCTGCCGGACTTTTTAGGATGTCGCGTACATCTCGGAGCGCTTGCTCCCTAAGAAATTTATGGGCATCGGCTTGGCGATCAACCATGTTCGTATCGTTCCCATAAAGCCACTGAAACCACCAGTCCGAGAGCCGGTAACCATATCGATGCGCTGCTTGTGCGTCTGAATAAGCAGACAAGTGTTCCGCAACCAGATCGACACGGAGTTCTTCCAGTATTTGGGGCGCTTGAAAATAGAAGGGAGGAGCGATCAATTCGACGTCGATGTGAGACGCTCGTTCCTTCTCCATTTCTCGTAGGCGGGTCAAGTTCTTCCCGTCCAGGTCCCTTGAGTGGTGCGTGCGGGAAGGAATGATGGCAATACGTCTCAGCTTGTCTTTCGAGTCACCTGTTGCCTGCATCCCGCTGGCGGTCATGTATCGCGAGTCGAGTAGAGCGTGAACCAAAGGAGGGTCCGTCACGCTCGATCCCACGATGATGACATTCCTGCCAGTAAAGAGTTTTTGTAAGATCAGTTGGCTGTTTTCCCGCGTGACTGCGTAGTCTTTTTCACTGACGACCGGGCATGCGTCTTTCAGCTGCGGCTCGCTACGGGCTTCGCGTCCAACGAAGCCGTGCAGATAGACAATGCACAATACAGATTGATCCGCCATGCACTTCTTGAGTATCTTGAGTTGTTTAGCCGGATCAATGGGCTTGCCGTGGTTGTCGACCCCGAAGGCGAGTATCTCCCGCCTTGAGTAAGCTGCAACAACAACGGTCTCTGTCGACTGAGAGTCTTCGAGATCGTCAAGCGCGTCTATGAGGAACTGATCATAGTTGGGCGTCACGACGATGACGCTCTTGCCAGCAGCAATTAGCGCGTTGGCAGCTCCAATCACCCGATCGTTGAAGTAGCTGGTTTGGTCGAGCGGGCCGCGATAAAGATGGTCTCCAATCGCTTCGCGCAATCTGTCTCGCCAACCGTCGGTTCTGGAGGCCCTAAACCGCTCGGCAATTGCCGAGGAAGTCTGGAGGGGCGACATCGCGCGAACGAGCTCAATTCGCTCAGAATAATCTCCAAGGTCGCGGTCCAGAAGCTGAGCTGAGAGGCCGGCCCAGCTGAGACCCGTTCGCTCTATCGAAGCACCTGCTCCGACATACAGAGTTACGGGGTCGAGTGCGCTGAGATCATCGATGAGCTTGTGCGTTGAGCGCAAGTGGAAGAACGCACGACCGCGCTCGCTCGAAGTTCCCGTTCCCATTCTCATAAATTATCAATGGTGAGGGTTCAATAGGTGCGTTTGACGCTACTTTATTTGGCGGGGAAGTTCTCACGAAGAGCTAAAACCTAGGCCGCGTCACCGTTTTCTAGAACGAAAGACGGTCCTCAGAGCACAGTCTTCAGCGAAGTCCACTCAGAAGTGAACCTCGCGAAGTTGATAGACACCCTCAATGACTATCAGCGCTCGCGCCCGTGAGTATCACGCGTCTGCACTCCACGCAGTCGCAATTCCTTGAGCACGGTTGTCGAATCGAAGCCCAGGTGTGTGCCGATATTCTCTAGGGACTGGCCAGCGGCATAGTCCTGGACTGCTGCATCGATCTGCGCTGGACTCATGCTCTTGGATCGTTTTTCAATCCCGGCTCGCGTGAGGTGGTCCGCAACCGTGGTGTAATGTACACCCAACTCTTTCGCTATGGCGGCAATAGATTCACCACCGAGATAAGCCGAAACAAGTC
>Ga0163144_10013718_pt1 | contig 16879 bp, 14 predicted proteins | sample OliLak19BULKMAT1_FD_123175 | JGI IMG/M metagenome (GOLD analysis project Ga0163144, IMG submission 123175) | Freshwater microbial mat bacterial communities from Lake Vanda, McMurdo Dry Valleys, Antarctica - Oligotrophic Lake LV.19.BULKMAT1 | ecosystem: Environmental > Aquatic > Freshwater >... | reverse complement strand
GCCGTCCTCCCAGACGCCCGCGGATCACGGGGCGGAGTTTACTCCGCCCGCTCCGTCGGGCGTTTTTCTTTGCCTGAACAGGACATTTCACATGACCACACCCACTTTGCCGTGGACGCGGCAGGGCCGTTTCCTGCGCACCCTCGCCAAGACCTGCAATGTCGCCGCGGCCTGCCGCGCGGCCGGTCTCGACCGGCGCCTGGCCTATCGCTGGCGCGCCCGTGATGCCGATTTCGCACGCCGCTGGAAAAAGGCCGCCTCCCAGGCGGCCGATCTTTTACACGACGAGCTCATGGAGCACGCCCTGCTCGGTCGCGAGCGCATCGTCTACCGCTACCGGCCGACCGCCGCGCATCGGGCAGTCCGTCAGGAGATTTTTGGGTCGCCGGCACCAAATTCTGGTCCGGCCGAATGCGATCTGGCGAAGCGCTTGCGCGAAGCGGAGGTCCGGATGGCCCGCTACCACGCCGAAATCGGAGTCACTTTTTCAGACACGCATTCCAAAAAGCGAAGTCGTGAATTCCGTGGCAGGCGCGGCGGCGATTCGGGTGTTGCTTCAACGACTTGAGGTCGAATGTCAGACACTGACCCTGGACAAACAAACCCCGTTCAGCCGAGGCAGGAAATGGTCCACTCAGGCGGTGTAGTCGAAGGCCCAGGCGTCGCCATCATGCAGATGCACCACGGCAAAGGAATCGATGCCGACATCGAAGATCGTCACGATCTCCGGCGCCTGCTGGGCGCCCGACGGCATGGCGAGCGCGTCACTGCTCTCAGAGGCGGGCAGGATCAACCCATCGGACAGGCCGCCCAGGACGACCAGCGGATCCTCCTGGGGCAAGGCCGTCGCCGCGAGGGCGGCCGCCTGTTCCTCGGCGCCGATCGGGCCGCTTACGAAGATGGCGCCGGGTTCGCCGAACAGTCGGTCGAGCGAAGCGCCATACGAGGGCGTGTCGAGGCCGGCATCGGCCCAGCGCGAGTCGAGGGTGGCGTAGATGGGAAGGTCATGGCGATCGAACTCGACCAATTCAGGACCGACGAGAAACGCCGTATCGATGGTCGAGCTATCGGAGGGGACCGAAGGGCTCATGGGAAATGTCTTTCGTTCTGAAATATTAGTTCAAGTATACTGAATAAATCCTTGAGAATAAAGAGAGAACATTGATCGGCATGCGTCCGGCGGCCTCGCGTCCTGGAATTTGCGAGTAATCGCAATGGCTTGGCCCCGGGCAACGGCCTACGGTGCGGCCCTTATTTCAGTGTTCGGGAGCGATCGATGAACGGTGCGGAAAGTCTGGTACGGACCCTGGTGAAGGGCGGTGTCGAGGTTTGCTTCGCCAATCCCGGCACGTCCGAGATGCATTTCGTGGGCGCCCTGGACCGCGTCGAGGGCATGCGCTGCGTGCTCGGCCTGTTCGAAGGCGTGTGCAGCGGTGCCGCCGACGGCTACTACCGCATGACCGACAAGCCGGCCTCGACCTTGCTCCATCTCGGGCCCGGTCTCGCCAACGCGGCGGCCAACCTGCACAACGCCAAGAAGGCAGGCTCGGGTGTCGTCAACATCGTGGGCGAGCACGCGCTCTATCACATCAAGTACGACACGCCGCTCACCGCCGACATCGAGGGCATCGCGCGCCCGTTCTCGCATTGGGTAAAGACCTCGCCCACGTCGAAGACCGTGGCCAGCGACGGCGCACTCGCGACCCAGGCCGCCAACGTGGCGCCGGGCCAGATCGCGACTTTGATCCTGCCGGCCGACACCGCGTGGGGTGAGGCTGATGGCGTGGCCGAGACGCCGGCGGCGCCTGCTGCGCCCAAGCCCTCGAAGGAAGAAGTCGTTGCCGCCGCCAAGGCGCTGAAGAAGCCGAACTCGATGCTGTTCATCGGCGGCCGTGCCTTGCGTGCGCGCGGCCTCGAACTCGCCGGCAAGATCGCGGCGAAGACCGGCTGCAAGGTGCAAGGCGCCGGCGGCACGGCGCGCATCGAGCGCGGCGCGGGCCGCATCCCCGTGCTGCGCCTGCACTTCGTGATCGAGAACGCGCAGGCCCAGCTCAAGGGCACGCAGCAGATGGTGCTGTGCGGTGCCAAGGCGCCGTTCGCCTTCTTCGCCTATCCCGGCAAGCCGTCGGTCCTGACGCCGGACGGCTGCGAGACGACCGTCCTCTGCCCGGTCGAAGGCGATATCCTGGGCTCGCTCGAGGCGCTCGCGATGGAACTCGACGCGATGAACGAGAAGGCCGCGGGCGTTGCCCAGCCGAGCCGTCCCGAGCGTCCGACCGGCAAATTCACGCTCGATGGTCTGGGCCAGGCGCTGGGCGCCACGATGCCGGAAGGCGCGATCGTGGTCGACGAATCGGTCACCACCGGCCGCGGCTTCTTCCCGTTCTCGGCCGGCGCGCCGCCGCACGACTGGCTGAACAACATGGGCGGCTCGATCGGCTTCGGCGGCCCCGTTGCCGTCGGTGCCGCGGTCGCGTGTCCGGACCGCAAGGTCATCTGCATGATCGGCGACGGCTCGGCGATGTACACGATCCAGTCGCTGTGGACGATGGCACGCGAGAATCTCGACGTTTGCGTCATGATCTTCTCGAACCGCTCCTACAACATCCTCTACAGCCAGCTCGCCGATGTCGGCGCCGCCAACCCGGGGCCGCGCGCCATCGACATGCTGACGCTCGACCGGCCGACACTCGACTTCTCGATGATGTCCAAGAGCATGGGCGTCCCCGGCGGCAAGGCGCACAACCTCGAAGAGCTCACCAAGCAGCTCACCTACGCCATGTCGCAAAAGGGTCCGTACCTCATCGACGTGATCATGTGAGCGAAGTCCGCGAGCGCACCCTCTACGGTCGGCGCCGCGGCAAGAAACTGCGCGATGGGCAGCAATCGCTGCTCGTGACGCTATTGCCGCGCCTCACGGTCGTCGTGCCACCGGAGCTGCAAAAGATCGATCTGGCGGGCCTTTTCGGCGGCGCGCTGCCGGCCGATGGCGTGTGGCTCGAGGTCGGCTTCGGGGCTGGCGAGCATCTCGTCTGGCAGGCCAAGGAACATCCGAAGGTCGGGCTGATCGGCTGCGAGCCCTATATCAACGGCGTCGCCAAGTGCCTCGCTCATGTCGAGCGCGAGGGCGTGGAGAACATTCGCCTGTTCACCGACGACGCGATGCTGGTGATGAAGGCGCTGCCCGACGCGTCGTTGTCGCGCGCCTTCGTGCTGTTCCCCGATCCCTGGCCCAAGAGCCGTCATCACAAGAGGCGCTTCGTGCAGCGCGCCAATCTCGACGTGCTGGCGCGACTGATAAAGCCTGGCGCCGAGCTGCGGCTGGCGACCGACGATCCGAGCTATCTGCCCTGGATGATCGAACACGCTTTTACACATGCCGCGTTCGAATGGCTGGCCGAGCGTCCCGCCGACTGGCGCCAACGTCCGGCCGATTGGCCGCCGACGCGCTACGAACAGAAGATGCTGGCCGGCCACCAGCCGGCGTTCCTGCGCTTCAGGCGTCGATAGGCCGGGGACCGGGTCGCAGCAGCACCAGGACGGCGGCGGCGACCTGCAGCACCAGGCAGGCGATCAGCGAGGTGCGATAATCGCCCGACAGGCCGTACAGCACGCCCAGGATCGACGGCCCAATGGCTGCCACGAGCTGGGTGATCGCGACGTTCAGGCTGACACCGCGAGCGAAATCACGGCGCGGGAATTCCTGCTGCACGATCAGGCCGGGCAGCGTGATCAGGTTGCCGACGCCGAAGCCGAACAGGATGCAGCCGAGATAGAGACCGAACACCGACGAGGTCGAGAGCAGTACGATCATGCCCACGACCTGCACCGCGAGGTTGGCTGAGGTGGCGCCGCGGCGGTCGATATGGTCGATCACCAGGCCGACCGAGAAGCGCCCGACCAGGGCCGACAAGGCAGTGACGCTGACGACCAGGCCGGCCTCTTTCAGGCCGAGCGTCGGCTCGAGAAAGGCCGCCTGATGGGCGATGAAGCTGATCTGCGCCAGCAGGCCCAGCGAAAAGGCGCCGACCATCGTGAGATAGCGCGGCTCGCGCAGGAACTGGGCCCGGCTCCTCGGGGTGCCGGCCGGTTCGACCGAGGCGTCGTGCTCGTCGCCGGCGTCGTGCTCCTCGGGCCGGCGCGGGCGCAGCGCGAAAGCCGCCAGCGGCCACAGGGTGGCCAACACGATGACGACCGCGGCGATGCAAGCCTTGGCGAAGCCCAGCGTATCGATCGCCCAGGCGAAGGCCGGCGCGAACAGCAGGCCGCCGCAGGTGGCGCCGTTCAGCGCCAGGCTGGCGGCCAGGCCGCGGCGGCGGTTGAACCACTGGGCGATGATGGTGTTGATCGCGGCACCTCCCAGGGCGGCCCAGCCCGGGATCATCAGCAGGAACGCGAGGTAGAGTTGCCAGGGCTGTTCGATCACCGTGAGACCCAGCACGCCCAACCCCATCAGGCCGACGCCGACCAGGACAACGATCCGCGCGCCTCTTTTCTGGATGGCGTCGCCGACCTGCATCACAAGGAAGGCGCCGGATATGTAGAAGAAGGTGATACCGGCCGAGATGGTGGCTGGCGACCAGCCATGGATTTTGCTGAGCGCTACCAGATATAGGCTCAACCCATAGAAGCCGAGACCCCACCCGTAGAGGGCCATGACAAAGGTGCAAAAGACCACCCACCAGCCGTGGTAGAACCCGCCCGCCTTCAACTCTCCCGCCCTCACGTCAGTCCTCCTGCTCGGGGCCGATCTTTTCACGGTTGAGAGGCCCGTGCTGGCGGTTTTCGGGCCTCAATAAGAACCTGCCTGGATGCGGGAAAAGCTTGCCAGTTGGCGGCACTGCGCTTATATCCGCGCCATCCTCATCGGGTTCGCGGGACGAGCCAAACAAAAAGAGTGGGCCAAAAACCCGCTCTTTTCATTTGCCGAAACCCCGCTGCCCATAACGTCGAGAAGCTCCGCCGCGTGACCGACCTGCTGCGTCGACTCGAAGACATCGTCGCCCCGACCATCGTCGGCATGGGCTACGAGCTGGTTCGCGTTGCGCTCAGCCGTGGCGGCACTCTTCAGATCATGGTCGAGCCCGCCGATGGCCGGCCGATGGACGTCGAGGATTGCGCCGGCGTCTCACGCGCCCTATCTGCGGTACTGGACGTCGAGGACCCGATCACCAGCGCCTACACGCTGGAGGTGAGTTCGCCCGGCATCGACCGGCCGCTCACCCGACCCAAGGATTATGCGCGCTGGACGGGCCACATGGCCCGCCTCGAGACCGCCGAGCCGGTCGAGGGCCGCCGCCGCTTCAAGGGCACGCTGCTGGGCCTCGAGGACGGCATCGTGAAGCTCCGTCTCGAGGACGGTCAGGAGACCGGCGTGCCGCTGTCGGCCGTCTCGCGGGCCAAGCTCGAGATGACTGACGCGCTGATCGAGGAACATCGCCTGGCCAATCAGGGCGCCGGGCAGGCTCACTGAACGACACGAACGAACACGATAGAAGCAAGAGGAACAGAAACATGGCAACGACTGCCGACATTCCGCGCCTGGAGATGCTGCAAGTGGCCGATATGGTCGCGCGCGAAAAGGGCATCGAGCGCGAGGAAGTGCTCGAGGCGATGGAGCAGGCCATCCAGAAATCCGGCCGTGCCAAGTATGGGCTGGAGCACGACATCCGTGCCGAGATCGACCGCAAGACCGGCGAGATCAAGCTGCTGCGCTACATGCAGGTCGCTGACCCGATCGAGAACGAGAACACCCAGGTGCCGCTCGTCGAGGCCCAGCGCCGCAATCCCGAGGCCCAGGTCGGCGATTTCCTGACCGACGAACTGCCGCCGATCGACTTCGGCCGCGTGGCCGCCCAGACCGCCAAGCAGGTCATCACGCAGCGGATGCGCGAGAGCGAGCGCAAGCGCCAGTACGAAGAGTTCAAGGATCGCATCGGCGAGATCGTGTCGGGCGTGGTCAAGCGCGTCGACTACGGCAACATCACCATCGACCTGCAGCGCGCCGAAGGCGTGATCCGCCGCGACGAGACGATTCCGCGCGAGAGCCTGCGCGTCAACGACCGCGTTCGCGCCTACATCTTCGACGTGCGCGAGGAGCCGCGCGGTCCGCAGATCTTCCTGTCGCGCAGCCATCCGCAGTTCATGGCCAAGCTGTTCATGCAGGAAGTGCCGGAAATCTACGACAACATCATCGAGATCAAGGCCGTGGCCCGCGATCCCGGCAGCCGTGCCAAGATCGCGGTGCTGAGCCACGACAGCTCGATCGACCCGATCGGCGCCTGCGTCGGCATGCGCGGCAGCCGCGTCCAGGCCGTGGTGCAGGAGCTGCAGGGCGAGAAGGTCGACATCATTCCGTGGTCGCAGGACACCGCCAACTTCATCGTCAACGCACTGGCGCCGGCCGAGGTCAGCAAGGTGCTGATGGACGAGGAAAAGAACAAGACCGAGGTCGTCGTGCCCGATGACCAGCTCAGCCTCGCCATCGGACGCCGCGGCCAGAACGTCAAGCTCGCCTCCCAGCTCACCGGCTGGGAAATCGACATCATGACGGAGACCGAGGAAAGCGAGCGCCGCCAGAAGGAAACCCGCGAGCGCACCGACCTGTTCAAGCTGGCGCTCGACGTCGACGACGTGATCGCCCACCTGCTGGTCGCCGAGGGCTACGGATCGGTCGAGGATGTGTCCGACACCGCTGTCGAGGATCTCGCCACCGTCGAGGGTTTCGACGAGGAGATCGCCACCGAGCTGCAGCGCCGTGCCCGCGAGTTCATCGAAAAGCGCGACGCCGAGCTTGCCTCGCGCCTGGAAGCGCTGGGCATCAGCGAGGAAGTGCGCAATGCCGAGGGCCTGACCCTGGCGATGTTCGTGGCGCTGGGCGACGCGGGCGTGAAGACGCTCGACGACCTCGCCGACCTCGCCTCGGACGAGCTGCGCGAGATCGTGGGCGAGAGCGCCATGGATAACGACACCGCCAACGCCATCATCATGAAGGCGCGCGAGCATTGGTTCGCCGACGAGGCCGCCCCGGCCGCCGAAGCGGCCAAGGCCTGAACGGAGACCGCCGACCTTGATGCCTGCCGTCACCATGACCCAATCTGACCTTACGGTGCCTGCCGCGCCGGGACCGATGCGCACCTGCATCGCGACCGGCACGGAAGGAACGCCGGAGCGGATGATCCGCTTCGTCGTCGGGCCGGAAGGCGAGGTCGTGCCCGATCTGGCGCGGCGGCTGCCGGGTCGTGGTCTGTGGGTCCGGGCGGAGCGGGCGGCGCTCGAGCGCGCCGTGGAAAAGAATCTGTTCTCCAAGGCCGCGCGGGCCGCCGTAAGGGCGCCCGCCGACCTCGCCGAGCGGGTCGAGCGGCTCCTGCTGGAGCGGCCGTTGGCCGATCTCGGCCGGGCGCGCCGGGCCGGCCGGGCCGTGGCGGGTTTCGTGAAGGTCGAGCAGATGATCGCCCAGCGCCGGGTAGGGTTGCTGGTCGTGGCCGACGAGGCCGACGGCGACGGGCTGGGCAAGCTCACCGCCACCGGCCTGCCGCTCGCGCGGCTGGGAGATGCAACGTCGCTGGGCGGCCTCTTTGGCCGCGAGCAGGCGGTCTATGTGGCGGTTGCCCGCGATGACGCGGGCGGCGAGTTCATTCAACGAATTGCGGTCGGTGCAGCGCGGTGGCGCGGGTATCGGCTGAATAGCGCCGGTTGACGGGCCGGAGCGGACCAAGGACAACACGCGATATGACGGAACAAAAAGAAGAGACCAAGGCCACCAAGCCACTAACCCTCTCGACCACGGCGCGTAGCGGCGCCGCGGCCAAGGCGGATGCGACCCAAGTGCGGCAGAAATTCTCGCACGGGCGGACGCGCGCGGTGACGGTCGAGGTCAAGAAGCCGGTCAAGCGGACCCCTGGCGCTGCGGCACCGGCGCCTGCTCCGGTTGCTGCTGCTCCGGCGCCCGTGCCCGAAGCGCCGTCTCCGGCGCCGACAGCACGGACCCTGAAGCTGGGTGGCAGTGCGCCCCCTGCCGCGCCGCCCTCTCGCTCGGCTCCGCCGGCGCGTCCGAGCAGCGGTTCCGGCGGCCGCGGCATCGTGCTGCGCACCCTCACCGAGGAAGAAAAGGAAGCGCGCACCCGCGCCCTGGTCGACGCCAACAAGGACGCCGAGGTCGCCCGCCAGCGTGCGGCCGTGGACGCCGCCCGTCGTGCCATCGAGGACGAGGCGCGCAAGAAGTCGGACGACGAGCACCGCAAGCGTCTGGCCGAAGAAGAAGTGCGCAAGAAGACCGAGGACGAGATCAAGCGCAAGGCCGATGTCCTGGTGCAGAAGCGTCTCGACCAGGCGGCCACCGCCTCGCCGCAGACGACGATCGCGCGTCAGGCGCAGGAGATCGAATCCGGCGCCCAGAGTGCGGCTGCGCCTGCGGCTCCTCTCGTTCGCCGTCCTCCCGGCGCGCCGGGAACGACACAGGCCACCGAATCGACGCTGCTGCGTCGGCCGCCGATGCGGCCCGTCCTCAACAAGCGCCTGCCGCAGCCGCCGGGTGCGCGCCGCGAGGCGCCCAAGCGCCGCTCCGACAAGATCGACGTCGGCCGCGCGGTCGAGGGCGAGAACGACTTCCGCAGCCGTTCAGCCGCCCAGATGCGCCGCCGGCTCGAGCGCGAGCGCCGCCAGCAGAATGCCGACGACGGCCAGCAGAAGGTCTACCGCGAGGTCACGATTCCCGAGACCATCACGGTCCAGGAACTCGCCGCGCGCATGACCGAACGCGGCGCCGACGTCATCAAGACGCTGATGCGCATGGGCGTGATGGCCACCATTAACCAAGCGATCGACGCCGACACCGCCGAGCTGGTGGTGACGGAGATGGGCCACAAGTTCAAGCGCGTCGCCGAGGGCGACGTCGAGACCGGCCTCGCCGAGACCGTCGACGCCGACGAGACGCTGGAGTCGCGGCCGCCGGTGGTCACGATCATGGGCCACGTCGACCACGGCAAGACCTCGCTGCTCGACGCACTGCGCGCCACCGATGTGGCGGCGCACGAGGCCGGCGGCATCACCCAGCACATCGGCGCCTATCAGGTGACTTTGGCCTCGGGCCAGAAGATCACCTTCCTCGACACGCCGGGCCACGAGGCGTTCACCGCCATGCGTGCCCGCGGTGCCAAGGTGACGGACATCGTCGTCCTGGTAGTGGCCGGCGACGACGGCGTCATGCCGCAGACCAAGGAAGCGATCGCTCACGCCAAGGCGGCGGGTGTGCCGCTGATCGTGGCCATCAACAAGATGGACAAGCAGGGCGCGGACGCGAGCCGCGTTCAGAACGAACTGCTGCGCGAGGCGATCCAGGTCGAAGCGCTGGGCGGCGACGTCCAGGCGATCGAGGTCTCGGCGACCAAGAAGATGAATCTCGACAAGCTCGAGGAAGCGATCCTCCTGCAGGCCGAAGTGCTCGAGCTGAAGGCCAATCACAACCGGATGGCCGACGGCGTCGTGGTCGAAGCCAAGCTCGACCCGGGTCGCGGCTCGGTGGCGACGGTGCTGGTCCAGCGCGGCACGCTCAAGGTCGGCGACGTTCTCGTCGCCGGCGCCGTGTGGGGCCGCGTACGCCGCCTGGTCGACGATCACGGCGTTGGCGTGCAGAGCGCCGCGCCGTCGGTTCCGGTCGAGATCCTGGGTCTCGACGGCACACCGCAGGCGGGTGACGAGTTCCATGTGGTGGAGAGCGAGGCGCGTGCGCGCGAGATCGCCGACTTCCGCGTGCGCCGCGATCGTCAGAACCAGCTTGCCAAGGTCGCCGGCGGCCGCGGCACGCTGGAAGAAATGATGAAGGGCATCCGTGAAGGTACCGCCAAGGACCTGCCGGTCCTGATCAAGGCCGACGTGCAGGGCTCTGCCGAGGCATTGGCGGGCGCGATCTCGCGGCTTTCCACCGAGAAAGTGGCGGCCCGTGTCGTCTACAGCGGCGTCGGCGGCATCAGCGAGGCCGACATCACGCTCGCCAAGGCGTCGGGCGCTCTGCTCATCGGCTTCAACGTGCGCGCCAATCCGCAGGCACGTGAGATCGCCAAGCGCGACAAGATCGACATCCGCTACTACAGCATCATCTACAAGGTCACCGAGGACATGCAGGCCCTGATGCTCGGCCTGCTTGACCCGACCTACAAGGAAACCCTCATCGGCAACGCGCAGATCCGCGAAGTCTTCCGCATCACCAAGGCCGGCAACGTCGCCGGCTGCATGGTCACGGACGGCATGGTCAAGCGCGGCGCCAAGGTCCGCCTGTTGCGCGACAACGTGGTGATCCACGAAGGCACGCTGAAGACGCTGCGTCGCTTCAAGGACGAAGTCCGCGAAGTCCAGCACGGCTTCGAGTGCGGTATGGCGTTCGAGAACTACGAAGACATGAAGGTCGGCGACGTGATCGAATGCTTCGATATCGAGGAAGTTAAGCCCTCGCTGTAAGGCCATTCTCCTCCCCTTCGCGGAGTCCGCGAAGGGGAGAGGAAGAAAAGGAACACGCCATGCCGCGGCGTCGCTCGTCCGAACGTGAAAAGAATCGTGCTCCCGGGCAACGCCAGCTCCGGGTGGGCGAAGAACTGCGGCATCTGCTCGCCCAGCTGCTCGAGCGCGGCAACATGCACGATCACGACCTGCGCGATGCCTCGATCACGGTGACGTCGGTCGACGTCAGCCCCGACCTGCGCAATGCCACCGCCTTCGTGGTGCCGCTGGGCGGCAAGGACGAGGAGCGCCTGCTGGCCGCACTCCGCCGGGCAGCCCCGTGGTTTCGCGCCCGGGTGAGCGAGAGCGCGGGCCTGCGCAGTGCGCCGGAAATCCGCTTCGAACTCGACCGCACCTTCGACGAGGCCCAGCGCATCGATGCCCTGTTGCGCCGGCCCGACGTGGCGCGCGACATCAAGGACGATTGAGGTAGTACTCGTCGCGCGGGAAGAAATCGGTGTTGGGCGAGGCCGCCGGCACCACCTTGCCCTCGTTCAGCGGCTCGACCTTCTTCTCCTCGAACCATTTCAGAAGGTCGCGGCGGTCGATCCGCGCCACCGCCAGATGCAGGTCGATCTCGGGCCGGGCCAGCAATTCCAGGATCTTGTCGCGTGCGTAAGGGATCGGCCGGTCGCTGCCGATCATCGCCGGATGCACCATCGTCACGTAGGGAAAGACCGACCGGAACGTCTCGATCGAGCGCGCCGTCGGCGCCCACTGAACATAGAGGCCGCCCGGCGCCAGCTTGGCCTTCACCTGCCGGAAGAACTCCTGCGAGTTGAGCAGGCCCGACAGCGCGGTCTTGGGCAGGATGGCATCGGCCTCGATCACGTCGTAGCGCGTCGCATCGAGGGCGAGCGCGTGTCGGCCGTCGGCGACGACAATCTCGAACTTGGGATTGGCGAGAAGACTCTCGACGCCTGATTTGCCGCCCTGGGCGACATAGTCGCGCAAGGTGGTGATCACCGGGGCCACGATCTCGATCACCCGCACGTGCTCCGTGCCCGGATTGAGGCCAGCCGCATAGGGCGTGCCGCCGGTGCCGGAGCCGATGACCAGGACGCGCCGCGGCGCCGGGTGCACCAGCGGGCCGATGGCGCCGAGGAAGGTATGCACGGTGTCGAAGGGCAGGCGGCTCTGGGAGTGGCCCTGGATGTAGAGCTTGCCGTTCTGGGCGTCGGCGAGTTTCAGCAGACTGAGGCCGGTTTTGTCCTCGGCGACGAGGGACTTCTCGACGGTCAGGCCATGGAGGCGGCGCCAGAACGCCTCGCCGCCGGGAAAGAACATCAGGCCCGCCGTCAGCAAAGCGGCGGGCAGCCACGCCCAGCGCGTCGATCGCGCCCCGAAGAGTTGCATCACCGCGAAGGCAAGCCCGATCGCCACCAGCAGCTTCAGCGTTCCGGCCGTGCCGATGAGATCGAGCAACAGGAGTCCGGCGACCAGGCTGCCCATGCTGTTGCCGATGATATTGGCGAGCTGCACCAGGCCGACGCGGCTGCCGAGCCGGTCGAGGTCGCGTTGCACCGCCTTCTGCACGACGGGGAAAGAGAAGCCCATGATGAAGGAGGCGGGCAACACGACGATGAAAAGCAGGAGCGCGATCAGCAGGATGTCGGGCTCGCTGTCGTTCATGATATCGTGATCGACGAAGTCCGACGGCAGGATGCCGGCACCGATGGCGAGATAGACGAACCAGGCGCCGCACAGCGCCAGCGTCGTCGCCACGCCCTGCATCAGGAAGAAGAACCGCCTTGGATCGGCGATGCGGTCAATCATCCGCGCGCCGACCATGAGTCCCGCCGCGTCGCCCAACAGGAAGACGGCAAGGACCAGCGAGAAGCTATAGCCGTTGGACTGCAGCAGGACACCGATCAGCCGGTACCAGACGATCTGCAGCGCCACGATGAGAAAGCCGCTGATGAACACCAGCAGCGACCAGCGCCACACGACGCCATCGACCGGGTCCGGCAGCGATGCTGTTTTTGGACCCGTCGCGGCATCTGCCATGTCGAGGCCGCGCGTTAACAGCAGGCCGCCGACCGCGACGACCAGGTTGAGCGCCGCGCCCACGTAGATCGCCTTGTCGAAGCCGAAGGTGCCGATCAGGTACCAGCCGCCGACGAAAGCGCCGATGCCCGCGCCCGCCGTATTGAGGCCATAGAGCCAGCCGATCAGCTTCGCGGAACCCGCGATCTGGCTCACCACCGCCTTGGAGAGAAAGGGCAGCGAGCAGCCCATCAGGAAAGTCGGCCACAGGAGGCCGGCGAAGACCACGGCGAAGATGACGCCGCGCGAGGCGGCCAGCGGCAGGAATTTTAGATAGATGACGTCGTAGTAGAGCCAGGGGCTGACGACGGCGAAGACGGCGATGCCCACTTCGCAAATGGCGAAGGCCATCAGCGACGCGCGCCGCGATAGCCGATCAGCATAAAGGCCGGCGGCCAGACTGCCGATTCCGAGGCCGAGGAGGAATGCGCCCACCACGAGGGCGGCGGCGATCGTGTCGGCGCCGGCGAACAGGCCGAGCAGGCGATGCCAGGCTGTCTGGTAGATCAGGGCCGCGGCGCCCGAGAGGAAGAACAGTCCGAAAAGTACGTATTGCCGGATGCGATCCGACTGCAGCGCCGATGTCATGTTTGCAGCCTGCCTGAAGCGGCGGCTGGCGCCCAACGATTTGTCTGCCTACAAGCGCCTCCATGGCGCGCAGGAAGAAGGGCGACAAGATCGACGGCTGGGTCGTGCTCGACAAGCCGGTGGGGCTGGGCTCGACGCCGGCCGTCAGCCGGGTGCGCCGCCTGTTCGGGGCCCAGAAGGCGGGACACGGCGGCACGTTGGACCCGCTGGCCAGCGGCGTCCTGCCGATCGCACTGGGCGAGGCGACCAAGACGGTCCCGTTCGTGATGGACGGTCGCAAGGAATACCGCTTCACCGTCAAGTTCGGTGAATCTCGCTCGACCGAGGATGCGGAAGGAGACGTAACGGCCACCAGCGACGCGAGGCCGACCGATGACGCGATCCGCGGCGCCCTGGGCGCCTTCCTGGGCGACATCGAGCAAGTGCCGCCCGCCTTCTCGGCGCTAAAAATCGACGGCCAGCGGGCCTACGATCTCGCGCGGGCGGGCGAGATCGTCGAGATGAAGCCGCGCCGGGTCCGCATCGACGGCCTGGAGCTTTTAGCCCGACCCGACAGGGACCATGCAGATTTGGTGGTGACCTGTGGCAAGGGCACCTACATCCGGTCTCTGGGGCGCGACTTGGCGGTCGCCCTGGGCACCGTCGGACACCTCTCTGCACTGCGTCGGACGGCCGCCGGCCCCTTCCGGGAAGGGGCGGCCATTTCGCTTCACAAACTGGAGGCCCTCGGTCATATTCCCGCGCTCCTAGGGGCCTTGGTTCCCGTTGTGACCGCGCTGGACGACATCCCGGCGCTGGCCCTGACAGAAACCCAAGCGGACCAGCTGCGCCACGGCCAGCCGGTGCTCTTGACCCGGGACGCATCCCCGTCCGGCGCTCTGTTTCGCGCCGAGTTCGGTGAAAGGCTTGTGGCGCTGGTCCGCTCAGACGGCGCTTCCATCCAGCCGGTGCGCGTTTTCAACCTTTAAGTCATGGAGACAACCGATGTCGATTACAGCCGACCGCAAGTTGGAGCTGGTCAAGTCGTATGCGCAGGGCGAAGGCGACACAGGTTCGCCGGAAGTCCAGGTCGCCATTCTGAGCGAACGCATTTCCAACCTCACCGATCATTTCAAGGGCCACGCGAAGGACCACCATTCGCGCCGCGGCCTGCTGAAGATGGTCGGCCAGCGCCGCCGTCTGCTCGATTATCTCAAGTCCAAGGACAGCAAGCGCTACGACTCGTTGATCGAGCGTCTGGGCCTGCGTCGTTAACTACCGGCCCCGTCTTGATGACGGGGCCTTTTCGCGTCGCGTCGTTCGGTCCCCGTGAATTCGGCCGGCTGACGCGACATCGCAGTAACCGGGAAGGCAGAGGCGAGAGCAAAGGCCTGACCCGGTCCTGCTGGTGCAAGGGCGCCAGTGGGCGGTTGTCGCCAAACGGGGGCGGACGACCGTGATGGAAAGGATGAATGAGATGTTTGAAGTTTTCCGTAAAGAGATCGATTGGGCTGGCCGCAAGCTCATACTTGAGACCGGCAAGGTCGCGCGCCAGGCTGACGGCGCCGTGATGGCCACTTACGGCGGCACCACGGTGCTGGCCGCCGTCGTATTCGAGAAGCAGCCGAAGCCCGGCCTAGACTTCTTCCCGCTGACCGTGAACTACCAGGAGAAGACCTTCGCCGCGGGCAAGATCCCGGGCGGCTTCTTCAAGCGTGAAGGCCGGCCGAGCGAAAAGGAAGTGCTGACCTCGCGCCTGATCGACCGTCCGATCCGGCCGCTGTTCCACGAGACCTATCGCAACGAGACGCTGGTCGTCGTGACCGTGCTCGCGCACGATCTCGAGAACGATCCCGACATCGTCGCCATGGTAGCGACGTCCGCTGCCCTCACCATCAGCGGCGTGCCCTTCATGGGCCCGATCGCCGGCGCCCGCGTCGGCCACATCGACGGCAAGTTCGTCGTGAACCCGACGCGCGACCAGCTCGTCAACAGCTCCCTCGACCTCGTCGTGGCCGGCACCAAGGAAGGCGTCCTGATGGTCGAGTCGCAGGCCAAGGAACTGTCCGAAGATGTCATGCTGAGCGCCGTCATGGAGGGCCATCGCTCCTTCCAGCCGGTGATCGACGCCATCATCCAGCTGGCCGAGCATTGCGCCAAGGAGCCGCTGCCGCTCACCGATCCGTCGGAAGCGTCGAAGACCGTGGCTGCCAAGCTCCAGGCCGAGACCCGTGGCAAGCTCGCCACGGCCTACGGCGAGACCGCCAAGCAGGTGCGGCAGACCAACGTCCGCGCCGTCAAGGCCGAGGCCAAGAAGCTGTTCGAAGGCAAGGACGCCGAGCTGGCGGCCTTCGGCGAGCAGTTCGGCAATCTCGAGGCCGACGTGGTTCGCAACGCCGTGCTCGACACCGGCAAGCGCATCGACGGCCGCGACACCAAGACGGTTCGTCCGATCGTGGCCGAGGTCGGCATCCTGCCGCGCGCCCACGGCTCAGCGCTGTTCACCCGAGGCGAGACCCAGGCATTGGTCGTGGTCACCTTGGGCACCGGCCAGGACGAGCAGATCATCGACGCGCTCGAGGGTGAGTACCGCGAGCACTTCATGCTGCACTACAACTTCCCTCCGTACTCCGTTGGCGAAGTCCGCCGCATGGGCTCGCCCGGCCGTCGAGAAATCGGCCACGGCAAGCTCGCCTGGCGCGCGCTGCGCCCGATGATGCCGACCAAGGACAAGTTCCCGTACACGGTGCGTGTCGTGTCGGAGATCACCGAGAGCAACGGCTCCTCGTCGATGGCGTCGGTCTGCGGCGGTTCGCTGGCGCTGATGGACGGCGGCGTGCCGATGGAACGGCCGGTGGCGGGCATCGCCATGGGCCTGATCAAGGAAGGCGAGCGCTTCGCCGTGCTCTCCGACATCCTGGGCGACGAGGATCACCTCGGCGACATGGACTTCAAGGTTGCCGGCACCACCAACGGCATCACCGCGCTGCAGATGGACATCAAGATCACCTCGATCACCGAGGAGATCATGAAGGTCGCTCTGGGCCAGGCCAAGGACGGCCGCATCCACATCCTGGGCGAAATGGCCAAGGGTCTGGTCGGTGCCCGCGAGGGCGTCGCGGCGACCGCGCCGCGCATCACCCAGTTCACGATTCCCAAGGACAAGATCCGTGAAGTGATCGGCACCGGCGGCAAGGTGATCCGCGAGATCACCGAGCAGACCGGCACCAAGATCGACATCGAGGACGACGGCACCATCAAGGTCGCGGCGGTCGACGCCGTCGCCGGCCAGAAGGCCATCGACTGGATCAAGGGCATCGTGGCCGAGCCGGAAATCGGCGTGATCTACACCGGCAAGGTCGTGAAGTGCGTCGAGTTCGGCGCCTTCGTGAACTTCCTCGGCTCCAAGGATGGCCTCGTGCACATCTCCGAGCTGGCGCCGCGCCGCGTCGCCAAGGTGAACGACGTCGTCAAGGAAGGCGACCAGGTCAAGGTCAAGGTCCTGGGCGTTGACGATCGTGGCAAGGTGCGCCTCAGCATGAAGGCGGTCGACCAGGCCACCGGCGAGGACATCTCGCAGAAGCAGGAAGAGCCCGCACCGGCCGGCGAGTAATCGCCCCATCATCCAATACGGAAACGGCGGCCCTCAGGGCCGCCGTTTTTGTTTGTCTTCCGGACCGCGAGCGTCCCGCTCGCCCCTGCCTTAACTCCAGTACTGATCGACCTTTTCCTTGAACGCCAGCACGGCCTTGTCGGAGGCGTCGCGGAATTG
>Ga0163144_10013717_pt1 | contig 16880 bp, 12 predicted proteins | sample OliLak19BULKMAT1_FD_123175 | JGI IMG/M metagenome (GOLD analysis project Ga0163144, IMG submission 123175) | Freshwater microbial mat bacterial communities from Lake Vanda, McMurdo Dry Valleys, Antarctica - Oligotrophic Lake LV.19.BULKMAT1 | ecosystem: Environmental > Aquatic > Freshwater >... | reverse complement strand
GCTGATCGGCTCGCGGCCCACCGGACGTCGATCATGCAGGTGTACGATGCGATTGCTTCGCAGAACGCTGAGATCCCAGCCGGCCGCGTCGACGCCGGTCACCGCGAGCTGAGTCTCCGGACGCTGGGGCGCCTGCCGAATTCGCGCGACTTCGACCAGCTCGTCGTTTCCACGGTGGGCGACGTGCCGCTGCGGATCGGCGATCTCGGCCAAGCGGTCGATCTGACCAAAGAGCGTCGCTCGCTGGCGCTGTTCGACGGCCAGCCCGCCGTCGTGCTGCAGGTGCAACGGCAATCGGGAGAGAACACGGTCGAGGTGATCGACGCCGTGAAGGAACGCTTGGTGAAGGTTCGCGAACTGCTGCCTCCCGACGTGCGGGTCGAAGTCCTGCAAGACCAGTCGCGTTACATCCGTGCGGCGCTCCACGAAATTCAGAATCATCTCGTCTCGGGCAGCCTGATGGCCAGCGTCATTGTGCTGCTGTTCATGCGGTCGTGGCGATCGACGATCATCGCCGCCGTGGCGATTCCGACGTCGATCATCGGCGCCTTCGCCGTGATGAAGGCGATGGACTTCACGCTGAACAACGTCACGATGCTTGCACTAGTGCTGATGGTCGGCGTGGTGATCGACGATGCGATTATTGTGCTGGAGAACATCTTCCGCGTCATCGAAGAAAAGCGGCTGGAACCAAAGCGAGCGGCGATCGTCGGCACGCAGGAGATCGGGCTGGCGGTGCTCGCCACAACCATATCGCTGGTGATCGTCTTTCTGCCGGTGTCGTTTCTGTCGAGCGTCACGGGGCGGCTGTTGTATGAGTTCGGCATCACCGCCACGGTCGCGGTGATGATTTCAATGCTGGTCAGCTTTTCGCTCACGCCGATGATGTGCAGCCGGATGCTGAAGCCGCCGAAGGGGGCGGGAAATGGGGAGCAAAGCGGCAATTCTACTCCCTCACCCCTAGCCCCTCTCCCGCAGGGAGAGGGGAACAATCCGGGCAAACATCAACATGCCGCCCACCGCGGAGAAGTCGCTTCCCGTCGCGGCATCTATCGCCATATCGAAAACTCCTACATGTGGTGCCTCCGCCTTTCGATGCGGCAGCGGTGGTTCATTCTGATCGTTTCGATCGCCGTCATCGCCGCGAACGTGCCGCTGTACCACATGGTGCAACAGGACTACATCCCCACCGACGTCGACGAAGGGGAATTCGAAGTCCGCATTTCGGCGCCAGAAGGAACCAGCATCACGGCGATGGAGGGAATGATCGAGGCGGTGGAACCGAAAGTTCGCGAAGTCCCCGGAGTGGTTCACGTCCTGTCGACCGTCTCCGGAAGTTCGCCGCGCGGCACGAGTCAGGCGAGCATGTATGTTCGACTCGACGATCTGGAAGGGCGCGTCTTCTCTGTGGGCCGATTCTTCCGCGGGCTCTTCGCCGGCGATCCGCTCGCAGCGTTCCGCGGCAACTACAACCAGCGCGACAAGATGCGCGAAATCCGTTCGATCATTGCGTCGTACCCTGAACTGCGGGCGTCGGTTCGCAATCTCACGTCGTTCCGCCAAGGTGCGCCGGTCGATCTCGATTTCGTCGTCACGGGTCCCGACTTACAGGAATTGGCCGACTTCACGGAGCGTTTGCGCGACCGCATCAGGGCCGAACTCCCGGGCTTGGTCGACGTCGACACGACGCTCCGCATGGACAAACCGAACCTGCTCGCTCACATCGACCGGCAACGGGCCGCCGCTCTCGGCGTCGACGTGCGTGAGATCGCCGACACGCTACGCATCGCGGTCGGCGGCGATGATCGCGTATCGCGTTACTACGACGCGCAAGCTGACGACGCCTACGACGTAGAGCTTCGTCTCCGCGGCGTCGATCGCGCCGACCCCCGCGACATTTCACAGCTTTACGTCCGCACCGCCAATCCGCGGGCGGTGAACGCCGCCAATCGCACCACTCCGGCGCCGGAACCGATGCTCATCCCGGGGCTTGGTTACGAATCGGGCGCCTTCCCGCTCACGCGGCTCGACAACGTCGTTTCATTCGAGGAGACGTTCAGCCCCTCACGGATCGATCGCCTCGATCGCCTGCGTATGGCCGCCGTGCGGGCCAATCTCGCCCCCGGCTACGCCTTGGCGGAGCAAGCGCGACAGGTTCAGCTGATCGCCGAGCAGATGGGGTTGCCGCCCGGTTACTCGACTCGCGTGGTCGGCGGCGCCCGTGAGTTGCAGAACACGATCGACGAGTTTCTCTGGACATGCGCCTTGTCGTTCGTCTGCATGTACATCGTCCTCGCCGCGCAGTACGAGCACTTGATCCATCCGATCACGATTCTGATTTCGCTGCCAATCGCGATTCCCTTCGGGCTCTTCAGCCTGTGGCTGGGCGGCGAATCGCTCAATCTCTACTCGGCGCTCGGCATTCTGGTCTTGTTCGGCATGGTGAAAAAGGCGTCGATTCTGCAAGTCGATCACATCAACCAACTGCGCGCCGCCGGCTTGCCGCGCAGCGAGGCGATTTTCCAAGGAAACCGCGATCGCCTGCGGCCGATCTTGATGACGGCGGTGTCGTTCGTCGCCGGCATGATCCCGCTGCTGATCGCCACTGGCCCTGGGGCTGAGGAACGCCGCTCGATCGCCGTCCTGGTCGTCGGCGGGCAAGCCCTATCGCTGCTGCTGACGCTGCTGGCCGTGCCGGTGATCTATTCGTTGCTCGATGATCTGAGTGAATTCGTCGTTCGCCGGTGCGCGTCGACCGCTGCCACACCGCCCAACCCGGCAATTCTGGGCGCAAATCCCGCACCAGGCTAACGCCGACGGCAGCCGCCGCTTGCCCCGCGACCGCTCCATTAGTAGCCTGTGGCTATCCCCCTCGCTCCCCCCAGCGTAGCCATCGGGCGAGGGTCGTCACTCCTCCCTCTGTCTCCGTGCAAAGACTCTCAAGGAAACATACGATGAAATTCACCCTGACCTGCGCCGCCCTGCTGCTCGGCCTCGCCATGATGCCGGTCGCTCGCGCCGCCGAAGCCAAAGCCGATAAGGATGGCTGGTACCAACTGTTCAACGGCAAGAACCTCGACGGCTGGAAGGTTTCCGAAGACAGCCCCGAAACGTTCAAGGTCGTCGACGGCGAGATCGTCGCCCACGGCGACGTGGCTCACCTGTTCTACGACGGTCCGGTCGAGGACCACGACTTCAAGGATTTCGAGTATGAGTGCGAAGTCCTGACGAAGCCGAAGGCCAACTCGGGGATGTACTTCCACACGAAGTACCAACCGAAGAGCTGGCCGACCAACGGCATCGAATGCCAGGTGAACCAAACCCACGGCGACCCGAAGAAGACCGGCAGCCTCTACAACATCAAGAACATCATGGACAAGTCGCCCGCCAAGGACGACGAATGGTTCACGCAGAACATCACCGTCAAGGGAAACCACGTCACGGTAAAGCTCAACGGCGAAGTCGTCAACGAATGGACCCAGCCGGAAGATTTCAAGCGTGACGATTGGGAGAACGCCAAGCTGGGCCACGGCACGTTCGCCCTCCAGGGACATGATCCGGAGAGCGAGACGCACTATCGCTCGGTGAAGGTGAAGCCGTTGAAGTAGAGCAGGCGCCTCGCGAATGTGCCAGCGATTCGAAGCGATGGGGCGTCACGACCGACGTCCCATCGCTTTTTTAAAGGAAAGGCGGCGTCATGCTTCCGCAGCGCACGCAAGCTCGATTTAGTGCCTTCGTCGCGGTCGCCTATTCGTTACTCATGGCTTCTGCCGCGACTGGGGTAGAACCCGACGCCAATGCCTCGCTGATAGCTCATAGCCAACGGGGAGATGCTCAGACCCTTGCCGACCTGCTTCGCCAGGGGGCTGATCCCAATTCAATTAGCAGGGTAGGCAAGTCGGCTCTGCTATCCGCAGCAGGCGGCGGCCACGTCGAGGTGATGCAACTGCTCGTCGATGCGGGCGCCGACGTTAACGCCAAGACTTCATTCGGCAGTTCGCCTCTCATTGAGGCTGCAACGGCGCGCAATTCACAGGCGACCGCGATCTTGTTGAAAGCCGGCGCCGCACCAGACGCTGATGCGTTGGGGCAAGCGGCCTGGCTTGGCCGCAAAGATACGGCGCTGCTCCTCCTCGATGCCGGCGTCGCGCCCAGCGCCGGACTTGCGAGAGCCGCCCAAGGGGGGAACCTTGAGATTGTGCAGCTCTTGCTCGACCGCGGCGCTAATCTCGCAGACAGACTTGAGGGGGGAAGTTCGGCGCTCCACTTGGCGGCGCTTCAAGGCGGACTGCCGACGGTTCGACTTCTATTGAAGCGAAAGGCAGACCCGAACGCCCTCGACGACAACGACAATACGCCGCTCCACAAGGCGATCTACGGACACGGCGAACTAGAAGTCATTCAGGCTCTTGTCGCCGCCGGGGCACGGCTTGATCTCGCCAACGACGAAGGATTGACTCCCGTTCGAGTCGCCAGCATCCGAGGCGAACGACGGCTTTACGATTGGCTCGTCGAACACAATGGCGGAAATGAACCGTCGCCCGTGAATCCGCCAGATGTCGCTGCTCCAAAAGACTCCATCGACGAGGCGTTCAAGAACCTTGCTTCCAAAGATCGCCTGATCCGCCTCGCAGCGCAACGGCGCCTCGTTCTCGACCATCAGCGGGCGCTGCCAGAAATCCTGCGACGCGTCGACGCCGGCGAGCCGATCGAAAAGTATGGCGACATCCTGACGGCAATGGGCCCCCCTGCTGCAGCGGCCATTCCGCGTCTTGCCTCGAAGCTTGGTGAGAAAAAGCACGCTTTAGGCGCTGTCATCCTGATCAACCGCATTCATCCTGACGCCTTCGCGAAGTTACCAGCGGAGCAACAAGCTGCGGCGGCCGAGGCCCTCCGCCAAGTGATCATCGATCCCAATTCAGATGTCATGGGAGGCTTCGCCATCCAAGCCCTGGCCTCGCTAGGCAAGCCGGCAACTCCCGCGATCTTGAGTTTGCTCGAAGATGCCAACCCTCGCCTCCGCGCCGCGATGATCCGCCGACTACGGCAATCGACGCCGCATGACGAGAAAGTGGCGGCGGCCCTCCTACAGCTTGCGCAGCACGATCCAGTCAACGAAGTTCGCGTCAAATCGATCATTGCCTTATCAGGAGTCGAACGTTATCGGGATCAGCTTCGCGGGATCAGCTTCGCGAGATCACCCTCGCGATCCTGAGGAATCCCCCGCCGCACGACCTCACGACGACGAATCAAGACGAGCGTCGTGCGATCGATCAATGGCACTCAGATCTCGGTGACGCCGCCGGCGTTCTAGGATACCTCGGCTCCGAATCAATCGAGGACCTTATTCACTTGCTAACGCCCATCGATCGCCCTGGACGCAGCGCTGCTCTCCAAGCGATCGTCGGCATGGGGCCTCCAGTCGTCCCGCGGCTCGTCGAGTTGCTCGCTCACGAAGATGAAGCCGTCGCCGTATCGGCAAGCGTCGCCCTCAATAAAATCGGTTTGCCAGCCGTCCCGAAACTGGTCGACGCTCTCCAAAGCGAGAACGAACAAGTCGTTCAACGTGCGGCGAACGCCCTCTGGTGGATTGGCCCGCGAGCGCACTCTGCGCTCCCGAAACTGATCGAATTGGCGGAATCGAAAAAACGCTCCGATGCGGCTCGGCTCGCAATCATTCACGCAGCCCTGAAAATCGAACCACAGGCTGCCCGACAATCGACCGAGTTGCAGGCCGCGCTTCCTATCCTCATTCGCCTCCTCGAGCAGGGTGATTTCAAACAACAAGGAATGGCCGCTGAGTGCCTCAAGGAATACGGTCCCACCGCGATCGACGCTCTTCCCCAGCTCCGTCGGCGACTTGAACTACCTGGCGATGGCGTCGATACCCAAGGGCTAGTGAGCAACTACGTCCATCGCGCCGCTCAAGAAGCAATCAAGGCCATCGACGTGAAGCCGTTGAAGTAAGGCTTTCTCGCAGATTAAACGTCGCGGCCGGCAGATTATTTGCCTGCCGCGATTTTTTAGGGCCCGCGGCAAGGTATGATTAACTCATGCTCGACGCTCCTGCTCAAAACTGGGACCTCTACGAATCGCTCACGCGCGACGCGGTCGTTGCTTGGGCCCAGAACGAAACGCCCGCGGATCGGTTGGCAATTTACGCGAGCCTTTTCAATCTCGTTTTAAAGCAACGCGAGAACAGCGACTCGGCTCGCGATCTTCATCGCCAACATTGGGAATCGAAATTGACCCGCCGCATGGAGCTTGTCTCTGCACTGGCGACCTCGGATCAATGCCGTCGTGACCGATCCCCTACAAACAACCCTGCTTGACGCCATCCTCCTGCTCGAAGCGCGCAGCGTTCGCTACGCGCTGATCGGCGGTCTGGCGACTTCGCTTCGGGGCCAAACTCGCGTTACGGCCGACGTTGATTTGGTGATCGCGACGAGCGTTGAGGCAGCCCTGCAATTGGTCGACGAGTTGCCGGAGACCGTGTTCGCTCCCTTGTTCGACAACGTCGCCGACATCGTGCAGCGGGCATTTATCTTGCCGCTGCGACACCGCGTCACAGGCGTGAGGGTCGACGTAGCGATTGGACTCTCTGGGTTCGAAAAGCTCGCCATCTCGCGCGCTCAACCGATTGAACTTTACGGCCATCCCGTGTCGATCGCGACCACGGAAGATCTGATGGTCATGAAAACTCTTGCCGGACGACCTCAAGACGATCAAGACGTTAGAGGGATGCTCATCGTTCAGCGCGATCATATCGACTGGGAATACTGCCTGCGAATCGCCGGAGAGCTGGGCGAAGCCGTCGACCAAGATTTGGTTGGCCGACTGCTACGACTTAGGGACGAACCGCGGAGACCGTAGCGTCTCTCAGCAATCGTTGCCGACCAACAGCGGCAAGGTTACGATGCTGGTCCAGCCCCTTCACCCGCCCAGCCAGTCTCTCGCGAGCCAGCCCATGGACGCCGTCACGATCATTCACGTCATCATCAGTCTGCTGGGAATCGTCTCCGGTTTTGTCGTCATCGGCGGGATGCCTGCAGGCTCAACGGTTGCCGCGGTGGACGGCGTTCTTCCTGGTAACGACGGTGCTTACCAGCGTGACTGGCTTTGCGTTTCCCTTCGTGAAATTGCTGCCGTCGCACATCCTGGCCGTGTTGTCGCTCATCGTGCTGGCGATCGCGATCTACGCCCTCTACAGCCGTAAGCTGGCCGGAGGTTGGCGAACCGCGTATGTGGTCACGGCGATCATCGAACAGTATCTCAATGTGTTCGTGTTGATCGTGCAGGCCTTCATGAAGCTGCCGCCGTTGAAGGCCCTGGCGCCGACGCAAACCGAGCCGCCGTTTGCGATCGCTCAGGCGGTGAACCTCGTCGCCTTTCTTGTTCTCGGCTACCTCGCGACGAAACGGTTTCAGCCGGAGAATGTTCACGCCTCGCTGTGATCTCACGCAGCGCAAAATGAAAACGGGGCCAGCTTTGCAGCTGGCCCCGTCGTTCGAACTTCTCAACAACTATTCAACCAAGAGACGATTACGGCGTGCCGATCACCTCTTCCGATGAAGCAGGGGTCGCCGCCGCGGCTGCCTGCGGCTCCTGCAGCCGCGCGGCGAACCACGTTTGCTGCACGCCGTTCAGCGCGGCGACGTTCACTTCGCCGGTCGACGAGGTGAGCGTCTTGAGCGACGCTGAGAACTGCAGTTCGGGCGTCGAGACGACGTTCCACGTCGCTTCTTGCGTCGCCCGATCGACCGTGCCGGTGATGTTCTCCGAGAGGTTGTCGTCGGCGTTGTAATAGACGCCCTTGATCTCGCCGGCTTTACTCACGGCGAGTTGCATCAGTTCTTTCTGGCCGCCGGCCGGCGGTTCGAGGGCGTAGACGCCGAGCGACAGCCAGTCGCCGCCGTCGGCCGCTTGATTGTCGGTCGCGACGTTGGCTGCAATCGGCGTCTGCTGATCGACGCTCTCCGTGGTCGAATCGTCTGCGTACGCCGGCGCTTCGTTCACGACGGTGGTCGAGTAGTCGCCGCCGTCGTCATACGCCGCGGCGCCGATCCAGGCCGTCGTCGTTGCCAGGCTTGCCGCCGCCCAGGCGTCGGCGTGCGGGTGCGTGTACTGCCAGGCGTTCGGATGGTCGGCGTACCAACCGGCCGAGAAGGGCTCGTTGCCGGCGTTGAACTTGTTCACCCAGCCTTGGGCGTTGTTCTTCAACTCGTCGGCGCGTTGCGAGGCTTGCTTGCGACGGTCGCCGCCGTTCTCGGCTCGATTGGCGAGTCCTGCGCCGCGGTCGCCCGGTCCACGATCAGCCGCGCCACGGGCGCCATCAGCAGGCAGCCCGAGGAACTGCTGCAGTTGTTGCTCTCCCTTGGCTCCGTCGGCCACTGAGCGCGGACCGTCACCGGCGACACCATCACCGGCGAGGCCATCCCGCGCGGTGCCGAGTCCGCCATTCAGGCGATCGCCGGCGCCGGGTGCGCCATTGAGACGGTCGCCCCCGTCGAGTCCCCCGCCGAGCGCTCCGCCCAAATCGCCGCGTTGCGGTCCGCCGGCGTCGCCGAGGCCGCGACCTGGGCCGCCGCCGCCGCTAAACGCCTGGCCCCCCATCGCGCGACCGCCGCCCCCACCCCCGCCGCGACCGCCACGGGCTTCCGCCTTCGCCACGATGACGACCATCGCCAAGCAGGCCATGGCCAACGTCATTCCGATAGAACTCTTTGACATCTGAATTCCCCCCGAAAAAATGCTTGCATGCTGACTTAAAAGCCACCGCCTCCGGCGGTGGACGAATTGCCAAAAATCGTGGCGTCAATCAACGGCGTCCACCGGCGGAGCCGGTGGCTTTGAACCGAACTACTCCGCCGGCTGCTTGAGCCGGGCCGAAGTCCAAGTCTCTTTCTCACCGTCGGCCAACGTCACTTCGACCGGCCCTTCGCCGCTGGTGAGCGTCTTCAGCGGCGCCTCAAAGGCGACCTTCTGATTGGCGTCGACCTTCCAGTAAGCCTTGTTCGTCTCGCGATCGACCTCGCCGACGAGGTTCGAGCTTTCGTTGGTCGCTTTCGAGTAGGCGACCCCTTCGAGCGTTCCGTCGCGCCGCAGCGCGAGTTGAACCAGTTGCTCGCCCCCTGCGGTCGGCGGCTCCAAGGCGAAGACGCCGAGCGGCAACCAATCGCCGGCTGGCTTGTTCTCGTCGCTAGCCGCGGGCTCGGCGGTTCCGACGTTCGCCGCCAAGACGGGCGACTGGCCGATCGTGGGCACGCTCGCCTGATTCGCTTCGGGAGCGGTCGTGTTGTTGACGTCGTAAGTCGCCCAACCGAGCCACGAGTTCACCGTGTCGATCCCCGCCCAACCCCAGAGGCCGCCGGCGAGGTAGTTGTAGCGCCACGCGCCCTCGTGCCCGGCATACCAGTCGTTCGAAAAGGGCCGATCGGCGCCGTGGCGGCCGTTGACCCAACCTTGGGCGTCGTTATGCCAGCCGTGGTGGTTGTCGTGGCGGTCGGCGTGATGGTCCGAGTGATGTTCGCTGGAGTGATGGTGCTCACTGGAGTGATGATGCTCGCTGCTGTGATGATGCTCGCTGCTGTGATGATCAGCGCTGTGGCGCTCGCCCCCCTTGTGTTCGCCACCGCCGTGACCGCCGCCGCGCGCTTGCACGGAAGCGGCCGCGATCGTCGCCCCCATAAACGAAGCCGCCAAAATATACCTATGAATCCGCTTTAACATGCCGACCCCCGCGCCGACGAAGCGGCGCCTTCGAGAAAAGTAGTGGGAACCAATTGGCCGCGGCGGCCCGACGAATAAGTCTGGAGAAAAGCGTTTTTGACGAGACCCGTCGATCAACCGATCGCCGGGCGATATGAAACCCTAGCTCGGAAATGCCCCTCCGGCGGCGAGCAATAAGGTCGGCGTGTGCCGGCAGTAGCGGCTGGGAGGGGAGCCGCGCCGCGATTGCCGCGGCGAAGTCGTCGTACCGCAAGTTGAAGCCGATCGGCCGGTTGTAGTCGATCGCGACGACCGGCTCCTCGGCGACTGTCGTCGCGTCGCTTGCCGTCGCCTCGCGCGTTATTGGCGACAGGCGCGCGGCGGGTGATAGGGGATCGGTGAGCGGAGGAGAGGGGCTGGCGCAGGATGCCAGTAGCGCCCGGCGCGGCGAGCTCTCGTGACCGCGCAACGCGCGAAGTCGCCGGCTTCGTCGCCTTCTCCCGATATCGAATCGCGAGATTTTTCAGTTTTTTGGGGCCTTGTCGCACAATCCGAACATGTCGTGGCTAGCAAGGCCACGCTAGCCACGACATGTTGTGGAAAAAAGGAGTTATTCGACAAGGCCGTTTTTTGGCGTTTTTTTCCGACGCCTGGCAGCGGCAGCGGGGTTTTAAGTCTCGTGCGGCCAAATGTCGCGGAGCAGAACGCTGACTCCGGAGCGGCCCGCTGGACGAAGTTGCCCTCGTCGTTGTTCACCCCGTTTGTTGACCCCGTTTTTCGCCCCAGTACCATGGGTTTTTCCGGGAGGCCTTGCACCCCGGCGACATTTGTCGGCCCGCCGGCCGAAATCGGAATAGACTCTCCGCCTGCTGCCAGCCGCATCCATTCGCCGCGGCGGGCTGCGCCCATTTTTTGCTTGCGGGACCAGCATGACACGACTCCGCCGCATCGCGTTGTTATCTCTCCTCGCCGTCAGCCTTGGCGAAGCGCGCCTGCTGCAGGCCGCCTCGCCTGGCGTTCCTGCGTTGCCGACGACGACGGCTGACTATGTGAAGTACGCGATTGAAGATCTACCGACGCATTTTTCTAGCGGCGCAGTAGCCACCCTCAACAACACGCCGGTCGACAATCAGATCACGAACGCCGGCGCCACGCTGGGCCGCGCCCTCTTTTATGACGATCGCCTGTCGCACAACGACGGGTTGAGTTGTTCCTCTTGCCACAAGCAAGAGAACGATTTCTCCGACCCGGCCACGAAGAGCCTTGGGTTCGAAGGAGGGGAAACGGGAAGGCACTCGATGGGACTGAGCAACGGCGCCTATTACAACCGGGGTACGTTCTTCTGGGACGAGCGGGCGGCGACACTCGAAGATCAAGTCCTCATGCCCATTCAAGATCCCGTCGAGATGGGGACGAATCTGCAGCAGCTCACCGCCGAACTCGCTGCCACGACGTTCTATCCAACGCTCTTCCAGAACGCCTTCGGCACGCCGGAGGTGACGTCTGATCGGATCTCCAAATCGCTCGCCCAGTTCGTGCGGTCGATGGTCACCTACCAGTCGAAGTTCGACACGGCAGTCGCCGCCGGCGCGCCCGGCACGCCCAACTACGCTGCCGCCGGTTACACGCCACAAGAGATTGACGGCGCCGGGCTGTTTCACGGCGAGGGGCGCTGCAGCCAGTGCCATGTCACCGCCGCGCAAGTCGGCGACGCTCCGCGCAACATCGGCCTCGACGCCGACAATTCCGCCGACGACGGCGTCAATCCCCCGGGCGTTGGGCAGTTCAAGACGCCGTCCCTCCGCAATGCGGAAGTTCGCGACGGTTACATGCATGACGGACGCTTCACCAGCCTCGAACAGGTCGTCGATTTCTATAGCACCGGCATCCAGAACAATCCGAATCTCGATGCCCGACTGAAGCTAGGAGGACAACCTTTCAACCCGGCCTTTACCGCCGAGAAGAAGGCCGCGCTCGTCGCCTTCCTCAAGACGCTCACTGACCAGAGCTTCCTCAGCAACGAGCTCTTCAGCGACCCGTTCGTGCAGCTGGCCGGCGATTTCGACAACAACGGCGCCGCCGACGGCAAGGACTTGGCGGTCTGGAAGACGGCGTTCGGCTCGACGAGCGCCGCCGACGCTGACGGCGACGGCGATTCTGACGGGCAAGATTACTTGGCGTGGCAGCGCAACTTCGGGCTGACGTGGGAAGACATGGCGACGTCCGTCGCTGCGGCTGCAGCCGTTCCCGAACCTTCCGCCGCGGCGATCCTGAGCATCGCGGGCGTCGCGCTGGCGACGTTCCATCGACGTCGGCGCGCGTGAGAAAAAAAACGCCTCCCGACCTGAGGCCGGGAGGCGTTTTTACGATGAGATAAGTTGACGCCGCTTACTTCTTCTCCGGCAGGGTCGCGTGGAAGCCGGCTTTGTGGAGGGCTTGGAACGCCGCCTTCGGTTCGAAGTCGCCTTCGATGACGAAGGAACTTTCCTTCGGCTTGACCGTTTCGCCGGTCACGCCTTCGACCTTCGCGAGCGCTCCCTTGATCGCCTTGACGCAGGCGCCGCAGCAGTTGTGGACGCCGGTCACTTCCAGGCGGGCGACTTTGCCTTTGGGGAGATCGGCCTTGGGCCACTTCACTTCCTTGTTGTCGACCTTGCCGTGGAAGCCGGCGGCGGCGATCTGGTCGACGGCGGCTTGAACGGCGGCGAGGTCGGAGCCGACGAGCGCGACGGCGCCATTTTCTTGATCGATCTCGGCGGCGACTTCGACTGGATTCTTTTCATCTTCGACGGCTTTGGCGACGGCTTCTTCGATGGCGGCGGCGCAACCGGGGCAGCACATATGCACGCCCTTCATCGCGACCTTTTCTTCGGCGCGGACGTCGCTGACGAAGGCGACCGAACCGAGGACCAGCATTGCCGTCAGCGTGCGGGATAGAAGCGTCATGAAAACCTCGCTAGGTTGGAAATGGAGGAGCGGAAACAAACGGAAAAGCGGCCCTTCAGCGTAGCGGACTTGCGGCGTGCCGTCGAATCTTTTCCTGGATTCCGTAGGAAAACTGCAACGTTTAAAGACTAACCGCCAAGGACGCCAAGAAAATACGGGGAGGAATTGAACCACGACGGCACGACGGGCACGACGGAAGAGGAGAAAAGATGAAGAATATGGAACCGCAGATAAACGCGGATGAACGCAGATAGTATTTATTGGCGTTTATCTGCGTTCATCGGCGGTTCCATCATTCATTGCATTCCCTTGGCGTCCTTGGCGTCCTTGGCGGTTCAAATGAAACGACTTGGCAGGACTCCAGTGGATTCCGTCGCGACGTCGGCGTCTCACAAGACAGGCTTCAGCGACGCCTGATGAGTGCCTTGGTACGCGTGACTCCCTTGGCAGTGCTCGGCGTCCTGGCGCGACCGATGTTCGATATGAACCTGCGGGCCTGCCGCCAATTGCTGCTTGCGGAGCTTCACTTCACCGTTGCAGTAGAGGCAGCGAATTTCTCGCGCGCCGTCGCTGGAGAGATCGGCCACGGCAATCTGGACCCAACGCCATTCTTTTTTGCCGTCGATCTTATGGAGTCGCTTCTCTTCGCACCGCACCATCATATCTTTAGCCATCGGACAACTTTCTGGAGAATTTGCCGTCGGGCGACTCAAGAAGCTTGCTTCCGTGAACGCCGGATTTGTTTTTTCGGTTCCACCGCTTCGAACTTCTTCAGCGAGTCGCACCGAATTTTTGTGCTGATGCGCGCGAGCGCGACCTGGGCTTCCAAGCCGCCCCGATCGATAAAGAGAATCTCGCCGACTTCGCCCTCTTCGGTGAGAACTTTTTCGCCCTTTTTGAACGTCATTGTTTGCTCGTCGGTTCGGTCGATGGGTGGAACATGGAAGCAGGTCGCCCGCGGCGTCAGCTATAGGGCGCCTTCGGTTTGAGTTGAGGCATCCAGGCGGCGCGCGGAGGCGTCCCCGTCGGCGCTGCGCTCGTCCGCTGGAGGTTGAATTCGGCTTCCGTCCGCCAGACGGCGGTCCCGGTCGCTTCGTTGCAGGTCTCGATGACCAGATAATCGCCCAATTTGGGCTCGCCGGTGATAGCGAGCTTGGCGTTCGGCGGAATCGAGCGGCCGCTGAGATTGAAGAGGATGTGTTGCGTCATTAACTCCACTGTAGCCGTTACGCGCGAGGCTATGCCCTTAATTCCCTGGCTTTGGCGATGAAAGGGCTCAATTCACTCTCTGCGCCAGCAAAAAAGCAGTTCGCGGTCGTTGTGCGCAGCCCAGCGAGGCTCCGGCCACGTGCGGAAACTCGCCACAGGAGAACTGCAAAGTCGTTCGGATTTAACCGCCAAGGACGCCAAGTGCGCCAAGGGGAAATGCCTTTTACCACGAAACAGACGAAGCACACAAAAAGTGAGAACGCGTGGTAGCGCTCGTTCCCTTGCTTTGGCGTGCTTCGTCTGTTTCGTGGTCAATCTCCCCGTATTTCCTTGGCGCTCTTGGCGTCCTTGGCGGTTAGTTTTTGGACTTTGCAGTTCACCTGAAACGCGCCACCCGGCAACTGCGAACCGCGAGTAGCTGGCGCCGTGTGCGTTATCCGGGGGTCGCGGTCCGCTCCTTCGCCGGCGCGGTGAAGACTGCCATCGAGCAGGGCCGCAACTTGTAGGCTCGCGCCGTCGAGATGCTTTTGGCGTCGACCTTCGCTTCGGTCGCCGCTTTCGGTTCTTCCTTCTTTTCGTCAATCGCAGTGTCGAACAGACACTCCCAATCGTTCTCGCCGTCCAACTCAGGCAACGCAAAGGGGATTTCGTTCGCATGGTCGGCATTGAAGAGAATGACGACATGGTCGCCGATGATCGGCTCGCCATACTCGTCGTTGTCGACCAAGCCGCCGTGGAAGTGGACGCCGAGGCAGCGGACGTGGGGGGTGTTCCAGGCGTCGTCGGCCATCTCCTTGCCGGAGGGGTCGAGCCAGACGATTTCGGGGGCCTCATTGCCGCGAATCGACTTCCCGTGGAAGAACCGCCGCCGATGAAAGCTCGGCTGCGTATGCCAAATGTCGATCACCTTCTTCGTGAACTCCAGCAGCCGTTTCTGGCGATCGTCGAACTTCCAACTGAGCCAAGTCAGCTCGTTGTCTTGGCAGTAGGTGTTGTTGTTGCCCTGCTGCGTGTGGCTCCGCTCGTCGCCGGCAAGCAGCAACGGGATGCCTTGCGAGAGAATGAGCGTCGCGAGCATCGAGCGTTTCTTGCGCTCGCGCAGCTCGACGATTTTTGGATCGTCGGTCGGCCCCTCGACGCCGCAATTCCAGCTGTCGTTGCTGTCGGAGCCGTCGCGATTGTTCTCGCCGTTCGCTTCGTTGTGTTTGTTGTCGTAGGAGACGAGGTCGTTCAGCGAGAAACCGTCGTGAACGGTGATGAAGTTAATGCTCGCGTGCGGGCGACGGCCCCCCCACTCGTAGAGATCGCTCGAGCCGCTGATGCGGGTGGCGAATTCCGACGCGACGCCGCCGTCCCCCTTCCAGAAGCGGCGGACGCAATCGCGGTACTTGCCGTTCCACTCCGACCAGAGGATGGGGAAGTTGCCGACTTGGTAGCCGCCGTCGCCCAGATCCCATGGCTCGGCGATCAGTTTCACTTGGCTGAGCACCGGGTCTTGGTGAATGATGTCGAAGAACGCGCCGAGCTTGTTGACTTCGTGGAGCTCGCGGGCGAGGGTGCTCGCCAGGTCGAAGCGAAACCCGTCGACGTGCATCTCCAGCACCCAGTAGCGAAGGCTGTCCATGATCAGCTGCAGCACGCGCGGGTTCTGCATGCTGAGCGTGTTGCCGCAGCCGGTGTAATCCATGTAGTAGCGGGCGTCGGGCGCCAGGCGGTAGTAACTGGCGTTGTCGATGCCGCGGAAGCAGTAGGTGGGGCCCATCTGGTTCCCCTCGGACGTGTGGTTGTAGACCACGTCGAGAATCACCTCGATGCCGGCGTCGTGCAGGTTGGCCACCATCGACTTGAATTCCATCAGCACGTCCGCGGGGCGATCAGCGGCGGCGTAGCTCGGCTCCGGCGCGAAGAAGCTGAGCGTGTTGTAGCCCCAGTAGTTAATGAGGCCGCGCTCCACCAGCGGGCGATCGTCCCCCTTGGCGTGGATCGGCAACAGCTCGACCGCGGTGACGCCGAGTTCCTTGAGGAAGCGGATCGCCGGTTCGGAACCGACGCCGGCGTAGGTGCCGCGCAAATCTTCGGAGACCTCCTCGTTCAGCTTGGTGAAACCCTTCACGTGCATTTCGTAGATGAGCGTCTGGTGCGACGGCGTGTTCGGCGGTCGATCGTCGCCCCAAGAAAACGCTTCGTCGACCACGCACCCTAGTGGACCGTCGCCGCCGCTGTCGAGCGGGCTGAACGACAGGTCGGCTTTCTTGTCGTTCAGGATGTATCCCGAGATCGCGTCGGTCGGCTTCACCGTCCGGGCGAGCACCTTGGCGTACGGATCGAGCAGCAGCTTATTCGGGTTGAACCGATGCCCCTTCGCCGGCTCGTACGGCCCATGAACGCGGTAGCCGTAGAGCTGTCCCGGTCGCACGTCGGGAAGGTAGCAGTGCCAGACCATGTCGGTATGATCGACGAGCGTGATCCGCTCGGCCTCTTTGTCGTCATCCGCCGAGTTGTAGAGGCAAAGCTCCACCTTGGTGGCGTTCTCGCTGTAGAGCGCGAAGTTCGCTCCCTTGCCGTTCCAGGTGGCGCCGAGGGGGTAAGGTCGTCCGGGCCAGATACGCATATGGGGGTCCTAGGGGAGGTCGGAGGTGAGAGGTCAGAGGCCAGAGGCCAGAGGTCAGAAAGAAAATGGTGCGTCTGGGGTGCCACTGGCATTCTGCCAGTGCGAGGTGCCGAGCGAGTACCCACTTCAGCACTGGCAGGATGCCAGTGGCACCCGTTCGATCACACTTTTCCTCCCTGACCTCTGGCCTCCGACCTCTCACCTCTAGTCAGCATTGCCACCGGCAGCGATGCAAACAGTTCCTGCGCTGCCAGCGTCAATGTACCGTCGTTCGGTCGCGCTTCCAATTTTTGTCCTGACAATTCGCAACGGCACTGCCGGCCCGCTTCAGCCGGGAGCGTCACGGTCGCGTCGCCCCAGTCGGCTCGCCAACCGTTTGCGGCAGTCTTGCCGTTGCCGTTGCCGG
>Ga0163144_10013713_pt1 | contig 16884 bp, 15 predicted proteins | sample OliLak19BULKMAT1_FD_123175 | JGI IMG/M metagenome (GOLD analysis project Ga0163144, IMG submission 123175) | Freshwater microbial mat bacterial communities from Lake Vanda, McMurdo Dry Valleys, Antarctica - Oligotrophic Lake LV.19.BULKMAT1 | ecosystem: Environmental > Aquatic > Freshwater >... | reverse complement strand
TTAAACGATTGAAATAGCAGCAAAATCTGGTTTTACAATTCAATCCGGGCTCACGGCCCGAGTGAGCTCGTTCCGCAGGCCACACCCCCTGGGGCCTGCAACCCCGCTATTGCGAAATGTTGAAGAAATATTACGCAGGGAATGAGGGAAGGAAGGAGCAGTTCGTCTTACAGGCAACGTCGAGGTGTCTATCAGGGCCGCCTGCGACGAACATCAACCAACAGGGGTTTTTCATGTCTCATGATTTACGCAAGATGAGGACGCTTTTCGCTTCGTTCTCCCTGATGGCAGTCATGGCCATCTCCATAACCTGCGTCATCGCGGCCGACACCAACGCCGAGGAAGACGAGATGGAAGAGATTGTGATTACCGGTTCACGCATCAAGCGCTCGGATTTCAGCTCGGCCAGTCCGATCACCGTGATCGATGGCCAGTCAATCCTTGAGTCCGGTTTCAGCAATCTGGGGGAGGCGCTACGTGCGCAGGCCATATCCGGCACGGCCGGTTTCAACCAGCAAAGCGTTCTATCCGGAGGTGGTGCGTCGTCGGTTGATCTGCGCAATCTTGGTGACGAGCGCGTGCTGGTGTTGGTCAACGGCAAGCGTGTTGCCAGCTTCGCCGACGCGCTCGCGAACCAGGCCATCGACCTGCAGTTCCTGCCACAGGCGATGATCGAAAGGGTCGACATTCTGCGTGATGGCGCTTCTGCGGTGTACGGTTCGGATGCCATCTCCGGTGTGGTCAACATCATTCTCAAGGAGCGTTTTGAGGGCGTCGATTTTGGCGCGAGTACCGGAATTTCCGGGGAAGGTGACGGCGAACAATATAACGGCCACTTTGTCATTGGCGCGGCCTCCGACCGGGGTTCGTTGATGCTCGGTACCGAATACACGCGGCAGAACAACGTACCGCAAAGGGATCGGAACTGGGCGGATGTGACCATCTCCTCGCTGAGCGCAAGGACCGTTTCCAACGGGAGCTTTTTCCATCCCGGCGGTATTTTCTTTGCTAACGGTGGCGACGTGTTTTGTACCGTTCCGAAGGCCATGGGTGGTGATGAAATCACCAACGACCTTGCCGGATGTCCTTCCCTGCAGGCTGGCCAGGCCATCACTAATCCGAAAGATGTTCGGGCTGTTCGCTACGACTATGCGTCGGAACAGGATCTCTATATCGACAACGAAACGCTGACTGCATCGGCTTACGCGGTCTACGACATCACCCATGGCATCGAAGGTTTCATGGAGATGCAATACGCCAAGCGCCAGGGCATAGCACGCCTCGACGGCAACCCGGGGTCGTTTGGCACCACCTCGTTCCCTGATGGTACGTTTGTTCCGGGTACCAACCCGAACCTGGGCGCACTCGGCGATGGATTTTTCTACTTTCGCCCGTCAAGCACCATCGGCATTCGAGAAGAGCAATCCGAGTCGGACACTCTGCGTCTGGTTGCCGGTCTGCGGGGTGACATCGTGAATGACAGTTTCCTGGACGGGTGGAGTTGGGAAGTGTCGTATCTCTACACCCGTCTGGACGCCGACCTTAGCACCAATGCCACCTGGAACCTGGCCCGCTTCCTGAGGATCTCAGATCCTGATGCCTGCAGGATTGATTCCATCTGCGCCGCCATTGTCAATCCGAGCGGCGCACTGGATACGATCCGTCCTGGCAACTGGACCGAGGGCGAGATCGCCTACATGCGCCAGCTCACGCTCGCATCTTCCGAGTTCGAGACGACGGGCTGGTTTGCATCTGCAACCGGCCCTATCTTCGAATTGCCGGCAGGCGAAGTGCAGCTGGCAGTAGGGCTCGAAACGCGTACAGATCGAGGCAGGGCAGTCCCCGACGGCGTAACCGAGGCTGGCGAGTCTGTCGCCAACCAGACCTTCACTTCAGAGGGAAGCTTCTCTGCAGATGAGTTGTTCGCAGAACTGGACGTTCCCGTATTTGCCGACATGCCCGGTGTCCAGCAGTTGGACGTGAATCTGCAAGCCCGTTATTCGGACTACAACACCTTTGGATCGAAAACGGTTTGGCGAGCAGGCGTCAACTGGCAGATCGTTGACGAGGTACGCATCCGCGCTTCCATGTCCACGGCTTACCGATCGCCGCGAATTACTGACCTTTTTGGTGGTGGTACCGCGAGCTTCGACTTTTTTACTCACCCCTGTGTAGACGGTACGACCGCCACCGACGCAAACACACTTGCCAACTGCGCACTGGACGGGATCCCGGCTACCGCCAACCTGCTCTCTACCCAGTTTGCAGTGCTGGCCGGTTCGAACGCTGACCTTTCGCCTGAGACCGCCGACACCTCGACCATTGGCCTCATCTTCACCCCACGCTTTCTGGAAGGCTTGTCGATTTCCATCGACTACTGGGACATCGAGATCGAGGATCTGATTACCCGAATCGAGTCGGATTCAATCCTCGATACGTGTTATGCCGGTCCGGTGGGCAAGTCGGCAGAGGAGTGTTCGCGATTCCGTTCTACCTACAATCCGCAGACCAACATCCTTGGCCTCGCGGACTTTACCAACCGTCTGATCAATGACCAGAAGGTGAGCACAGATGGCTACGATCTGGGTATCAACTACCAGTTTGACGTTGCCGAGTTCATGTTCACGTTTGACTTCCAGGGCACCTACATCAAACAGAACACGTTCTATCCGGGTGCTGGTGGTGCAGACGATCAGGGATCGATCCCGCGGATCAAGGCCGATATCAATCTGAATGTTGACTGGCAGAACTGGGACTTTGGTCTCCACACCCGATACATCCACAGCATGAATGATCCGCGCTTCAACGGCGTGAACGCGTTTGGCTACGACGATGTTCGCAGCCATACGGAAGTGGACCTTCATGTTGGTTACAACCTTGAGAACTACCGAGCGGTACTCGGTGCGAACGATGTGTTCGACAAGGACCCGCCATATGTCTTCAGTTCAGGCAACAACACGGACCTGTTCCTGTATTCCGCGATGGGTCGTTACTTCTTCCTGCGTCTGTCGGCTTCTCTGTAAGTCCCACCAGGTCGCACTCGTTTGCAGCCTGAATCGGAAGAAGAGGGTCGCTTCGGCGACCCTCTTTCATTGCAGTGGCGACTTGCCTACATGGACTTTTCGAGCTTGAAGTAACCATACCGGCCGGTAATGTCATAGGTGCGAGAGTCATGACTGTCATTGAAGGCTGCAGCCGACCAGGGCGGTGGTTCGTTCAGCAGGTTGTTGAAACCGAGCGACAGGCGAAACCATGCCGTGGCAGGTCCCAGGTAACTGAGCTGGAGATTGTGAATCGTCCATCGCTCCATGCGCCGTTCCCGCTCGGTGATCGGAATCACTTCGTGCAGTTCGGAAACAACAAACACATCGTACTGTCCACGCCAGAAATCCTTGTACCAGCGCATCGCCAGACTGGCCTTCCAGGCCGGCAGGGCACCATTGCCACCGGCAGCTGAATCCTTGAATGTACCCACCTGATCATAGGACTCGAGACCAGGCGCAAGTCGGTCCGAGAATTCGCGCAGATGGGTCGCCTGCAATGCCAATTCGAACGTTCCGTTTTCGTGTAACGACCACGCGGCGTTGGTGCTGAAATCCAGTCCCTGTACATCCCGCTGCCGGATATTCATGAACGTGGCGATTACCTCAGTGATGTTGCCGGCCAGATCTCGCCGGACGCGGTCCCGAAATCCCAAAGTTGCAGCGTTTTCGTTGATGATGTACTGCACCTGTGTGTCGACGACATCCCGTTGCAGCAACCGGAAGAAGTCGAGTGCAGCATCAGCACGAAAGCCTGCAAACTGGTGCTGCCAGTCAATACCGAAGCCTACGGAATGGGTTCTCTCCGGTTGCAATTCCCGATTGCCACCTTTGACGACGAGGAACTGTTTCAAGGATGAATCTGATGGTCTGGCACAACCCGGAAGGAGACCAACGTTCGCAACGTCATTGCAGGGATCATTGAGCTGTTCGAAGGACGTCGACTCACCACTGAACAACTGGTTCAGATCGGGTGCCCGAAATCCTTCTGCCCAACTGGCGCGCAGGCCAACGCCGACCACTGGCTCCCATCGCAACACCACCCGCGGATTGGTCTCGGCACGAAAGTCATCATAAACCGAACGGCGAACTGCAAAATGGGCGTCCAATCGGCCCAACAAAGGGTGACCCCTGAGAATGGGGAGTCGAGTTTCAAGATAAGCTTCCCACACTGATCGTCGCCCTTTGGTTGGCGTGAAATTGGTACTGCCGACAATTCGACCCTCCTGGATCAAACCGTCCGGTCGGGTGATCAGTTTTTCTTCGCGGAATTCGGCACCGGTTGCGAGTTCGACATTCCCCGCTGGTAGTGCCAGGACACTGCCTTCGAGATTGAATGTGAAGCCGCGCATGCGGCTGGTGCCGTGACTGCGGGTCGGCGAACTGACGTAGGCGAGCATCTGCTCCGTGATACTGCCGGCCGGTCCAAAGAGGTTCAGCGGTACGCACGGACTGAAACAATCCGGTCTCAGCGCATCTGTGACGAGCGAGGCATCCACCACTCCGTGGAACAGTTCACTCGCTGAAGTGCGCGCGTATTGTCCCGAAAAATCCCAATGGAAGCTGGCGAAATTACCACTGACTCCAGTGACAACACGCCGATTGCGGCTTTTGTTTCGTTGTTTACGCGGACCGAATTCAACCAGACGTCTGCGCAGATCATCGACTGTTTTGTCAAAGGGATTGAAGGGTTGGTCTGCATCGATGGAAATCGGTATGCGCTCAAAACCGGTAAACAGCGGGGTCGGTGCCAATTGGTTCGTAACGACGTAGTCGGTGGCCAAGCCCTCGATAAAAAAACTTAAGTTGTCTTGCCACTCCCAGGTTGCGTCGACAAATGCGGAGGCGCGCCTGCTTGGCAGAATCAGCGCCGTAAAATCGCGGTACTCGAACCGGTCTTCAGCGATGATCGGACGAAAGTGACCAGACTCGGTGCCGTCGAACCCGTTATCCGCAAGCACGACCGGACCTTCACCAAAGTCGATCCACGCAGGAACGGTTGCGCTGGAACGCCCGTCGGTACCACCACGTGTGCGCTTATCGGACGAGCGCGACAGCTCACGCTCTCTCGAATAGAGAGGGCCCTGCTCATACCAGGAGCCGGCTGCGAAGGTCTGCCAGCGTTCACCCTGGTGTCCGATGCCCAGACTTGCATGTTCGGTGTCCAGCCCATCTTCATGGGCTCGGCCAACATAAATCTCGCCAAAAGCCGCGTCCTGATCGCGCCGGGTGCGTACATTGACCACGCCGGCTACTGCATCGGAGCCATAAACCGCCGAAGCACCGTCCTTGACGATTTCAATCCGGTCAATCATCGCCAGTGGCAACGAGTTGAGATCTACAGCATGCCCTGCAAACGCATCCGGGTTCAGTCGACGACCGTTCAACAGCACGAGCGTATTGCTGGCGGGCAGACCGCGGAGTGTCACGGACGCACTTCCATCGCCACCGTTGGTCACCAGCGTGCTGGTGGAATTGCCGGTGACCGCCGTGGTGTAACGCAATACGTGGCTGAGGCTCTGGTGACCAGAAAGTTCTATCTCGGGTCGCGCAATGATCTGTACGGGTAGCGGTGTGCGAATACCTGCAGACGCGATTCGAGTGCCGGTGATTCGTCGCTCCGTGACAAGCACTTCTTCAGTAAAGAATGGTTCTGCAAGTTCATGTATTTTATAAAGTATTTCAGAACTTACGGGTACAGACACCAGTGCTGGGTTGCATCCCGGTTTGATCGCGACGAGCGTCGGTCTGATCCACTCCGGAGTCAGGCAGGTGCCTTTCAGCAATCCCGCCAGAGCAGCGGCTGGATCGATTGTTCCTGTGTTCGGGTCGCTGCCGATTGCGAAACTGTCGTACGCAGCCACGGCCTCCTGGCCAAAGACGATCGAAATGCCTGTCTGCTGTCCAAATTCTACCAGTACCTGCGCAAGGTTCCCGGGCCGGATTTCAAGCGATTTGATCTCGTCGGCGGCGACAAGACGTGTTGTGAGCAGCGCCAACATCGCGAGTAACACGGGTCCCTGCTTGCGGAAGACTGATTGGATCGATTGACTGATGTCTGCACCTGAATGAAGACAGCGACCACAGTCATCCTAAACCCCGGTGCAGCCGTCGGAAACCGGGATGTGTCAATTTTATGTCACGAATATGCGGACAATATCGATCAGCCTCTGGAGAGCAGTACCAGACCTTCGGAGACTTCGCTCCACTCGAGGTTGAGGCTGCTGGCCAAGGCATCCAGCATTGCGGACCGGTCCTCAAGTTCAAGTACCGCAGTCACGCGGATTCCAGCCAGATCGTCCTGCGCAAGACTGAGCCTGCCTGGCAAATACCGATCAAGATCCGTCAGCAGATCACCGAGTTCGACATCCTGATAGATGACCTTGCCTTCACGCCAGGGTGCGGTGACATTGGCAGCAACCGACAATGGTAGCTCCTCGCCATTGACGTATTCGATGCCCTCGGTTGCTCCAAGCTTACGAACAGTTGCGTGGGTTTCATGGTCGACCTCCACGATCCCCTTCAGCACTTCGACTCGCACGATCCCGTCGATATTGCGGACGTTGAATGACGTTCCGACGACCTTGATGGTTGTCTGCCCCGCTTTGATTTCAAAGGGGCGTTCCGGGTCGCGGGTTACCGAAAAAAAGACTTCCCCTTGCAGTAGATCCACATGCCTGAGCTTGTCAAACAGTTCAACCTGGAGCGTCGTTTCCGTGTTGAGCTGCAAACGGGAACCATCTTCCAGATCAATCGCGATCTGCTCCCCTGTGCCGGTCCGGTAATGATCTGTATGGGGTGCCAGGGACCAGAATGAAATTGTCAGCAGCACGATTGCTGCAGCAGCGATCCATCGCCAGTGTCCGCTGGCTCGAGCCTTTGTCGCACCGTCCTGAAGCTGTCCGGTGAGATCCCAAACCTCCAGCAGCTCGTCGAAAATCTGCCTGTGTGCAGGGTCTGCTCCGAGCCAGACTGCAAATTCTGCCTGTTCTGCCTCGGAAACTCGTGGGCGTCGAAGCTTTGCCAACCATTCGATGGCCTGAGTTTCTACCCGCGCCTGTTGGTGTGAGTCGGGAGTGCCTTGTTCGTGCTCAATGGACATGATTGAACCGTAAAGTTGTCTTCCGATGACCTACGAGACGAGACGAACCGCAGGCTCGACACCTCAGTGGCCGCACCAAATAAATACAGCAGGTGTGCACTGGATCACAAATTGGTGTCATCGGTGCCCGCCAACGACTACAGCAATCGCGAGTCATGGTGCACTTCCGGAGTTTTCGCCTGCTTGAAGGCGTGCGCGAAAAGCCTTCAGCGCCTGGATGATGTGCTTCTCCACCATACTTTGTGACACGCCGAGAGTGATGGCGATTTCGGCATACGACAACCCATCGAATCGGTGCAAAACAAATGCCCGTCGGCACTTGTCCGGAAGCGCGTTCAGTGCCTGTTCAATCAACTTGAGCGACTGTTGCTGACTGACGGTTTCTTCAGCAGCGGGTGAAAGCGATTCTTCCTCGAGCTCTTCGGCTCCGGTACGGCGGGTCAGTTGGCTGCGTCGAACGCGATCGATCCCGAGGTTGGTTGCGATCTGAAACAAAAAAGCGCGGGGATTTTCAAGTGCCGATGGATCGCGCAACCTGGAAATCCTCAGCCATGCATCCTGGGCGATGTCTCGAGCTTCGTCTGAATCGCCGAACTTGTTTGTCAGGTAACGCACCAGTCCGCCACCGTATCGGGCGTGCAGTTCGACAATCAGTGGTGCTGCAGGGGTCTTGGACAGAATCGCGTTCCGTCGTCTGCGTAGAGCAGGAGTCTAACACCTGTCACATTCCTGCGGCACAATCACCGGTCTACTGTGCATCGGCCTGATATGATTCAACTTTCTTCTTCCGTCAATGTGAAGTCTGGAATGCATGGTGTGAACCACGACAATGGACAGCGTGAAGCAGATCAGGTGACACGGTTACCATTTGCCTATGCAAAGCGCCACGGTGTGGTGCTGACCGACACGCCCTTGCCGTCACACCAGGTTGAAATAGCCTGCAAAACAAAACCCAGTCTTGCCGTACTCTCCGAGATCAAACGGGTCGCGCGCCGCGAGTTATTGCTCAAGGTGGTGACTGCAGCCGACTTTGATCGTCTCCTCACCGATGCCTATGCCAGGGATACGTCGGCTGCGCGACAAATGGTCGAAGACATGGATGACGAGATCAATCTATTGAGCCTGGCGGAAGCCTTGCCTCAACCGGATGATCTGCTCGATCAAGCGGATGACGCACCAATCATTCGCCTCATCAACGCCCTGCTGGCGGAAGCCATTCGCGAGTCTGCCTCTGATATCCATATCGAGACCTTTGAACGGACCCTCGTAGTGCGATTTCGTGTTGATGGTGTCATGCGGGAAGTAGTGCAACCCAGGCGTGAACTTGCACCCCTGCTGGTCTCCCGTATCAAAGTCATGGCGAGATTGGACATCGCAGAAAAGCGGGTCCCACAGGATGGTCGGATCAGCATTCGCATCGGCGGCAGGGAAGTGGATGTCAGGGTATCGACGATGCCAGCCAGCAACGGTGAGCGCGTTGTCATGCGCTTGCTCGACAAGCAGGCAGGGCGACTTCGGCTGGATAATCTCGGGATGTCGCCAGACCGTCTGGACACGCTGCGGCGGTTGGTGAACTTGCCACACGGTATTTTTCTGGTCACGGGTCCTACGGGCTCCGGGAAAACGACGACGCTGTACGCCTCGCTCTCTGAACTCGACTCCAGTGCCATCAATGTACTGACGGTAGAAGACCCGATCGAATATAACCTGGCCGGTATCGGTCAGACTCAGGTGAATACCAAGGCGGACATGACATTTGCGCGCGGATTGCGGGCAATCCTGCGTCAAGACCCCGACGTTGTCATGGTCGGCGAGATACGCGATCTGGAAACCGCTGAAGTGGCGATTCAGGCGAGTCTCACGGGGCACCTCGTGCTCTCGACGCTCCACACCAACACCGCCGTCGGCGCGATTTCCCGTTTGGTGGACATGGGGGTTGAACCGTTCCTGCTGTCTTCAAGCCTGGTCGGTGTCCTGGCGCAGCGGCTGGTACGCGTGCTGTGTCCAGATTGCAGGAAACCGAGGTTTGCAACGCCATCGGAATTGAGACTCATGGGTGTTCCACGAGCGCAGGTCTACGACCCCGTCGGTTGTGATGCCTGCGGGCACACCGGTTTCAGAGGGCGTACGGGCATCTACGAACTGATTCCCATCGATGACCGATTCCGACAACTGGTTCATGACCGGAGCTCAGAATTATCGCTTCGAGACTACGTCCGGCAGAAATCACCAGACATCAAAGCCGATGGATTCGACAAGGTGATGGCCGGAGTGACCACCGTACAGGAAGTACTTCGTGTATCTCTCGAAGGCGTGGCCTGACTTTGAAAAGAGTTGTGAAAAGAGTTGTGAGGCCAGATGGCGGCGTTTGAGTATCTTGCTCTCGATGCTTCAAGCAAGGAGCGCAAAGGGGTTCTGGAGGGCGACAGTCAAAGGCACGTTCGCCAACTGCTGCGTGATCAGGGCCTGGCCCCACTGGAAATCAAGCCGGCCGCTGGCAACGCTCCGACCAAAGGCGCGGGCTGGTCGTTTCGACGGTCACTCAATCGGCTGGACCGAGTGCTCATTACCCGTCAGCTGGCAACCCTTTCGAAAGCCGGGCTGCCGATCGAAGAATCCCTGCAGGCTATTGCCCAACAAGCGGACAAACAATCCGTGAACGCACTCGTCATGGGTATCCGCAGCAAAGTACTGGAAGGACACTCGCTCGCTGCCAGCCTTGCCGAATTTCCCTCCAGTTTCACGACACTCTATCGCTCGACCGTCGCCTCTGGCGAACAGACGGGCAAACTGGACCGGGTGCTCGAAAACCTGGCCGACTACCTGGAGCGACAGTACGAATCCAGCCGCAACGTCGAGATGGCGCTCATCTACCCGGTGGTTCTGTTGGTGCTTGCCGTCTTGATTGTCGGAGCACTGATGGTTTATGTCGTGCCGGACATGGTTTCGGTGATCGAAAATTCCGGTCAGTCATTGCCGACCGTGACTGCTGTCTTGATTGCGATGTCGGATTTTCTGGCCAGTTGGTGGTGGGCAGTCATTGCAGCGGTTGCCGGGCTTGTCAGCCTGATGCGCTGGCTGCTGCAACAACCAGACTTTCGCCTCCAATGGGACCGGCGCCTGCTTGAACTGCCGTTGCTCAAACGTATTTCGCGTAGTACCAATGCTGCCCGCTATGCCAATACCCTTTCCATACTCGGTGGCAGCGGAGTGCCGCTCGTGGAAGGCATGACAATTGCCAAAGATATCGTTGGCAACAGTTGGCTTCGTCAACGATTGACCGAAGCGACCCAACGTGTCAGTGAAGGGGCAAGCCTGCGCAGTGCACTGGAAGGAGTTGGCTATTTCCCGCCGATGTTGCTGCATATGGTAGCCAGCGGTGAAGCGAGTGGAGAACTCGATACCATGCTCGAACGGGTTGCCGCTCACCAGCAAAACGAAGTGGAAAGGGTAGTCACGACGATTGTCAGTCTGTTCCAGCCGGCAATGCTGGTTATCATGGGCGGAGTGGTGCTGTTCATCGTCATGGCCGTACTGCTACCGATTCTGAACATGAATTCGGCGATCTGAAGGAAGACACATGCCATCTCAAGCGCATTTCATGCACCCCAGTCCCCGCACCGGATTCACACTCATAGAAATCATGATTGTGGTCGTGATCATTGGCATCCTTGGCGCCATCATCGTTCCGACCTTCATGTCGAGACCGGATCAGGCACGAGTGACGGCGGCGCAAACAGATCTGCGCAGCATCGCTGCAGCGCTTGATCTGTACCGCCTCGACAACTTTCAGTATCCATCCAGCGAGCAGGGTCTTGAGGCATTGGTGTCTCGCCCCAGCGGATTTCCCGAAGCCAGGAACTACAACCCCGATGCTTACATCAAGGCCCTGCCCACTGATCCCTGGGGTTCGCCGTACGTGTATGAGAGAAGCGGGGCAGCGTTCAACCTCTACAGTCTGGCAGCAGATGGCAGTGAAGGGGGCGAAGGGTTTGATGCAGATATCAATTTTTCTGACCTATGAAGTGGTCGGATGAACCATCGATGCGGGTTTACCCTGATCGAGATGCTGGTGGTCGTTGCGATCATCGGCATCCTCGCAAGCGTGGTGCAATTCGCTTTCTCCGGCGGCGGCAATCGGCAGGCGTTGACCAGCAGTTCCGAAGCGGCAGCTCAGCGCATTGAACTTGCTCGTGCACAGGCTCTGCAGCGCAACCGTGAGTGGGGAGTCCTCGTCCTGCAGGACGGCTACCAGTTCCTTGAGTTCGATCCGCTGACAGAGCGTTGGCTAGCTGTCAGTGATCCAGTTTTCAAGGCAGTAACCTTGCCGGCTGGCCTGACGCTCGAACTGACCAGCGAAGGCTTCGACCACAAGGCGCTCAAGGCTGAACTCTCCCTGGAGGACCCGGATGCCGGATCACTGGATGCAGACAGGGCGAGCACCGCGGACCGCAACCTGAAAGAAAGCGACAAAAATGTGGTGGTCCCGGAAATCCTGCTGCTGTCCAGCGGCGAGGTTACGCCATTCACACTTCGGGTTGTGCCTGCAGGGGAAGGGACAGCCTGGGCAATCAGCAGTGATGGCTTGCAGCGAGTGACCGCCAGCATTGAGGATCCAGGCGAGTGAGACCCGGTTTTACCCTCATCGAAATGCTGGTGGCGCTGGTGATCCTCGCCACTGCTGGAATCATTGTCGCAACGACTGTCAGCAACATCGCCTCCCAGACCCACAGCATCGAACGACGCCAGATCGCGCACTGGATTGGCGAGGATCACCTCACTCGCATGCGACTTGCCCAACGGCTCCGCTCTGAGGCGCTGGCAACGGGACGCGAGGTAACACGAGTCGATTCCGGCGGCCGCCGTTGGGAATTGCGGCGCGAGGTCAAGGCGACAGACCATCCGTTTGTCCAACGTGTGGAAGTGGACATTTTTGAACTGGATGAAAAGGGCAAAGCGATCGGCCCTCTTGATCACCAGGCTGCGTTCCTGGGTCGCTTCTGATCATGCGTGCGATGGTCGCCAATCGCGCCAATGGCTTTACCCTGATAGAAATTCTGGTGGCCCTGTTCATATTTGCGATCGTCGGACTCATGGGAACGCAATTGATCAGCCGGGTCTCGAATCAGCAGGTCATTCTCTCGGAGCGGGGAGCGCGTTTGATAGAGCTGCAGCGTGCAATGTCCATTCTCAAGCGGGATTTCATGCAGATCCAGCGGCGCAGCATTCGCGACGGGTATGGTGATCAACAGCCAGCAATACAGCTGGAAGATGATGATCTCATCGAATTCACCCGCGCCGGTTGGCGCAATCCCCTCGGCCAGATACGCTCGGAACTGCAACGAGTGGCCTATCACCTCGATAAAGAAAAACATGAACTCCAGCGTTATTACTGGCCTGTGCTTGATCGCAGTCAGGATTCGGAACCGCTGGTCCAGGTACTGCTTAGCGATGTCAGGAAGCTGGAATTCAACGTTGTTGACCAGGCTGGAAATGTCCATTCTTTCTGGCCACAGGTGAGTACAGGCGGTCAGGCGAACGGATCAGCTCTGGCGGCAGTGATCATGAAAATGGAGACGCCGCCGTTTGGCAGCATGGAACGCATCTGGGAGGTACCTGGTGGTTGATACAGTCTACCTCTGCTCGTCCCAGTCCAGTGAGTTCGGCGATTCGCGTCGACGTGGTGTTGCGCTCATTACCGTGCTTCTGTTTTTCGCCTTTCTCAGCGCCATCGCTGTAAGACTCAGCGTGAACCACTCACTTCTCATCGCGCAGAGCCAAAACGCGTTCTCTTCGGACCTTGGGCTGAGTTATGCACTGGGAGGAGAAGATATGGCGCGCCAGGCGCTGTACGAAGATTTCACCCAAACCGGCAAGGATAACGACCATCTGCAGGAAGTGTGGGCGAGGGCTCTGCCGCCGTTGTCACTTGACGAAGGGGGTCAGATCGAAGTGCAGATACGTGATCTCAATGGCTGTTTCAACCTCAACGCACTGGGCGCCGAAAATCCTGCACCCATCAAGGGATTCATGGTCAATCTGGTCACCGGACTAGGTCTGGTGCCGGGAATCGCCGACCGTATCAGCGACTGGATAGATACCGATGATGTCGCCACCGGCTTCGGAGCTGAGGACAGCGAATATCTGCTTGCTGATCCTCCTTACAGGACACCCAATGCGGCGATGGGCCACGTGTCGGAACTCCGCCTGCTGCATGGACAGAATGAAGATCCAACCCGTGTACTGTCCCGTTACACCTGTGTGCTGCCGGTGACTTCACTGAGCCTGAATATCAACACCGTCGATGGCGATGTCCTGGCATCGCTGCTCGCACAACCTGATTTATCACGCTACCGGGCGTTCAGTGTCGGTGGAAGAAACTTCAGGACAGTGGATGAGTTTCTGCAGACCAATCCCGAATTTGCGCCATTTGCAATGTATCTTGCCGTAGTCAGTGAGTATTTTCGGATCGACGCACGCGTGCAGATCGATGAAACGGTGACCATAATGTCCTCCGTTGCCCGACGCGACCCGGCCACTGGCAGGGTTTCAATCCTGTCCCGGGATTTCGGTCGGGACTTTCGCTCCAGAGTCGAGATCAAGGTCGAAGAGGATCTTGAGTCGCAACAACCGGCGCGGCAGTGAGCATGAACACCTGCTGTGCAGAAATGGCTGGTTACCACTTGAAACGGAACTGAAGATGGCTTTGCTTTGTCTGCGTCTGCTTTCGTCAGCGCGTGAAGAAGAATCTGGTTGGTCACTGGCCGCCGAGTGGCTGATGCAAGGCGAAGATGGCGCGCTGCGTGGTCGAGGAGTCACCGACTATCGGGGACTTGCTGACCTCCTGGATCCGACCCAGACGTGGCTGAAGGACGCCAGAAATGTGCTGCTCCTGGCTCCTCATGACCAGGTTCTCGAACTCACAGTGGGTGTACCAGGCAAGACTGCCGCACAAATGCGTCGTGCGTTACCTTTTGCAGTCGAGGAGTTTGCGTCGGCTGATATCGAGAGCTTGCACATTGCCAGTGATCAGATTCGACCAGGTCGCCCCGTTCGTTGCCAACTGGTGGACCGGGTTCTCCTGGAAGGTTGGCTGAAATGCGTTCGCAGCCTGGGCATTGAACCTGGCTATTTGCTGGTCGACACGGAGTTGCTGCCGTGTGATGACAAAACTACGCACGTGTTGATTGACGGACCGATCGCACTCATCCGCTCACCGAAGGAAGCGGCGATGGTTGACCGCGGCAATCTCCTGATGGCACTGCAGATGATTGAGCCATCAACGGTGCACATTGCCGGAGGTCAACTCGATCCCCTTGAAGCGGCCCAGTTGCCAGACACCGAAGTCGTTTCGCTCGAAACCAGTGTCAGCAGCATTGAGTATCTGGTCAGCCACTGGCGAAAAGATGAGAGCATCAATTTGCTGCAGGGGACTTATGCCCCCGCTCACACGTCGAACAATCAGACCAACCTCTGGCGTCCCTTAGCGCTGGTTGCATCTGTCTGGATCGCAATCGCCTGGGTTCTGCTGATTGGCGAGAGTCTCTGGGCAGGCTGGCAGGGAGAAGCACTCGATGCTGAGGTCCGCAGCTTGTACTCCACCATTTATCCCGGCGAACCCAATGTACGCAATGTTCGTCGTTCGCTCGCCGAGAAGTTGGGACAGAACACCGATGCCGGCGGGCCTGGATTTGCGCATCTCACCTCCAATCTGGCGTCGGCCCTGATTGGTGCAGCCCGACTACGTTCGCTTGAATACGATCAGGATGGTGGAGAACTCAAGGCGGAGGTGCTGGTTGGCAGTCATGCCGCAGTCGAAGAAGTGAGCGACCGACTCAGCAAACTCGGTATCCAGTTCCAGTTGCTCAACGCGATTCAGGAAGAGCAGCAAATTCGTGCGTATTTCAGCCTTCGGAGCGCATCTTGAGCCGCTGGCAACGATTTGGGAACAGCTCACTGGGTCGCGCCTACTTTGACAGAAGCGATGCAGATCGCCGATCGATAGCGATTCTGGCGATCGTGATTGGGCTGGCGATCGCCTGGTTGCTGTTGTGGAAGCCAGTTTCCGACTGGCACCTGGATGCGGTGTCGCGCATGGCGTCAGCACAGTCGACGCTGGACTACGTTCGTGCCAACGAGGCTGTAGCCAGGCGCATGATCCAGGGTTCTGGAAGCGAGGAGTCGTCGCTCATTCCGCTCATCACCCGTGCGGCAAATGCGCAGCAGTTGACGCTCAATCGTATTCAGCCGGAGGCAGGGGGTGTACTGAACGTCGTGCTGGAAGGGCAGTCTTTCGACAAGGTTTTTCAGTGGATTACGCAACTTGAACAAAACAACGGTGTTCGCGCACGCTGGGTGAGTATTCGCGGAGAGGAACGCAACGGTTACGTTAACGCTCAGATTCGGTTTGTTGGTGCAGCCGGTTGATTTTGTTCATCAGCCCCAAAAGCCTCCCTCTTTGAGGGCAATTACAAGTCGCAGACAGTTTTTCGAACCGGGGGACTGGGATACGTGATGTCTATCACAGATGGCATCCTCGCCGCTTCCTACACTGCCTGCGAATCGGGACTTACCAGAGGGTTGGGATGGATCGTTCCGTTGATCCGCATCGTCCCATACTGACGATGCATGACCTGGTCACAGAGGAAGTGACCGGATTGATGGAAGGATTCTATTCAAATCTCGAGGACGGCTTGTTCGAACTCGCGTACCGCAATACGGACCCGGAGTACCAGCGTTACTGCTTCGAACTCATGCGGGAACTGCGTTACCGGCGTCCATTGCTGATGTCAACGTTCACGGCAAGTCTGCAAGATGCGGTCGGGCAGTGGTTTGCTGCGGACGTTGATGCCTCACCAGTGCTTGAGCCGGAACTCGAATCGCTGGCAGACTCAATGTCACGCAAGTGCATAGCCCATTTCAGTGGGTTGCTTGGCGTACTGAGTCGAAGAGCTACCGAAATCACCGGGGTCTCGCACGCGCTGGAAACTCTACCCATAGGCCCGGTACAAATATCTCGACACTTTGTCTCGTCGTGCCGTCGAATCGAATTTGAACCCTCATCAATCCTCGTGGTGCGCGAACTTTTCCTGAGGTTTGTGCTCGACAGGCTGGGATCTGTATATGGTCGTTGCAATCAGGGTTTGAACCCTGATTCCGCAGACTCTGGCGTACCCGTTCTCAAAGCTCTGGCATAAGGAGGCATGAGGAGGCATGAGGAGGCATAAGGAGGCATGAGGACGCATGAGGACGCATGAGGACGCATGAGGAGGGAAGCGTCTGCGTTTTACCGAAACTCACCTTCCACAGTAGAAGGTTCATGAAAAAGCAGGCTTAGGAAAACTCTGATAAAGCAGAGTTTCCCGTGCGGTGCATGGATGTACCACTATTTTTCCAGGGTAAGCCGCTGGGCATTTTTTTCTACATTGGGCAAGGAACGCGAAGCGTTCCGACCAGAACAAGTCGCCGGAGCGGACTTGTTCAGAGGCTCCTTAGTGAGCCTGGGGTTCAGAGAGCCGGGACTTTTTTGCGACATGCCCGGCAAGTTCATTCGCCCGTGTCCTGCCTGCCTTGTCACCCTTGGTGTGGACGACAGCTATTCGAGTAATTCCGTTCACCCGGTGCAACGACAAATAGTCGCCATTGATGTTGTACTGGACATGATTCGGTCTTGCCTTGAAGGGAGTTCCGAATCGAACTGCAAGGGCGTCAGTAACGAGATCAAAATCGATATCCTTGAAT
>Ga0163144_10013711_pt1 | contig 16885 bp, 15 predicted proteins | sample OliLak19BULKMAT1_FD_123175 | JGI IMG/M metagenome (GOLD analysis project Ga0163144, IMG submission 123175) | Freshwater microbial mat bacterial communities from Lake Vanda, McMurdo Dry Valleys, Antarctica - Oligotrophic Lake LV.19.BULKMAT1 | ecosystem: Environmental > Aquatic > Freshwater >... | reverse complement strand
CGGTCCTATAATCTACATATCGCGCCGCATTTTCCCCTCACGGCCGTCAGGCTGTGCGCAATTTTTTGAGATCGCGGCAGTGGCTGGAGGAAACAACTTGATGCCCCGGAATATGAGCCCAGCCGCAACGCCTCAGAACCATTCTCCGTGAATGCGCGCGTGTTCACAATGATCCGCCAGCTGTCGTCCACCGCCCAGAGACCTTCATCAAACATCCAGTGCGCATTTTTACTGAGAGCGAGTTCGTTCGAGAGGCTCGAAATATTTGGCTATGAGAACCATCCTGGCCTTGAGGCGAAAACCCGCATCTTCCATCAGGTCAAAAAACTCTGCGTTCATTTCGCAGTCCGATTTGTAAACTCCTGTCTTTGTGTTCCTTGTGTTCTTTGCGGCTAATTTTCATTTTCCTATCTAGGATTACTGGAAGAAAAACACTCCTATTTCACGGAAATGACTTCCAGCGCCCGCCGGCCATCGGACATAAGGTCAACCGGAATCTGTTGATCGAAGGTGGCAAAGCGGATGCCATTCGCGGCCGCGAGGGCCAGCAGGTAGAGGTCCGTCAATTGTTTGGGCGAAGCCCCCTCAAGTGAAGGAAAGCGGATGGATTCGCCCAGGGACACGGAGTCCGTCAAAAATTGATGGTTAGGCAGGCTGCGGATGACGAGGAGATCCCGACGCGCCGCCTCGGGCGAACCGGGGCCGCCCGGATAATTGGGATGTCCGTAGATGCGCAGGAAACCATTTTCCGTGAGCGGACACGTGACCAGCGGATCGTTCCGGTATTGTTTCAGCCAGCGACAAACGGGGGCATGAAATTCGTGGGCCGGGTCCACCCGGGCGATTAGCACATTAATGTCGAGCAGCCAGGCCAACTAAACGCCCTCCTGCTCCCGAAGCTGCCGCAAAATGGCATCCGTGACCACTTCGCCGCCACTGCGCTTCAAAACGGGCCATCCGTCCTCATCTGCGGCGGAATGCGAGTTCGCGTGCGACGGAGTCTCGGGGAGAGATGCCGGTTTCGGGTTTTCCAAGGACTGCTTGAGCGCGGACACGATGACGTCGCGCAAGGCAATGCCCTCCTTCACCGCGTACAGCTTGGCTTGCCGATGAAGTGCATCGGGAAGCTCAATGGTCGTTTTCATAAAAACATATTCCCATATTTATTTATTTTAAGCAATAATTCTAGTGGTTGATTTTACAAATGACCCGACTGGGGCATGGAATGGGCATCTTGCCTGATGCCTTTGCGAGGGGAGCGGGAGGCAGGATGCCTCCCAGGGCGGGCAAGATGCCCGCCCTCCCATGAAAATTACTTAATCGGCGACTTTTTTACGCCTTCTGAGAAATTGCGTCCGTCAGAGTTTCAACTCTTCACCCGTGATCGCGTTGGTGATGACGAATTTTTCGTGGTGGAAGGTCGGGTCGGAACGGAAGGTGAGGCGACCGGCGTAGCGGCGTTCGATGTCCACCAGGTGCTCCTCGTCTTCTGTGCGCAGGCGGGCCAGGAGGTCGGGGCTTACGACGACTTTGACCTCATGAACGGTGTCCTGATGCTTGCGGAGAATCGAATGGAGCGTGCGCTGCAATTCCACGCTCATGGTCATCGGGCTCTTGATCACGCCCTTGCCCTGGCAATGCGGGCAGGAGACAAATTGCGTGCTGGCGAGACTCTCGGCGGCGCGCTGACGTGTCATTTCCAAAAGCCCCAGCGAGGAAATCGGCAGCACGTGGGTGCGGGCTTTGTCGCGTTTGAGGCGGTCCTTCACGCGTTGATAAACGGCCTGCTGATCGCGGCGGCCCTTCATGTCAATAAAGTCTCCGACGATGATGCCTCCGATGTTGCGCAGGCGGACTTGACGGCAGATTTCGTCGGCTGCTTCCAGGTTGGTCTGGAGGATGGTTTTTTCCATGTCGCGGGAGCCTTTGTTGCGGCCGGTGTTGACGTCGATGGCGATGAGGGCCTCGGTTTCGTCAATGACGATGTAGCCGCCGCAGGGCAACCAGACCTGGCGATGGAAGGCGGCGTCGATCTGACTCTGCACTCCGAAGCAATCGAAGATGGGCTGGGCGCCGGTGTAGTGCTGGATGCGTTTTTTGGCCCGCGTGGAAATCTGGCCGACCAGTTCCTGCATTTGTTCACAGGCCTTGGCGTCATCAATCATGACGGAATCCACTTCGTCGGTGAGAAAATCACGGACGGTTCGTTCAATGAGGCCGGGCTCCATAAAGAGGCAGGCGGGGGCGGGTTTTTCCTCCAGGCCTTTCTGGATTTCCGCCCATTGTTCGAGCAGGAGGCTCAGATCGCGGACAAAATAGCGGGCGCGCTGGCCTTGGCCGACGGTGCGGATGATAACGCCCATGTTCTCGGGAATTTCCAGTTCGCGCAGAATCGTGCGGAGGCGTTCGCGCTCCTTCGGATCCTCGATTTTCCGCGAGACACCGCACTGGTCGTTGAATGGCATGAGCACGAGATAGCGTCCGGCCATGCTGATGTCGGTGGTGATGCGGGGGCCCTTGGTGCCGATGGGGCCTTTTTTGACCTGAACGAGAATGTCGGAGCCGACGGGGTAGATGTTCGGCACATCCTTGTGGGTGACCTTGGGGCCGCCTTTTTTCTTGGGTGCCGCGCCGGTGCGGGTGACGGCTTCGATCCCGCTGTCGAGCGCGGCGGGGATGGCGTCCCAGAATTGCAGAAAGGCGTTTTTCTCGAAGCCGATGTCAATGAACATCGCCTTGATGCCCTGTTCGATATTGCGAACCTTACCCTTGTAAATGGCGCCAACGATGTTGCGGTCGGAATCGCGTTCGGTGGTGTATTCCTCGAGGCGGTTGTCCTCCAGCAGGGCTACGCGCGTTTCCAGGCGTTCGCAACTGACGATGAGTTTGATGCCGGTGCTTTTTTTGCCGAGTCCTAAAATTTTTTTTACAGTTTCTATCATGGAAATATGGTCCTCCGTCGCAGGAGGATGGTTATGGGTGATTGGTGGGTTTCATCGCCTTCCGGCGGGGGAGGGAGAGGCTTTGGGTTTATCCTTTTTCTCCTTGTTGCCACCCCGGAAGATGTTGAAGAATTTGTCAATGGCGGAGGGTTTGCGTTCCTTGTTTTTCACGCGTCCGCCGTCATCGGCGTCGGCGCGAACATTCGGGGCGGCGGGTTTGTTTTCCTGACTGCGACGCGAGGGGGTATCGCCGCCTCCGGTCTCCTCGTCGTCGGAGATTTTGGTGGCGGCGGGGATATCGCGATCAAAATCCACGCTCTCGACAAATTTGAAATTGCCTTTGGCCGGTTCCAGCCAGGCGAGTTCGAAGGGTTTCTTCTCCTTGCCTTCGGCGGGAGGCTTGTCCAGGGCAAAGGTTTTTTCCAGGATTTCCGCGGCGACCGGCGCGGAGACGCCGCCGCCGGATTTAGCACCCTGCACGATGATGCAAACGGCGTACTTTGGAGCATCGTAAGGAGCAAAGGCGATAAACCAGGTGTGGTTGTCTTTCACGCCGTTGCGCCAGAATTGAGCGGTGCCCGTTTTTCCGGCGACGGCAATGCCCTTGATGCGGGCCTTGCCGGCGGTGCCGCCCCCTTCGTTAACGACCTTGTTCATGCCCATGCGGACCTTTTCGATTTGCTCCGCCGTGAGACCGCCCTCGGAAATCAGATTGCTGCGGACCTTGGAAGGTTCCTGCAGCAAGACCGCGCCATCTTGCGAAACCACCCGGTCAACCATGCGCGGAAAGTAGCTGGTTCCGCCGTTGGCGACCGTGGCGGCGACCATCGCCATCTGCAAAGGGGTGGCCAGGACATCGCCCTGTCCGATGGCCGTGTTGGCCGTGAGCCCGGAGGTCCAGACGGCGCGCGGGTTGATGGCCGCCAGCCATTCCTTGCCGGGGAGTACTCCGGGTGCCTCGCCAGAGAGCGGAATGCCGGATTTCTGGCCAAGGCCGAGCAAGTTGCCCATGGCGACAATCTGGTCAATTCCGGCCGCGTTGCCGAACTGATAGAAGAAGGCATTGCACGAAACCTTGATGGCGGAGGAGAGGTTCTCCGAGCCATGGGACCCGCCCTTGTCCGCGATCCAGCATTTCATGAACTTCGTGCCGTAGGTGACACCGCCGGAGCAATTGAAAGAACGGTTGCCCACGCCCGCCCGCAGGCCCGCGAGAGCAACGGGAATTTTATAGGCCGAGCCCGGCGCATAGGCGCTGATGGCGCGGTTGAGCAGCGGATCGGTATCGTCCTTGTTCAACTCCAGCCAATCCTTCGCCGCGATGGCGGGAATGAATTTATTGGGATCGTAGGAGGGGACGGAGGCCATGGCGAGAATGTCGCCATTGTTGGGGTCCACCACCACGGCGGCACCACGTCCGACCGCCCGCAGAGCCTGCTCGGTGATGTATTGGATGCGGGCGTCAATGGTGAGATAAACATTCGCGCCCTGCCGGGGTTCGGTGATTCCGGTTTCGCCTTCAATCACACCCTTGGCATTGCGCTGCAACATGCGCACCCCCGGCGTGCCTTTGAGAAATTTGTCCATGTACAGTTCGATCTGCGCCTTGCCCTCCATATCGGGATCGTAGAAATCGAATTTTTTGATGTCCGGCAGTTTATCAATGTCGTTCGGCATGCCGACATAGCCGAGAAAGTGCGCGCCGAGGGCACCATAAACATATTGCCGCACGGGCTTGGCCGTCACCTTGACTCCCGGCAGCCCGAGATTGCGCTCCGAGAAGACCGCCATCGCTTCATAGTCCAGATCCTGGCGGTAATTGTAAGGAACCTCGAAATTGTTTTTGTAATGAACCTTGAGCCGGTCTGAGTTGTAGTCGGCGGCGAGGCTGTATTTTTCCAACTCCGGGATGATGGTCTCGCGGACAATTTTCTCGATGTCGTTGATTTTCGTTTCGCGCAGCATGCCATGCACCCGAATGCTGTCGTCCAACTGCGGCACGTAGCCGTTCTGTTGGCGGTAGGCGCGCACCATGTCGGGCAGGTAGAAATCCACATCGACGCTCACGCGGTTTTGCACCAGAGGGATGCCGTTGCGATCCAGAATCTCGCCGCGCACGGCCGGGATGCGCACAGTGATGCGCGAGCCCGAGGCGATTTTGGCCGTGTATTCCGCCCCGCGGGCGATCTGCACATACCAGAGCCGGAAAACAATGCCCGTTAGCGCCAGAATCATGATCAGCGCCAGGAAAAAAATCTGGTAGGGGTTTTGACCGCGTCTCATTGTCCGAGGCGATATCCGCCGGGCGCGCCGGGGACATCAGGGAAAAAATTGCTGCATTGATTAACGGCAAGATGCACCAGCGGAGCGATGACTGCGGCAATGAGGCCGGGCGCCAAAATCCGCCAAGCTACCAGATCGTTGAACACGATCCCCTGGCGGCGAAAGCAAATCATGACGTATTGCAGGGCGAGAAACGTGCAGGTGCCCAGGACAGCCAGCACGATGTAAAGCCACCAATGCCCGCGCAAAAAGGCGGGTTGAAACCCATGAGCCAGCAGGCCGAAAAACACAAAGTAGACCATAGACCACCCCAGCGCGATTTCAACCTGTCCGTCCACAATGTGCAGGAACATCAGGTCGGTCAAAAATCCGGTCAAGGCGGCAAAGAGCAGCATCGCCCACGTCGGCATGGCCAGCGCGGCGTAGCAAAAAACCAGCGGCACCAGCAACACGCGCGCGCCGTTGAGGGCGTGGATCGGCGGGATGAACTCCTGGATGATTAACGCGAAAAAAACCGCCAGCGCCGCGGAGGTCCAGCCAATCGCCAGCTTCATTTTGCCCCCACCACCACGAAGACATCCTCGACCGAGGAAAGATCCAGCGCGGGTTCGACAATGGCCTGCCCGTCGAGCGCGCGGGCTTTGAAGCTTTTCACGGTGCCCAACAGGATGCCTGAGGGGAAAACCCCTCCGCTCACCCCGGCGGTGTAAATTTTCTGACCGGCCTGGAGGTCGGCGGTCTTGGAAAGAAAGTTGAGCTGCATTTCCCCGGACGTGCCGGAATTCTGAATGCGCTGGCCGCTGAGGATCCCCTGCTCGCGCGAGCCCTCGGCCTTGGCCGCCACTTTGCAGATTTCGTCGGTGATCAGCAGGACGATGGATTCGTTCTTACCGACCGTGGTGGTTTTTCCCACCAGCCCGACATCGGTCAGGACCGGTTCGTCCGAGTCAATACCATCTTCGAAGCCGCGGTTAATTTTGACCGTGTTCCACCACGTCGAAGCATCGCGCGAAATCACCCGGGCCGGGATGAGCTTGAAAACCGAGCGCTGCTTGTATTCCAGCGCAGCCCGCAGCTTGTTGTTCTCCGCCTCAATGTCGCGCAGGATCTGGTTGGTCGTTTTCAGGTCCTTGTTTTCCGTTGCCAGCTTTTCGTTTTCCTCCTCGAGTTGGTCGAGGGTTTTTAATCCCTGCCCGACCGCGCCGAGTTGCTGCTGCACGGCGGAACCGGTTTTGAGAAACGGGGAAACCAGCCCGAGAAACCCGGACTGGAGTTTCTGCATGGTGTTCGAGCCGAGGGCGGAAATCGCCACGGCCACGGCCAGAATGACAAGGACAATGATGACGTTCAGCCTGTTCATTGAAGCTGTTCGCTATCCATTTTGCCCCGGATTGCCACTCTCACCCGCCAGACTTCCCCTAGTGGCTGCTCGAATGCCGCTCATTGGAGGAGACAGCTTTGAGAAATTTCAATTCCTGCAGCGCCTTGCCGGTTCCCTCGGCCACCGCGCTGAGCGGATCCTCCGCCACGTGAACGGGCAGGCCGGTTTCCTCCGCCAGCAATTTGTCCAGACCGCGGAGCAGTGCACCGCCGCCAGCCAGCACCAGACCGCGATCCACCAGATCAGCGGAAAGCTCTGGCGGGCAGCGTTCCAGCGTGATGCGGACGGAATCCACGATCGTCGAAATTGGCTCCATCAACGCCTCGCGCACTTCCTGCGAGGAAATGGTAATCGTCTTGGGCAAACCGGCCACCAGATCGCGGCCCTTCACTTCCATCGTGGTTTCCTTCTCCATTTTGTAAGCGGAGCCGATTTTGATTTTGATGTCTTCCGCCGTGCGCTCTCCAATCATGAGATTGTAGGCGCGCTTCATGTAGTTGGTGATGGACTCGTCGAGTTCGTCACCCGCGACGCGCACGCTGCGGCTGAAAACAATTCCCGAAAGCGAAATCAGCGCGACTTCCGTCGTGCCGCCGCCGATATCAATGATCATGTTGCCTGCCGCATCCTGCACCGGCAGACCCACGCCAATCGCTGCGGCCATGGGCTCCTCGATCAAGTAAACCTCGCGGGCACCGGCATGGGTGGCCGAATCTTTCACCGCGCGCTTTTCGACTTCCGTGATGCCGCTTGGCACCGCGATGACGACGCGCGGACGCACCATGCGGCGGCGATTGTGAACCTTGCTGATGAAGTGCCGCAGCATGGCTTCGGTCACTTCAAAATCCGCGATCACGCCGTCCTTCAAGGGCCGGATGGCCACGATGTTTCCGGGCGTGCGGCCCAGCATGCGCTTGGCCTCATCGCCCACGGCCAGCACCTTGCGTGTGCCCTGCGCCACGGCCACGACCGAGGGCTCGCGGAGAACGATGCCGTGATCCTTGACGTAAACGAGAGTGTTGGCCGTGCCGAGGTCAATGCCGATGTCGTTCGAGAAAAACCCTAAAATATTGTCAAACATAGATGGTGAAATGGTGCAGGTTACAGAGACGCGGACCGCTGCGTCACCTGAGTGCAGCCCACGATCTCAGAGCCGGAAAATTGGGGTTCCCGTGGGGCGGCGTCAAGGTAAGAAACGCTTGAGGTTCAACTTTCGCTTCAAACCAGCCTTGTCCGGGATGGGTTCAGAAGCGGTTCCCGGGTTAATCTTGTCTTAAAGGGTGTCTAAAAAGTCGAGTATTCCTTTGGAAATGGAGGGATGCGGCACTCGCATCCCGATCTGAACCTCCACCGCTTCCAAGCCGCGCGTGCCGCGAAATTTTCCGACCATGGAGGGGACGGGCCCGCGGAGTCCAGGCATGGCTTCCTTGTGCCAGAGGCGGAGGGATTCAAGACGGAGCTTGCGCCGCTGGCGTGCTTCGTCGCGAATCCGGGGAAGGGGCTGCTTGAGGTTTCGGCGGAGCTGGGGGCTATCAGCGTCTCAATCAGGCATGCAGGCGGCGCTGGATTTCCGACTGGACGGGGCTGTCCGGGGAAAGCCTCCGGCCTTCGGCGGGATCCTCGCCCGCCAGCTCTGCCTCCGCTTTGACAAAAGCCTCAATCGAGGCTTCGAAATCCGGTTCCTTGCGACGGCAGGCGCGCAGTGCTTTGAGGGTGGTTTCGAGTTCCTGCTCCACTTCGAGGCTCCGCCGCCGCACGTAGAGTTTGACCGCGTCGTTGATCAGCCGATTTTTGGGGCGGCGCAGAGCCTTGCTCAATTGATTCAACCCGGCTTGGACGGCGGGTTCCAACCGGAGCGTGGAGGCTTTTGCTGGCAGGAATGGCACTATCGCAATTCACGAAGGTGATGTCATGCACCCAAATGGTATCACTGAGAGTAGGCTGAAATTAAAAGTGGGCGAGGTCTTGGACAGGGTAGCACATGGTTGCCTGACTCAGACTTAATCGCCCTCCTGAAATTACCACTACCGTTTCGCCAACACTCCGGCTTCGTAGCTTTTCACTTCGTCGAGCCATTTGGCACCGACGGGCACATTCAGGCGGCGGCAATGTTCGTCCCAGACGGCAGCGAAGGGGAGAGTTTTCGACTCTTCCATGAGGACGAGGCGGGTGGTGTGGTCGCCCGCTTGTTCGGCGGCGCGGAGTTTTTCCAGCGGTTCGAGCAGGGCGAGAAGGAGGCACTTAAGCGCGTTGCGGGTGCCGATGGTCCAAGCGGCGACGCGGTTGATACTGGCGTCAAAGAAATCGAGGCCGATGTGGGTGCGGGGGGCGAAATCGCCGCGAATGATTTCCTCCATGATGGCGCGGGTGGCGTCATCAAGCAGCACGACATGGTCGCTGTCCCAGCGGACGCCGCGGCTGACGTGGAGGAGAATCCCGGGGACGAATTGCAGGATCGAGCTGATCTTGTCGGCAATGCTCTCGGTGGGATGAAAATGACCGGCATCGAGGCAGAGGAGTTTCTGATTTTTCATGGCATAGCCCATGTAGAACTCGTGCGAGCCGACGACGTAGGATTCGGAACCGATGCCGAAGAGTTTGCATTCCACGGCATCAAGGTTGTGGGCGGGATTGATGGGCTTGGCAAAGATGGCGTCGAGGGAGGCTTCGAGGCGTTCGCGCGGGGCCTTGCGGTCCACCGGGAGGTCTTTGTAACCGTCGGGAATCCAGAAATTGGTGATGACGGTGTTACCCAGTTGCTTGCCGGCCTCGGCGGCAATTTCGCGGCAACGGATGCCGTGCTCGATCCAGAATTCGCGGATGGCTTGGTCCGATGAGGACAGAGTGAAACCTTCGGCGGAGAGTGGGTGGGAGAAGTAAGAAGGGTTAAAATCGAGGCCGAGGCCGCGTTCCTTACACCAGGTGATCCAGCCTTGAAAATGCGTGGGGGTGATTTCCGGGCGGTCCACTTTTTTGCCTCCGAAATCGCCGTAAATGGCGTGGAGATTCAGGCGGTGCTTTCCGGGGATGAGGGAGAGGGCCTTGTCGAGGTCGGACTGGAGCTCGGTAATGGAGCGGGCTTTGCCGGGATAGTTTCCGGTGGCCTGGATGCCGCCGGTCAAGGTCCCGCCGCCTTGCTCGAACCCGCCCACATCGTCGCCCTGCCAGCAGTGGAGGGAAATCGGAATGGCGGTGAGGGCCTTGAGGGCGGCTTCGGTATCCACGCCGAGTTCGGCGTAGGTGTCTTGGGCGAGGGTGTAGGCGGTGGAGGACATAAGTTTTTGTGGAGGGCGACAGGCTCTTGCTATCCGGGAAAATGCAGCGAGGAACGCGAGGGCCCGCGTCTCTCCATTAGTGGTTTAATCAAGCTGGAGGGTTTTGGTGGCTTTGTTGTGAACCTGACGGAAGAAGGCGGCGTTTTCGGGGAGTTTGATGTCCACGTCGCTGGTGGGGATCATTTCCTTCAACCGGGCCTTGCTGTCGGGGTTTTGCAGGAGCTGCGGGAAGCATTTTTTGATGACTTCCAGCACGATGTGGACCGAGACAGACGCGCCAGGCGATGCGCCGAGCAAGGCGGAAATAGTGTGGCCCGCGTCCGTGATGACCTCGGTGCCGTAGTGGACGATGCCAGCCTCGCCGTCCGTCTTCTTGATGGCCTGAACGCGGATACCGGCATCAATGAGTTTCCAGTCTTCGGCTTTGGCGGCGGGATAGAAGACGTGGAGCACTTCCATGCGGTCAGCCATGCTTTGAGTGCCTTGTTGGATGAGGTATTTGACGAGGTCCACGTTGGTAAGTCCGATCTTGATGAGGGTGGCAAGATTGTCGGGCTTCACCGAAAGCGGGAGATCCAGGAAGCTGCCTTTCTTGTGCAGGAACTTGGTTGTCCAAGCGGCGAAGGGGCCGAAGAGGAGGGTTTTTTTGCCGTCGAGGATGCGGGTGTCGAGGTGCGGCACGGCCATGGTGGGCGCGGCCTCGAGGGCCTGGCCGTAAACCTTGGCGCGGTGTCTCTCGATGAGTTCCGGATTTTCGCAAATGAGCCACTGGCCGCCGATGGGGAAACCGCCAAGGCCCTTGCTTTCGGGGATGCCAGACTTTTGCAGAAGCGGGAGGCTGCCGCCGCCAGCGCCGACAAAGACGAACTTGGCGTGGTTCTGGCGGATCTCGCCGGTGGCCACGTCGCGGATGCTAAGGTTCCAGCCGGAGAGGGCACGTTTGAGATCAATCACGCGATGTCCGGTGGCGATGCCGCAGCCGTCCTGCTGAGAGAGCCACTTGAGAAGCTTGCGCGAGATGGAACCGAAGTTGACATCGGTCCCGCCGTCCAGCTTGGTTGCGGCGATGGGAATTTCACCGCGGCCCTCGATGAGGAGCGGGGCCCATTGGCCGATCTTCGCGCGGTCAGTGGAGTATTCCATTTCGGAAAAGAAATGGTGGGCGGACATGCCGGCGTGGCGGGCACGAAGGAAATCCACCTGTTCGCTGCCGTGGACGAAACTAAGATGCGGGACGGGATTGATGAAATCCTTCGGATTTTCCACCATTCCGCTGGTCACGGCATAACTCCAGAACTGGCGCGATTGCTCAAACTGCTCGAAGATTTTGACTGCGTTGTCCACCTTCACCGAACCGTCGGGTTCGCGGAAAGGCGTGTAGCTGAGTTCGCAGATGCCGGCGTGTCCGGTGCCCGCGTTGTTCCATCCGTTGGAGGATTCCTGCGCGAGCTCGTCCGCCACCTCATAAACCTGGATCTTGAGTTTGGGATCAAGGCATTTGAGCAGCGCGCCGAGATTGGCCGACATGACGCCGCTGCCAATCAAGACGACATCAGGGTTTTTGATGTGGGTGGAAGGCATGAAGTTAAACCACTAATTTACACTAAAATGCACTAATAAAATACAGGGGTGAATTCGAATGCACTTCATTAGTGTTCATTAGTGACTATTAGTGGTTAAATTCTATCGTCGTGCCCCGTAGAGCGGGCCGAAGTTTGTGCAGGCGCGGAAGTCGGCGCTGGTGGTGTCCTCAGTGCCGAAGGCGGCCCAGGCGCTGGGGCGGAAGATTTTTTCCTCGCCGACGTTGTGCATGTAAACGGGAATGCGCAGGAGGGAGGCCAGCGAGATGAGATCGGCTCCTATGTGGCCGCAGCTCATCACGCAATGGTTGGCGCCCCAGTTGTTCATCACGGAATAGGTGTCGCGGAACGCGCCCTTGCCCGTGGTGTAAGGCGAGAACCAGGTGGTCGGCCAGGTCGGGTTGGTGCGTTCTTCGAGCAGCTTGTGGGCGTCGTCGGGAAGCTCGACGGTTTCGCCTTCGGCGATTTGGAGGGCGGGCCCGAGACCCTCGACCATGTTGAGCCGGAAAATTGTGGCGGGCATGCCGCCCTTGGTGACATAGCGCGTGCTCCAGCCGCCGCCCGGGAAGTATTCTGTGATGGACGGATGCCAGGTCGTGGCTTCGAGACAGGCCTTCGCCTCGGCGGTGGTGATTTCCCAGAAAGGTTTCATGGCGGGCTTGCCATCTGCGGTCTGGTGTCCCGCGCCATCAAGGGCGGCAGGGCCCGAGTTAATGAGATGGAGCAGTCCACCGGCGGCGGCGCCTTCGAGTTGGTGGCCGGTGACGCGCTTGACGGCATCCGGGCTCCAATAGGTGCGCAGGTCGGCGAAGATCTGCGCGGTGTTCGTGAGCAGGTAGCCGAAGAGCATGGAGATGCCGTTGAGGGCGTCGTTTTCCGTGGCAACGATGTAAGGAGCGCGGCGTCCGTTCCAATCGAAGGATGTGCTGAGAATAGCTTCGAGGAAGTCACCATTCGGCATGTGGTCGGTCCACTGGCGCTGACCTTGAAAACCGGAAGCAATGGCGAAGTGCCCCTGCGCTTCCTCTCCGAAGCCGGCCTTTTTCAGCTTGGGATTACCAATCATGAGATCGCGGGCGATGAGGGCCATTTTGACGGAGATTTCCCATTCCTCGTTGAGTTTCTTTCGGCTGCGTTTTTTGCCGGGGCCATTCCAATCCTTGCCTTCCGGGCAGTTCGATTTCACCCAGGCGAGGGCTTTTGTATATTCCTCCTTGTCGTAGATGCCTTTCTCGATGCGGCGGATGAATTCGGTCATGTCCACGGACTCGACGCGCATACCGAGGAAACGCTCGAAGAGCGCGGGATCAATAATCGAACCGGCAATGCCCATCGACGTGCCGCCCATGGCGAGATAGGCTTTGCCGCGCATGGTGGCGACGGCGAGACCGGCGCGAACAAAGCGGAGGATTTTCTCCTCCACGTCAACCGGGATACTCGTATCGGTGGATTCCTGCACGTCGCGGCCGTAGATGCCGAAGGCGGGCAAGCCTTTTTGGGTGTGGCCCGCGAGGACGGCGGCGAGATAGACCGCGCCGGGGCGTTCGGTGCCATTGAAACCCCAGACGGCCTTCGGGATGAGCGGATCGGCGTCCATCGTTTCGGAGCCGTAACACCAGCAGGGTGTGACGGTGAGCGAGACGCCAACGTTTTCGCGGCGGAATTTTTCTGCGCAGGCGGCGGCTTCGGTCACGCCGCCGATGCAGGAATCGGCGATGACGCACTCGACGGGTTCGCCGGTCGGATGGCGCAGGGTGGAGGAAATGAGCTTCACGGTGTTCTTCGCCATGTTCATGACTTGAACTTCGAGAGACTCGCGAACGCCGCCGAGGCGGCCGTCAATGGTGGGCCGGATGCCGACTTTGGGGAGGTGGGAGAATACAGGGTTTTTCATAAGAGGAGTTGAAACCACTAATATGCACTAATGAACACTAATAAAAAGGAAACTACTTTTAAAAACTTAGTGCTCATTAGTGAATATTAGTGGTTTATTTTTGTGTTAATGCGGCGATTTGGGCACGACGGTAATGTTCGTCGGGACGGGTGTCTATGCGGGTGGAAATGGAATCGGGCATGAACTCGGGGCCGCCAAGGGCGAAGTTGCCCACGAGAATGCGAGCCCATTTGTCGAGCATGAGGAGGATGTTCAGCACCTCGCGTTCGGTCTGGCCGAGGGCGACCGGGCCGTGGTTGACGAGAAGGATGACTTTGGGTGCACCGCCGTGCTCGTCGCGGAACTTGCGGAGTTCGGCTCGGACGGAGCGGGCGAGCTCGATGCCGGGGTCAATATAAGGAACGACGGCGAGATGGCGTCCGCAGACGACGATCTCGTCGGGGAAGATGTGTTGCAAAAACGGCGCGGCTCCGAGTTTCGAGCACAGAATCTGGAGCACGGAAACCGGATGGCAATGACCGATCCATTTTGCACCGGCATCTTGCAGACAAACTGCATGCATGAACGTCTCGACCGACGGGAGTTTGGCCTCCGCGTCGGCGCGGGAGGCGAGCAGCACTTCGCGCACGCCCGAATCGTCGAGCGAGGCGTCGTCAATGGCGGACATGATGGTGTCGAACTTGACGCGGGTGAGGCCGGTTTCGTCAAGGGTGGCGAGATTGCCGCCGGAAGCCTTGATCCAGAACGAACCGTCGCCCGCATCGGCGCTGGTATTGCCCTCGCCGAGGATGGCGAGATGACGGTCGTCGCGGCCGATCTCATGGGAAAGCCAAGTGAGTTTTTCGAGGAGAGGAGTCATGAGTTTTATCAGTGGGCCAGCGCGGCGAAGTGTCCCGCTTTTTCATCCCAAGCTCCGGAAGCCTTGGGTTCAAAAATCTCCGGTTCGAACGAGGCGCGGATGATTTCGCGGCCTTGCTCCAGCGAGGAAATTTCCCCGGTGGCCATGAGTTGGGCCAGGATGTTGCCCGCCGCAGTGGCCTCAACCGGACCGGCTACCACACGCAGGCCGGTGGCATCGGCGGTCATTTGATTGAGCAGGGCATTTTGCGAGCCGCCGCCAACAATGTGCAGCGTGTCGGGCAGGTCAGGCATCCAGGCGCGGAGTTGGGTGGTTATTCCACGGTAGCGCAGAGCAAGGCTTTCGAGAATGGCGCGGGCGAACTCGCCCGGAGTTGTCGCAGCGGTCTGGCCGGTTTTTTCGGCGAATGCGGTGATGGCCGCAGGCATGTCGCAGGGTTTGGAAAATTCTTCAGCGTCGGGGTTGAGCAGGAGGGAGGTTTTTGCGGTGCGCGCTTCACGGACCAGCGAGCCATAGTCGAGCGTCTGACCTTGCGCGTCCCAGGTGCGTTTGCATTCCTGCACTAACCACATGCCAGCGACGTTTTTCAGGAACCGCGTCGTGCCGTTGAGGCCTTGTTCGTTGGAAAAACCGACGCGATAACTCTCGTCCGTGACGATGGGCGCAGTCAATTCGCGTCCGATCAAGGACCAGGTGCCGGAGCTGAGAAAAAGCGGCTGAGCCGTGCCTGCGGGAATCCCGGCGACGGCCGAGGCGGTATCGTGGCTGCCGCAGGTGGTGACGCGCAGTTTGCCGCAGCCGGTTTCCTCCATGACTTCCGGCAGGAGCGATCCGATGGTTCTGCCCGGATCGGTGACAGGGTGGAGCAACCGCGCGGGGATGCCCATTTTTTCCGCGAGGTCGAAGTCCCATTCCGCGCTCCCGGCTTTGAGAAGTTGGGATGTGCTGGCGATGGTGCGTTCGACCACGCGCTCGCCGCTCAGCCAGTAAGTGAGCAGATCGGGTGCGAAAAGCAGGTGATCCGCCGCCGCCACGGCTTCCGGACTTTTCCGCGATTCCGCGAGAAGCTGGAAGAGCGTGTTGAAAAACATGAACTGAATGCCGGTGCGGTTGTAAATATCTTCGCGCGGGAGAATCTTCGCCGCTTCATCCATCATGCCGTCCGTGCGGCTGTCGCGGTACATCCACGGCTCGCCGAGCAGGCGTCCGTGTTTGTCAATGAGCCCGTAGTCCACGCCCCAGGTGTCCACCGCGAGCGAAACCAGTGACGCGCCGTGGCGTTTGCGGGCCTCGGTCAGACCGCGTTTGATGTCGGCGAAAAGCTGGAGAAAATTCCAGTGCCAGCCGGTGGGCAGGCGAACGCCTTCGTTGGCGAAACGGTTGACTTCCTCGATGCGGAGTTTTTTTCCGTCGAAATGCCCGGCCATGACGCGGCCGCTGCCGGCGCCGAGATCGATGGCGAGATGGGTGGTTGTGGCCATGAGATTATGCGGGGGCGATTTCGATGCGTGTGCCGTGGGCGGTCATTGCGGTTTGGAACGGCTGGGCCGGCGCGCGATCCGTGATCCATACATCAATGTCGGAATTTTTGGCGAAGAAAAAACTGGAACTTGTGCCGGCCTTGGAGGCATCGGCCAGCAGACAGATTTCCTCGGCGCATCCGACCACGCGGCGTTTCAAGCGCGCCTGTTCCTCGGTGGCCTCGCTTGGTCCGCGATCGGCATCGAGGCCGCGACAGGAAATGTAGGCGGCATCAATACGGAAAAGCTCCAGCATCTGTTCCGCCGACCAGCCGGTGCAGGATTGCGAACTGGAAATCAGGTTGCCACCCAAAACGGCGACATGAACCGAGGGTTTCTCGGAGAGGGCCAGGGCGGTTTGGAGGGCGTTGGTCAGTACGGTCACTGGCTGATCGGGCAGGAGTTTGGCCACCTGCAAAGCCGTCGTGCTGGCATCGAAAAAAATCGTCTGTCCCGGCCGGATGCGTGCCACGGCCGCGCGGGCGATGCGTAGTTTTTCCCCCGCATTTTGCTCCGCGCGTTCTGTGGCGGGAAACTCCCGGCGCATGGCCTCCAGCCGCACCGCGCCGCCGTGGGAACGCAACAACGCGCCTTCGGTTTCCAATTTTTCAAAATCCCGGCGCACCGTTTCCTCGGTGACTCCGAGTGTGCGGGCCACCTCCGCCGTGCGCATGCCACCCTGCTTGTTCAGCAAATCCAGCAGTCGGCGATGGCGTTCGAGGGCGAGCATTTTGGTATCAGGTGGAATGTGGGAATGAACTTGAATGAATTTGCTTGCAGAAATCAATAAAAAGAATTCAAAGATAAAACAAGATAAACACAGAACCCCTATGAAATACAAATTCGTCACATATTCCTGGGACGACGCCAAAGCCGCGTCGCTCGATCCCGTCAGCCTCCTGGTCTATCGTTCGAATATTCTCGGAGCTGACCAGCGCATCACCAACACCGGCGGCGGCAACACCTCCGCAAAAATCATTGAAAAAGATCCGCTCACCGGCCAGGACGTCGAGGTGCTTTGGGTCAAGGGTTCCGGCGGCGATTTGCGCACGTCGAAAACGGAAAACTTTTCCTCGCTCTACCAGGACAAGCTCATTGATTTGCAGCGCGTCTATGCCGCCCGCAAAAACAACGGCCTGAAGTCTCAGGCT
>Ga0163144_10013710_pt1 | contig 16885 bp, 15 predicted proteins | sample OliLak19BULKMAT1_FD_123175 | JGI IMG/M metagenome (GOLD analysis project Ga0163144, IMG submission 123175) | Freshwater microbial mat bacterial communities from Lake Vanda, McMurdo Dry Valleys, Antarctica - Oligotrophic Lake LV.19.BULKMAT1 | ecosystem: Environmental > Aquatic > Freshwater >... | reverse complement strand
GAGTCATACGTGCAACTCGACGACGTCTTTATCGTGCAATAAATAGTCTCCCTTGGCAACCGATGCGTCGTGGACCTGGCTGCCCCATACGCGGGCGAACTTTAATTGCTCGGCGAAGTCCTTATGTACCAGCGCCGCCACCTCGGCCAGCGTGCTGCCGCGGCGGAGCGTGAACGGCCGCTCCCAATCGCCTTGCTTCGCTTTGGGCAGCTTTGTGTAGACCCGTATCACGTCCAGCGCGCGGTAAATGGACGTGGCCAATTCCGCAAGGCCGGTTCTTTCCTTGGCCGAAACGACGTATTCCGGAAAATCCACGGGGCACAGCTCGTGAAACATTTCCAGCCTGAGGGCCGCGTCCGCGGCGTCAATCTTGTTGGCAACCAGCAAGGTTTGCGTGAATGACAGGCCGACGTCATCTTCGTCCAAAGTCGACGTGCGGGCCAGGCGCGTCTTGGTTGCGGCGAGCCGCTGAATCAACTGCTGGCACTGCTCGGGGCCTTCGTCGCCGGCAAGGTCCAAGACCAACACAACCACATCGGCTGAGCGAATCATGCCTTGGAGATACGGCTCGAGAAACTCAGAGGTGATTGGCGGCGTGTCGATTAACTGCACCATCACGTCTTCGAAAGGCATCATGCCCGGCAGTGGAGCGTGCGTGCTAAAGGGGTACTCGGCCACCACGGGCGTAGCTCGCGTGAGGCTGGCCAATAGTTGGCTTTTTCCCGCGTTGGGCCCGCCCAGCAGAATCGCCGTGCCGGCACCGTGACGTGGGATGCGGACGCTATGTGCCTTGGGGCCCGTCTTCTTTTGAGTCTCGATCTCCTTCTTGGCACGGCTGATCTTCTGCTTGAGATCCGATTGGAGCTTTTCGGAGGCCTTGTGCTTGGGCATCTCGCGCAGCATGATTTCGAGCGCTTTGAACTCGTCCTCGGTCGTCGAAGCGCGACGATACTGCTCTTCGGCCTTGAGATACTGCGGCGTGAGATTGGCGGCCATGATGGTGCGGACTGATAACCCAGGGCGGGCTTCGCCCGGGCAAACCAAGAGGAGCGTGGATTATGGTGAATGGTTCGATGAACGTGCGATTCTTTTGCCTAGCCCAGGGATTCATGCCTGGGTTTTCAACGTTCCCTTTGAGTCGTCGTCCACCGGCTTGAGCGGGTCGATTTCTATCGAGGACTTTCCGCCCTGAAGGACGTGTACAACGAGATCATTTTGGTCAATTGTCCCAGGCGTGAACGCCTGGGCTGGTGAAACGTTGGATTTCAAAGTCCGTACAAGGCGCATGGGAGTTCAGTGTTTGAAGCACATATGCCATGAACGGCAAGAACGAAGTTTATCGCTTAGCACCAGTCTCTCAAAGTAGGCTCCCTCGGGATGGAACATCATTCCAAAACACCTTCGGGCACACCTGCAGGGTGGCACGCTCTGAGCGCAGCGAAGGGCGTGCCACCCAGATCTCGGCGCAGGCCGCCGGCGCAAAAACAACGCCCGCCTTGCCGCCCCAAACTGGGCAACAAGACGGGCGGAGTGGGTCTCCGGACGGAGAAGTTTTTACGGCCAATCAGGGACGAACATGGCCGGCATATGGACTTGGTGTCGGAACGATTTACCGGCTGGATGCTCTCCAGCCGTCGTCGAACATCGTCGGCGCGGCGGCGACGGGTGCTGGCGTGGAAACCCGTTGTGCCGGCGTTCGCAACCGAGTTTGCTGCGGCAGCGAAACCGCACTGACGCCCACGCGCGGCATGGGCCGGGCAGTGATGCGATCCGACGGATCGATCAACCGCGGCGCGGTCGAAGTAGGATTGACGGGCGTGCCTGTGCTCTCATCGCCAGGAACGGGCAGGACGGGCTTCAGGTTCAAGTCCGGCTGCTGAGTCGGCTCCTCGCCCGCACCGGCCGCGGGCGCTTGAGGGGCAACGGCTGCCGGGGCCATCGGAATAGTCGTCGTTGGAGCACAGCACGTCGGCGCGGGGGCCGCGGGCGCACAGCAAGTAGGCGCCGGGGCGACGAACGATGTCGTGCAGCAACTACTTGCCACGGGCGAGTACACGACCCGATACGACGTGACCGGCACCATTTGCACCTGCTGAACAATGGTCGTCACCGGCCGCATGACGGTCACCGGGCATCCCGTACAGGCATTCGTGCCAACGACAGGTCGCAGGGTCGTGACGGGCGTGTTGATGAACTGCGGGCGAAACGAAGTCTGTGGCACGTAGTTGGCCACTTGGGTCGTGCAGGAGTTGCAGGCCGGTGCAGCGTAGTAGGCCGTCGTCGGTGCGTAATACGCGGTGGTCGGCGCGTAGTACGCGGTTCTGGGAGCATAGTAAGCAGTGGTCGGAGCGTACATGGCGGTCGTCTGACCGCCTCCGCAGCAACCGCCGCCGAACCAATGGAAGATGGCTTTGCTTTCCGACGGCATCGCCAGAAAAGCTCCGCCGACACTGCAAGCTACCAGCAGGTTGCGAACGTTCGAGTAAATCATGGTTCTTGCTCCAATTCAGGTTCAATGAAGGCGTTTGCAAAACTGGCGATCAAACGCCTCGCCATCCTAAACTACTGCCCAAGCCAGTGCTCTCTGATTCAAATCTAATTTTAGTTCCACGCGTCGTTGGCGACACAATTTCGTTAGACATTGCTCGAAGTAGTGCTGTCAAGCAACTGCGCCACGCAGCGCACCATTTGGAGGTGAATTCCTTTTATGTCAACTTTACGCACTCGGCCGATTGTACCGATTGCACCGATATGACTACCCCGGTCGCTAGCGTAGCCAGCAAGGCTCCCAGTCAAGGGGCGCCGCCGGCGCGCAGACTCGGCCTACCGGTCAACGAGAAAGCCTAGTTCACGATGCGCAGGCGCGCGGCGAAAAACTCATGCCCGCGGCGCCCGGCGCTCCTCATACAAGTCGTACAAGTCGAACAACACTTCCCGCAGGTTGCCGGCACGCAGAGCCAAGAGACGTTCGACATCGGCTCGCTGGATAGGCCCGCGTTGAAGATCGACGAGGCCGGCGACGATGCGCACCGCCGTCTCCAGAGTCGGCTGCATCGTATACAGCCGCGGCAGGCCGACGGGCGTATGGGAAGTCACCAAAAGTCCGCAATCTTTCTGCCTGCACAATCGTTTCAGCCGCCAGCGGCTGAGCCAGGACAATTGCTCGTAACCATCGACAATGACAACCGACTGGCGATCGATCGTGGAAAGATCGTCAGCGAAAGCTCGCAAATTCCGCTGCCCATCGTGCAACGAAATGTGCAGCGATCGCCGGCCTGCGGCAGCCAATTGGGGAGTCAATGATGCGAGCAATGCACTCTTACCACTTCCGTGCGGGCCTACGATCTCTCCCCACCATCGAGCAGTCTGCAATCGCCCGGCCAATTGCGCAAGGCTTTCGTCGGCAGCGAACAGAAAGGGAATCGCGCCGGGCCGGACGTTGCGGCTGGAGAACGGATTGGAAGGCGATTGGGAGCGAGAACTCGATGCACTATCGTCGCTCATGGGAGGACGGCCCGTGCCGCGGGCACGTCGCCCAATTGAAAGAGCCGCTCCTCAACCACTTCCCTGCCGCGGGCAAGAAACAACCGCGCTCGAACGCACCAGCAAATCTTGACGATCACACCTTCGTAGCTCAAGGGACTATTGGGCAGCACCGTACTGAAACGACGCGGCCGTTCGAGATCCAACACTTGACTATCGTCGAGGCTCAGGCGTTCGAAGTAGTGGACGGCCAAGTCCTCGTCGCCTTTGCCCTCGGTGTACCAGAGGACCGAAATCTCGATTGCGCGTAGGTCGCCCAAATCGCACGAAGCAACGCGGTACTCGCCACTCAGGGTTTCCCCCGCCTGGTAACTTTTGCGTCCTTCGTGCAATTGTAAATTGAGAACCGGCGCGGTCATGCGGCCTCGCTCGCGGCGCTTTCGGGACGAATCACGATGGGGAAGCCACGCTCGAAGTCGGGCCAGCGTGCCACTGCGCCTTTGACCACCAGCTTCCATTCCACCTTATTGTGATCGGACGTAAACGAGTGCATGGCTCGGAGAGGGATCTTAATTCGCAGTCGCGTTTCGAAGGGCATGCCTTGTTGAATGTCGAAGCCCTCGCGCAGGAAGATCTGTTCTTCGGACACGCGGCGATGCGCCGTTCGCGTATTGGTGCCCTGTCGGTACGTGGCCGTTTCTTCGCACACCAATAATACTGAAAGCGACGTAATCGTCAGTCGCCCGGCCTGAGAGAAAAAGACGTCGTACTCGCCACCGGGCGCGAGCGGATGCGCCTCGATCTCGACGATAGTGGATCCGACGCCAGCTTCGATCAGGACCTGTCGTACCAGGAAGCCAACCGCGCCGATGCCGACGAGGATGAACGGAATCATGAACAGCGTCAGAAACCAATCGGCCTCTCCGCGCAAGTGTCCCCGCACCGCCAATGTCACGAAGACCGAAACGATGCCGTTCCAAAACAGGCAAAACAGCAGGATGGCCAACAGACCCCACCGGGCCGACGCCGAAGGCAGCCGGTAGGCCAACGTTGTGCCCGCGCTGTTCGTCAGATCGGCCGCGTCGGGCACGTTGGGGAACTTGGGTCCCGCCGCGACCGGCGGTTGGAACAGGTCGCGGGTGGTCGATTGCTGCGACATCGCGGAGATGCGTTCCGTCGACTTCCCCCATCGCAACACGCTCAACAGGAGTCCGCCGCCCCCAATCGTGAGAAACGCGGCAGGCAGAATCAGCATGAGCCAGGCGAACCAACTGTAGCCTCGCTCGAGCACGACCATATTTGGATCGCGAGGATCGTACCAGCAAGGATACTTTTGGCCGACCGGAAACTGGCCGAGGATTCGTTCCGAGCGACCGCGGTTGCTCGAATACGCGCCCGTCACTTCCGAGGGTCTCCACTTGGTAATCGCCGCGCCGCCGGCCGTGTATTCGAGCTTGAACTCGGGACGGTACGTGAGGCCATCGTCGCTCTTTTGTTCGGCAATCCGGCTGTCGAGCACGAGGCATTGGGTTTCGACATAGCCGTGGTTGGCCCGCCATTCGGGAATCGAGAGCGTAAACAAGATGAGCAGCAACGACCCGAGGCCAATGAGCAGAAACGTCCCGAAAAAGAGGCCCATGCCCGCGCGGCCCATCTGCCGCGAGCCGGTGCGCCGATCGCCGCGCTTCTTTCCATAGAATTTGATATCGCGAGCCACGCCCAAGCCTCCAATGATCTGCCGATCGCTATCTGGCCGCCAACCGCGTGCGTGGCTTCGAGTCGCTGGCCCAAGCCCAAAGCCGTTCAGCCCAGAGCCGTTCAGTTCCGCACACTGTAGGAGGCGTCTCCTGAAGCCGATGCGTCATTGGCTGCGAAACAATCGGCGACGGGAGTCGCCTCCTACAACGGCAGAGCTTGCTCAGTCTGAAAAACTGACTAGCCCTGAGCCCCAGCCGGCCGACTCTATCCGCGGATCCTGCGCCGACACTATAATCCAAAAACCGTCGAGTAAGCTCGAGCGTCGATTTAAGGATTTGAGGTTGGCCATGCCACAAGCGGCTCCGCGTTTTGCTCGACGGCTGATTCATTGTATCGTTTTCGCGATTCTGTGCAGTCCAGTTGTTAATCGTTGGTCACTCGCCGCTCCGCCCGAGGCTACCGTCCAACGCGCAGCACAGCAGCCAGACGACTCGTGGCCCAACTGGCGTGGCCCTGGTAGCCGCGCGATCGTCGCACATGCCAGGTTGCCTGAGCCCTGGCCCAAGAATCCACTCGAACCTGCTTGGCACGCACGATTGGGGACTGGCTGGTCGAGTCCAGTCGTCGCTGACGGGCGGGTCTTCATCTCCGACCGCGTCGACGGGCAGGAACGGGTTTTGGCGTTCGACGCGGTGACCGGCCGCGAACTATGGTCGGCAAAACATCCAGTCGACTTCGACCCGCACGCCGTCGGCACGCGTCACGGCAACGGCCCGAAATCGACGCCGCTGGTTCACGCGGGCAAAGTCTACGCCTTGGGAATTGCGGGCATGCTGGAATGCCTGGACGCATCCAATGGCGAGGTTCGCTGGCGTGTGAACTTCCCAGCGGCCTTCGGCACGCGGCAGCCACTCCCCGACGGAAGGGCTTTCGTGAACGGAACGGAAAACGTCATTGTGCCCATCGGCGAGGGACAAGGCGCGCCGGTGCCCTTGTTCGGCTATACGGGTTCGCCCGTGCTGTCCGGAAATTTACTCATTTGCGAAGTCGGGGGCGAGCGGGGCGGCACGCTCGTGGCGTTCCACAAAGATAGCGGCCGCGTCGTGTGGAAGTCGCTCGCGGAACACGTGTCGTACTCGTCGCCCATCGTGGCCCAACTGGGCGGTACGTTGCAGATAGTCGCGATGACGGGCCCGCGGGTCGTCGGGTTGGACCTGACCGATGGACGGCTGCTATGGAGTCATCCATTTCAGGTGCAATACGATGAGAGCATCAGCACGCCCGTGGTGGCAGGCGACCTGGTGTTGGTCACCGCCGATCGTCGTCCGCTGACCGCATTGCGGATCTCGCACGGCAACGATGGCTGGACGAAGGACATCGCCTGGACAAACGAGATCCTGTCAAGCTACTTGTCGTCGATGCTGGTATTCGAGGGGTACGTGTACGGCATGAACGACGGCGGCGAGTTTGCCTGCGTTCGATTATCCGATGGCAAGATGATGTGGACGGGCGGAAGCCACGGATATTATTGCTCGCCCGTGCTGGCCGACAATCGCCTACTGGGACTCAATGAGCAAGGTGAAGTCGCCGTGATGGCGGCCGATCCAAGGGCGTACAAGCCGCTCGGCTCGAGCAAGCTAGCGCGCAGCGCGACGTGGACCATGCCGGCCGTGGTAGGCAAACGCATCTACGTGCGCAGCGGCGAAGGGCTCGATTGCTTCGAGCTGGAACTAAAGTAGCGACGGGCCGACCCAGCGCGGGCTACGCCCGGGCAACCCAAATGGTTGGATGTTCGTGCATCGATCATCACTTTTCCCTAGCCCAGGCATTCATGCCTGGGTTTCCATTGCCCCCTAATAATCGTCGTCCGCCCGCTTCAGCGGGCCAAAATCCATCGAGAAGTCTTTCCGCCCTGAAGGGCGTTTACGACGAGATCATTCTGGTCGAATTTCCCAGGCATGAATGCCTGGGCTAGAGAAAACTCGGATATCAAAATCCGCACAGCGCACATGCAAAATCAACATCTGTAGTACAAAGTAGGAAACAGTGTGCCGCTGCCTGTACCCAAGCAGTTCTTTCCCGCAGCGCGCGGGTACCTGCCGGAAACAAACAGTGGCACACGGAAGAGGCTAACTTGGCTGCCTCTAGACGCCGACGGCTTCGCGCTTGGCTCGGCGGGCAAAGCCGATGCTCTCGAGTGCTTTATAAACTTCGTCGAGCGTCTTCTCTCCAAAATTGGAGATGCTCAGCAGGTCGTCGCGCGTGCAATGCAGAAGGTCATGCACGGTGAAAATGCCGCGTTCTTCCAGACAATTGGTCGTTCGTACCGACAACCCTATTTCCGCCGTGCTCATCTCCAACCGCTCGGTCAGATCCTTAGCCTGTTCGTCCACGGCACAAAGTGGAATGCGAGTCATCACGTTTCCTCCCTGAAACATTGAGTTGGAACACCATCTCGTAACGATCGGCGTCGGGGTCGTCGATAGTCGCGCCGCGACGCCGGGTGGAAGTATATCGCGGTACGCGTTTTTTGTGCGCGAGATTCTCGCGCATCCGCCGATTTTTTTGTATTTCGTCCGCGGACGCTAGCATTCGATTGCTAGCATCATTCGGCTTGCTGTGATGGACTTTTCGCATGGATTTGCGCGCGATGTCGGTCCGGGCGCGTCGAGTCCAAGACAACATATAGACGAAGATTGGAACCACAAAGGACACGAAGTACACAAAGGGAGGAGGAGGAACATTGAAGGACTTCAAAGCGAAACGATGGTCCTCAAATTTTTTTCTTCGTGACCTTCGTGCCCTTTGTGGTTTGAAGTCTTTTATCTTTGGTCCGAAAGAGGCTCGGCAAATATTTTCGCCGCGCGATGACGACCGGTTCGCGAAGGCGACCATGCTTTAACTCCTTCGCGCGTGCTTCGGTTTGGCATGCTTCCCGAAATCGACAACAGTTCGGGTAACGAATGTCCCGCATTAGGGGTGGCGGGCGCGCGGCCGTTGCGGAATAATTTAAGTGGTGGAACACGACGGCCCAAAGCTGCCTAGGGCGTGCCGTTCGTAGGCCAGCGACGCCCGCTGTAAGCAATAAATTCTCTTGGATTTGCCCCGCGTTGAACCCTCTTCTCGAACCACTGACGCCGGCCCAACGCGAGGCCGTGCAGCACGTCGACGGGCCGCTCTTGATCCTGGCCGGACCGGGCAGCGGCAAGACCCGTGTGGTCACGCACCGCATCGCCTACATGCTCGAATCGGGCGTGCCGCCTAGCCAAATCCTCGCGCTCACCTTCACCAACAAGGCGGCCGAAGAGATGCGCGGCCGCGTACACGCCCTGGCGCCGGGCCGACGGGTCTGGGTCAGCACGTTCCACCGCTTCTGCGCTCGGCTGTTGCGCGAGTACGCGCCGCTGGTCGGGTTGCGCGAGAACTATACGATCTACGACACCAGCGACAGCCAGCAGGCCTTGAAGCGATCGATCGAAGAACTACAAATCGACGCCACGCACTACACGCCGCAGCAGATCGCGACGTCGATCAGTTGGGCCAAGAACAACCTGATCACGGCCGAAACCTATCAGCCCCGGCCGGGCCATCCTTTGGGCAGCGTCGTGGCAAAGGTCTACCCCGCCTATCAGGCGCGACTGCTGAATTCGAGCGCCGTCGACTTCGACGATTTGCTGCTGCACATCGCCAGCTTGCTGCGCGAGAACCCCGAAGTCCGCCACACGCTCGACGAGCGTTTCCGCTACATCTTGGTCGACGAGTACCAGGACACGAACCTCGCTCAATACACGATCGTGCGCGCGCTATCGCTCGACCATCCGAATTTGGCGGTCACGGGAGATCCCGATCAATCGATCTACGGCTGGCGCGGCGCAAATCTGAGCAACATTCTCGAGTTCGAACAGGACTACCCCCACGTGCGGGTCGTGCGGCTCGAACAAAACTACCGCAGCACGAAGCGCATTCTCAGCATCGCCGCACACCTGATCGAGCACAATCTGCGGCGCAAGCAAAAGGGCCTGTACACCGACAACGACGAAGGCCGGCCGGTCCGCCTGGTCACCTACTTCGATCAAAAGACCGAGGCCGATACGATCGCCACGCGCATTGTCGACGACGTCCGCGCCGGTCGACGACGCCCTCGCGACTTTGCCGTCTTCTATCGAGTCAACGCCTTGTCGCGAGCCATCGAGACGGCCATGCGCGAGCACGGCGTGCCGTACCAGATCGTCAACGGCGTCGAATTCTATCAACGTAAGGAGATCAAGGACGTTCTGGCGTATTTGACGCTGTTGAACAACCCTCGCGACGACGTGGCCTTTCAGCGGGTCATCAACACGCCCGCGCGCGGCATCGGCAAGACGACTCTGGACCGGCTTCGCCAGCATGCGACGCTCAAAGGTAAGACGCTGTTGGAGGCGGCTCGCGAGAGCGGGCTCGTCGATTCGCTCGCGAAAAAGACGGCCGTGGTCGTGGCCCGATTCGTGGCCATGTTCGATCGGCTGAGCTTGCTGGCCGCGCGGCCTGTGGAGGAGATTCTGGGCAATGTGCTCGCGGAGACCGGATACCGCGACATGCTGGGCACGTCGGAAAACGTCGAAGATCAGGAGCGGCTGGCCAACGTCGAGGAATTGCTGACCGCTGCTCGCGAGTTCGATGCGCGGCACCCTGGCAACGGACACCTCGAGGAGTTTCTCGAAGAGTCGTGCCTGGTGAACGACACCGACGCTTGGGAAGCCGCCGATGACCGCGTGACGTTGATGACGCTGCACGCCTCGAAGGGGTTGGAGTTTCCGGTCGTGTTTCTAATTGCCCTGGAACAGGGGTTGATACCACACGAGCGGAGCACCAGCTCGGTCGATGACCTAGAAGAGGAACGCCGGCTCTTATTCGTGGGAATTACGCGCGCGCAGGAGGAATTGAGCTTGAGCCATGCGCGCCGGCGTTTGTTTCGCGGCCGCGAGATGATGACCGTGCCCAGTCAATTCATTTTCGAGATGCCACGCGAGGAAATGGACTGCGGTGAGATCTTGCCGACTAAGGTCGAGTGGGACCAGACGAAATCGTTCGACCACGACGACGAAAGCGAGTGGCAATCCGAAATAGCGCACGATCCTGACGCAACAAGTGAATCGGACGCGAATGCCGATTCGGGAGACGACGAATTTGCCTTTGGGGCCAACCTGCATGCCACGGGCGAAGGCGACGAGGACCGCGATTCATCGCAGACCGGCCGTGCCAGGTCGCCTGGTTCCACTCCTGCAACGATTGCCCCGCTCGCAACCGCTGCCGAGTTGGCTACAGCGGCTGAATCAACTAGTGAAGCACGGGCAAACCAGCCCGCCGCATCCACCGTTCCACCCGAGGCGTTCTACCAGGGTATGCTGGTGCGGCACCCCGCGTATGGCCTCGGGAAAGTCGTGGCGCTATCGGGCAGCGATAGCCAACGCAAGGCGACGGTGGCGTTCGCATCGGGTGCGGGGCAACGTAGCTTCGTGCTTCAGCAGAGCCCACTTCGACCTGTGAAGCCGAGTTGAAGCAGAAGCACACCGCGCTCAGCCGAGGACTTGCCACTGTGTATCCCAAGATCGCACAACTCAAGGATGTGTCCGCGCTGCGGCGGCGGCTTGCCGAGTTGGGGCTCGAGCTGCCCGTCGATGACGCCATTCTCTCCGGCGCCGAGGGATCGCCGCTCGGCCAACCGCTGCGCGTTGGTGACTTTACGATCGGCAATCGCTGGTGCATCCATCCCATGGAAGGCTGGGACGCCCACCACGATGGCTCTCCCAGCGAGTTGACACTGCGCCGCTGGCGGCATTTTGGCATCAGCGGCGCCAAGCTGATCTGGGGCGGCGAAGCCGCGGCCGTCCGCGAGGACGGACGTGCCAATCCCAATCAGACGCTCGCCACTTCCGGCAATCGCCCTGGACTGACCGCGCTATTGACGGAGTTAACCAACGCTCACCGCCAGCGGTTTGGCACGACGGACGACCTGCTTGCGGGCTTGCAATTGACGCACTCGGGGCGTTTCTCGCGACCCAACTCGAAGCAGCTCGAACCGAAGATCGCCTACCACCATCCGATTCTCGACCGCAAGTTCGCGATCGATCCGGCGGACGACTCGGTCTTGATGTCCGACGACGAAGTCGAACGCTTGATCGACTGCTACGTGACGGCAGCGGGGCTGGCGCGTGAGGTTGGCTTTCGCTTTGTCGACGTGAAGGCTTGCCACGGGTATCTGCTGCACGAATTCCTCAGCGCTTTCGTGCGACCAGGACCTTATGGCGGTGATTTCGACGGCCGCACGCGGCTCTTGCGATCGATCGTTGATCGGATACGCAAGGAGTTCCCCGAAATGATCATCGGCGTGCGGTTGAGCGCTTTCGATACGGTTCCGTTCGAGGCGCCCCGAGAACCCGCTGCCGACGCTCGTTCCGCGGCCGATAACTGCGGCCGGCCGGCGGCACATGGGAATCTGCTCCCCTATCACTATGGATTTGGCGTCGACGCGAGCGATCCCACGAAGATCGACTTGAGCGAGACGCTGCGATTGCTGAAGCTGCTCGCGGGCCTGGGCGTGGCAATGGTCAACGTCTCGTGCGGCAGCCCGTATTACAATCCGCACGTGCAACGCCCCGCCATCTTTCCGCCCAGTGACGGCTACCAGCCGCCGGAAGATCCACTGGTCGGCGTCGCTCGGCAGATCCATGCGGCACGCGCCTGCAAAATGGCCGTTCCTGAAATGATCGTCGTTGGAACCGGATACTCCTACCTGCAGGACTACGTGCCGCACGTTGCCCAAGCGATCGTTCGCGCGGGTTGGGTCGACAGCGTGGGACTGGGGCGTATGGTCCTTTCGTATCCCGAACTGCCAGCCGATAGTCTCTCGGGCACTCGGCCGGATCGCAAGCGCATCTGTCGCACCTTCAGCGATTGTACGACTGCGCCGCGCAATGGCCTCGCGTCGGGCTGTTACCCCCTCGATGCTTTTTACAAGGCGCTGCCTGAAGGACGGCAATTACGCGAGATCAAAGAGAGGAAAAAGGATGCGCCGCGTGAGTCAGGCAATTGATCGTAAAGGCTATTGGCGGGCGAGGTGTCCGCCGCCCAGTGGTCCGCGTTATGCTCGGCTGGACTCATGCTCGCCTGGCGAAAGCACTTCATTCGGCTGCAACCGAATTCTCGCCGCCAAGGCTTCCAGTTCCGTCAAAGCGGCGGAAGTATTGCGAACCGACTGCTCGCGGACCGCGTCCTGCAGCCGCGCGGCTCGCTCGCTCAGAACCGGAAACCCAACCGTGCCGCCCGACCCCTTGAGCCAATGGGCGAGCTTACCCAGCTCGACGAAGTCTCCTAACGTCAGCGCGCCGCGCATGCAAGCCAGTTTCTGGATGAGGCGGTCGCGGAAGTCACTGACGACCAGGCGAAACTCGGGATCGTCCATGGGCAGCGTCGACAGCAACGGCGGCTCGGTCGTTGCGCCGGCCGCGATATCCGCCGGCGCCTGCTCGCGTTTACGGTGCGTGTTTTGACTGAGGATTTCCGAGACGACGTCCGTCAGCACATCGGGGTCGATCGGTTTCATGAGATAGCCCGAGCAGCCGGCGTCGCGGCAATTCTCATCATCGCCCTTCATGGCGTGTGCGGTGAGTGCGACGATCGGCGTGGTTAAACCATGCTCCCGCAGGCGACGGGTGGCGGTGTAGCCGTCCATGACCGGCATTTGCATATCCATGAGAATCAGGTCAAAGGGCTCGACCGTCGCGATGCGGACGCCGATCTCGCCATTTTCAGCCTCCACGACGTCGATGCCCATGCGTCGAAGCACGATGCCGACGAGCTTCCGATTGGTGTCGCCGTCCTCGACGAGCAAAATGCGCCCCGACACCTTGGGAGTTTTACCATTGGCGACGAGCGGCTTCGGACAATACACCTCGACCGGCAGCAATTGCGTCGATGCTTCGGTAGGAGTCATGCCAGGGTCGATGTCGACGATGAACCGTGTCCCGCTGCCCAATCGGCTGGTCACCGTCAATGAGCCTCCCAAGCCTTCGGCAATGCGACGACTGATCGCGAGCCCCAGCCCGGTGCCGCCGTATTTGCGCGTGACCGAGTTATCGACCTGTACGAATGGCTTGAAGATGCTCTCCAGTCGGTCCGCGGGAATGCCCGGCCCGGTGTCGATGACTTCGATGCGGAATCTCGGTCGACCCGTCTCGTTGGTAAACCGGGCGACAATTTCGATGTGTCCGCGTTCGGTAAACTTGACGGCGTTTCCGACGATGTTGAGGATCAATTGCCGCAAGCGCGCGGGATCGGACTCGATCGTCGACGCCACGCCGCCGGCGCAGCGAGCGTCCAGACGCAGCCCCTTTTCCAACGCCTTGGCTCTCAAGAGCGAGGCGACTTCGGCGATAATCTGGCCGGGCGAGCACCGCTTGCGATCGATCGGCAGCCAACTTGGAAAGCCAACTACTGCTTCGGTGTCCGTGCCGCGATTGCGTCGGATGTTGGCGATGGCTCCGGCGGTGGCACCGACCGGCGGCCACGATCGACGAGCATGCAGCCGGCGATCGACAGGGCCACGCCCACGAACAGTTTTGCCGTTGCCGGCTCCTGAAAAATGACGAGGCCGGCCACGGCCGCCAGCGCGTTCTGCGATGCGCTGACGATATTCACCTCGACCAGATTCGCCCACTGCAGTGCTCGTCCCATAAGAAAGAACGCGCCGGCGTTGATCGTGCCCGCGCCGACCATTGCCGCCAGACTTTTCGGTGGTGTGCTCGCGATGGCGCCCCAGCCAGAGTTCAGCAGCGCGCCGGTTCCCAAGCAAACCATGCCTACCGTACTGACGGTGAACAATGTCAGCGACAGCGGAACGGCGCCAGTCACAACCCGGCGAATGACGACGTTCAACACGGAATAGGCCAGGCCCGAGAAGCATGCGGCCGCCGCGCCCCAGGGCACCAGCGCGGCGATGGCGGCGGCCTCGCTCGAAGCATGCACGGCGCTGCCGTGGGACGAACCCAGGCTGAGCACAACGATCGAGATGATGAGCACAAGCATGGCCAGCGCCGATCGCGGTGTGACGCCTTCGCCCAGCCAAAATCGCCCCAGCACCGCGGCGCCGATGATCATCGTTCCGGAACAAAGCGGGACTGCGATCGCCAACCCCGCCGTACGTAGCGACCACTGAAATGCGGCATTTCCGCCCAGTTGCGCAATCGCGCCGGCGGCTGCCAACATGGCCATCGTCCGCCAAGATGGCCATACCGTCCGGCCTTGCCGATAGCGAAGCGCGACCATCGTGCCGGCGAAGACCATGGTCGGCATCGCTTTGACGCACGAGACGAGAAACGGGTCGAAATCGCTCAGCCCGCGCAAGCAAATGTTAGCGGCCGAATACATGACCGCGGACCCGGCCCCGTAAAAGGTGCCCACTAGCAGCGGATCGAGTCCCAGAGGAGTTTTGGTGCGAGAATGCGAGGGCTTCACGTGGCCCATTCTAGGAAAGTTGCTGGAGTCTGACGAGGAGGGGCCCGACGGTTACTTGCCGATCTCCGCGAGCGCTTCGAGCACCTGGTCGTCGTGGCCTTCGACCGAGACCTTTTTCCAAACCTTGCGAACAACGCCTTCGGCGTCGATCAGCCAGGTCGAGCGCTGGACGCCCATCGATTTCTTGCCGTACATGTTCTTCTCGCGCCAGGCCCCGTACTTTTCGGCCACTTTGTGATCGATGTCGGCCAAAAGCGGAAAGTTGAGCGAGAATTTGTCGCGAAACTTCTCGTGGCTCGCCACGTCATCGGGACTGACGCCCAGCACGGTCGCGCCGAGCTTCTTGAGATCCTTCTGCCGATCGCGGAAGGCGCAGGCCTCTTTGGTGCAGCCCGGCGTGTCGTCGCGCGGGTAAAAGTACAGCACGACCGGCTTGCCCCGCAGCTCCGAGAGCTTTACTTTTGTGCCGCCGTCGGTCGCGAGCGTAAAATCGGGGGCCTTTTTACCTTCTTCAATCCATTCGCTCATCGGAAATCCTCGTTTGACTGGCTGTGAGTTGTCGCGATCGCAGAGTGACAGGGCGCCACCGCTTTCGTTGCTCGCGATACTTATGATAGCGCCCGCAGCGGCGATGCCAAGTCGTCATCCGAGGGCATTTCCGTGCATTCTCCCTTGCTCGATCGTGCTGCGCCCTACCGGATGCGTGACGAGGCATTCGTCAACCCGCAGCCAATTCCCGTCCAGCCGACGTTCAGCCAATGCGAGCGGATGACGGAAGGCGGCGACGAGGGGACCAGGTGTTCTGAGTAGGCAGGAGGCCGCGGACTGCGGCGTTTGCCCCTTGGACCCGACGATAAGCAATGCTGATCGCCAAGCAACCAAACTGGCGTGCCGACGAGCAATTGCCTGATAGTAACACCATCGGACATCGACGCCTTTGAGTTTGAGCTGACTAGGCGTGTAGGATCTGGCATCGATTTGCCTCCCGAACGCCAAGTGCTGTCACTGCTGCGACCCGGCTGACGCCACCAACTTCGCATTCTCATCAAGACCGCACGCACACCACTGAGATTGGCACGGAGAATCTTGCATACCAGGGATGGCACACGATTTGCCTTGCATCCGGTAGACCACTTCCGCAGTTTTTTACTCGCGCGATCCTTGTCGAAGGAGTAAACCATGTCGGTGCAGAACTCAACTCCTATCTGGGCCGACGTGCAATTGCCGAGATACGAGCGCCTCGCGCGGTCGGGCCGGTTCGATGTGGTGGTCGTGGGTGGCGGGATCACAGGGCTTTCGGCGGCGTACTTCCTCAAACAAGCCGGCAAGAAGGTCTGCCTGCTCGAGAAGAATCGTCTCGGTCAGGGTGACTCGGGCCACACGACCGCACATCTCACGTGCGTGACGGATGTGCGATTGCGAGACCTCGTTAAATCGTTCGGCCGCGAGCAAGCCGCGCTGACGTGGTATGCCGGCTCAGTGGCTTTGGATCTCATTGAAAAAATCGTCGTCGAGAACGACATTTCCTGCCAATTTCATCGCACGGCCGGTTTCCTGCATGCCGCGCTCGAAGGTGATGAGGACGAGTCGGAAGATCTCAAATCCGAAGCGGAACTAGCTCGCGAACTGGGCTTCGACGCCGATTTCGTGGACCGTGCGCCGGTTGTGGGCAAGCCGGCTATGCGGATTGGCGACCAGGGAAAATTTCACCCGGCCGCCTATCTCGCGGGGCTTGCGCGGCTTGTCGACGGCGATGGAAGCGCCATTTACGAGCAGAGCGAGGTGTCAGATGTCGAAGCTGATCGCTTGGTCGTCGTGGCGAATGATCGCAGGATCGAATGCGACTACCTAGTAATCGCAACGCACGTTCCCCTGATGGGCAAGAGCGGCCTCATCAGCGCCTCGCTGTTGCAAACGAAGCTGGCGCCCTATTCCAGCTATGTGCTTGGCGGAAGTTTGCCGCGGGGTCTTGCGCCGGACATCAGTCTTTGGGATACGAGCGATCCCTATTACTTCATGCGAATTGACGCCGGCCGGGACTTCGATCGAGTCATTTTCGGCGGCCAAGATCACAAAACGGGTCAGGAGACTGACACGGAAGCCCGATATCAGAAGCTCGAAGCGATCCTGGCCCGGATTCTGCCAGCCGCCAAGATCGATCATCGCTGGTCGGGCCAGGTCATCCAAACCAACGACGGTCTGCCGTTCATTG
>Ga0163144_10013708_pt1 | contig 16888 bp, 15 predicted proteins | sample OliLak19BULKMAT1_FD_123175 | JGI IMG/M metagenome (GOLD analysis project Ga0163144, IMG submission 123175) | Freshwater microbial mat bacterial communities from Lake Vanda, McMurdo Dry Valleys, Antarctica - Oligotrophic Lake LV.19.BULKMAT1 | ecosystem: Environmental > Aquatic > Freshwater >... | reverse complement strand
GCCTGATCGCTCAGACGGCTAAGATATTCGCTCTTCAGGCCTGATCCTTGGAGTGACTCTCACGGAGTGAACGCAATGTGTGTGGTGTTCGCATGCTGCAAGGCGAGTGGCAGTGAGCATGCTGCGCGGCGAATGTCTTAGCCGTTTGAGCAAGCGGGGCATGCGCACTGCCACGCGCCGCAACGCAGCCTCTAATCGTGCTTCATCGAAGCATAGATCAGGTGCAATGGGTTGTAATGAAACGCCCCCTTCAGGGGGCTCAAGGCGCGCTGTAAGGCGCCGCTTTGAGCGGCTCACACACTAAAGCCGCCGGCTGTGCCGGGGGCTATTTATTCAACAAACGCGGGAGCGCAGTATGGAAAAATTGCTTTATCCCTTGTGGAAATCGGCGTCCATCAGCGCTGATGAGTTTCGCGATGAACTGGTGCATCAAATGGCGCCGGATATCGCGGCGCTTAAAGGTGTGCACGGCATGCGTCTCTGCGTTGCGGATAGCGCCGTGGCGGAGGCGGCTGGACGGCGCATTGAAAGTCACGCGCCACTACCCGATGCAATGCTGTCACTGTGGGTGGATTTTGCCGGTGCCGCAGAGCGCTGGGAGCCGCTGATCGATGTCTACGTCAGTCACAAGACGGCGTACCTGGTGGCGGAGGCTGAACCCCTGGTAAATCAGGAGAAGCACCCCGCCGCGCCGGGCCAGCGTGTTTACGGCATGTGCCACGTGGTGTTTATGTCACCGCCTGCGGATATGGCGCGGGAAGAGTGGCTGGCCATCTGGAAGGATAGCCACACCCAGGTGGCGATAGACACCCAGTCAACCTTCGGTTATCGGCAGAACCTTGTGGTGCGCTGCCTGGGCGAGGATACCCCGCCCTGTCATGCGGTGGTGGAAGAGAATTTCCCGCCCCAGGCGATGACCTCAGACCACGCTTTCTACGCCACCGGGGGCGACGAGGAATTGCTGCAGCAACACATGAACGCGATGATGCAAAGCTGCGCCCGCTTCATCGATTTTCAGGAAATCGATGTCATTCCCATGAGCGAGTACCTGATCAAGCCGCTTGTAAGGCTCTGATCCTGTCATCCAGCGGAGGGTGGGAGCGAAACAGTCCGGAAATTCCCTGCTTCAGTTGCTCACTGATACCAAAAGCTTTCAATTCTCCCGGCATGTCCTGAGGCTGGCCCTGCTCCAGTTGCAGCCGTTGCAGCGCGGCGATCATGCCGCCCTTGCTGGCCAGCGTGGCCCCGGCGTGGTCAGCGCGGTACTCGCGGTGGCGCGAGAACCACATCACGATGATGCTGGCCAGAAGGCTCAGCACCAGTTGCGCCACCATGGTGACGACGAAGTAGCCGATGCCGAAGCCGCGTTCGTTGCGAAATATCACGCGGTCCACCGTGTGGCCGATGATGCGGGCCAGGAATATCACGAAGGTGTTCAATACGCCCTGTATCAGGGTGAGTGTCACCATGTCACCGTTGGCCACATGGCCGATTTCATGCGCCATTACCGCCTTCACTTCTGCCGGGGGAAAGCGCTGCAGCATGCCCGCGCTCACGGCCACGAGGGCGGCATTGCGGTTCCAGCCGGTGGCAAATGCATTGGACGACTGGGAAGGAAAGATCGCCACTTCGGGCATGCCGATGCCCGCTTCCTGCGCCAGTTCCCTGACGGTGTCCAGCAACCATTGTTCGTCCTGGTTGCGCGGCTGTTCGATGACATAGGCGCCGGTGCTGCGCTTGGCCATCCACTTGGACAGGAATAGCGAGATCAGCGAGCCGCCAAAGCCGAACACGGCGCACATCAGCAGCAGCGAGCCGAGATTCAGGTTGACGCCTTCTTTATCCAGAACGCCTTGCAACCCCAGTAGGTTAAACACGATGCTGACTAATACAAGCACCGCAATATTGGTGGCAAGAAACAGAAGAATTCTCATATGGACTCCATTACCCTTTATACGTTGGATTGCTCAGTTTGGACCGCAGGGGCGCGTGGGTGTTCCACGCGAGCCGCATCTGATTCCGTCTCTTCTCCGGCCCGATCCGGTTCCTCCAGCAGTGGTATCTGGCTGGGCTCGATAATGGGATCGCCGCGCTCGGTGAGCTGCGCCGGGAGCACCTCTCCGCGCAGCTCGATATCCTTGGAACTGAGCTCGAACAGCGTATTGATCGCCTCGTCCTCATAGCGGGAGCGCATCACCGTGCGGGGGTTAGATCCGTCCACCCAGACCTTGGCCTTGCCCCAGTAGTGTCCGAGTTGGTTGCGAACCACAAATACGTCAGTCACGGCGGTGCTCTGTCCTTAAAAAAATCTGCGCACAAGTTTAAGCATTTGCGTGGCTCGACGCCAGTTCTGGCATCATCCCAGCAGCAGGTCCTTGGCGAGGTTGACTTGCGCCGCGAGGTAATCATTGCCGCCGCGGTCCGGATGCAGTTTCTGGATGAGTTTACGGTGTGCAGCGATAATCTCCTCCTCGGATGCCCCGTCTTGCAGGCCCAGCACCGCCAGTGCTTCGGCGCGTCCCATAGTACTACCGCTGGCCGGAGCGGCCTGCTGTTGTCTGCCAAAGGCTGCCTCGCCGGGGAAGCGCTGGTGTAAATAGCTGTCCAGCAATTGCAGCGAGTCGGCGTCCTCGCTGCGGCAGAACGCGCAAAATTGCTCGAGCTGCTGCCGGTCCATGTCCGCCAGGCGCCAACCCGTGAAGGCGCCCTTGAGGACCTCCCCCTGTAACGCGCCACTGTCGTGATCCAACTGCATGCGCAGCAGCGCGGTCTCCACGGTCGATGCCTGGCCGGCCGCCGGAGCGCTCTTGCCGCGCAGGCTGACCAGCATCGGGAACAGGCGCAGGACCAGCGGCAACGCCTGCCGTGCAAAGACCAGCAGCGCAGCGAATGCTGCACCCAGCCAGTTCATGTGGCCGGTCGCCGCGAGCAAGACCGTTGCCGCCAGGGTGATGCCGAGGCCCAGCTTGATGTACTCGGCCCGGCGCCGGTGCACAGGCATGGCGCGCGCTCGCCGCAGCAGGACGTAGATAACAACAATGACTGCCAGTAGTAGTATCAGTCGGGGCACGTTTTATCTCAGGCTTTCAGCTGTCGAAGCAGCAGTTTAGCACTGTCGCCACCGCGTTTTTCAAGCGCCGCCCGCCCGCCGGTGGCATAACTGGCCACGGCGCCGAGCAGGCCTGCCAGTGTCGCGGCGCTACTGCTGTCAAAACGGGCGTAGGCGCCGCCGCTGAGTTTGGCCATGGTGCGGAAGGTTTGCTCTACCTGCCGCTCGCGCCCCTCCTGAAAGAGGAACAGGGGCAGTTGCAGGAGGCCGCACTGGCCGGCCAGGTTACACAGGCTGTCGGGGTTTTCCTCTACCGCGTCACCAATGAACACCAGGGCTCTCACGGTGGCCTTGTGGTGTTCGGTTTGGGCGTGACGCAGTAGTCGCGCGATCTGCGTGTGCCCCCCCTCACAGCGCACCTGGCCCATCAGTTGTGCGAGCGCTGCGCTGTCGGTCAGCCAGCGGCTGGCGCGAAACTCTGTAAAGCCACGGTAGTAACACAGCTGTACGGCCAGTGTTGCTACCACACCGCTGGCCTGGAACATCTCCTGTTGCAAGCGGCTGGCATGATCCCAGGTGGGCTGGCGGCTGGCGGTTGCATCAACGGCAAACAGCAGGCGTGGTTGTTGCGCGACGAATTGGGTGATGGCGCTACTTTTTTGCAGGAATTGTGCGATGTCCTGTGGCGACGAGCGGCGGGCGGGTGGTTTGGCCATAGTCTCTCAGCTTACACAGTGGGTATCTTGAAGGGGAAGGGTGCACCGCCGTCGAATTCCGGTCCTGCCAGCAGGGGGCGTTCACCCGTGCGCCACAGCGGCAGGCGAAACTGCGCGACATGTCGGATGGCCGGTGGCTGCTCAAAATTCTCTCGGCAATCCTGCATGGTGACCAGCTGTACCCGCAGTTCCTCGGCGTCGAAGCTGGCCAGGCCATAACCATTGGCAGTGGTGTCCACATAACGCAGACCGGGATTGGCCAGGTTGGGGCCAAGCCAGGAAGTCACCGCACCCAGTCCCGTTTTGGAATAGGTATAGGCGGCAAGTACTCCGTATAACATGGATATGTTCCACACCGGCTCTATGCCGCTGTCGGTTTTGCGGTACACCAACGCTGCGAAGTCAGGGTGGTCCGCGTTGGCTGCTGAGAAGAGATCCTCAAAAATGGGTGAAGAACTGATGCCGGCCACGGTGAAATCCACCGCGACGGGCAGTGCATCAGCTTCTGTTGTTGATCGACGGAGGGTACCGGCTCCGTGCATGTGGTGGTCACCCGACAGTGACACGACCCCGGTGGTGCCATCATTTTCCAGCTGGCGCATGACAACGTTCACCTCGTAGGGGTAACCCGCCCAGCCGTCGATATTAAAAACACTGTCGTGGTATTCGGTCAGGGGTAGGGACGACATGTCCAGGCGCAGCGGCATCAGGGGCAGGGCGTTCGCCCACAACTTCCAGGGTGCAGCAGATGCCTTCATGGTGTTGAGGAACCATGCGCGCTGTTGTAGTCCCAGCATGCTGCCGGGTGCTCGATCTTTTGCCGGGTTGGCCATGGTACCGTCGCCAAAAGGCAGGGTGGCGGGCGGATTGCCTCCCGCATAGGCACTGCCGCCATCGGCGATAGCCACCAACTCCACCGGATTCAGTGGCAGTCCGAGGGAGGCGGCAAAGCCTGCGGGCAGACAGGGCGGGCTGCGGTAGCTGCGACTGTCGGTGAGCACGATATCCAGGTATTTGCCCCAGCCCAGTTTGCGATAGATGCGCAGGCTGTCCACTGCAGCCTGGTTGTGGGTGGCATGATCCTGCTCAAGTACCTGCGCCCGAAAGTCGTGGGCCGATTGCTGCAACTCGTCCAGGACAGCGGGAATATATTCGAACCAGGCCTGGTTGGCGTCCAGTTTGCGCTGCGCTTCCAGTACGGCCTGACCATCATCGGTGGTAAAACTCTGGAAATTGTCGTCGGCAAACTCGTGGTCGTCCCAGGTGCAGATAAACGGCCAGTTCGCGCGGGCCTCCTGCAGATGGGGGTCGCTCAGATAGGTTTTATAGAGATGGCGGTAGTCAGCCAGCGATACGGCATCCCGGGTCGTTGGTGTAGCGACACCGTGGGGAAATGGCGGGACAGCGCGCGATTGGGCACTGCCATCGAGGCGCCGGGCCCAGCAGCGTTCGTAAATGAAATCGCCCAGGTGCAGCACGAAGTGTATACGGTCGCCCTCGGCAGCGGCACGGTCCTCCTCCAGCATGCGTGCCCAGCTGCCATAATAGGACTGCTCAAAGTTCTGGCAACTGGAGAAGGCCAGATTCACCTTGCGCGCCTGCCCCGGTGTGGGTGCGGTGCGCGTGCGCCCGCTGCGCGATACGGAAGGTTCAGCACCCAGGAAGCGGTAGTGATACTGGGTGTCAGGCGTCAGACCGTCGATATAGGCGCGCACGGTAAAGTCGCGCTCTGCGCCGGTATGTAGCTCTTCCTGTAATAGCAGAGTCGAGAAACTGCTGTCTGTGCTGAGCTGTAGCAACAGGCGCACGTTGCCATTGGAGCCTGACCGGGGGACGGCACGGGTCCATAACATGACCGCATCTGGCTGCGGATCTCCCGAGGCCACACCCTGGGGAAAATCCAGCGAGGATAACTCTGCCGGTAACTCCGTCGTCATCACGCTACCGGGGGCAATGGTCAGGAAGAACGTACTACTGGACAACAGTCCCAGCAGGCTTCTACGGGTAAGCGGCATACGTATCGGGTCTTTTGCGACGGAGGCTGACTACTCTAGCTCAATTGTGGCTATACTTGGACCCCATGAGCCCATTTGACATCCGCAAGAAGCACAGTATGCCAACGCCGGAGACTGCCCTGCCTGGTCGGGCCGACGCGATGCCCGTTCCCGCGGCCCATTTCGTCAACGGCAACCCCCTGCGCGGTCCCTTTCCACCCCACTTGCAGCAGGCCGTTTTCGGCATGGGTTGTTTCTGGGGCGTGGAGCGTAAGTTCTGGCAGCTGCCGGGTGTCTTTACCACCGCCGCCGGCTATGCCGCAGGGCTGACAGCCAACCCTACCTATCAGGAAGTCTGTAGCGGGCGGACGGGGCACAACGAGGTGGTATTGGTGGTCTTTACTCCGGCACAGGTCAGTTACGCACAACTGCTTAAGGTGTTTTGGGAGGGACACGATCCCACCCAGGGCATGCGCCAGGGTAACGACATGGGCACGCAGTACCGCTCGGGAATCTATACTTTTGATGCAGAGCAGGCAGCCCTGGCGGAGGCGTCCAAAGCAGCCTTCCAGAGTGCCTTGGACAAGGCCGGGTATGGTCTTGTCACCACCGAGATTTTGCCCGCCCCCGCGTTTTATTACGCGGAGGACTATCACCAGCAGTATCTGGCGAAAAACCCCAATGGTTATTGTGGGTTAGGTGGGACAGGCGTGTCCTGTCCCGCGTCAACCTACCAGGTGTAAGCCCTACCAGGTGTAAGCCGCTTCGAGACCGTAGGTGCGCGGCTGATTGTAGATGGTGCCGGCCGTCGACGTGACGTCCACCAGCGGTGTACCACCGGTGACATAGCGATCGTCGGTGAGATTATTGCCGAATGCTGTTACACGCCAGGCCATGTCGGGTGAGTTCCAGGTCAGACGTGCGCTGACGTCTTCCTGGTCAACCTTGTAAATACCGGAGAGACAGCTGGAGGCGTCAAAGCAGTTGTCCAGGTTGGTGCGGTATGACCAGGACAACAACGGTACCACTGAGCCGTACTCCGTCTCGAAGGTGTACTGCGCCGCCAGGTAGAACACGCTGTCGGGCAGGCGTGGCAGCCCTTCGTCCGAGCGGTCAATGGGGCAGTTGAGAACGTTGCCGGCACCACTGACGCTGATCAGGGCACAGCCATCGGGAACCGCAGCCCCCGGCGTGTATGCGGTGATACGCTCATCATCGTAGGTTTTAATATCGCTTTCGTTAAAGGTCACGTTGGCGGTCAGCTGTAGGTTTTCGACAGGAATCACAATCGCTTCAAATTCAATGCCGGAGATATAGGAGGATTCGGCATTGATCAGCGCGCCGGCGATGCGGCCCTCCGGACTGATACGGATAGTGGTTAATTGGCGATCCTTGTAATCGGTGTAAAACAACGCTGTGTTCAGGCGCAGCTTGCGGTCCCAGGCGTCCATTTTAAAGCCCGTTTCGTAGTTCCAGACTTCCTCCGGGTCGTACTCCCCCATCAGGCCCGTAACTGTGTTGACGGTATCGGTCAGGCCGCCGGAGAGGAAACCATTGGCGACAGTAAAATAGGCGTTGCCGAAATCCATGAAACCAATGCCATCAAAGGTGCGCTGGATACTGGCCATCGGTGTGACCTTGCTCTGGTCGTAACGCTGGGTCTGGTTGGCCAGGGGGTCGGGCACACCGTTTACCAGTGCTGTGATATAGGCGTGGTTGGGGTTGAACGTGCCTGGACCACTGGGGAACAGGTAGAACGTATTGAACGTATTCACCGCATCACCAGTAGTGGCCAGGGTCTTCACATCGGGAACCTTGAAGTTGCGTGTCAGCCTGCGCTCCTCCCAGGTGTAGCGGGCACCGAGGGTCAGTGTCCAGTACTCATCGAAGTGCCAGTCGGCCTGGCTGAAGGCCGAAGCCGAGGAGTTTTTTGCCAGCAATTCAGTGAGGTTGCTGAGGTAAAAGGCCGTGGTAGGCAAATTCAGCGCATTGAAGAATGGTCCGGTCGGTGATGAGGCTGCGCCCTGGTCGGTCTCCTCGTGAAAACCGTAAACACCGACGACATAGTCCAGCTTTTCATCGAATGCGTTGCCGGCGAGTTGGAACTCCTGGCTGTAGGCATCGGTATTACGCTGGTTCGCGCCGTCACCCAGAAAATTAGTACGGCCCAGCAGGGCTATACCCATCGCATCGAGTTCATTGACCTCACCGCCCTCGGTGTTGCGCCCTGCCGTGATGCTCTTGAAGTTCAGCTCATCGTTGATATCCCAGTCTGCAGTCAGTGACAGGGTGTTTACCTCGGCCTTGTATTCATTGGGCGCTACGTTGGCCATGATTTTGTCTATGCCAAGATCCTCGTTTGCCTGGCACCAGTCAGCGATAGTCTGGCCCGTTGATGGCACGACGATGGCGCCATCCTGCAAGTCAGCCTGCCAACCGGTACCCGGTATGCCGGTTACCACTTCACAATTCTGACCGCGCGACTTCTGGTCTGTTTTGCCGTAGTTGTAGTTCAGGTCGAACAACAGGTCATCCGCAGCTATCCAGCGCAACTGCCCCTGGCCGCCCCAGCGGTCGGTATCGTTGTATTCGTCTTCCAGGAAAGGGGTGTTGCCCGCTGCCTGAGGAGGCAGGTTGTCGGGGATTTCGCTGTGTACATAACCGTCGCTCTTGGTTTCGTAGAGCGAGAAGCGCGACAGTAACGTTTCGCCCATCAGTGGCACGTTCACGGTCAGCTTGCTGTCGAGCTGGTTGTAATTACCGACCCGCACTTCCGCGTGACCGCCATACACTTCATCGGGCTTGTTGGTCGCATAGAGAATCGCGCCCCCCGTCGTATTCTTGCCAAACAGCGTACCCTGGGGACCGCGCAGTACCTGCACGCTCTGTACGTCGACATTGTCCAGTACCGCACCATCAGCGCGCGATACGTACACGCCATCCACATAAATACCGACACCGGAGTCGAAGTTCACACCCGTATTTCGAGCGCCGATACCGCGAATAAATACATTGCCCGCACCCGTCGTGCCGTTGCCGGAATACATGTCGACATTGGGCACCACCTTGGTCAAATCGGCGATATCGTTTATTCCCATCTCTTGCAGGTTCTCACCGGAAAATGCGGATACCGCCAAGGGCGCTTCCTGCAGTGATTCCTCGCGCTTACGGGCGGTGACCACCACCTCTTCCAGTGCGTCCTGCCCCAGCGCCACGGTGGGGATAAGCCCCACGGAGGTAACCACTAAGGCAGCTGACAGATGAGATACAATTAACCGGCGTTTTGTAGACATTGCGGTGCCTCTCAGGACTTAGAATTGTGTTAGCAACCACCTACCGTTCGGGCTTGCAGTCACTGTATTTATATTATGCAGACTTTCCGCCCGGTCCCGTAACGGTTCCAAAGCTATGGCCAAAAGTTAGCACCATGCGCCGCTGAAAGCTATGCCCACCTCTGGTTTCTTCAATTGGCCGGATAAAAATGAATTGCGGGTTTAGATTTCTGTGCAATGGCGGATTATGACCGAGGGAAGCGCTTTTTTTTGGTTGCGGCGGGAATGTTTAGAATAGCCGGCCCAGCACACTGGTGACAGCAGTTTCCACGCGCAGGATACGCGGACCCAGTGAAACCGTCTCGCAGCCGGCCGCCTGCAGTTGCTGTACCTCATAGGGAATGAAACCGCCCTCAGGGCCAATGACCAGCAGAATGTCCCCGGCCACGGTGTGCGGGCAGGGCGGGTATGCGCCCGGATGGGCCAGCAGGGTACGTCGCCCCGCGACCAGACCAGGCAAACTATCCTCGACGAAGGGTTTAAAGCGTCGATGACAGTGCACCAACGGCAGCCGTGTGTCCCGGGCTTGTTCCAGTCCCTGCAACAGGTATTCCCTGATGGCGTCAGCGTCCAGCACGGGGCTTTGCCAGTAACTTTTCTCGACGCGAAAGCTGTTGATCAGGTGTAACTCGGCGACGCCGAGTTCCGCCACACTGCGCAGGATGCGCCGCAGCATTTTGGGGCGCGGCAGGGCCAGTGCGAGACTCAGCGGCAACTTCGGGGGTGGCGCCTGGTTCAGGGCCACCGTCAGTATTGCGCACTTACCGTTGATTTCGAGGATCTCGCCCTCACCCATGAGGCCATCGATTTCGCCGACACGGAGCTTGTCCCCGACCGTGGTGCGAGTGATTTGCCGCAGGTGTCGCAGACGGCGATCCTGTACGGTGATGGTGTGTGACCCCAGACGATCGGCGTCAGTAAACAGCAGCAGGTTCACAGCCGGATCAGCCGGCCCACACGTCGTACTCGTCCGCCGCGGTGACCTGAGCTTCCACGAAGTCGCCCGGATGCAGGCCGGTGACGCCCTCCAGAAATACCTTGCCATCGATTTCCGGAGCGTCTGCGCTGGAGCGGCCCACCGCGCCGGTGTCGTCAACTTCGTCAATCAGGATTTCTATCGTTCGGCCGATCTTCTGTTGCAATTTGTTGCTGCTGATTTCCTGCTGCAGCGCCATGAAACGGTCCCAGCGCTCCTGCTTCACTTCATCCGCCACGGGGTCGGGCAGCGCATTGGCCCTGGCACCCTTCACTGGCGAGTACTGGAAGCAGCCCACCCGATCCAGCTGGGCTGCGCGGATGAAATCCAGCAATATCTCAAAATCGGCCTCGGTCTCGCCCGGAAAGCCGACGATAAAGGTGCTGCGCAGCGTGATGTCGGGGCAGGCGTCGCGCCAGGCTCTGATCCGTTCCAGGGATTTTTCCGCCGCCGCCGGGCGTTGCATGCGTTTGAGTACCGCCGGACTGCCATGCTGGAAGGGCACATCCAGGTAGGGCAGTATTTTGCCCTCGGCCATCAGCGGGATCACCTTGTCTACGTGCGGGTAGGGGTAGACGTAGTGGAGACGCACCCAGATGCCGAATTCGCCCAGTGCTTCACACAATTCCTGCATGCGGGTTTTCAGGGGACGACCATTCCAGAATCCGGTGCGGTATTTTATATCCACGCCATAGGCGCTGGTGTCCTGCGAGATGACCAATAGTTCGCGTACGCCGGCGCGCACCAGGCGTTCCGCCTCCTCCATGACATCGCCAATGGGTCGGCTGACCAGATCGCCGCGCATGTCGGGAATGATGCAAAAACTGCAGCGATGATTGCAGCCTTCGGAAATCTTCAGGTAGGCGTAGTGGCGCGGCGTCAGTTTAATGCCCTGTGGGGGCACCAGGTCGGCGAACGGATCGTGTATGGGCGTGTAAGGTACATATTTGTGCACGGCGCTGACGACTTCTTCGTAGGCGGCCGGTCCAGTAACGCTCAATACCTTGGGGTGCAATGCCATGATGGACTGCGCATCGTCACCCTTGCCCATGCAGCCGGTGACAATGACTCGGCCGTTCTCGCTGATGGCCTCCCCGATGGCGTCCAGTGACTCCTGCTTCGCGCTGTCGATAAAGCCGCAGGTGTTCACCACCACGACATCCGCACCTTCGTAGGTTGGCACGATGTCGTAACCGTCTATTTTCAACTGGGTGAGGATGCGTTCGGAGTCGACCAGTGCCTTGGGGCATCCGAGGGAAATAAAGCCGACGCTTTTCTTCGGGGCAGCCTCTGGTGTAACGCGCTGTGACTCTGAATCTGCCATAGGACTACATTGCTGATCGGAAAGGGGCCGAGATTATAGCGCAGTTAAGCGCGCCAGCCGAAAATAACCCTCAGAAGCGGTATTTCACCGCCAGTTGCAACTGCGTGGCACCGCCGCTCCCGCCGTCTTCATTCTGGCGACTCCCCCACAGGTGTTCGCCGCCGCTATCGATATGCGGTATGGGAGTCCGCAACAGCGGGGTCAGCACCACGCCCGGTCAAGTCTGAATATTGCGCTCGCGCGTGGTGTGCTCTGAGTGTGGCCAGCAGGAGCAGTGTTGCGCTGCAGGTTGTGCCAAATTTTATAGAGTCTTCCGGACTGGTGTCTAGCGTTGTCCCCTGCGCCAGTCCCAGGGGGGTACCGGATGCGGTGCCGCCCACAGTCCCAGGCCCTGCTCGCGCGCGCGTTGCTCGGACACGGCGAGCTGGCGCTCGTGGGGAGCGTAGTGCTGGTACCACCAGGCGTAACCGCCCGCTACCATCGCTACGTTAATGTTGACGCCGTGCTGGTACAGCGTACCGACTTCGCGTCCGTAGTTGTCCGTTGTCACCACCACGACGTCCACGGATTTTTCATCCACCAGTTGCATCAGGGCCTTTCTCGCCGCCTTCCCAAACGGTTGGTCCCGCTCCGGCGTATCGATGCCGTAGAGGCGCACTTTGTGTTGCGTATTGGTCGCATCCAGGATGGACACTGTGTCACCGTCGGCGATGCGGACCACGCGGCCAGTCAGGTTAAAGTCGGGTGGCGGACTCCCCTCTCGGGTGGCGCCGATGTTCTCCAGAAACTCCGCTGCCTGCCGCCAGCCGGCCTCGGGCCGTGTCGCGTAATCTCCCAGCGTTGTTGTGACGCTCGCCAGCAGCGTTTTGGGCCAGCTCAGGCGGCCTGTATTGAGGTACTGCACCAGGCTGAAAACCAGCAGCAGGACCAGCACAGCAGGTAGCCACCGCCTGTTCGCGAGCTGGCGTGGGACACTATTTATGCCGGATTTTCTGCCCCTGGATCTTCTTCCGCGTTTGGTCGTGCCTGTTGTGTCAGGCGGCAGTGGCGGTGGGTTCATACGCTGTCCGGACGGTACCAGATAGGTGAGGACCAGGCCCGCTCCTGCAGCGTCTTCGGCAGGTCAGAGCGCGGTGCCTCGCCGGCGCGTATGGCGTCCCAGGTCGACCAGCGGCAGCTGGGATTTTGCAGCACCCGCACATAGTAGAACGCTTCCTGGTGCGGATCGAATTCCGGGTCGCGCCACAGTGCCTTAAGCTCGGCGGCGCCCTTGCCAGTGGTGATCGAGCAGTCCGCGAGATTCACTGCGGCACCGTTGTCGGGGCAGCGCCCACTGGCAGGGTCGACCTCCAGTCCGTCTGAACAGGCAACATCATAAATCCGCTCCTGATGTTCTCCGTTGTGCAGATAGCCCTTGATGATCTGCGCGCGTTGCAGCGTGGTACCTGCAGGATCGGCGGCGGCCCAGACGATAAATGCAGGTATCCTGTCCCCAGCAGCGGGCAGGTCGCTGCCCATCGTTACGCCGTGTTGGTAGGCTATGGTGGTCAGGTGCGAGCTCTGCAATACGTCCGGAGCAAAGTCATAGCCGGAAAAAAAGCGCACCTTGATACGCGGGCCGCTGGTGGCGAAAGTCTCCTTGCGCCTGAACGCCTGGTAAATGGACTCGCGGGTGTTGTCCTCGGCCCAGACGCCGGCCAGTCCCGACGCGGACCAGTACTCAAAGGACGAGCTGGCCAGGTAATCCTTGCCGTCGACCTCAGCCAGCATTTCCGGATCAAGGAATTTCATCACCGTCCCGTTGAAAAATGAGGCAGGAATCGAACCGCGCAATTCGGGCGTGCCATCCAGCATGCCGGCCTTGGAAAAAAAGGTTTTTTCATCTATCGAGCTGGCCGCATCGTGCGTGTCAGAGGATCCGATGAGACCAAACTTGTAAGGGTTGGTCACGCCGTCGGCCTGAATTTGCAGGCCGCGCAGGTAGGCGTCACGCACATAGCTGCCGGCGGGTTCACTGTAGAGTTTGGTCGCGACACGGTATGGGGTAATCTCAAAGTCTGCCCATTCGTCGTTGCGTGACAGCAGTGGATGGGTGTCTGAGGTGCCCTTGATCTGAGTGACTTCGACCAGCGGTTCATTGCGCAGGCGCAGGTTTGCAGACGCGTCGTCTACGGGGTTTTTCGCCCAGTCGGTCAAGGTAAACATCTGGCCGTTGGAGCCGTTGGAGTTGTGGGGAATGGCCAGGCTCTCCACACCCTGCGCGCGCAGGTCATCCATCCAGTGCCACAGACCCTCGGGATTCTGGGAATTGAAGCGCGAGAAGGGCATGGCCGGTAAGCGATCTGTGTCGCGAAATATCACGTTGCGATGCAGGTTGCCCTGGTCATCGGATGAGGAAGTGTATTCGAAGCCGGCGAAAGTGGTGAAGCTGCCGGGCAGGTACGCTTCGTTCGCGGCCCGGATGGCGTCCCGCCAGGCGGATTTGGTCACCGCCTCCGTCACATTCACATCGATACTGCCGTCGAGCAATCCGTCCACAACGCCCGGCATGAAGCTGGCGAAGGCCCGGCCGCGTTCAATCAGGCTGAAGCGGGTCATGTTGCCCGGCGCGTTGATATCGTGCATGGGTTTGGCGACCGCATAACGCGAAAACTCGCTGGCCGTGTCCGCAGCTTCCCTGACCAGGCCCAGCAGTTCGGCATGATCGGTGACGGCGTAAAAGTCCAGAGGTTGTTGCAACTGCACCTGATAGCCGCTGGGGTGTTGCAGTGCCTGGCCTTTGGCGTAGCGATAGGCGTCATCCGGTGTGCTGACGGTGCCAAAGACGTAGGCGTCAAAGGAATTCGCAGTGTGTACGTGCAGGTCACCGAAGTAGGCGTTGCGCTCCGGATTGGGTGGCGGGCGCAGCGCCAGGATCTCTGTGTTCGCCGGAAACAGGGAGTTGGCGCCACGCGCCTCGCCCGCGATTCCCACCTGTTCGTTTTTCTGGATGGCATCCAGCGAATTTTCAGGTTCGGAGCAAGCACACAGGCCGAGTATAAAATAACCCGTGAGCAGGATGGATCGGTTCATCATGGGGAATTTCCCTGTCTTGTGCCATGATCGATCATAGGTGGCGGCGGCAGTGCAGTCCAGTCCGCCAATTCAATGGTCAGGCGAGGACGGGGGAAGTATGCAAAAGGTCAGAGTAGAGCTGCGCGAACGCACCACTATAGTCAGTATTACTCGCCCCCAAGTGCGCAATGCCGTGGATGGCGAAACCGCGCGTTGTCTCGCGGCAGCCTTTGCGGAGTTCGATGCCAATCCGGAATCGGATGTCGCCGTGCTGTATGGCGAATACGGCACCTTTTGCGCTGGCGCCGATCTCAAGGCCATCGCCGGTGCGTTGGGCAGCAACCAGCTGAGTCCCGCTGGGGACGGTCCCATGGGCCCGTCGCGCATGGTGCTGGGCAAGCCGGTCATTGCCGCTATTTCCGGCCACGCTGTGGCGGGCGGTCTGGAGCTGGCATTGTGGTGCGACCTGCGCGTGGTGGAGCGCAGCGCGATCATGGGCGTGTTCTGTCGTCGCTGGGGTGTGCCACTGATAGACGGTGGCACCATACGGCTGCCCCGTCTGATCGGACACAGCCGCGCTATGGACCTGATCCTCACGGGGCGGGCGGTGGATGCCTTTGAGGCGCTGCAGATGGGGCTGGCCAATCGCGTGGTCGCCGATGGCGAGGCCCTGGCGGAGGCCCTGGCTCTGGCACAACAGCTCAGTCGCTTTCCGCAGAACTGCCTGCGCTCTGACCGACTCAGCGCCTATGAGCAGTGGGGTATGCCATTGGCGGCAGCGCTGTTGAATGAGTACGAACGCGGCGTGGCGGTGGTCGCCTCGCACGAGACGCTGGCAGGTGCAGCCAGATTCGCCTCCGGCAAGGGCCGCCATGGCGATTTCGACTCGCTTTGAACTGGTGTAGAGCGCGATAGGGTGACTGCGATGTTGATCGAACTCGCACAATTGCTGGCCAGCCACGACGCGGTGGTGTTTGACTGCCGTTTTTCCCTGGCCGACCCCCTCGAGGGCCGGACCCTGTACGAGCAGGGACATATTCCCGGTGCCCACTACCTGGACCTGAATCGCGACCTGGCGGGTCCGGTCGAAAAACATGGCGGGCGGCATCCGCTGCCCGACCCCGTCGTTTTCGCGGCTACCCTGGCCCGCTTCGGGGTCGGGCCAGAGACGGCAGTAGTGGCCTACGACGACTCCCGCCTGGCCTTCGCCGCGCGCCTGTGGTGGTTGCTGCGAGCGTTGGGATACCAGCCGCCACGCCTGCTTAACGGTGGGTATCGTGCTTTTCTCAAGGCGGGCGGGAAACCCGAAATCGAGCAACCGGAGTGCCTGTCCCATGCGCCACATCCGGTACGTGACTTCAGCGGCCATTGCGACATCGACGGCCTGCGGGCAGCGCAGGCGCGCGGGGCACTGCTGGTCGATGCCCGCGAACCGCTCCGCTACGCGGGCCTGGAAGAGCCGATTGATCCAGTGGCGGGTCATATACCGGGCGCCATCAATCGGCCCTGGCAGGGTGTGACTGACGCTGACGGCAGGGTGTTGGACACCGCCGGGTTGCGCGCACACTGGGGCGCAGCATTGGACGCCGAGCAACTGGTGGTCTACTGCGGTTCCGGCGTGACGGCGTGCGTCAACCTGTTCTCACTGGCCCTGCTGGGGCGACCGGATGCGACGCTCTACTCCGGCAGCTGGAGCGACTGGTGTACCTATTTGTTGTAGCTATGGCGGGGCGGGTGGGCACTAAAAATCCGGTGGACAATCACCGCGCAGCCAATGTCCCGTGGTGGGGTGGGTAAATTCCAGAGTGGTGGCGTGTAGCATCAGGCGCCGCGCCATGCCCAGGGCCGTGTCATGGGCGTACATATCGCAGCCCAGGATAGGATGACCCAACTCCCGCATGTGTATGCGCAGCTGGTGTGAGCGCCCGGTGACTGGCTGCAGCAGCACCCGGGTGCGGTCGGTGCCGCGCTCCAGCACTGTAAAATGGGTGAGGGCGGCTCTGCCGCGCGCATGGCAGATCATCTGTCGCGGGCGGCGCTCCCAGTCGCAGGTGATGGGCAGATCGATCTCGCCTGCATCCGCTGCCACGACCCCGAACACGATGGCGTGGTAAGACTTGCGTACCTCGCGTTCCTGGAACTGGCGACTGATGTGAGCGTGGGCGGGCTTGTGCAGGGGAACCACCATGATTCCTGACGTGTCCAGGTCCAGCCGGTGCACGATACTCGCCGTGGGGTAATGCTGCTGCAATCGGGTGATCAGGCAGTCCTTGTTCAGGGGGTGGCGGCCGGGAATCGTGAGCAGCAGGTCAGGTTTGCGCACCAGCAGCAGATCCCTGTCCTCGTACAGTATGGTGATCTCCTCGGCGCTGTGTGGCACAAGATAGGGTAGCGGTTCCTGCATGGTGCTGGCCTGCCTGCCTGACTGTTGACCTGCCTGACT
>Ga0163144_10013707_pt1 | contig 16888 bp, 14 predicted proteins | sample OliLak19BULKMAT1_FD_123175 | JGI IMG/M metagenome (GOLD analysis project Ga0163144, IMG submission 123175) | Freshwater microbial mat bacterial communities from Lake Vanda, McMurdo Dry Valleys, Antarctica - Oligotrophic Lake LV.19.BULKMAT1 | ecosystem: Environmental > Aquatic > Freshwater >... | reverse complement strand
CCCGGAAACTTTAGCGACCTAATCTCTCGCGCGATCACTCACCGGGGTGGTAGTAGGTCGGGGCGTCGGGCCCCACGGGTAGGCCCGCCCCAAACACCCAGAGGAAAAAGAACAGCGTCCAACCGACGAGGAACACGAGGCTGAACGGAAGCATCATTCCGATGATCGTCCCGAGGCCAGCCCGCTTGTCGTAGCGCGCGACAAACGCCAGCACGAGGCCGAAATAACTCATCATCGGCGTGATGGTGTTGGTGGTCGAATCGCCGATGCGGTACGCGGCCTGGATGACCTCCGGCGAGTACCCGACACGCATCAGCATCGGCACGAAGATCGGCGCCGTGACGGCCCATTGGGCGGATGCGCTGCCCAGCATCAAGTTCACGAACGCGCACATCAGGATGAACGGCACGAAGACGATCGGCCCATCGAGCCGCAGCGCGACGAGTGTGTCTCCGCCGAGCACCGCCAGGAGTGCTCCCAAGTTGCTGCGGTCGAAAAACGCGACGAACTGCGCTGCGAAAAACACGAGGACGATGTAGAGCCCCAGGGTTGACATCGCGCCCGCCATCGCGTCGATCACATCGCGATCGCTTTTCATCGTTCCCGCGATCCGGCCATACACAAAACCGGGCACGAGGAAAAACACGAAGATCGCGGCGACCACACCCTTCAAGAGCGCCGCATCCCGCAGGGCGCCACCGTCGGGCACTCCGAGAACGTTGAAGCCCGGAAGCCCCGCAAAACCAAAACCGGCAAGGTGCGCGAGCACCACCGCAAAACCAAGGGCGGCGATCGCAGCCCAGCGGAGCGCGCGGCGCTCGACCGCGTTGAGCCGATCGAGGGAAACCTCGTCCACGGCGCGTGTGTCGGCACCCGCGGGGTCGTAAGCGCCGAGGCGCGGTTCGACGATGCGCTCGGCGACAAACCAGCCCAGACCGGTGATGAGGAACGTGCTGGCCGACATGAAGTACCAGTTCACCGCCGGGTGCACGCTGTATTCGGGATCGACGAGCCGCGCGGCCTCCTGCGTGATGCCCGCCAGCAACGGATCCACGGTGCCGAGGAAAAGGTTGGCGGAATAACCGCCGCTGACACCCGCGAACGCCGCGGCGAGGCCCGCCAACGGGTGGCGGCCCATCGCGTGGTAGAGCGCGGCTGCGAGCGGAACGAGCACGACATACCCCATCTCCGACGCCGTGTTCGACAGGATGCCGGCGAGCACGACCGCCGGTGTGACGAGCCGCTTTGGCGCCGACAGGACCAGCGCGCGCATCGCCGCCGCAAGCAATCCGGAGCGCTCCGCGACCCCCACTCCAAGCAGGGCGACCAGCACCGTCCCGAGTGGAACGAAGCCGACGAAGTTCGACACGAGCGACGTGGTGATCCAGCGCAACCCGTCGGCGTCGAGCAGGCTCGACACTCGAATGATGCCGTCCGCGGCGCGGCCGCGGGAACCCTCCGGGCGGGGGTCGACCACACTCCAATCGAACGCCGCGCCGACCGCGCTCAGGACGGCCACCCCGAGGGCAAACAGCGCAAAGAGTGTGACCGGATGGGGGAGGAGGTTGCCCAGCCATTCGACGGCCCGCAGGAAGCGATCGAGGGCGCTGGGTGCGGACGGGCGACGCTCGGTGGTCACGGCATTGCAGGGGTGAGGTGAGAGAGGCGATCGAATTCGAGCGCGGTGCTCCCACGGGTGTCCGCGGGGGCGCGCGCGGAGCCCGCGGCGCGCGCGGCGCCGGCGGTGCGCTCCGCCATGGCGATGCGATCCACTCCCACCACCATCGCGCCCAGGTCCGCGCCAGTGCGCCCGTTGCCCTGCGTCGCGCCGGTCCAATCGCCGCCGGTCGCGCGCGCTAACAGCAGATCGCGCTCGCTCCGCGGGATCAAACGGTGCGGCTGCAGCTGTGCGAACGCGCTCGGACGGGCGAATCCCCCCGCGTAACCGAGCGGATCCCCGGGCAAGTCGTAGAACTCCGCCCGCACGTCGGTGTCCGAGGCGGCCACCAGGTGGAGGACCCACTGGCGCACGGGTGTCTGGAGCCGACGCAGCGGCGCCTGTTCCAGGTAGAGCCAAGGACCGTCCGTGCGCTCCGGCCAGAGGGGACTTACAACGAGCCGCTGCGACGGAGCGCCGTCGGTCGAGCGCTCCGCCTGTGCGCGGCTCGAAAATGTTCCTACAAGGCGCTGGCCGAGCTCCGCGACCATGGCGCGCCGGGAGGCTTGGTCAGCGCCGCCGTTGTTCTGCTCGGGCGCGCTGCTGCAGCCGAGCATGGCGGCGATCAGCGCCATGACAGCGATGTGCAGGAGGGCGCGCACGGGACCGTAGCCGGGTCGCGCGCGGTTCACCACACGCGTGCCCGCGCCTGTACGAACGCGTAGAAAAACACGGAATTGGGGTCGTGTCCGACCGTGGCGAGCTCTTCCTTCATGCCATCGACCACATCGGCCGAAACCTTGCCCGCGTCCACGAGGCCCTTTGCGCCCGAAAACAGAAGCTCGGTCCAATAACGCAGGAACTCGGCGCGCTCGCCGGGCGAGCGGTTGTCGAGATGGATCGAGCGGACGTCTACTTGGATGTCGCGGTAACCCACCGCCTGCAGCAGGTTGCCGAGCTTCGCACCCACGAAGGGATCGCCGCCGAGTTCAAGCTGGTGGTCGTTGAACGCCATCCAGTACGCCAGCGTGTTCGGGCTGTAGGGGTCGAGGAAAAACGTGGCGTTTTGGACTTCCGTCACGACGATCGGAGAACCGGGGCGCAAGACGCGCCGCACCTCTGACAGGACGAGCATGGGATCGGCGACGTGCTCGAGGATCCAGCACAGGAACGCGGAGTCGAAGTGCTCCGCAGGGAAGTCCATGCGCGCCGCGTCCTGCAGTTGCAGGTCGTAGCGCGCCTGGGCCCAGGGCACGCGCGCGAGGTTTTCCTTGGCTTTCGCGAGATTCTCGGGCGACGCATCCACACCCGTCACGTGCAGTTCCGGGAAGTGGCGCAGGAGGATCTCGGTCTGTGCGCCGACACCACATCCAACTTCCAGCAGCGCACGACGGCGCCAGTAAGGGAGCGCGACGTGCACGCGGTGTTCGAGAAAACGCGCCTGCTCGTGCAGCCGACGTTGTTCGTCGTCGGTGAAGCCGTGCAGGTAACCCTTGACCTTCCTTTTCTCCAGCTTGGACATGTTGGAATCCCTTCGGGCGTGGGACGGCGTTCGCTGGCCGCGCCCGGGCTGGCCCGCCGTCGGACCGTCGCGGGTGGGGATCCTACCCGGTGCATCGCAGACGGCCGCTTAACGCCATCCGCGACGGGTAGTATGGCGCGCGTGCTCGCGCCCCCCCCGACGGAGCCCTCCCATGAACGCAACTTCGCCCCGTGTCACGCGCGCGGTTTCTTGCCGGCTCGGCCCGGTCCGACTCGCTGTCGTGGCCTACGCCACTGCGACCGCGATCGCCTCGCTGGGTTGCAGCTCGGGCGTGCGGGTTGACAGGGAAATACCGTCCGGCGACGCCGCCCCTGCTTCCGCGGGCCCCGCGCCGCGTTGGTCGACGGACGAGACCCTCGCATTCCTCTATGCCGGCGAACCCTCCACGTGGCCCACGCCGGTGCTGGGCGCGGAGGCCATGTGGCAGGAGTTTGGCCCCGTGCCGCCGGTCGCACATCCCGCCGCCAATCCGCACTCCCAAGTAAAGGAGGAACTTGGGCGGCTGCTGTTCCACGACGGCCGCCTTTCGGGGACCGGCCAGATGTCCTGCGCCAGTTGCCACGCGCCCGAGCTTGGCTGGACCGATGGACGCGCGACGTCGCTCGGCCACGGAGCCGAGCCCGTGAGCCGCAACGCGCCGACGGTGTTGAACAGCGGGCACCTCGCGGAACTCTTTTGGGACGGGCGTGCGTCGAGCCTCGAAGAGCTCGTTCAGCGTGTTCTTCACAACCCCACCGAGATGCGCATCGACGCGGGGCAGCTCGTCGCCGGCCTCGCAACGAGCGCCGAATACCGCGCGCGCTTCCAGCAGGCGTTTGGCGACCCTGAGCCGTCCCTGCGCCGCGTGGTCGAGGCGATCGCCTGTTTTGTCCGCACCGTGGTGAGCGACGGTTCCAGCCCCTTCGACGACTTCCTGCGCGGCGAGCGGGACGCGCTCTCGCCCGCGGCATTGCGCGGGCTGCACCTGTTCCGCACGCGCGCGCGCTGTGCCAACTGTCACAACGGACCGTTGCTGTCCGATGGGCAGTTCCACGACCTGGGGTTGTCCTACTACGGCCGCAAGCTCGAGGACCTCGGGCGGTACGACACCACGGGCGCAACGGCGGACGTCGGCCGCTTCAAGACACCCTCCCTGCGCAACGTCGCCCGCACGGGGCCCTACATGCACAATGGGCTTTTTGACTTGCCCGGCGTGCTGAACATGTACGCGGCGGGCATGGTGACGCTGCGGCGCAACCCCGAGCAGGCGGACGATCCCTTGTTCCCCACGAAGTCGCCGTTGCTCGCGCCCGTGGACCTGTCGGAGGACGACAAGCAGGACCTCACCCAGTTCCTCGATTCGTTGACCGAGCGCCGCCGCCGCGTGCGTGTCGCGCTCCCGAAGTTCGCCGAGGGGCCGCCCGCGGCGGACGCGGCAGGAGCGACGGGTGCCGTGGACGACGTGCACAAGCGGGGCGCGATGGACGAGGACGCGGGCCGATGACCTTCGAGCATCAGATCCTGCGCGAGACGGCGCGCTTTTTGGACTCCGCCGGCGCGGCGGCCCTTGGACCCCGCCGGCGGGAAGCGGCGCGCCAACTCGCCCACGCGTGGTTTGCGGTGTGTTTTGACGCGCTGGGCAAAGCGCCCGCGCTGCTCGATGGCGAGGACGTGGCGGCTGCGCTGCTCGAGCACCTTCCCGCACACTTGGGCGCCCGGGATCCGCTGGCCAAAGAGGCGGGTGAGGTCCTTGACGCGCTCCTCGTGCACCTTGAGTTGAGCGCGTTCGTGCCCCACGCCTTCGAGCAGCGACAGGCGCTCGCGGCGCACCTCGGGGCATTCGAGGCAACTGTTCAGCGGGGGGACCGGGCGGGCCGAGCGCGCGCCCTGCCGCCGCGGCCGATCGTCCACCGCGCCGAGAAAACGGGCCGCAATGATCCGTGTCCGTGCGGCAGCGGCAAGAAGTTCAAGGGCTGCTGCGCGCGGCTCTGAAGCCCGCACACAGGGCCCGGGGATAGCGGCCCGGGGATAGCGGCCCGGGGATATAGCGGCCCGCGGATAGCGGCGGGGGGCAACCGATGGGTTGGCCACTGGCGGCGAGCTCCCGTCGCGGGCATGATGGTCGCATGGAGACGGGTCACTCCGATACGGTCACACAGGGCGTGCGCGTCCAGGTCGCCGCCCAGTTCATCCCCGCGCAGTCCGATGCCGACCAGGCCCAGTACGTGTTTGCGTACCGCGTGGCGATCTCTAACGAGGGTGATCAGCAGGCGCGCCTACTCGCACGGCATTGGATCGTGCGCGACGCGAACAACGAGCGCCGCGACGTCCGCGGACCCGGTGTGGTCGGCGCGCACCCAGACCTTGCGCCCGGCGAGCGCTTCGAATATGTGTCGGGATGTGTGCTCGCGACCTCCTGGGGCACGATGGAGGGCACCTACCGCATGGTGCGCGCGGACGGCAGCACGTTCGACGCCGCGATCGGCCGCTTTTTCCTGGCGCCCAACGTGGCTCCGGTTTCGATCGTCAATCCGGCGCAGCGCTGACCCGCGCGCGCCGCACGCCGCCTGAGTCGCTCCCCTGACAGGATTCAGCGCGGCGTCGGCGGTGCTCCGAAAAACCGCCTGCGGCGGTCCTGGCGCGGTGGTCCGCTCGAAAGCATCACCGCAATGGGGTAAGTGGACTCGCGGGCTGCCAAAACGATCTGGAGTGCCGCCGTCAGCGGCACTGCGAGGAACGCGCCCACGACCCCCCACAGGGCGCTCCACACGACGACGGCCACAAGGATGACGAGCGGCGAGAGGTCGAGCTCGCGGCCCATCAGTTTGGGCTCGACGATGCTGCCGATGCTGACGTTGACGACCAGGTAGATGAGGGCGACGAGCAGCGCTTTGTTGATCGAACCCTCGACGGCCAGCGCGACGATCGTCGGCAGCGCGCCGGCGGCGAGGCTTCCGAAGTAGGGGATGAAGTTCAGCAGGAAGGTCAGGAAGCCGAACAACAGCGCATAGGGGATCTGCAGCGCGACCAGCGCCGCATAACACAACGCGCCCGTCGCGAAGGACGTCAGTACCTTGAGGCCGAGGAAGCGCTGGATGCCGCGGCCGATGGAGTCGAGGATCTCCTCCGCCGCGTCGCGGTTCGGCCCCGCGACGGCGAGGATCTTGCGGCGGAACACGGCCTGTTCAGCGAACATGAACAGCATGTAGAGCACGATCAGGAACAGCACCTTTGCAAGATCGAGGCCGCTGCCCAGGAACTCGGCACCGAGGCGCTGCACATCGAGGGCTTCGAGGTTCTCGAGCAAGTACTCGCGGTAGTCGCTCGGCATGGGGCTCTTCTCGAGCCATACCCCGACGCGGTCGACGACGTTGTCCCAGCCCCCGAAGCCGCGGGTCAGCTCCTCCTGGTCGCCAGAGACGGGGTCGAGACGCTCCACGGGCAACGTGGCCCCGGGCTCTTCCTGCGGGCCGAGGAACGCAAGCAGGTTCGCTTGGAACCACAGCGCTACCTGCGCGAGTCCGAGTCCCAGGAGGCCGACGAGCAGGATCACCGTCGCGAAGGACGGGATGCGGAAACGTGCGAGCCCGCGCACGAGCGGCTGCAAAAGCGCCGCGAGCAACAGCGCGATCACGAGCGGTCGCAGGATCGGCGCTCCCATGTGCAGGACCCAGCCAACCAAAATGGTGGTGATGACCCCCAGTAGGGCAACCAGCGAAGCGGGGGAAGGCGGCATGGGACGCGGGATCGTAAGGCAACCGAGGCCCGCGGCAATCGGCGCCCGGCGCTGGTCCCGGTCGCTTCCCGTGCGGGGTGCTGGCCCCATGGATTCGCACTCGACCGACGGCCGGGAGTGCGCCATGCTCTTGGCCGTGGAGCCTCCGGTCACCCTCGGCACGTCGCCGCTCCCCGGAACGTTCGAGGCCTGGGTCGCGGACTGGCTGGCGTTGCCGGACCCGCTCCAGCGCCTCGCGGCGCATGTTCCGGGCCCCCGGGAGTTGCCGTTCGAGGGCGAGATTCCGGGCGCACAGGTCTGCGCCCGACGAATCCTGCCGCCCCCTCGGCCTGCCCGCTGGCAGGTTGCCACCCGCGCGCGTCGGTCGGTGGGGGGCAAGGCGTTGACGCTCCCCGCGGCGCGCAACGCGCTCCTACACACTTTTTTGCACCACGAGATGCAGGCGGCCGAGCTTTTTGCCCACGCGCTGCTCGCCTATCCCGATGCGCCCGATCCCTGGCGCCGCGGGCTTTTGGGGCTCATTGCGGACGAGCTGGACCACGCGCGCCGGTACAGCGTGCTTCTCCGCGATCGGGGCGTGGTTTACGGCGACCTCCCCGTCGGCGATTGGTTCTGGGAGCGCGCGCTGACCGCACAGAGCCCCGCCGCGTTCCTTGCGCTGATCGGATTGGGCCTCGAGGGCGCGAACCTCGACCACACGGCGCGCTTTTCGGCGCGTTTTGCAGCGGCCGGGGACGCGCACGCCGCGGATCTCGTGGCCGCGGTCGGCCACGAGGAGATCGCGCACGTGCGGTTCGCCGTGCGCTGGTTTGCCCGCTTCGCGGGAGCGTTCGACCTCGAGCACTGGCGCGCCCATCTGCCCGCTCCGTTCACCGAACGGCCCTTCGTTCACTTGCCGCTCGCTCGGGTCGAGCGCGAACGGGCGGGTTTCCCCCCTGCGCTCCTGGATCGGCTCGAGCGGGAGCAGTGAGCGCCCTGTGGTGGTTCGATTTCGACGCGGAGCGTGAACTCGAGCTGTGGCCGCGACCCTACACCCCGGCGCGCCCATCCGCGCGAACGCCGCAGGTTTTGGCCGCCGCGCGTCAATTGTTCACAAGCGGTGACCACCTGCTGGAAGACGCACTCGGCCCGAAAGGCCGATTGGACCCTCGCTTTTCAGAGTTCGAGGCCCGCGCTTGGTGCGCGACACCCGCTGCGTCGGCGCGTTTTGCCGCGGTCGGCGCCGCCCGACTGCCCGCGCCAGACCCCGCGTTGCTGCGGCACATCGCATCGCGCCGCGCGCACGCGGAGATGGGATATGCGCTCCCCGCGGCATTCTGGGCCGCCGGTCCACACGACCTCGTGCGTGCGGGTGACCACGGTGTGCGCGGAGCAATGGGGCCGCGGGCGTGGATCGCCAAGCGGGGATTCACGTCGAGCGGCCGTGGCATTCGGCGTTTTGTGCGCGGTTTGGACACGGACCAACTCGTGCGCGGGGATGCGGAGTGGATCGAAGCATCGTGGGCGTCGGGGGGACTTGAGTTTGCTCCGCTCCTTGCCCTCGAAGCGGAGTACAGCCGCCATGCGTGGGTCTCTGTGGAGGGCGCGATCGAGGTTGGACGCACAGTGCTCTGCGCGGTCGACGCGCGGGGGCAATGGTGCGGCGCGCACGCGGCGCGGAACGTCGACCCAGCGATCGACAAAGCGCTCGGCGCCGAGGTCGAGCGCGTGGCGCGGGCGCTCGCGGTCGCGGGTTACTTCGGGCCCGTGGGAATCGACGCGTTCACCTGGAAATCACCTGCGGGCTTCGAGCTGTGCGCGCGCAGCGAGGTGCACGGCCGCTACTCGCTAGGGTTCGCCGTCGGCTTCGGACAGGTCGACGAAGTGGCCCGCGAACGAGCTCCAGCGCCGTAAGGCGATGGGTCAAACATCACGTGTGAACTCCTTCGTTTGGGCCGTGCCGTTTTTTTTCCAGATGTCATTCGTTGAGCCATATTTCCCACGGTTCCGAGCGGGGGCGCACGGGCAATGAGCGGGCGTGGTCCGGGGCCGGGAGGCGGATGAAGAGTTGGTGTGTTCCCTCCAGCATTTGCCCGAAGTCGAAGTGTCCCGACGCGTCGCTGACGGCCGGCCAGCGGATGCATCCGCATCCCGTGCGGTCGGGAGACAACAGCAACTCAAGCGTCAGTCCCGCACGGGGCTGACCCAGCGCGTCGAGGATGGTTCCGTGCAACCGGTGGGGCGGTGCTGCGTGCGGTGTGAGGATGAAGTTCAAAGGCCCCTCCAGGCGATCGGATTCAAACTCCAGGAATCCGTTCTGATGTTGGCCGGAAAGGTCCACCGCTTCGATCCGGAAAGAACCTGTCTCGGGAGTCTGGAACTGAAAGCGACCCTGCGCGTCCACCCGGGTCATCGCGATCAAAGGGAAAACCGCGGGGTTCGTGGCATCCGCGTGCAGCAATCGCATCCACGCTTTTTCGAGCGGGCCGCCGTCGACGCCGGACACCGTTCCCTCCACAAGCACCTCGACTTTGGGATCGACGCGCTGGTCCCGGTCCACCACGACCGTCTCGGGTCCGACCGATTCGCCTGCGCGCGCTTCGAACGGCCCCAACAACTGCCTTTGAACGTAGAGGTAAAACTTCCCGGCGGGAAGGGGTGAAAAGCGGAACTCTCCGTCGGCGTTCGTCGTGGTGTCGAACGCGCCTTCGTAGCTGTCCGGGAGTTTCGACTCGAACACCTGGCCCGCGACGATCCGTTATTCCTCCCGCCACACCGTCTGGATGGCCAAGTGGCCCACGGGCATTCCCTGCGCGGTCACGATCCGGCCAAAAAACGTCGCGCCACTCGGCAGCACCACTTCACCCAGGTCCCACGTGGAACTGAGCGCGTCTGGATAGACCCAGACCAGCCGGTTGCTGTGTCTGTCACTTACCAGCGACACCGCGTAGGCCCGTGTTGGATCCAATCCCGCGACTTCGAACCGGCCCGAAGCGTCGGTTTGCGACACTGGCCGGCGTTTTGCGGCGAAAGAAGCTTCCGCTTCGTGCCGTGTGTCCGTGCCGTCGGTCGGACTCAGGTCCGCGGGAATCACGAACGAGCGGGTCTGGGGCGGCAGATCGAGAAGCGGTTGGACGAAGACCCGAGCGCCCGGTACGCCAGCACCCGAGACATCTACGGCGACGCCATGGAGTCTACGCTCCGGCACCCAGAGGATGAGATCGACCCTCAGGGGTTCGCTCGCGGCGGGAATCGAAAGTTCGCGCTCCACGCGCACCTCGCCAAATCCCGGTGCAAGTGCCGCGACTTCGATCGCTTGGCCGGATCGATAGACATGGCCCGTGCGCCACGTTCCATCCGGTTCGACGGTGAACAGCACGGGGGCACGCAGATCCGCACTCACTTCCACGCGCACCTTCGAGCCCGCCGGGGCCGGGGTCCCCTCCGGAGTCGCGACTCGGCCCTCCAATGCCCAACCGGCTTCGAGTTGCACCGTCATGTAGTACTCCTGGCCAGGGGGTTCCAACACCACGGGTTGGCCGGCGGCGAGGTGCTGCCGATGGCCCACCCACAGGGTGTAATGGCCGGCCCGCGCATAGACCTTGGCAATGCCGGCGCGGTCCGTCGATGCGCGTTGCGCGGGCTCCAGTTGACCGGCGCTGTCGTGGCACAACTCGACCCAGGCATCCTCGAGCGGCAGGCCCTGGGGTCCGTTCACATGCACCGCAAGTCCGACGGCGTGCTCGAGTTCGACGACCCGGAAATCCCCGGGCTCCAAGGAGCACTCCGACCACGACGCGAAGCCCGGCGCTTCGACCTCGAGCGTCCAGAATCCGCCGTCCACCGGCAACGAAAAATGACCCTGGTCGTCCGGCCGGACCTCGTGTGTCGGGGGGATGCGAGGTTCAGCGAATCTTTCGTGGTGCGCGTCTCCCCAACGGGCGCTGCCACCCGCCACGGAAAGCGACGGAAAAAGCGCGCACCGCACGTTCTCAAAGTCGAGGCCCTCGCGCGGAGTGACGATACCTTGGATCGCGGGAGCCGCAACTTCCGTCGCAACAAGCGATCGCGGGGTCGCAGCACCGGGGTCGAGGGCCGTGGTGCGAAGACCGAGCGCCGAAGCCTCGGGTTGCGCGGGACGCTCCGAAGTGGCGTGAAGCGAGTCGTTCGTTGATGCGTGTTCTTCGACCCCCGTTTGCGGGTCGCCGCCCGTGAACGTCAACAACAACAGAGCCACGAGCGCCAGCGCGGCGATGGCCACGCTGGTCGCGAGCAACCACGACGATCGGCCGCACGATTTCCCGCGATCGAAGGGGGCGCGGTCGAAGGAGGCGCGGTCGAAGGAGGCGCGGGCACCGATTGCGCAAACGCGACGGCGCATCCCTGCGCCGTCGCGGTCGCCATCACACAGTTCAGAGTCGAATCGGACAATCATTGCCGGGGGAACCGCACGTGATTTTCGTGATGGAGATCGTTCCGGAGGGTGATTCTGTGACGGTGTGTGTCGCTTTCATCATCTTGAGAGGCAGCGTGGGGGGCGGGGGCGGCGGCGGGGGCGGATTCGCCGGCAACAGTCGCACCTGTCCGCCCTGGCCTCCCGAGTTGGGTCCCCCGGCCGTCGGCCCGGAGTGCTGAGCGCTCGAGTGCGCGCCCACGGCGAACATCACCGCGGTCAACAGCGCCGCGGGCAACCGCGCCGCGGTCAACAGCGCCGCGGGCAACCGCGCCGCGGTCAACAGCGCCGCTGCGGGTCCGCCCCCCGCGCGAGGAACACAGACGCCCCGCGAGCCAAAAAGGGAAAACTTCATCGATCTAAATCCGTGGTAAAAGTTTGCGGGGAGGGACGGCCAACCTTTGGTCGCTTCTTCTCGTTCCGCTCTGACCATGAAGACTCGCGCGGCTCCCGGCGGTTGCAGAAAAAGTCGATGTTTTCCGGCACCGCGGCCATCCACACCCCTCGCGGGTGGCTCACAGACCGTCCGGTGGGTAACTGGGCGTCCGGCCTGGGTTAGTTTCGGGCGTGAGGAACGGGGTGGGTTGGGTTGCGTTCGCCGCCGGGCTGGTCGCGTTGGTGTGGATCGTCGGCGGGCGGCCTTCCACCATCGCTCCTGACAGTGCCAGTGGGTCCGGCGGCCAAAATCGACCGGCAGGAGGCAGTGCAACCGGGGTAGGCCGGGCGCCACCCGCGGAGTCCGGAGGCACGGCGGAAAGTGCCGGCCGCGCGATCGCCCCCGTGGACGACACGACCGCCGCACGCTCGGGGGGCTTTCTGCGCCTCGTTGATCACCGTGGCGCGCCGATAGCCGAGGGCCGCATGGTTCTGCTCGACATCCTGGAGCCCGTCAGCGAAGCGGGCCTAACGCCCAGTGCCGTGTGGTTCACGGACGAGGACGGCTGGTTGCCGCGACCGGAACTGCCGGTGGCAAATGCGGAACAACCGGTGGTGGGAGCGCCAGGCTTTGTCGCCCTGCACGTGGATCGGATCCCCGCAGACCGACAGGTGCGGCTCGAGCGGGCACAGGCGTTTGCGGGAAGGGTCCTGGTCCATGGGGACGACCGGCCACTCGCTGGGGTCGTGCTCGAGTTGGACGAGCCGCTCCTGGGCGCTGACCTCTACCTGGACGCACAGCGGGCGGTGACGGATGCGGAGGGCGGCTTTTCGTTCGCGTCGGCGCCGCTCGGGAGCAGGGTCACCCTGTGGTGCTCCCCTGCCGACTCCGGTCCCATCGAACGGACGCTGCTTTTGGTGGAGGACGTCCATTCGGACTACACGGTGTTCATGCCGCCGCCCTTCGCTGCACGATTGCGCATCGTCGACGCGCACAGCATGTCGCCGCTCGCCCACATGCCCGTGCACATCGACCAATGGGAGGACTTGCAGACGGACGGCAACGGGGAACTCGAGCTGATGTGGTTCACCGAATCGCCCCGCAGCGAGCGGTCGCGCGCCATGGACCTCTTGATCTCCGCCGACGGGCGACTGACGACCGATGTCCACGTTCGCCGTGATGGTCCGGTGATCGACGTGCCGCTGATGCGCGCCGTGCGCCTGGAAGTTCGCGTGTTGGCGCCGGACGGCGCGGCGGTGCTCGGCGGCCAATTGCACAAGTCGAGTGCATCACACCTTTCTGATCGAGATTCGGCGTTTCCAAGCGGGATTCGTGTGGACTCTTGGGGCCGCCTCCAACGAGGCGCGCAGCCGGGGACTTGGACGCTGCCAGTGCGCGCTGAAGCGGAGTATTCGCTCGAGTTCCTCCATGTCCTTTACGCACCGCTGCGGTGGAAGTTCACCGTGCCCTCGGGCGGCGGGGTCCATACCTTGGATCTGCACGTGTCGCCGGGGGCCGAGATTGAGGGGACACTTTTGGGTGCGGCCCATCCATTGGGTGCGCGTGTCGCGGCAAAGGCTGGGACGCGCCAATGGAGCGCAACGGTGGATGAGTCCGGACGCTTCTATCTGACGGGGTTGCCGGAAGGCACCGTTGAGTTTTGGGCCCACCACACAGATCCCGACGGATACCGCTACGCGATGGATCCTGGGCCCGTCGCTTCGGTGTTGCACACGGGCAAGCAAACGGTCGAGTTGCACCTCGTCGTGCAGAAGAAGATCCGCTCTCTGAGCGGAAAAGTTGTCGACGAGGACGGCGAACCCATCGAGGACGCGCGCGTGTCCGTGCAGTCCACGGTGGACACCTCGTTCAACTCGGGCGTCAATCCGTCCGCGACGAATTCCGCGGGTGCGTTTTTCCTCGTGGTTCCCGCACAGACGCCCTTTCCCGTCCTTGCTCGCGTGAGCACCGATTGGGCCGGTGCGCAGACTCGGTTCGAGTCGTGGCCCGATCCGGCCGTTCTCCAACTGCCCAGCATGGCGCGGCTGCGCGCCGTGGCGCGTGACAGCGTGAGCGCAAGCCCGATCGGCGATCCGGCGTTGTTCTTCCGGCGGCCGGGGGATGTCAACTTCAAAGCGGCTCCTGGTGGGCGTCCGCTCGCCGGCGGCGAGGTGGAATGGGAGCTGCCTGGGGGGCCGTGGGAAGTGCGAATGGGCGCGTTCGGACACGGGTTAGGTGCAATTGAACGCCTCGAACTGGTCTCCGGGCAACACGCCGCGATCGCGCAGCTTCTCGAGCCCGGGGTGCGGGCCGAGATCCAAGTCGTCGACTTCACTCCATCCGCCGACGCAACGGCACCGCGGCTGCAACTCGTTCCCGCCGACCAATCGCGAGCGTGGGACGAAGGGTGCGCGGCGGCAGAGTTCCTCGCAGAGTCGCTGCGCGAACCGCTCGACGGCGACGGACGCGCGCACTTTGCCGCCGTCCCACCGGGCCGCTACCGCCTGACCTGGGACGGCGATCAGACGCTGACACCCACACAAGTCCACATCGTGGGCGGCTCGGACACCGTGCGCGTGCGCGCGGGCCCCTGACCCACACTTGGTTCGGGGTTAGCTCGATGCCACGCGGGCGCGGATGGCGGCGAGGGCGGCGTCAGGCCCGCGGCCACATCGCTTGCGAGCTCGCGCCGCTGGACTCACCAGGTCAGCACGAGCGACTGCAGGTTGCTGCCGTAGATGGCGCCGGGCCAAATTTGCACCGCCTGCAGGTACACACGCAGGCCAGCGGAGGCCGAAGTCGCAGGCAGCGGGAAGCCAAAGCTCGCCGGAATCGCGGGGTTGGTGATGGCCGCGATCCCTTGGAGAAGCGGCTGGGCGGGGTCGATGAAGAGCGGTGTGCCGAGCAGCAAGCCGGGCAGTTCGAGGAGCGCCGGGGTCAGGTTGGCGTAGAGCGCGACCGGTAGACCGCCGGGGGCCGCGCTGCCGAAGATGTGCGCCACAACCGTCGCACCCGGGGCGCTCTGCCCCTGCAAGGTGAGCCGAGGCGGTACGATGCCGCTGACCACCTGACAGGGCCCGGCGGAGATGGCGGGCACTTGCCCGTTGAGCGCCACTCCGCCGACATGCAGGAGGAGCGTGCTGGCGACACAGTTGGTTGCGGGACCGAGCCAGGGGCTGCCCACTTGGGGGTGGCCGCCGCGGATTTGGTTCGCCGGTGTGCCGCGCGCGTCGACCACCGACCCGCCGCTCAGCTTCATACCGGTCCCCGGAATCCCCGGATTGCTCGGGCCCAGCGGAATAAAGAGGTTCTCGCCATCTCCGCCGGTGATCGAACTTTCGATCAGCCACACGCGGGACGATTGCTTGACTTCGAGACCGGTGCCGCCCAAGCCCGAGATCCACTGGATCTTGTCCTGCAGGCCGTCGCCGCCTTGCACGGAGGACTGCACGAGCTGCACGGTCGATGTGCTCTCGATGATCATGCCGCTGCGGCCGTTCTCGGTCGCAGCCATGGGCCGGACGACCTGGACTCGGCTGACCAGCAGGTCTTGCACACCGTGCAGCAGCACGGGACTGAATCCACTAGGGCTGCCCCCGGCGCTGCCCCAGCTGCCCCAATTGAAGTTTCCGCCCAGAACACAACGGTCGATCTCCGAGCGGCCGGTCACGTCCACGGCGCGCAAACGGCGGATTTCGAGGTGCGCCAGGGTGAACGCGGAGGACCCCTGGATATCGAGGGATTGGAGCACGGGGAGGACGCCGCTGGGCTCCGTCGGCGCTCCGAGCAACCGCAGGCGTTTGTTCAGCACCACGTCCCCGTAGACCCCCGGTTTGATTCTCAGCACGTCGCCTGCGCTCACCGTGTCGATTGCGACCTGAAGGGACGTGAAGTCCGCACCACCCGAGTCATCGACGGTCCACTGGGTTTGAGCCCGCAGCCCGCCCGCGAAGCTGAGCCAAACCAGTCCGACCCAAAAAAGCCGACTCCAGAGTCGCTTTTGTCCGCCGGGGGCTGCACGTTCCGTGGAGGTGTTCATAGTGGGAGAGCGAATGGGGCTTGGTTGGGGACGCGGCATGCTTCCCCCAGACCCTCAGATCTTCCGACGCGCCCTTTGCGAGACAGAATCTCCGCGATTCCGGTCCCTTCGGTCTCTGCCCTGGGAGACAAAGTTCGCGCTCGTGCGGTGTTCGAGGATAGGAACGCGGGCCTCCAGGCCCGTCTTGGGAAGTGCTTAGGGTCGTGGATCGCGCGGGTCTCTCCCCAAGGCGGGCCTGGAGGCCCGCGTTCCAAGGCCCGCGCTCCAAGCCCCCTCAGCGCGTCCCCTGCCAGGCGCTGCTCCAGCGCCACGGGTTGGCGCTCGCGCCCGGTCGCTGCCACGACCGTTTTCGGCCGATCCGCGGCGGCTCGGCGCCTACACTCGGGAGCATGTGGTGCCTCCTCCTTGCGCTTTTGTGCCCCGTCGGATCTTGGACGCACTCGGCAGTGGCGTTGCGCATCCCGTCCGTGCACACGGGTGAAATCAGCGTGCGTCCCGACCGGCCGTTGCATGTCCCCGTCCGCGTGGTGTTCGCCGACGGGTCGCCCGCCGCCGGGGTGCGTGTGGCCGTGCGCGGGCGAGCAGCGCAGGTCGCGGGCGCTCCCCCGGGTCTGCCCTTGGAGTTGTGCACGGCGGACACGGACTCCACGGGCAACGCGGTGCTCGAGGACCACAGCGGCGAGTTTTTCCGCCGCACGACGCACCTGTGGCGCGTCGAGTGCGACGTCGTCGCGGAGGCGTTGCCCGGGTTCGCACTCACCAAGCCGCCGGATGGACCGCTCGAACTCCGATTGCCGGCGCTAGGTGCGGTGGAACTCGCCGTGCTGACCGCCGGTGAAGCGCCGGTACCGGCCGCGGGCCTGGAAGTGTTGCTCTTCGCAGCGCGCGCGCCCGGCGCTGCCCATTTTGCCGAGCGCTCGGGCGAAACCGACGCAAACGGTAGGGTGCGGTTCGAGCGCATCGGATGTGGGCTCCACCTGCGTGTGGTCACGGCAGGTTGGTCGGAAGCGTTGGAGGGCCCGCGCTTTGTCGGCCCGTCGACGGACGGCGAGCAGGTCACGCAGGCATGGCGTCTTCCCGAACTGCCACCGCGATTGCGCGCGCGGTTGGTGGATGAAGCGGGCCT
>Ga0163144_10013705_pt1 | contig 16892 bp, 15 predicted proteins | sample OliLak19BULKMAT1_FD_123175 | JGI IMG/M metagenome (GOLD analysis project Ga0163144, IMG submission 123175) | Freshwater microbial mat bacterial communities from Lake Vanda, McMurdo Dry Valleys, Antarctica - Oligotrophic Lake LV.19.BULKMAT1 | ecosystem: Environmental > Aquatic > Freshwater >... | reverse complement strand
TAACAGCGGAGGTTTTGACCATCTGCATGAGGGAGAAAATCCCTTCTTGCATCCGTGCCCCGCCTGAAGCAGTCACGACAATCAATGGTAAATTTGTTTCAAGAGCCGTTTCAGCGGCGCGGGTAATTTTCTCACCAACGACAGACCCCATCGATCCGCCCATATAGCCAAAATCCATGACGGCTAGTGCATAGTAGGCCTTGCCTGTTTGAGCAATACCTGTAATGACGGCTTCTCTTTGGCCAGACTTTGCTTCCGCGGACGCTTGGCGATCCACATAGGCTTCGGTATCTGAAAACTGTAATGGGTCTGTAGGAGAGAGGTTCGCATCTATTTCGAAAAAGCGGTCGGTCAATTGTTTAATCCGACGAGTTGCGGAAATGCGATGATGGTATACACATTTGGGGCATACCTGCAAATTGGCTTGCAAATCCACTTTGGTGAGCTGTTCTTCGCAACTGGCACATTGCGTCCACACTTTGGCATATTGTTCATCAGGAATGCGGTTCATACCGTCAGCATCAAGGCTGGCGTTGCCTTTGCTCCGGCGTTCATTAAACCAGTCTTTAAGTCCCATCATGGCGGGGGAGTTCCTTTGAAGCGTGACGGAAACGAGATGAGACGCGAGCATATCGTCCTTAACGATTAGACCTTTATACTACCTTAAATGCCCGTAAAGCGCAAAAGATGTCAGTCACTGCGCGAAGGCGTTTACCCCCCTCTCCTTTTGGGTAGAGAGATGGGGAAATGATCAGCTACAGCCCAATCAAGCCAGGAGTCACCATTGTGGCGGGAGCCATGTCGAGGTTGATCGCGTCGGTTTTCTTTTGCTTACTGCGATCTTCACCCTTCTTCCACTTTTTGAACGCGGCCAGTTGAGAAGGGTTTAGTGGGTTGATCGACGACATCAGATACGCATCGTCAAACTCGACTTCCGCTTGCGCCGTATTCGGATAGTAGGAAATTCCAAATCGCGTCAAACGGAAAATGGTATCGTAACCGATCATAAATTTAACGTTCCGCGTCCCCACTGATGCATATACCGTGTTTCCAACAATGGCCGCATCTCGAGCATTATCCCGATCAAGGTTGAAATCCTGTCGGAGGCCGATGCTCACATGCGGGCCTAGGCGAATGGCGTTGTTTAACGCGACACTGTGGCGACCCAAGAAGAAGCTATCGAAGACAAAAGGCGATTGCCCTGAAATCGCCGCAAGCGAGTAAGAGGCTTGGGAGATGAAGAAATCACCCAGAAACAGGTTGGCGGATGGCCCAGCCCGAAAGACGCTTAACACATCGCCCGATGTATACGCCGCATTCGACGCCTGCGCGTTAAACCCGAGTTCGAGGAAGTTACCGAACTTAAAGAGGGGGCGCGTGTTAAACAACTGGAGCTGTTGCTGGATACGTCCTTCAGTCGGTGCTTTTGTCGGATCAATGGGGTCAATAAAGGGGTCGGGTGAGTTGAAGGGGAAGAAGTCGTCCTTGTAAACACCCGCACTGTGCCCAGCGGCAAGGGCAAACAGTTTGCCCGAGAGAAAGATGCGGTTATCGATGGCCTGAGCACTCCAGCTGGGGCGTTCCTGCGTAAAAATGTTAGCCCCGATAAACGCGTTCTGGCTGGCAACTAAGCGAGTCTTGCCATCAAACAGGCGTAACTCTCCAGAAAGCACGTTGTAATCGTTCTCAAAGTTTCGTCCTGCAGAAAGCTTGAGGCGATCCGCGCGGTAGGAACTCATCACGCCGTACCCGAACCCAGGTTCTTTAATATCGATATTGGTTTCGTTACGATTGACGGTTTCTCCATACGAAATCATTGGGGAAAGTTTTAAAACCCCAGGCCCAACCTTGTAATCAAAGCCAGGGTTATAGAACAAGCCCCCTAAATCTCGGTTGAAGCCAAATTCAGGCCCGAGGTAATCCAGCCGACTGTGCTTTTTGTCAAACCCAATATCCAAGTTGGGGAGTGGCAGAATCGAGGTGTCTTTATAGCGGACGCGGGGTGCTTTCAAATCAATCATGTAGTAATCATCAGGATACTGCGTGACATTAACATCTTTCACCACCAAGCGCACAAACTCAGAATCGGGACGTTCCTCTTTTTGATCGGGGTTCAGGACAACAAGGGCATCGTTGACACCGTTTTTTCTTAAGCGCTGAACAAACTGTTGCGCCTGTTCGGTAGGGTTTTCTTTTAAGTTGTCCGCATCAATAAAACGCTGTACCTGTCGTGAATTAATACTATACGGCGTGAAGCCACTCTGAATAACCACGCCATCTTTTTTGTCTCCGCCGACATAACGAACACCACGCCCCAAGCGAACGCTTTGAATAGCGTCTCGAGGAACAATCATCATCACACCGTCCTGAAGGTGGGTAATATCAGGACGCACAAGCCCTTGCCGTGCGCGAAGGCGGATAAACTCAAGGCTCGTTGTGGGATCAGTGATTAAGGCACTATTGGCATCAAGGCGAATACGCGCGTAGGCGGCGTCTGTGGCTTGGCCATCTTTCACCATATGAAGATTGCCTTCTGCAACGAGAATATCCTCTTCAGGGAGGTAGGTGACTTTGTCGGCATCAATCGTCACGCCCTGTTCAGGCACCATCATGTGGACGTTGCCTGTGATGATGTAGCCTTTAATGATTTCATCGTAAACAAGTTTATCGCTGTCAATATTAAGCGTTTCGCCCTCAGGCTTATCTGCTTTTTCAACGGTTTCATTATCAGATTCGGCGTAATCATCCGCATCCAATAAAGGCGGTAAGTCTTTTGTAGGTGGTGTAAACCCGTGTGCTAATTCAGGATCAGGCGTCGATTCGTGTAGCTTTTCGTAAAGGAGCCTCTGCTTAACAGAAGGGTCAGGGGTTGCAAGGGGAAGCAGCGGTGTCAGCGTTTCGACAGCGAAGGCCAACGGCTCAGCCATGAAAGTACCAAGCATAACCATGCCTAATATCGAGAAAAACAAAAAACGTGACGAAACATGCATGAGGCTGGGGTGCTCATTATAAAAAATATAGATGTGTTTATCATACCACGTTCATTTGTCATAAGGCCTTCATAAATTCCGAGAAATGACCCCTGTATTTGAAAATTATTTTTTAAACCTTAAATGTAAATGTTGTAACAAGTGAGGCACATTTAGACAAATGGTTGTCTTTATTAAGGCACAAGGACACGCTAAGAAAACAGCAATGATCCTCCCCCCCCCACCCCTGTAAAAAACAAATTTCCTGTTCGTGCTTTCTGTAGCACCTTTCAGAAATAAACAAAGAGAGACCCCTGTACTATGAGTAATTTTCAACTAGGTAATAGCAATAATGCATCCCTCGCACAAACTGTAATGAATCAGCTTCGCATGAAAGACAAAGCAGCTTCTGCAGCACTTGATCTTGCACAAAAGTCAGACATTAAATTCAGTTTTGTAACAAACGAAAAAGACGACGGTCTGCACACCGTCAAATCCGATAAAAAAACGGGCGAAGTGAAAGAAATTACTTTTAATATTGATGACATCGAAGCGGTGGCTAAAAAAAAAGGCTTTGACAAAAAAACCTATATGGCGAAAGTCATGATGCTTGAAATCAACAAGGCCAACTTTATTAAAGATTCGATTAATGAAAATCGTGATGGTCTGTCCATTACCAAAGATGCCGAAGCGATTTTCGCCCTGAATGCAATTTCCGCCGGCATGGTAGAACGCGCAGACCTTCCTAAAACCAGTAAAGATAAGGAGTACTTAACTAATTTTAAAAACGGTGAATTTGTTGCCGCAGAACACGAAAAAATGTATGGGAAAGATTCCCTTGTCGTGAATAGCGACAGCGTGGCGATTGAAGAACTTCAGAAGAACGGATACGTTGGTTTACGACCCGAAGGTCAATCAACAGGCTGGGCCGATGGTGAAGTCGCTAAATTCAAGGAAATCTTTAAATCAGGAACGCTCAACGCCAAAGACGGTGCTAAAGAAATAAAGCATGAAGACGGCAAAACGGGTATACCTGATAAAGAGGGTAATACTGATAAAGAGGGTAATACTGATAAAGAGGATAATTCTAAGGAGGCCAAAAAGGATAATCCAAATCCCATTGCAAGTTTTTTCCAAAAACTCTTTAACTTCTCTTAAGGCAGCAGTATGAGGCCGCCATCCTAGGGGTAGCCGCAGGGTTTTTGCTACCGAAGCTCGTAGGTAGTAAAAAATACGGCTCTGCTGAAGAGAACTCCAAGAACAGTTCTGCCTTCCCTGAGTACAATTCAGGCATGGATGTTCCTTCAAATCCTTGGACGGATCCTGCGTATGCTCAGATACCCGCCTAACCACAGACACAGGTATCCAGCGCATTGACTGGTAACCCTTATGTCCCTGCTGGCTCCAACTGGTAATACATTTCTCTCTCAAAACACCCTTCACCCCCACCCCGTTTCAATACGAGGTGGGGGTTGGGGCTTGCTTGGGAACGAGCGGTCACAGGGTCCTGCCGCTACAAACACCCAAATCCCTGTCTAATCCCTGTCAAGCCCCATAATACTAAAGAATGGTCAATAATTTCGTACGTAAATCGACATTAAGGAATCGACTTAACCGCAGATAGAACCAGAAAGCATTGATTTTTCCGCAGATATAACCACTAGACTATCCGTGTACTATGCGCATAAAATCAAACACATCTGCGGCGCTCACTGGGAAAAGTGGATTTCACCTTGTACGTTATGCGCCTTCTATTTTCAGTATAGGCTGCTTTTACCTGCACCGCCAGCGAACGACATTAACGAATGACACTTTGCACTGATTCTGTAAATTACAGGAGAATTCTACTATAATAGAGTCACCCCTTTAAACTTAGAAAGTATTTATGTCTATGCCTTTTATGCGACCCAAAGCCCAGAACGATAAGTCCCAACGTCCTTTGCAAAAAACCGCAGATGAAAGTGCTTACCGTCTTCAAGTCCCTATGTTTAACGGCATGGCCTTGCTTGGCACTCAGGGTCGCATCGGTGCTGGAGAGATTTTAAAACTGATTGATATTGCGGGATGCATTCCCGCTAAGCGCCACTTGGGGGCGAACCTAGACCCTGTAACAGCATCTATTGATCGCCTCGATTTTACCGCACCTGTCTACCCGTGGGAAATGCTGTGTTTGGATGCACGGATTACGCGTGTGTGGCGCACGAGCATGGAAAGTCGTGTGGTGGTTACCACGTGGAACTTTCGCACCGATGAAACGCGCTTAGTGGGGAAGGCCTATGTGCTCGCCGTCGGGACCAGTAATCGCGGGAAGGGGAAAGCAGACCCTATGGCAATTCCAGATTTAATTGAGATCACTCCTGAAGACCAACTGATGAAAATATCCGCTGATCGGCGTAAGGCCTATCGATTGCAGGAACAGCTGGAGACGCAGTGGTTCCCGATTCAGCGAGAAGAATCAAGTGTGGTTAAACAGCAACTGATGCTCGATGCAGACGGTAACGGCCTAGGGCAAAGCGTCTTTGGTGGCGTGATTCTGGCTCACATGTTTGATGTGGCCAGAGGCGCAGTGGTTAGCCACGTCGGGCACGATAGCGTGACCTGCGTGCGACAGGACCGCATGGATTTCAAGGCTCCCACCCTGATTGGCGATAATCTTCGGGCAAAGGCAGTGGTGACGCGCACATGGGAAAGCTCGCTTGAAGTGCAAGTCGATTGCGAAGCCATTTCCCCTTTGGATGATGCGCCTCGATCTGTGGCGACCACGTACATGGTCTTTGTAGGGTTAAATGGCTATGAACCCGATGCCTGCGTGATTCCTGAGTGGGTGCCTCAAACAGACATTCAGAGACAACGAGCCATTCACGCCCAATCCCGCCGAGAGCTACGCGAAGCAGAAGCAGCGGCCTTTGGCAATGTGCTCTAGTTGTTTGAAGCGAAAAGTTTGGTGAACGCCTCAACAAATCGTTGAATGATCGCCTCATCTGAAACGACAGATGTTGCGTGATGCTTTGATGTAGAAGGATTTGCACCTGATGCTTTTATAAGAGCTACCTTAGTGGAAGCACCTACTGCGGTCTTGGGCTGTTCAGCAAGTTCAGCAACCTGGGCAGCCTTTATGTCTTTGGCTACTACGCTAGGAGCAGCCTCTACTTTAAACGCATCCGCTAAGGGTTGAGGCGATCAACCTTGGGCATTGTCGAACCAGTCGAACAAAGAATCAATAGGGTCCTTTCCTAGAGCTGTAAAGTCCGACGGTGGAGGACTATTCTTGATACGGTCGAGACTAGATGTCTGATCTTCCAAGGCCTCCTCAGAATCTTTCGCTACCTGAAGGCGGACAGGGCAAACGGCAGGATTCGTTGAAGAAGCGGGAGCTTTTCCTCGCCATATACGGTCATGTCGTGGAAGGTGTCACACCCGCAAAGTGTAGCGCAGAGAGCTAATAGCAGTATTTCGTTGAGCGGATACAGAACCTTGGCGAGTTTTCGTGGGTCGGGGAGGGTCTGAAAATGATAAAGGTGGTGGGGGCGGGCGGGCGTGAGGAAGGTGTCCTTAAAAAGACAATCATCTCTGATTCCAACACACTATGCAACTTAACCATTCAATCGTATGCCCTGCCTCTGAAGTAGGGTGTGTTTGAATGTGAGCGTTGCTATTGCTATAGTAGACGCAACTCTCTCAATATAAAGGATACGATTATGCGACGTCTTTCTTTCTTTCTTCTTGGCCTCCTTACGATCAGTAGTCTTTGCCTCTTGAATCAGGGAATAGCTGTTGCTCAGGGGCGCTTTGTTCCTATTGGCGTGAATGCAAGCAACGGTAGCGCAACGATGCTTGATTCTTCTAGCGTGAAAACCCTCGCTAAAGGGCACGTTCAATTTAATAGCGTGACGAAACCTCTCAAGCCGATGAAAACAAAATCAGGCGAAAGCATCGAGTATAAGGTAGCCGTTTACGATGGCGATTGCTCAGGCGGCAGTGTGAAATTGCTCAAGGGCGAATATCATGATGGCAACGGCGTTGCCCTCTTTTCTAAAATGTATCCTGATATGACCTTCCGCCCTATGGCAACAGGCTCAGTTGGGCGCGATGTCCTTAATGCGGCGTGCACGTTAGCAGGAGTGAAATAGCCCGCCATGACCCCTCGACGTATCGCCATCAGCATCGGAGATTGCAAAGGCATCGGCCCTGAGCTAGTTTTAAAAGCGACGGCAACTTTGTTAAAAGGTGCTTTCGTCCTGAGCGAAGTCGAAGGATCTCCCATGCAAGAAGCGACTCTTCATGCTTACCGCATCTACGGAGACATCCACGAAACGGATCGTCAAGCCGTTGCGCTTGGATTGACCCCCTTGCGTGATCTAGCGAAACAATACCCCGATCAGTTGGAACTCGTGGATACCAGTGAACCCAACACGCCCACAGGCCTGCCTGCCTTTACCGCGCTTGAAAAAGCGGTGGCGGATATTTATACAGGTGAATGCATCGGACTCGCGACAGGGCCTGTGTCGAAAAAGAACTGGGCGGATGCGCGGATTCCCTATTCAGGCCACACCGAAGTGCTGGAGATGTTGGCAAATCGGCATTATGCTCCGCCACTAGGGGGAGCCACGGCTCCCCGCGCATGGCAAGCGGACATGTTTTTTCAGTACGCCAATTTTAGATTGCTCCTATTGACCCGCCACATTCCGCTTGCGAGCATTACCGAACGATTGTCGCTTCATGAAGCGAAGCAATCGGTGAAGGCCTTAATTGAAACCTTACAGCTCTCTGTAGGGGTGGGTCCTGTGCCCACCCTCCAAGAGGCTACCCCTCTTCGCATCGCCCTGTTAAGTGTGAATCCCCACGCGGGAGAAATTGGCGGCAGTGAAGAGCGCGACGTGTTGATTCCCCTAAAGTATTGGGCAGAGGGGACTTATCCCCATGTCACGATGACGAACCCACTCCCTGCCGATGCCTTTTTCCGAGGCTTTAACGCGCAGACCTGTAAGGGGTATGATGCCATCATTGCGCCAACGCACGATCAAGGCTTAATCCCGATGAAATTACTGGCTGGGTTTGAAGCGGTGAATGTGACGATTGGCCTGCCGTTTATCCGCGCGAGCGTCAGCCACGGCATGGGCGACGACATCGTCGGGCAGGGTGTGGCTGATCCAACCAGTTTGTTGAGAGCCATCGAGTATGTCGCTGCTCGTTTTTAAGTTCCCACGTTGTCCCGCCGAGTTGTTACGAATCACTCGCTGATCTCCTCAATGTAAAGGAGGGGCTAAAGTTTCTCACGACATTGCCGATACTTTGATCGACCGCATACACAACACATTATTAGGAACTCTCACAATCATGACAGCACACAGCACACAGCACCTCTAACGTCTAAGGGGTTTACCCTTTCTGAATTACTTGTATCTCTTTCAGTGTTGGGACTCATTGCTGCACTCGCCCTGCCGAGTATTTTTAATAGTGTCAAAACAAAAAAAGATGTTGCGCGTTTCCGAGAAGCCTATAGTGCAATAGTTCAGGCGGGCTATCAGGGTCATATGAACGGAGATATCACTTCAAGAGCGACATACATTGACTACATGTCCAAGAATTTAAACGTTATTGCTTTATGTAATGTGGGTGAGGATGCACCGTCTAAACCCTGCAATATAAATAATCTTTCAGACAGAACAGCAAGCGTACGTATGACTCTGAACACAGGTGTTACCTACGCAATACTTAATTCCTGGGACATAGAGTGGGGGCTGGCTACAGGTACTATACATCTAGATGCAAACAATGGGCCAGCAGCACCTGCTGATGCGTGGTTAGCATTTAACTATTCTGACACTAAGAAATTAAATACATCCTATGGAACTACTGATGCTCGGCCAGGTGAAACAGTTCCTGTAGGGGCTGAATTATCTATATTTCAAACGAATTTTGGACTTTAATGTATTGTTACTTATCCTTACCACCTGATACGATTGTCATTTAGGAGTCCCTTGCCGTCGTTGCGAGTTAAACGAAGCAATCTTTCCCTTGCCTTGCGAACCCTAGACCACCGTAACAGTTCACCGTGAACGCGTCCTTCGCAACGACGGTGTCTATTCAGATGCCTAAACATCTCGATAAAGATATTGTCCAAGTGGTAAGGTTACTTATCCTAACATTCATGCCTTTCAAATGAGTTTGTCGGATTTTAGAGGGCTGAGCGGGGGTAAGCTATAAAACCAGAGAGATATATTACAGGCTTTAATACCGAGAGAGTAATCAAGCCCTTGTTCAACACTAGAAAGGGCTAAATGTAAGAAATGTAACAGATACGCACTTATTTCAGGTAGCCGTATTTTGTTAATTGCGATCACGTGTTGAAAATAAGGAGAACGCCTATGTGCAGTGTTTCAAAAGCGGCCAAGGCGATGGCTCAGTCTCTGGCCATGCCAAAACTGGCTCAGGCAGCAAAGGGCAATTCAGCATCCGTGGCACCTGCTCCTAGCCCTGCATTTGTGCCTGCTTCGGTCACGCCAAGCGTACCGCCTGCAGTCTCCAGCCTATTGAATCTCATGGGGTAGCCTAGAATGTTTGAGTAATATGAGCCAACAATTGCCGTGCAATTTTGGGCTTGCTTGATCTTTCTAGTGAAAGTGGACGAGTGTTTTCATCGGATGACAGCAGGATGATGCTATTCTCATCCGACCCAAAACCAATCCCTGCGTGGCTCACATTGTTTACTGCTAAGGCATCCACGCCTTTACGACGAAGCTTGTCGTAAAGGGGAGCTAAGGCATCCGTCTCGCTTTCGGCGGCAAAGCCGAGCACGAATTGATCATGACGCTTTTTCGCACACAGTGTTTTTAAAATATCGGGATTCAGTCCAAGCTCAAGGGTGTAGGTTTCTTTCCCTGCCTCTTTCTTAAGCTTGCCCTCGTGGGTGTTCAGCGGAGCGAAATCACTCACCGCAGCGGACATGAGTAAGTAATCAGCTTGCGGAAAATGTTGTTCAAGAACCTGCTGCATCTCTCGTGCGGTGGGTGTATGAATTGTGGTGTACGGACGTTCACCGACCTGCTCACCATTCGCTGTCACCAGCGTGACAATGGCACCAAGGGCGTAGGCTTCATCGGCAAGCGCGATACCCATTTTGCCACTGCTGCGATTACTAATGACTCGCGCAACATCCCAACGCTCTTCCGTACCGCCCGCACTTACCAACACATGCTTCCCTAGCAAAGCGGTGTTATTAGGATGTACGGCCTTGAAGAGTTCAAGCATCGTCCACGCATCGGGCGCGAGATGCCCCGCCCCCGTTTCCCCACAGGCGAGTAATCCTTCCACAGGCGGCACCATAAACACATTCGGCAACTCCGCCAGACGCGCCATGTTACCAAGGGTGATGCGGTTCTCCCACATGCGAACGTTCATCGCGGGGCTAATGATAATCGGTTTATCGTGGAAGCAGAGAGCCGTCGTCGTGAGTAAGTCACTGGTCAGGCCATGCGCCAACTGCGCGATTGCGTTGGCCGTTGCAGGATACACAATTAACGCATCGCCCCATTGCGCCAGCGATATATGTAGCGGTACGCCGTTGGCATCCAGCGCATGTAAGTGATCGGTGACGGTGTGCTTGCTTAGGCTCGATAGTGTGAGTGGCGAGACAAACTGGTGTGCTTCTTTAGAAAGAATCGGGTGAACATCCGCGCCTGCGCGTTGCAGGTGGCGCGTGAAATCACAGGCGCGGTAAGCTGCCACGCCTCCACAAACCCCGAGAACAATTTTGGTATCATCAAAAAACATGAGCTGTTGATCCTCAAAAGGGTCGTCATTGCGAGCGAGCACTTTATACCAATTATATTAAGCAAGGGCGTATCGCGTCTTCTTTGTTGCCGCCTCTTTTTGTTCAACCATGTATTATTGATACACTTATTTTACAAAAAGAGTCGTCGCCTAGAATCCATCCATCCGCCCTTACTTCCTATAAATGGCATTAGGTGCAGACGGGGCAATCTGTTCAGAAACCACCATAATACTACAACGAATATACTGCGAATCATTCGCATCTGGAGGATTTTTTCGTAACGATTTATGACAAACTGTAGACAGGGGTTGTAACCTAGCTTTAAAGACGTAAGATGAAAGTCCCTTCGCAAGCAAGAAGGCCAAACCCTCCGCAAACATTGGATGGTTTTCTCCCTCCGAAAACGAAGTTTAAAGCATCATTCCTCGAATCCAACCTAAATAATGTAACCCTGGTTTTCTTTTGAGAACTGGGGATTTTTTTGTCTTACACTAGACGCGTCATTGCGAACCCTCGTACCGAATGTGTACAAGGTATGGCAATCTGTAACGCCTATGAGGAAATCTTATGTCCCCCATCGAATCCCCATTTATCGCAACAACAAAACTCCCCCTAGTGGCCATTGTTGGCGCACGAGCAGGGTATATGCAGATTGCCCCCAGCCAGATCACTGACGATCATGGCGCTGTCCCCGAGCAACTGTTTATCGCAGGGCAACACTGGGCGAGCTTTCTCCAAACACAGGAAAACGTCGCGAAGATTTACTGGCTCGAATTTAGCGAAGTGGTCGCGCATTTGCACTGGCATCTGTATCCCCGTTTTAGTGACGATATCCTCAAAGGGCCCGATGCCTTTAATGCTCGTAACCATGCCGAGCATCAACCCGAATGGCCACTGCATTGGCAAGCTGCCGTTTATCAGTGGGCCGAGCGGTTCCATGTTGAGCTGCTTGATCCTGAACATCGTTTACTAGAAAAAGCCTCGCTGGTGACGGAGTACATCTAAGCAGATGCATACCCTCACGCCTCTTGATCTTCACCGTCTTATGCAGGATGCACTTACGCTGGCAGATCACGCCCTGCCTCGTGATGTCCCTGTAGGTGCGTTGATTCTCGATAAAAGGGGTAACGTCATAGGTGAAGGGTTTAATACGCGTGAACGAGACCATGATCCCCTTGGGCATGCGGAACTGAATGCAATAAAGCAGGCAACACATCATCTTCTAAACTGGCGATTGTCTGAATGTACGCTCATTGTGACGCTTGAACCCTGTGCGATGTGTGCCGCTGCCTTGGCGCAATCGCGCATAGGCCGTATCGTTTATGGAGCGTCCGATGTCCTCGCTGGGGGCTGTGGTGGATCATCACAAGTCATCCACTGGCCTGAGCGTCCAGAGATCATTGCTGGAGTAATGGGGAATGACTGTTCACAGCGGTTGCAGGCGTTCTTCAAAGCGAAGCGCATTCGTTAACGTTGTTCGGGTTGACAGGGGTTTTGGAAGGGGTTTGGATTTAATGTAGGGGCGTGGCCTTGTGTCCGCCCGCCTTAGATGTCTGCTAGAAATACCCTGTCGCTCGTCCACCATAAGGGGGAGATCATTCAAGGTCTAAGGCAGGGGCGGCTAGACGTTGTTATAGTAAAAGAGCTGGGAGACACATTGTCTCTACAGCAATGGAAAGAGAGAGTTTGAACCGTCATTTACTAGGAGACCCTAGTGTATCGCGTATTCAACTTTTTAAGTCATTGGGGCTTCCCCCAATGTACGTTCTAGTGTGATTGCAGAGAGAGGGATATGACTTTGGGTCTTATCCCCTTTTTTTATGCATTTTTTATGCATTTGTCTTCCTTCTTACCTTATATAGCTGGCCTCGTAAACAATGATACACTTTACGCCTTACTCCCTCTCCCTTAGGGAGCATGCCTCGCTCGCCTCTCGCAGGCGACGGCGGTAGGCGGGCTTTGCTGGGGTGAGGGAAGCCAACCCGCTCAACCCGAAATCGCATCAAAGATTACAACATTGGTTATATCCTATACTTTTGCAGGGGATTGCTTGCTAATAATGCTTTTTAACAGTCGTCCAAATGAATGAGACATACGTCATGTATGAGAATCGTCTTAGACAGTTCAAGCATCCCTTTCTATACTTTAAAAAGCGCACATTACATTTGCCAGAGTCAGTATTTTAATTATAATGAGGAAGCTGCTACTAGGGGCACTCTATGCTCCGTTTCGTGCGTTGTGAATATCCCATATCTTTTATTGAGATTAGCGGGATACCCTTATAAACCTTTATGTATTCAACAATTTAAGGAGCCCTTCCTCATATGTTAGGTGCTTTTACAGACAAAAAACTGGTCACAGATGGCTTCGGTAAAACCGACCGCAAAGACCCTTGGTGGTGGGAAAATGTCTTCACTATAGTTGCCCTTGGTGTGTTCGGCCTTTACGGCATGTGGCGTGCGTCAGAAAACGATTTCTTCGCTATAGGGCCTTATCTATCCCCCTTCTATTCACCAAACTTAAAAATGATGTTCCCTGAAGCGTTCGAGTGGCTTAAGCTCTCTCCTGCGTTTTTGATTTTATGGGCGCCGTTGGGTTTCCGTGGAACGTGTTATTTCTACCGTCGTACCTACTACCGAGCGATTTTTAACGATCCTCCCGCCTGTGGAGTAGACAAGCCAAACCAAGGTCTTTTGCGTCCCCTCAAAGAATACACGGGCGAAAAGATGTTTCCGTTTATTCTTCAAAACTTCCATCGCTACTTTGTTTATGTCGCTTTAATTTTGGTGGTCTTCCACTGGATTCATGCCTTTGAATCTATCATGTACAACGGTCAACTCGGCTTTGGTGTCGGTTCGGCTATTGTGTGGCTGGATACTATTTTCCTAACGCTATACGTCTTTTCCTGTCACAGCTTGCGCCACATGATTGGCGGACGCTTGAACAGCTTTACAGGCGGATTCTTTAGCCGCTTGGCATACTTCAAGTGGATCAACCAGACCAAGCTTAATCAGGAGCATTGGCTTTATGCATGGGTTTCATTATTCACCGTCGGCCTTTGTGATCTATACATTCGTTTAATCGCCAACGGTACTCTGAATGACTGGAACACTTGGGGCGTCGATTGGACAACGCTACCTGCAATGGCGGGTCATTAAAGCATCAAGCGTAAGAACGGGAAAATATCCTTCGACTACGCTCAGGATGACGTGACTATTTCTGTATAAGTACAAAATCTTTTAGGACGTTATTTAAATGTCGCTTAACTACGAAACCAAAACATATGACGTGCTCGTCATCGGGGCAGGGGGCGCAGGCCTTCGCGCCGCCATTGAAGCGTCATCCCAAGGGGTCTCGGTTGCCCTCGTTACCAAATCCCTTTTAGGAAAAGCCCACACCGTTATGGCGGAAGGCGGCATGGCCGCAGCCCTCGGAAACGTGGATTCTGCCGATGGCCCCAATCCTCACTACAAGGATACCATTCGTGGTGGGAAGTATCTTAGTAACTGGAAAATGGCTCGCATACATGCGGAAGAAGCGGCAGACCAAGTACGTTTACTCGAAAAGTGGGGAGCCGTCTTTGATAGAACCCCAGATGGTAAAATTTTACAGCGTCCGTTTGGCGGACATACTTATCGCCGTCTCGCTCACGTGGGCGATAGAACAGGCCTTGAATTGATCCGCACCTTGCAGGATAAAGGCATCCACTGTGGCATTGATGTCCATATGGAATGTTCGATGACGCACTTATTGAAAGATGGCGATCAAATCTCAGGCGCCTTTGGTTACTGGCGCGAAAGCGGTCGCTTTATTTTGCTTAACGCGAAATCGGTGATTCTCGCCACTGGCGGCATCGGTAAAGCCTACAAAGTCACCTCTAACAGTTGGGAATACACCGCTGATGGTCAAGCTATGGCGCTTGAAATGGGTGCTGAACTCATTGACATGGAATTCTTGCAATTCCATCCAACTGGAATGGTTTGCCCTCCATCGGTTAAAGGGATTTTGGTCACTGAAGCCGTTCGTGGCGAAGGTGGTAAACTCACCAACGCACTTGGCGAACGTTTTATGAAGAACTATGATCCTGAGCGCATGGAACTCTCCACGCGGGACATCGTAGCCAAAGCGATTTATGAAGAAAATAAAGCAGGACGTGGATCACCTAACGGCGGCGTCTTCCTCGATATTTCACACCGTGGTGCAGACTACATCAAACGGAAACTTCCTTCTATGTATCACCAGTTCCTCGAATTGGGTGATATTGATATTACGAAGGGTCCAATGGAAGTGGGTCCAACAATGCACTATACTATGGGTGGCGTGCGCGTTGATCCTGAAACACAGGAAACCACTACGGTTAAAGGCCTTTACGCTGCGGGAGAAATCTCGGGTGGCCTACATGGAGCCAACCGTCTCGGCGGGAACTCTCTAAGCGATTTAATCGTCTTTGGTCGTCGTGCAGGGTTGCACGCTGCCGAGCGTGCAAAGTCTATGCCGAATCTTCCTAAAATTGATGAAGAGCTGGTCAAAAAACATGCGGCTCAAATTATTGCTCCGTTTGATCGTGTCACTGATCCGAATGCGGAAACACCGTATCAGATTCAGGCCGATTTACAGGAACTGATGTCTTCTAAAGTCGGGATTGTCCGAGAAGATGAAGGCCTCCGTGAAGCACTTGTTGAACTGGACAAACTTTCTGAACGTGCGCAGAATTGCCGCGTCGATGGTAGCCGTGCTTATAATCCAGGCTGGCATTTATCCCACGATATTCACAACATGATTCTGACATCAAAAGTCGTGACTGCCTGTGCGCTTCAGCGAACCGAAAGTCGTGGCGGACACACTCGTCTCGATTTTGAAAAACCTGATAGCACACAATGGCGCTTCCGAAATAGCTGCGTGTCTTTAAAAGAAGACGGTAGCTTAAATGTGGGATACTACGAAAAATATCAGATGCCTACAGAATATCGCGATCTCTTCGATAAAGAAGATGAAACGTCGTTTGTCACTGCTAACGGTAAAATATAGAAAGGGATTCACACGATGATGATGAGCGCTTCAACGGGTGTTGTCGACCGCGAGTTCCACGTCTTCCGTGGATCTCCTGATGAAAACGGCGAGCATGTCGGCGAATTCAAATCTTACCAAATTCCTGTTCAGCCTGGATGGGTTGTACTTGATGCGTTGCTTTGGCTACAGGCCGAACAGGTGTCTGATTTAGCTATTCGCTGGAATTGCAAAGCGGCTAAATGCGGTTCCTGTTCTGCGGAAGTCAACGGCCTGCCTAGCCTGATGTGTAAAACACGTTTAGACCACATGCCTGTAGATCAACCCGTCATGGTTCGCCCGATGCGTACCTTCCCACTGATTAAAGATTTGGTCACGGATGTGAGCTGGAACTACGAAGTTAATAAAAAAATCACGCCATTCACCCCGATCAACGACGACCAACCGTCGTGGAGATACTATCAGGAAGATGCCGATCGTGTGCAGGAATTCCGTAAGTGCATCGAATGTTTTATTTGTCAGAATGTGTGTCACGTGATTCGTCACCACCGCAAGTTCAATGAATTTGCAGGCCCGCGTTTCCTCATTCGTTTGGCATCGCTTGAGATGCACCCACTCGATAAGGCGGATCGCTTGAAGTTCATTAAAGAAGAAGCAGGCATTGGCTTGTGCAACATTACTAAATGCTGTACAGATCGCTGTCCTGAAGAAATCCGCATTACGGATAATGCAATTATTCCCTTGAAAGAGCGCGTCGTGGATCGTTACTACGACCCCATCACAATGCTCCTTCACAAAATAGGTATTATGTAAGTAAGCCAATCTTAAATACGTTTACAAATGCACTCATTCATCGGGTGCATTTGTTGTAGTTGGATTAAAGTATTACGACCCCCTGTCGATACTTTAATTTAAAGTAGTGTAGCTAAAATAATTCAGGGAGAAATTAATTATGACAGAACAGAACAGAACAGAACAGCGAAGGCGTTTAGGGTTTACGCTTTCAGAACTCCTCGTCAGTCTAAGTATACTTGGATTGATATAGCCAACGTCATAATCTTTGATACACTATAGGGGTGTCTGTGTGTTGAGGTGATTCCATGACGTATAGTTTAGATTTTCGTAAGCGCGCCGTGTCTCTT
>Ga0163144_10013703_pt1 | contig 16893 bp, 10 predicted proteins | sample OliLak19BULKMAT1_FD_123175 | JGI IMG/M metagenome (GOLD analysis project Ga0163144, IMG submission 123175) | Freshwater microbial mat bacterial communities from Lake Vanda, McMurdo Dry Valleys, Antarctica - Oligotrophic Lake LV.19.BULKMAT1 | ecosystem: Environmental > Aquatic > Freshwater >... | reverse complement strand
CGTTAATTTTGTCGTACGCGTCGACGCTCATCGGTTGCAATGGAACTTCAGTCCGGACGACCGGATCAAATCCCCCATTATTAAAGTAGGGAGACGGAAAGTGAGGATGCGCGATCATCAGGTATCGCGGCTCGACACGCTCAAGAATGGGCGCGGAGGTCGACTTATACCCGCTGAGAATCAAAAACTTCATGACGGTTTAGCCCCCGTAAATACGGAGTGATGATCGAGTTACGCAATTCAGGTCGCACCGGGATGCCCTCCCGGAAGGCACAAGACATAGAGCAGGTTTGGAACGGTTCGGTGAACGCTTGAACGACAATCGAACGGCACTAAATTGTACGAATGCGACGCGCCGTTGAATAGAAAAAAATCCGGAGACCATTGCCCTGTGGCGGAGTCAGACCGGTTCAATGGCTTAACCCGCACGCCCTGCACCGCGATTTTCTTTTCGTCAGACGACGGACTTTATCGGGCGTCGCTGCAGGACTGGATGCAGGATGTGCGGGCCGGTCCGCTCGGTTACAATTCCGCCGCGAACGGTACGACAGTTTTCACGGGATCGGTGTGACGATGACGGTGGCGGATGCGGAAGTGGTGAGCGCGGGGAAGTCGTCGGACGCCGGGCCGACCGGGACGGGCCGGCATCGCCGGGTCGGGGGCGTCGCCAACCGCGTACGCCGGGACGGGAAATTTTTCCGGCTCGGGGACCATAAATTTCACGTCAAGGGCGTCACCTACGGCCCCTTCAAACCCAACGCGGACGGCGACCCGATCACCTCTCCCGACGAAGCCCGGCGTGATTTTCAGATCATCAAAGACCTCGGTGCGAATTGCGTGCGCGTCTACCACATTCCGCCGACCTGGTTTTTGGATTTGTTGGAGTCGTTCGGGTTGAAGGTGTTTCTGGACGTGGCGTGGCCGAAGAACATGGCGTTCGTCGGTGACGAGGATCTCACGCGTCAGGCCCGCGCCGCCGTGCGCGAGGCCGCCGAGCGATGCGGGAACCATCCGGCGCTGTTTGCCATCAGCGTGGTCAACGAAATCCCGTCTGACATCGTCCGGTACTTCGGACCCGAACGTGTTGAAGCTTTCGTCGACGACTTGTGTGCGGTCGTGAAGCGTCACGCGCCCGACTGCCTCGTCACGTTTGCGAACTTCCCGACGACGGAGTATTTGAACCCGCGCGGGACCGACTTCGTCTGCTTCAACGTGTATCTGCACAACGAGCAGACGTTCCGGAATTATCTGGCACGGCTGCAAAACATTGCCGGTGAAAAGCCGCTGATGCTCGGCGAATACGGCATCGACACGTTTCGCGAAAAGACCGAAGAGCAGCAGGCGGAGATTCTGGTCAACCACGTGAAGGCGGTGTTCGAGGAGGGATTAGTCGGGACGTTTATTTTCAGTTTCACAGACGACTGGAACGTCCGCGGATACCAGATCGAAGAATGGGCGTTCGGGATCGTGAAGCGCGATCGCACGCCGAAGGCCGCTTACGCCAAGCTCCAGCCCGTGCTCGCGCGGGTCCCGCAGACGGCGGACGTGAAGCTGCCGATGATGTCGGTCATTGTTTGCTCGTACAACGGCGCGACCACCACCGACACCTGCCTGCGTTCGATGGATTGCATCAACTACCACAACGCCGACGGGACGCGGAATTTTGAAGTGGTGTTTGTCGACGACGGGAGCCGTGACAACACGCCGGAAATAGTGGCCCTCCATCCGTGGGTGCGGAATATTAAGCAGAAAAACATGGGCCTGAGCTATGCGCGGAACGTCGGCATGAGTGCGGCGCTCGGCGAGATGATCGTTTACACCGACAGCGATTGTGAGGCCGACGAAGATTGGCTGTACTACCTCGCGCTGAATCTTGTGCGTAGCAAACACGTCGGTATGGGCGGGCCGAATTTGATTCCCAACGAAGGGAGTTGGGTCGCCGACTGCGTGGGGTTGAGTCCCGGCGGGCCGACGCACGTGATGATCGACGACCGGACCGCCGAGCACGTGCCGGGGTGTAACATGGCGTTTTACACGTGGGCGGCGAAGGAGATTCAGGGCTTCGACCCGCAGTTCCGTAAGGCCGGCGACGACGTCGACTTCATCTGGCGTTTGCAGCACCACGGGTACAGCATCGGCTTCGCGCCGGCGGCGCAGGTCTGGCATTACCGGCGGAACTCGGTCGCGGCGTATTTGAAACAACAGCGCGGCTACGGCGAGGCCGAGGCGATGTTGCGTTACAAACACCCCGACCATTTCAACACCCTGGGCGCAAGCCACTGGCGCGGCAAAATCTACGGCGGAGACCGGGTCGGCGTGCGCGTGGGCGGGGACGTAATTTATCACGGCCTGTTCGGCACGGGACTGTTCCAAACGATCTACCGCAAGCCCGCGTCGGTCACGGCGATGATGATGATGAGCGTCGAGTGGCATTTGCTCGGTGTTTTCATCACGGTGCTGGGTTTGGCATTCTGGCCGCTGCTGATCGTGGCGGCGAGCATGTTCGTCGCGCCGTTGGCGCTTGCGATCACGGCGGCGGTGCAGGCGCCGATGCCCCGCCACCCGCATCCGTTGTCACGCCTGATGATCGCGTACCTGCACTTCCGCCAGCCGATCGCGCGAGGCTGGGCGCGGTACGCGGTGCGATTGCGCGCCAAGACGCTGACGGTGAAGGCGCGCAGTTATGCCAGTACCGACAAGCTGCCGCTGGACCCGAACGAAAAGCGCACGCTGCTCTACTGGCACAATCAATACGATCGGCTGCCGCTCCTGAGCAAGTTGTTAAATGAATCGACGTCGGCGGGTTGGCGCACGCGCATCGACAGCGGGTGGGGCGCGTGGGACATGGAAATTTACGGAAGCCGCTGGGTGAAAGTGCGCGTCACCAGCGCCAGCGAACACCACGACGGACGCGGCTACCTCACGCGCGTGCGGGTGGAGCTGTTGCGCAGCAAATTTTGTTCGGTGCTGCTCGCGGCGAGCTTGACGTTGATGTTCGTGCTGATGTTCGCGGGCCTGCCCAGCCCGCACCTGTGGCCGTTCAGTCGACCGGCGGTGCTGATTCCGATGGCGGTGTGGACCGTCTTCCTCGTCAGCCGTTGGCGCGTCACCGGCCCGATCTTGGGCCTGATCGACGAAGTCGCGGAGAAGTCGGGATATTTTCCGGTCCCGGAGAAGAAGTAGTTCAGCGCAGATGAACGCTGATGAATACGGATAAAATGAGGGAAAGAGCTAAAATCGGCATGATCTACCAATTGCTAAATGATGTGTTTTTCTGCTTTATTTGATTCGCATAGATGCAATCGAAGTCGTGGGAGACTGTTTTCTGATCTGCGTTGATCCGCGTTCATCTGCGGTCAAAAAGTTTTTTTATGAAGTTTTATCGACGCACTATTTCATATTTTCGTGAAGACTCGGGCAAGATTGCCTGGTCGCTGGTGCTCATCGGATTGATGACGCTACTCGGCACGCTTTCGCCGGTGCCACTCGCGATGTTTTTTTCGCTCATGAGCGAGAAGGGGATACCCGACAACTGGGTTTACCGGATTTTTTCGTTCGTGCCGCATGAAAAGAATCTGCACACGGTTTTGGTGCTGGCGGGGCTGATGCTGGTGATGCGGCTCGCGACCGAACTGCTGCGCACCGTCCAGACCCAGCTCAGCATCGTCATCGGCTACCGCGGGCGCTCGCGGGTGCAGGCGGATTTGTTTCAGAAGCTGCAGGCGTTATCGCTCAAGTATCACAAATCGCAGCCGCAGGGGGACGCGATTTACCGCATCAGCTACGACACGCACGGCTTCCACGGCGTGCTGAACGTGCTGCTCGGCGCGGTCGTCAATGTCGCGACGCTGGTGATGATGATCGTCACGATGCTCGCGATGAACGTGAAGCTGACGCTTATTGCGCTCGCGGTCGTTCCGCTGCTCTATCTGACGATCACCAAGTGGGGCAAGACGCTCTACAACTACAGCATCGCGCAGCGCCAGGCCGACCAGGATGTCACGACACAAATTCAGCGCTCGCTCGCAACGGTCGGGCTGGTCCAGGCGTTTAACCGTGAAGACGACGAGCTGAATCGCTTCACGACCCGCGTCGACACGTACGTCGCGACGAGCCTCAAACTGCACTGGCAGGAAATTCTGTACTGGCTCGTGCTCGGTACGATTCTGGGCGTCGGCAGCGTCGGACTTTTCGCCTACGGCGGATACCTCGTCGTCACCGACGCGATGGACGTCGGCGTGCTGTTTTTATTCATCACCTACCTCGGCCAACTCTATGACCCGCTCAACAAACTCAGCGGCTCTAACGCCGGCTTGCAAGTCTCTCGCGCGGGCGTACAGCGCGTGCTTGAGGCGATGGACCAGGATCCGATCATCAAGGATTCGCCGAACGCGCAGCACCTACCGCTCCGGCCGCGCACGATGACGCTCAGCGACGTGAGCTTCGAATACCAGCCGGGCAAACCCGTGCTACAGGGCGTGAACGTGACAATCCCGCCTGGTCGGATGGTCGCGTTTGTCGGTCCGTCGGGCGTGGGAAAAACGACGCTGCTTAATCTCATCCCGCGCTTCTACGACCCCACGGGCGGGAGCATCAAACTCGACGACGCCGACATGCGTAACGTGCGCGTCCGTGACCTGCGAAAGCACATCGCGCTGGTGCTACAGGAAAGCGTGATCCTACCGACGACGGTCGCCGAGAACATCGCCTACGGGCGCCCCGACGCCAGCCTCGCCGACATCAAACAGGCCGCGACGATGGCGGGGGCGTCGGTCTTTATCGAGAAAATGGACCAAGGCTACGACACCGTCATCAGCGAAGCCGGCTCCAACCTCTCCGGCGGACAAAAACAACGCATCAGCATCGCCCGCGCCCTGCTCACCCAAGCCCCCATCGTCGTCCTCGACGAACCCACCAGCGCCCTCGACCCCGCCCACGAACAAATGATCACCGAAACATTAAGGGGCCTGAAACGTACTCGCACGATCATCCTCGTGTCGCACCGTCTCAGCACCGTGGCAGATTGCGACGAAATCTACGTGCTCGACGACGGCAAAATCATCGAACACGGGACGCACGAACAGCTCATCAAACAACACGGTAAATATTTCGCGATGGCGAAGCATCAGATGAAAATCAATGATGATGAACCACAGATAAATGCAGAAGAACTCGGATCAGAGTCAGTTCCTAATGCTTAATTTTGCTTTCTTTCATCCGCGTTTATCTGCGTGCATCTGCGGTTAAACATGATTCCTTCAAACGGAAAACTTCGCATCATCGTCGGCGGAATGGTCGGCGCGTACCCGCTGGGTGGCGTGGCGTGGGACTATTTTCATTACGTGCTCGGGTTGCACGAGCTCGGGCATGACGTGTATTACCACGAGGACACGTGGAGTTGGCCGTACCATCCCCTGGAGGGCGGGCCGACGGAGGATCCGACGTATACCGTCGGCGTGATCAAGGATTTTTTTGACACGTACGCGCCGCACCTCAAGGACCGCTGGCATTACCTGCATCTGCATGAAAAATCGTTCGGCATGACGCGCGATGCGTTCGACGAAGTCGCCCGGACTGCCGACGTGTTTCTTAACGTCTCGGGCGCGTGTTTTTTTCCTGATCATCTGAACCCCAGAGCAGTCAAGGTGTTCATGGACACCGACCCGGGCTACAACCAGATCGTCATGCACGAAAAGCCCGCGTGGTCGAGCCACGTCGAGCGCTGGGTGCAGCAGGTGCGTGAGCACGACCGGCATCTGACCTACGCGGAGAACATTTACGCGCCAGACTGCGTCATCCCGCGCATGAACATCGACTGGCGGCCGACGCGCTGCGTCGTCACGCTACCGAGTTGGGAAAAGGTCAAGAACACTCCGCCGAAACCGGACGCGCCGTTCAGCACGATCATGAGCTGGAGCTACTTCAAAGGCGACCTCGTTTACAAGGGCGTGAAGTACGAAGCCAAGGCGCCGGAGTACGAAAAATTTCACGATTTGCCCAAGCGCGTGAAATTGCCTTTGACCCTAGCCGTCGGCGGGTGGCATCAGCCGATCGAGAAGATCAAAGCCGACGGTTGGACCTGGATCGACGCCCGGACGACCACCACAACGGCTGCGGAATACGTCGACTTCATCACCCATTCGCGCGGCGAATGGTCGGTCGCAAAGAACGTCTACGTCGCGACCAACAGCGGGTGGTTCAGTTGCCGGACCGCGTGCTACCTCGCCGCCGGCAGGCCGGCAGTGGTGCAGGAAACGGGCTGGAGCAAGTACGTCCCGGCCGGGCGGGGCTTGCTGACTTTTGTGACCCAAGAAGAAGCAGCCGATGCACTCAATGAGGTCGCGCAGAACTACGAACAACACCGCGCCGCCGCGTACGAAGTCGCGCGAGAATACCTCGCGCCGGATCGCGTCCTTTCACCGATGCTCGAAACGATTTTCAGCACGACGCGAAAGACGGACGGTAGCGATCTTCCGCCTTCACACGCGACACGCCACGAGCCCCAAGCCAATAAGCCATGAAAATCGTCGTCGGCGGATACATCATCGGCTTCCCGCTCGGCGGGATGACGTGGCATCACCTGAACTACCTGCTCGGGTTGCAGGAGCTGGGACACGACGTCATTTTCTTGGAAGATTCCGGGCAATATTACAAACCCTACGTCCCGCTCGACTGGTCCGACACCGTCGACAGCACGTACGGGCGCGACTATCTGCAACGCACGTTCGCACACTACGGGCTGAACATTCCGTGGTGTTATTACTCGGAATTTACAGACAAACATTACGGCCTGACGCGCGACGAACTGAACGCCCATTTGCGCTCTGCCGACCTGATGATTTGCGTCAGCGGCATCACTCCCGTGCGTGACGACCGGCCGCGGCCACGGCGTACATGCGTGATCGATACCGACCCGGTGTTCACTCAGCTTCGCATGGATTACGACCTTGATTTCGTTCGCTACTACAAGTACTTCGACACCGTCGCGACCTTCGGCCGGCTCATCGGGACGAATGGTTGCCCGCTGCCCACACACGGGTTCGACTGGGTGGCGACGAACCAGCCGGTCGCGTTGAAACACTGGCCCGTAGTGGTGCCGTCGTCGCGCCGGTTTACGACGGTCGGTAAGTGGGAACACGCCGCCGCGCGCGACGTGGAGTTTGCCGGGAACGCGTACCGCAGTAGCAAGCGAGTCGAGTGGGACCGGCTCATCGACCTGCCCGCCCGAAGCCCGTTCCCGCTCGCGTTCGGAATGGCGAGTATTCCAACGGACGTGCAAGAAAACTATTCGTCGCGCGGCTGGGAGATGCTCGACCCCGAACGCGCGACAATTTCCTGCCAGTCGTTTCAACGATTCATTCAAGACAGCGCCGGCGAATTGACCGTCGCCAAACAGATCTACGCCGGCCTACCGAGCGGATGGTTCAGCGACCGCAGCGCCTGCTATCTGGCGTCGGGACGGCCCGTGATCACTCAGGCCAGCGGCTTCGACCGCTGGCTCCCGACCGGCGACGGACTTTTTTCGTTCACCACACCCGACGAGGCGCTTGCGGCGCTAAACGCGATTCACGCCGACTACCCCGGCCACGCCCGCGGCGCCCGCGCTATTGCGCAGGAATTTTTCGAGGCAAAACGGGTATTGAGCGCACTGCTCGACGCGGCCGTTTGAAATCCCGGACCGGGAGCTCGCAAAGGCGCGAAAAACCGCAGAGGCGGCAAGGGCAGGTCGCATGATTGGCCAACTTCGCGTCTGCTGTTGCGTGTAAAGAAAATGATCGACTTAATCCACGCCCCTCACTGGCGGTGAATCAACACCAAATTTCTATCCGCCTTAGCGGTTCTTCGCGCCTTTGCGTGCTCCCCCGAAGTCGTCTGCAGCCTATTTCGTGCACCATTTGCAGTCACACCCCGCCGCGGACGTTCTCGCAGGTTGGTGACGGGCGTCGAGCGGACAGTGTTCAGTCGGGTCTTTGGCTTTGGGCATTGTCGGGCACCCGCAACCGTCTTCGGCGGAGTCGCGCACGGGGAGGTGGAGGAAAGGCTTTCCGCAATACGTCGTGCCCGCGTGGACGACGCGCATCGGGCACGTTTCACAGATCGTCGCCTTGCGGACCCAGTCCCCGGCCTCACGGAACACGCCGACTTGCCGCAGTTTCGCCTTGGCCGCCTTGGCCGCCCCCCGGCTCAAAGCCGCCAATCCGGAACAACACCGCGACCACGTGCCTAGCCCGGAGTTGGTTGTGAGCATTCGCATCTGCTTCAGTTATCGGTCGTCGGACGTTCACCGCTGCAGTCCGGACCGGGTTCCACGCGAAGGCGCGAGGGAATTTCAATCAGATGGTGGTACCACGGGCGCCTCGCCCGTGTTTGGTATTCAAAAGGCCAAACCACGGGCGAGGCGTCTTTGGTAGGACAGGACGTGTGCGCCGACGACGTCAGCAGGCGTTTTTTCTTCGTTCCCTTCTCGTCTTCGCGTGGAACCTGCTTTCAGAATTTCTCGCTGAAACTGGCTTTGTTTTCGTCCGAAAATAGAATGGTGTCCCCGCACGTTCGGTGTCTTTGTTTCAGCCCATGACGTTTGAAAAGTCCAAATCCCGACAGATGTCCGCTCATGCGTTGATCCCCGGCGGGGCGCACACGTACGCGAAGGGGGACGACCAGTACCCGCAGCTCGCGCCGGCGTTTATTGCGCGGGGGCGCGGGTCGCACGTATGGGACGTGGACGGGAACGAGTTCATTGAATACGGCTCGGGCCTGCGGGCGGTGACGCTGGGACACGCGCACCCGCGCGTCGTCGAGGCGGCGCGGAAACAGATGGAGCTGGGCGCGAATTTCACGCGCCCGGCGAGCATTGAACTGGACTGTGCCGAGGCGATGCTGGATTTGGTCGGCGGGGACATGGTGAAGTTCGCCAAGCACGGTTCCGACGCGGTGACGGCGGCGCTGAAGCTCGCGCGGGCGTATACGGGTCGGCCGTTGGTCGCGGTGTGCGGGGACCAGCCGTTCTTCGCCGTCGACGACTGGTTTATTGGCTCGACGCCTATGCACGCGGGCATTCCCGACGCGACGCGGGCGCTTACGCTCAAGTTTCGCTTCAATGATTTGGACAGTCTGCGCGCGTTGTTCGAACAGCACAAAAACCTGATCTCCTGCGTCATCATGGAGGCCGAGACGACGGAGCAGCCCAAGCCCGGCTACCTGCAATCGGTCATTGACCTGTGTCATGCCAACGGCGTGGTGTTCGTGCTGGACGAAATGATCACCGGCTTCCGTTGGCACAACGGTGGGGCGGCGGCGCTACACGGGCTATCGCCGGACCTGCGCACGTTCGGCAAGGCGATGGGCAACGGTTTCTCCATCAGCGCGCTCGTCGGCAAACGCGACATCATGCAGCTCGGCGGACTTCAGCACGACAAGCCGCGCGTCTTCCTCATGTCCACGACCCACGGCGGAGAAACCCACTGCCTCGCTGCGGCGATCGAAACGATGCGCATGTACCGGGAACTCGACGTCGTGGCGCACATGTGGAAGCAAGGCGAAAAGCTGAAGCGCGGCGTGCTCGACGCGGCCAAACGCCAAGGCGTCGAACAATGGTTCGGCGTCCAGGGCCGGCCGTGCAATTTAATCTACTACACGCTCGACCCGCAGGGGCAACGCAGTCAGGTCTATCGCGCGCTGTTCTTGCAGGAGTTGATCGCGCGCGGCGTGCTCGCGCCGAGCTTTGTCGTCAACTACGCCCACGCCGACACGGACATCGATCGAACGGTGACGGCGGTGGATGGCGCGCTCGGTGTGTATCGTCGCGCGATCGAAGAGGGCGCGGAAAAGTTTTTAATCGGCCCGCCGGTGAAGCCGGTATTTCGGACGTTCAACTGACGTTGACGCACGTGTAGAGGGCGTACAATCCCGGCATGCAACTGTTGGCCGTCCAATTCGACATCAAGTGGGAAGACAAGCCCGCGAACTTTGCGAAAGTGCGCACGCTGATCGAGTCGGCACGTTTGGAACCCGACGCGCTGGTCGTGCTACCGGAAATGTTCGCGACGGGTTTTAGCATGAACGTCGACACGATCGCAGAAGCCGACGGTGGGGCGACGGAGCAGTTTTTGAAATCGCTTGCGATCGAGTTTTCGATTTATGCCACCGGCGGGGTCGTCAAGAAGTCACTGGACGGCGTACGCGGGTTAAACCAGTCGGTGACGTTTTCGCCCGGCGGGGAACTGGTCGCGCGTTATAGCAAGATTCATCCGTTCACGTTCGGCACGGAGTCGGACCACTACGTCGGCGGACGTGAGCTACTGGTGTTCGACGCGGGCGACGCGCGCGTCTGTCCGGTGGTCTGTTACGACCTCCGCTTTCCAGAACTGTTCCGCGAAGGCGTGTCGCGCGGCTCGACGCTTTTTACCGTGATCGCAAACTGGCCGGCGGCGCGCGAGGCGCATTGGGTGACCTTGCTCCAAGCGCGCGCGATCGAGAATCAGGCGTACGTCGTCGGCGTGAACCGATGTGGGCGCGACCCGAAGCTGGCGTATTCGGGGCGTAGCCTGATTGTTGACCCCCGCGGCAACATCGTGTCGGATGCAGGATGTGACGAGGGCGTTATCGAAGCGGAGTTCGATGCGGCAGGGCTCGGCGCGTATCGCGCCGAGTTTCCCGCGTTGCGCGACCGCCGCTGGCCTTTTCCATGACGCGGCGGGGACGAAAACTGGTCAAACAAAACGGCCTCGGTACGTTGTTCGTACCGAGGCCGTGGTGCGTTCGTGGGCAACTTGTTACCCGATTTTTCAGCCTTTGACGACTTCCAAAATGCCCTGCGTTTTGATGACCATGTGGTTCTCGTCGAACAGGTGGAAGCTCTGAACGAGGAGTTCGTGACTGCGGCGTTCGATGTCCAGGACCGACAAGATCGCACCGGTCTCCGCAGTCGCGGGGACGTCTGCGTGCATCAGCTCGCGTTTGGCGGCGTAGGAGAGTATTTCCTGCCGGGTCGCTTCGTAGAGCGTTTGGGTCAGCTGCTCTTCCTGCGTGCTGATCATGTAACGGATGTTTCCGCCGTAGGTATCTTCGTGATACTTTTCACCGCGACACGGGATGCTTTGCAGCAGGCCGCGGTCGGTGAGGGGCTCGTTCTTGGTCAGGATCACTTCGGTCAGGTTATTCTTGCCCGCAGTGAAGCTGATGACGTGGCCTCCTTCGACGAGCCACACGTCGGCCTCGTAGGCGCGACGAATGACCTTCTCGTTTCCAAGAATTTTGAACAGTTCGGGGTGTAAGGACCGGCTGTACAACAGGAGTGTTAACCCTCCGGCCCGACGTTGTTTAGTACGATTGCTCATGTTGGCTTCCATGCTCTTTCCAGGGCGCGGGAAACTACGATCCACACGCGCCAGTCTCAAGAGATACCCGACGAGCGTTTAAGATCCGTGCGGTGGACCGACGTTCGCCGGGACATCAGTTATACGATCCGGCCGGGCGTCAGGTTGCAGAAATGACCGTTTCCGCTCAGTCGAAATCGGTCGTCCGTTGACCGAGCTCTGACCTACGCCGCCGGATTCTAAAGCTCGAAAGCCGCCCGCACGATGCGAACGGCCCGATGGGAACGATTATAGAGATTAGAAGAAAAAGGAACAGAAAATAATTGGATTGTGTTCAGGTCGCGGCGCGGAGGAGGCCAACAATAATGTCGTAACTCGCGTGACATCCTGCGGTTATACCAAATCCTCTCGTCCAAAAAATCACGCCAAAAAACACGCCTGCGGCTGTTCGAAACGCAAAACTTTCAGCAGTGAACCGTTCGTTCCCCAAGTAATGGTAGAGCGAAAACGTCACAGATGACAACGCTACCATCAGTAGTGCCGCCCGGACTTTGGGCATCCCCAATACGTCGACCAGTAGTAAGCTCATGGCAGTAAAGAAGATAAGGCGAAAAACAAGCTCCTCGTAAATCCCCGCCCCGATCGGTAGGACCAACACTGATTTCCAGCTCGCCTCGGTTCCCATAAGCGTGACGTGTGTCTGCCAAAAGATGATAAATACCCGTCCCAGTACGACTAACGGAAAGGCCCATATGACGCTTTCTGCGGCCATGCCAAGGAGGGTGCTCGGGCGGATCGTCCATTTGTCGTTTCTTGCCACATGCCATGCCAGCAAGATTCCCACCACTGCCAGCCCCGGCAGGTACTTTCCCGACGCCCCGAACCACCCGAAAAACCGTGACATCAGGTTGAACGCAATGATCCGGTCTTCGCCGTGCGAGATCGGGTCGACCGCGAAAAGCTTCGTGCCGACTTCGTAGAAAATGATAAAAGGCAGCAGGAAAACGAGGCTATGCAACGGCCCTTCGGACCTGTGCAGGTAACCCGTCGACGGCGTGGGGAGGGCGTCGATCAACCCCGGCTCGGCCTCGGGCGACTTGCTCGCGGCGCGGCTCATCGTCGCGCCCCGGCCTGGCTCGGCGCGGCCTTGGCCGGCGAAGATTCGGGTGACGCCGGCGCCTCCGGTTGGGCACACACGCGCGTCACGCGCACCGCGCGTTTGTCACGAAATTGACCGACCTGACCAAGGAACTTGTTCTTCCCTTCGACCACCATCAGCACGTCGCGCTCCGCCCGCTTGTCGGTCGTAATGATATCGCCGACCTGGAGTTGCATCAGGTCGCTGAGCTTGATCGTGGTTTGGGCGAGGAACGCCCGCACCTCGACGGGGGCGTTGTTGACGTTCTTGGTCAGCTTGCGCTGACTGTCGTCCATCCCGCTGCGTTTTTGGTAGCTGAACCAGTTTTGCGCCGCCAGCGTGCCCATGATCGGCTCGATGACGTTGTACGGGATGCACAGGCTCATCGTGCCCGCGCGATTGCCCATTTTCAGCTCGAACCCGATCACCACCACCGTTTCGTTCGGCGGGACGATCTGCACGAGCTGCGGGTTCGACTCAAAGTCGTCGACCTTGAACGTGGTCGGCGTCAGGTTGCCCCATGCTTCGGAAAGATGGTGCGTGGCGCGGTCGGTGATCCGCTGCACAAGTCGTTGTTCGATCTGAGTTAACGGCCGCTGCGGGATAAACAAATCCGCGTTGCTCCCGCCCAGCAGTCGGTCGATGATCGGGTAGATGATCAGCGGGCTGATTTCCAGACACAATTGGCCATCTAACTGCTCTGCCTTCAAAAGGTTAAAGCACGTCGGGTTGGGGAGCGAGTGGATGAATTCCGAGTACGTCAACTGCTCGATATTCGCGACCGACACTTCGATGATCGTGCGAAGGTAGCCGGAGAGCGCCGCCCCGAGGTTTCTGCCGAAACCTTCGTGGAGGGCTTCGAGCGCCCGCATCTGGTCCTTGCTGACGCGCTCGGGACGCTTGAAATCGTACACCTGCACGTCAAGCTGGGCAGTCCCGCGTGACGAAAACACCTGAGGCGGGGCCTCCTGCTGCACCGGCCCACTGTCCACGGCGGCGAGCAGGGCGTCGACTTCAGATTGGTCCAGTACGTCGGTCAATCCATTCGCTCCGGTTCAACTCGTCACGCACCACGGGCGCACGACGCCTTCACCTTCGTTTATCGGACGTCACTAAGCCGGAACTTGAAAATTGCCCGCGACGGGTCCGACTCATTTCGTTACACGCGGGATCGCACCAGAAGTGACTTCATAAGTTTCTTAAAATCAATAGATTAGAGTGCTATTGGGTTCGTTCGTTCCGCCACGTTTTTCGGGACCGATCGGATTCTCGCGTGATCGACAACGACGCGGCGTCGGAGGAAAAGGCCGTTAGTAACGGCGCGGCGTGGAAGCCGCTCACTTTCGTCTCCGATCCAAGAGACGGCCGGGACGTCTTTACGATGAGGGCGCAGCGGGGCGTTTATCTCCCCCTGTGATCATGCCTTAAAACGTGAAAAAAAATCGTATTTGCCAATTCGTGAGCGGCAAACCCGGCTTCACGTCACACGACGCGTACCCAGTCGAGGTTCGGGCCGGCCGGCGTGACGGCGGAAAGTTTGATCGTGTTGTTGCCCGCGTTGAGCGAGACTTCGACGCTGACTGTCGCCCAGGTCGTCCACGAGCCGGTCGTCGTGAAGGCTTGGGAGGTCAGGACGGTGCCGTTGACCAAAAGACTGAGCGGACGATTGGTCGTGCCGCCGTTGGCGTACCGGAGCGTGAGGGTTGCGGTGCCGGCAGTGTCACGGGTGACGTTGAACGACATTGACGAGCCTGTCCCGCCGAAGTCGGCGTAACCCGTGCCGGAGAAGCCAGTGTTGGTCGTCGCCCGGACCGTCCCGCCGGCGAGGGTGGTGTTTTCGGCTTCGAGCGTGGGCGGCGCGGTCGGATCGACGCGGATGACCCTCGCGACGCTCGGGACGCCTTGGGCGTTCAGGACGAACATCATGTAAAAGCCCGGCGGGGCGACGTTACCGTTCACGGGGCTGGTTACGGTGAGCCCGACGGACTGCTTTGTGAAATTGACTTTGACCAGGCGCTGGTCGAAGTTGAACGAGTGCGTGGCGCTTCCCATGCGGATCATGACGGCGCTGGTGATGTTCGCGGAATCGGGCGTGGAGAGGGTGAAGGCCTCGCCATACCCGACGTGGACGGGCGCCGCGGAGATCGTCGGCCGGGCACCTTTAAACAGGTACGCCGGGGAGTAAATCTCGGCGGAGATTTTGCCGTTACCCCCGGCGCTGAGCACGCGTCCGTCGGGCAGGAGCAAGGCAGTCGAGTGGTACCAGCGCGGCACCGCCATCGGCGCCATCGGGCGGAATTGTTCGGTGACGGGGTTCCACATTTCCGGCGTGTAGACAGGTGTCCTTTCGTTGTTCGCACCGGGCCCGCTGGTCCCGCCGGTGATGAGGACTTCGCCGTCGGGTAGGACGGTGGAGTTGATGTTGCGACGGGCGGTGTCGAGGGAATCGACGGCACGCCACGCGGGCGCGCCCGCGTTGAGGTCAATCACCTCGGCGGTGTTGCGCGGGGTGTCGCCACCTCCTACGATCAGGATTTTCCCCGCGTCGTACATGACGGCGGTACCCGCGCCGCGCTCGCCGAAGATGCGCCTCGGACCGAGGACGACGCTTCCAGTGCCGTCGGTGTTGAAAAATCGGGTCGACTGAAGCGGGCCGACGTTGTACACGCTGCCGTTGGGCGCGACGAACATCATCGGATAAAGCGGCATTCCGAGACGGATGTCACTGAGCGTGCGCCAAGTATTCGTGGACGGCCTGAAGACCTGCGGCGTGCCGTTGGGCGTGCCGTCTTGCTTGGCGCCGGCGACGACCAGCACGTTACCACTGGGCAGAGTGGTGTTGGTTGGGTAGTACCGCCCGCCGTTCATGTCGGGCGTGACGGTCCAAGAGTCTTTGAACGGGTCGTAAATAACCGCGTCGCGCGGTCCGAGCGGGACGCCGTTCACTTTGCCACTCAAGCCACCGGTCAGCAGGACGCGCCCGTCGGCGAGGGTCGAGTGGCCGGTGCAATACAGGTAACCTTGGAACGACGCCGGCTTGCTGAACTGGTTGGTAACCGGGTCCCAGAGGTTGACGTTATTAATCGTTTCGTCGTACGTGAAGATGAGGATTTTGCCGGTCGGCAATTGAACCGCGTGGATCGCTTGCGTCGGCCAACTGGCGTTGGCGGACCATTTGCCGAAAACCGCAGGGTCCTGGGCCAGCGCGGCCGTCAGGAGCGCGGTGGGCGCGGGCGTCGAGATCGGTTTTGTGACGGCGGCAAGGGTATGCTCCGCTTCCGGGTGGTTGCGCAGGTCGTATGCGACGAGCGCGCGATCTTCAGGAGACAAGACCACTCCGGGCGCCAGGTGAAAATGACCGGCATGACAGTGCACCCGGTTCTCGAGCCGCTCCAAATGCTCGACGGTCCGTCGACGACCAACAAAGGCTACTTGTTTCGAAGCCAAGCTTCGCCGAACGAGGTCGTGGGGCATAAGGGTGACTCGGGAAAGAGGACAAAAAAGGTTGAGTTGCACTTCCGATGAATGCTCTCACGTCTCCGACAGAGAAGAGTAGTTACCGGACTCAGGCAAAGCAAGGTGACCCGGGGGGTTGGATCGGGGTGTCAGGAATGTTCATGCCGACGAATCCGCGGATGGGCGCGATCCGTACGCTACCGCCCGCGCTGATTCCGCTCTTGGGCTGGGCCTCTCGGGCGCAACACACCTCATGGCGTTCGACCTACTTCGCCGGGGGAAGGGGTTGAACTTTAAAGTATGAGTCGGGCGTTTTACACGAAGGGGGTTGAAAGACAGTTCATCTTTCTAATTGTCGAAACATTCAGCCTCTCTAGAGTTGAATCGACATACGAAGGGCAGCGTGTCCTTCGAGGAAATAGAAGCACGGAAGGCTTTGAAGATGAGCGGTAAGTTTTATAACAATTTCAAGACGGCGATGCTACTGGCGGCGCTGACGGGCGTAATCCTGTTCGCGGGTCATTTGATCGGCGGGCCTCGGGGCGTGGTGGTCGCGCTGGTGTTGGCGGCGGTAATGAATTTCGCGGGCTACTTCTTCTCCGCGAAGATTGCGCTGGCGTCGATGGGCGCCCAGGAGGTCGGGCCGGAGCATGAGCTGTATCAGATCACCGCCAAGCTCGCGGAGCGAGGGAACTTGCCGATGCCGCGCGTGTACGTTTCGCCGCAGCCGGCTCCGAACGCTTTCGCGACGGGTCGCGGGCCGAACAATGCTGCGGTGTGTGCGACGGAAGGTTTGTTGCACATGCTCGACCGGAACGAGATCGCTGGCGTGATGGCGCACGAATTGGCGCACGTGAGGCACCGGGACATTTTGATCCAGTCCGTCGCCGCGACCATCGGCGGGGCGATCAGCTCGCTCGGTTACATGTTCATGTTCAGTGGTGGAAACAACAGCGACGAAGACTCGCCGCACCCGCTCGCGGG
>Ga0163144_10013702_pt1 | contig 16894 bp, 12 predicted proteins | sample OliLak19BULKMAT1_FD_123175 | JGI IMG/M metagenome (GOLD analysis project Ga0163144, IMG submission 123175) | Freshwater microbial mat bacterial communities from Lake Vanda, McMurdo Dry Valleys, Antarctica - Oligotrophic Lake LV.19.BULKMAT1 | ecosystem: Environmental > Aquatic > Freshwater >... | reverse complement strand
TGGAAGGACGCCAAGCTAACTCAACGTGGCGTGAGACCGATGCGAATCCTTTACCCGTCAACAACCGCACCGTCCTTCACCTTCTCGAAGCGTTGCAGCTACTGCAGATCAAGGTCCCTGGTGGCGGACCAGCGGAAGCGCGTCGGCTCAGCTTTCGAGCACTCGACATTGAACAGATCGGCCACGTCTACGAAGGTTTGCTCGACCACACGGCCAAACGCGCATCGGAACCGTATTTAGGTCTGACTGGGACACGAGATCGAGAACCCGAAATCGCGTTGGCTGAACTGGAGAAGATTTGCCACCAAGAATCTTATGAATTGCACGAAAACAAAGAGCTCATTAAATACTTGAAGGAATCGACGGGTCGTAGTGAGTCAGCGTTGAAGAAAGCCTTGAAGTCAGAGATCGACGACCAAATCCATGTGCGATTTCGCACGGCTTGTCAAAGCGACGATACGTTGTGGGAGCGAGTGAAACCGTTTGCGGGATTGGTCCGGCAAGACAACTTTGGTTACCCGGTCATCATTCAGCAGGGCAGCATCTTTGTGACTGCGGGGACCGATCGGCGATCGAGCGGCACTCACTACACGCCGCGAATCCTGACCGAGCCAATCGTTCAGCATACGCTGGATCCACTTGTCTACATTGGTCCCGCGGAAGGCAAACCACGAAGCGAATGGAGGCTGAAATCCGCTCGTGAGATTCTGGACCTAAAGGTCTGCGACATGGCGTGCGGTTCGGGGGCGTTCCTGGTACAAGCGTGTCGGTATTTAGCGGCTCGACTGCTCGAGGCTTGGGACGAGTGCCTGCGAAACCAGCCAAGCACTTTGCGTATGACGCCTGAAGGCGAGCCCGCGACCGGTAGTCCGGATGAGCTCTTGATCCCGGACGATCCCGAAGAACGGTTGCTATGCGCGCTTCGATTGGTAGCCCAGCGTTGCCTGTACGGAGTCGACATCAACCCCTTGGCCGTCGAGATGGCGAAGCTATCGCTGTGGTTACTGACGATGGCCAAAGACAAGCCATTCGAGTTTCTTGATCACAACATACGCTGCGGCGATTCACTCGTCGGCTTGCATAACCTCGATCAACTGAAGTACTTTTCGCTTAAGCCGGAAAGCGATGATACAGCCAAGTTCTTTGGCCCCTTGCTCGAGGGCGTCGACGAGGCGATCAACTTGCGGCTCAAGCTCGAAGACCTACCCGCCAACACGGTCGAAGACGTGCAGCGTCAGGAGCAGTTGCTGGCCGAGGCCAACGAGAAGATCGCCCGGTTGCGATGTGCGGCGGATATGCTCGTCGCCGCTGAGTTCTGGGGCGGGAGTGCCAGAGACAAATTAGAACGAGTTCGCCACGCCGCCGTGGTAACGAGCCATTACGTTGAGAAAGGGCCGACGGAAGAGTTCGAGCTCGCCGCTGCCAAGGAACGACGGGGCCAGAAGATGTTCCACTGGCCGTTGGAGTTCCCCGAAGTAATCGTGAAACGTGGTGGGTTCGATGCGTTCGTGGGGAATCCACCGTTCATGGGTGGTCGTAAAATTTCTTCAGTATTTGGCGACCAATACCGAAATTGCCTAGCATCGATAATCGCTGATAGAAAAAAGGGTAGTGCTGACCTCTGTGTATATTTCCTTCTACGAGTCGCTCATACACTTTCGAGCGGCGGTGTGCTTGGCTTGGTTACAACAAGTGCGGTAGCAGAAGCGGACAGCCGAGAAGTTGGTCTCGAACGGATCACTAATGCAGGATATTCGATCCTCCGAGGAAGTTCTCGGCAAAGCTGGCTTGGATCAGCGAGTGTCACATATACGCTTTTGTGGATCAGAAATGGTGGCTGGAGCGGCGGCTTTGTACTCAATGATCGGAGCGTCTCGGCGATAAGTCCCTTTCTTACAGAGATGGAAACGATAAAAGGTGCCCCGGATCGATTAATTGGCAACATGGGAACCACTTTCAATGGGACTAAAATTCACGGCACTGGGTTTATCCTCACACCAGATGAGGCCCGCCGTTTAATTGAGACGAATAGCCGAAATAGAGAAGTGTTATCACTCTACCTAACGGGAAAAGAACTTAATGCACACCCCCAGCACGCTCCGAGTAGTTGGGTCATCAACTTTCACGACTGGACTTTTGAAGAGGCGCAAGAGTACCCCGAGTGCCTATGAATCGTGACGCTGAAAGTCAAGCCGTACCGGGACGGCCTGAGCACAAAGCAAATCCACGAGTCTGACTATTGGAAATTCTGGGATAAGCGATTGAGCAAATATGCTGCCCTGCGTGAAAAGCAATGGGGGATGGCTATTGCAACGCAGGCAACAAAATATGTGGCGTTTGCACGTGTAGATAGTGATAAAATCTTCTCTCATGCATTGTCGGTTGTCATCAGCGACTCCTTTGAGTTATTCGCAATTCTAAATAGCAGCTTGCACGATGTGTGGGCACGAACATACGCATCTTACAATCTCCAACTACTGAGATATGCGACATCAGACTTGTTTGATACGTATCCATTTCCTGTGGGCGTACTTGACGGCGAACCTCGAAAAGGCAGTAGGAGACTAAATCAGGTCGGTGAAGAATACGATCAGTTACGTGCTGGGATAATGCTTGACAGACAAGAGGGTCTTACAGACACATACAACCGCTTCCACGATCCCAACGATACCTCCACTGACATCCAGAAACTCCGACAACTTCACGTCGAGATGGATCGATGGATCAAGCCGTTGCCGCTGCTTACGGTTGGACCGATCTCGTCCTCGGCCACGGCTTCCATGAAACCAAGCAAGGCGTCCGCTTCACAATCAGCGAAGCTGCCCGCCGTGAAGTCCTGCAACGCTTGCTGATGCTCAACCACGAACGCTACGCCGAGGAAGTGAAGCAAGGACTGCATGAAAAGAAGGGGCGAGGGGCTAGAGGCGAGTTGCGAGCAACGAAGAAAAATTCGGGCAAACCCAAGTCGGCAACTCCGATGCTTTTTGATCTTGAGGAGGATGCGTAATGGCGAAAATTAGCGGGCCAAAGACTCCTGCGGTGAAAACGATCAAAAGGTTATTCGCACTTTCCTCCAATCGATGTGCATTTGCCGGTTGCTCTACCTCTCTTGTCGATCCAAAAAGTGGGTCGATCTTGGGAGAGGTTTGTCACATCAAAGGAGACAAGTCCACTGCTGCCAGATACGACAAGAACCAATCGAATGCTGAGCGACATGGATTTGAGAATCTCATACTTCTCTGCAACGTGCATCACAAAATAGTGGATGACCAAGTGGTAATTTATTCTAACGAGATTCTGCTCGAACTAAAGCAAAAGCACGAAGCCTTGAGTGATGGCAAGATTGACGAGAACAGCCCCATGTCGAAAACTTTCGTAGCAGCCTCCCAAATGAGATTTGGAAATCAGAATGAAATCGTTCAGACGGGAACGGTGAATGGCGGTCAGGTTGCGCATTCGATAGTTAACAACTACTCAGCTAGCGAAAGCGACGATTCCCTTCGCATCGAAGGCAAAGCGACGATTGGAACTTTTAACAAACGGTTTAACTGTCCAGTATTAAAACTAAAGATAGTCTGTAGGAGCAAGCGTCCGGCCAAAATTCGGACAGCAGTTTTGAGTCTTAGAGACCACGGTATCATGGCTGCAATTCAAAAAGGATTTGGAGAAACGCTGGAGCACAATCCTGTTCCAGACATGGAGGAAGAACTCAAGTTTGACATGTTCTCGACAATTGCGCCTACATCTCCAAATGGGTTTGTGCTTGAGCAAGATGATGTTGTTGAGTTTGAGCTTCCGGCCTTTGGTATTTGCCTCGGATTGTTCACGATACGGGCAGCGGAAAAAATGTCGCTGAAGGTTCAATACTTCGACGAGTCTGAGCAAATCGTAGTAGAAGGGAAATTGCTTAAGTCCCAGTTGGAAGGCTTGCTCGAGATCGCAAAAAGCAAGAACTGGCAGCCGATACTGCCGGTAATCACCTTTCATGTAACCGCCTTTTCGCTTACGCCTCCAAGTCCGAATGCAGACAACATTATCAATCCGAATCCCGTTCATTTCGGTACACCGCTTGGAATGCCATCGGAAGTGGAAACCAGAAAGCCTCCTCGAAGGGATGATTCTCGGTTGCCTTGGTATGAGCGAAAGGGTGACCTCGTTGAATATCCAGAACTCTATCAAGGCAATTTGCCGAACTGTGTTTTCGCAGCGGTTGCTGCTGCAACAAACTTTATAGTTCAGCGACCAATTTGGACCGGTGAATCGTTGCGCGCAGCCCACACTGCAATTCCAAATTCTTCAGTTGATTTCTCGGTGGCAAATACTGCAATCAAACCCGTAGCTGAGCTCGTCGAACAATTGCATCATACAAAGTCAAACTCAAACCAGCCGCTATCTATTGAGAGGATTCGAAGCTGGATTGACCAAGGCGGAGTAGTAATCCTTTCGATGATGCTAGATCCAGACAGTGCCAATGCGCAACGTGGTTGGCACATGTTCTCGCTCATGAAGCACACTGGCGATCGATATCAAGTCTGGGACACAAACGGACTGAAGGGGTTCGTTTCGTCGAAAGAGATTCTCGAAGGTTTTAGCTATCCGAACAACTGGCGATTTCTTCCTCACACCGACCAAGACACATTGGTTTTACTTCCCAAAAAAACAAATCGAGTAACTCTGTAATGATTAATGCCTGGGAGAGTCACAATGCTGCTAGCTGAAATTCTTGGAAAGAGAATTGAGGCGACTCGTAACTCAGAAGATTACTTGACCTCGACTGTCTTTGGACATCTCCGATACATTGCTCCTGGCTTGTTCTGGGACGAGTTGTTCACAAGTGCCCGAGGCCTACAACGGGTACACGGTCGCAAGTACTCGTTGGGCAAACTTCTTGCGGATAACGGTTGTTCGCCGTCAGTGTACTCCAGGCTGCAAGCCCATTTCTGGAGAGTGCATTCTATTCATGGTGAACCCGATTTGATTCTGGTATTCAGCGGTACCGGGTTAACGCCATTGGTCCTGCTAATCGAAATCAAACTCAGGTCCGAGAAGAATGGTACGGGTAACGATGACCAATTGGCTCGCTATCTTCGAATTCTGGACGATTTGGACGCAGTTGGTATTCATGTTCCGTCCGAGGCTCATCGCTACCTCGTGTACTTGACCCCTCAAGATTCGATTGTGGAGATGACGGCCAGTGCCGATTGGTCAGATGATCCTGTTGCACAGAGAGACCGACTTTTCCGGCTTCAATGGCAGGATGTACTTGAGGTAGCCAAGTCGACGAGACATCAATACCAAGAGCCAGCGAGCTTAATCCTAAACGACATTGCAAACTTCCTCCATGAATGGGGGCTGGAATATTTCGGAGGCATGTCGAGGCAAGATGGTTTGCCAAACTTCGAAGGTTCTTTAGATAGCTTTTACAGACCAACGCATACCGGGTTCCAAGGATTTACATTCGAACCGGGGCTCGAACACATTGAACTCCAAAAAGGGATGTGAGTATGAACAACGAAATTGGCGACTACGGCAAGAAAATGAATTCGGCATTGTCTGCAGTTCGTCGCATGCACTCCGACGTCAGTAAATTGCTCGTGGATGTAGATAGTACCATCGGCAAGGGGATGAATCCAATCTTTGGAAGTTATGCGACGACGAATCTGACTTACAATTACAGGGCAGATTACTGGATGGCTGCTTTCGTTTATCGACTGTTTTCAGATGCAATCAATCCTGGAAGTGTGAAAGGGATCACGGTCTGGTTTTTCGACGACGCAAAACGGATCGATGAGCCGTACCTCTTGGTCGGTGAACTGGAATACGAACTTGCTCCGGAACAAACGTTGGAAAAGCCTTGGGTTTCAGATCTTATCAATGCATATTCGAAATGGCATGATAAGCCCACATCCAATGTTGTCCTGACTGGAAGATCGCCAAAGCCAGCAGTTCGTTCGTATAAGGTTATTGCAACACCACTCTATTCAATCACGTCGATGGCCGATTTGGTGGAATTGATGGATCGTGTGCAGGAAGCTGGCTTCCCCGAGGAAGGCATTGACACACGATGAGTTGCAGTAACGTTTGGAATCCATGCATTTCGTTGGCGAAAAAGGTGCGTTTTCTTGGAAAATCCGCATTTTGCAGGCTGAAATTTGTAAAAAGCACGATTCTCAATCAAATTGTACCATTGGCTTTCGTCATTGTTCCTTGCTGGATTAATATATCTAGATTGACTTTCGTCAACTTTTGTTCTATTGTTGGATGTTCGATGTCGACATATACGATCGGAACAAGGAGCGTGCCATGCGGTTGACAGACCAACGGCTGCTCGGATTGTTTTTGCAAGCAATCGAGGATGCATCAAGGGGCGTTAATGGGTATGTGGTTTGGAAAAGGGTTGCTTGGGAATGGGTCTTGAAGAATCTGGATGGGCAAACGCAACAGTCTCTCGCCGAAAAGATGGTCGAACATGTGAGATCCGGTGGAGAGATCGACAAAACCAAAGAAACACGCCCCGATTACACAGGGCGACATGAGTTTCACTATGACTTTCGTTTTCGAGTGGACGGGATTGAAATATACATCGAAACAGTTCTCGATGAGACAAAGACCGGACCAGTCGTAACAGTGGTTAGTACGCACCTAAAGTGAAAATCGAAATTATGGCCACTACAAAAGACAAACCCTATCCTCGCCACTGCGCTGAATGCGGGAATGAAGCCGTAGTTTCGACTCAGGTTGCGTATAACGCGGAGGTTAAGCACGATGGCAAGCTCCATGGGTTTCCAATTTCGAGTCTAACAATCGACAAGTGTCAGTCCTGTGACGAAGAGTATTTCACTCCGGACACGGACCGCGAAATTTCGCGTGGACTGAGGATATATCTTTGCTTTCTCCAACCCGAAGAGATACGCGAGAAAATCCGTCAACTGGGCCTTACTCAAGCAGAATTCGCAAATCGATTGGGTGTTGCGAAAGAAACCGTTTCACGTTGGATTACTTCGCACACGATTCAAAATCGCGCGATGGACAATTTGATGCGATTGTTTTTTGGTCTGCCCGAGGTTCGGGGTGTACTGACCGAATCAGGCCCTATCGAAGGGCTAGGAATCGTTTTAAGAACTACTGTCCGATTGGCTGTTGCCAGCGATTCAAAATCCGTTAGGTGGACTTCAGATCGCAATTTTTCTGAAAGCACATTGACCCGTCGAAACACCTTCAAGTTGCGTGCCTGTTAGGGTACTCAAAGGGATTTCATGCAAGTAAGTACTTTCTATTCGTTCAAAGGCGGTGTTGGACGCACATTAGCTCTTGTCAATGTGGCGACGGAACTAGCCAAAAGTGGTCGTCGTGTCCTCATCGTTGATTTTGATCTCGAAGCGCCTGGTATCGATACGTTTAACGAACTGCGAGCAAAGTCAGACCAATTAGGTATAATCGACTTCGTTACAAGATATATTCAGGTGGGATCCCCACCCGCCGTTGGAGAGTTTGTCTACGAAGCACCAATTTCGAATTCTGCAAAAGTTCCCGGCAAACTTTGGGTGATGCCATCGGGCAAACGTGGGCCGGAATACGGCGAGAAATTGGCAAGAATTAACTGGCAAACACTTTACGACGAACAAGAGGGATTTCTTTTGTTCGAAGACCTTAAGTCACAGTGGGAAGAAAACCTAAATCCGGATTATGTTTTGATTGATTCTCGTACTGGCTTTACCGAAGTTGGCGGTATTTGCACGCGTCAACTTCCGGACATAGTCGTGATTTTGTTCATTCCCAATGAGCAAAATCTTCTTGGCCTTCAGCCAGTGGTTGCCGCGATTCGGGAGCAAAACAAATCTCCGGCCGCAAAAGAGATCGCGATCGAATTTGTTGCATCCAATGTGCCCACGTTGGATGACGAAGAAGATATTCTCCGAACTCAGATGACTCGATTTGGCAAGGCTTTCCAAGACAAGAAAGAACCCTTTTGGGACTCGCCGCGTGGACCATTTAGATTTCCGATCATTGAACGATACGATAGCCTCCAACTCCTAGATCAGTCGATTTTTGTTTTGAAACGACCAAAGAGTCGTCTTGCCAAGCAGTATAAGAGCGTGATGCGAATGTTGATTGAGGCAAATCTTGGCGATCGAGAAGGGGCAATTGATTATCTGAAACGCCACTTGAATTCGAGGAGGCTTGTTGGAGTATCGGCTACGACAATCGGAAATCGGCTATCCGAAATACTTCAAAGACACTCCTCGGATGCTGAAGTTATGATGTGGGCAGGACGGTTTTACAAAGAGCGAGCCAACACCAAGGAAGCAATTTCGATTTTGCAACAGTCACTAATACTCGGCGCGACGGATGATAAGTTTCCAAGTCATCAAGTGCGCATCGAACTCGCGGAATCTTTACTTGCCGAACAACAACCTTCATCTGCTTCTGAGCAAATCAAATTGGCGTTGAACGATTCGAGTTTGGACGCTGATACGCTACGAAGATTAATCCTTGTCTGGCAACAAATAAATTCAGCTCCATTAACTGAAATCTCGACTCTTTCGGCGATAGATTCCCTTGATGATGACGACATTGTTGGTCTTGCAACGGCGATGGATGTGTCAAGAGCTTGGCAGGGTGTGGCACTCGATTTACTGCTGCCTCGGATAAGATCGAGAAAAGTTGAGTCAGATGCATCGACAGAAAAGAGTGTAATTCACTACGGATTATTAGCCGCAATCGGTTCCGGTCATTTTGATGTGATTAGTCAAATGATTGCTTACTTGACAGATCAGCAGTCCCCAGAAATTGCAGATTTGTTCAATGCTGCAATGGGAAACTGGGCGTTGAGTGGTCAACCCAACCCTGCTGAATTCCAACAGGTCATAGATCGCGACCGGAACGTTGAGCGAGAGTTGCCAGACGCAAATTTTCTACAATGTTTGGCAGTTGCTTTCGGAGTCGTGGGTCAACGGGAAGAGGCACTTTGTAGGTTGGCTGATTCGAAAAAACAGATCACTTCGCTGAATGTCAATCGATTCTCGTGTTGGCGATACATTGAGATCAACGCAACTGAGTTCTTGGAAGACCTCGACGAGATCGAACGATTTATAAACGGAGAGGCAATTCAGCCCGGGTTCCTGAGGAACGATTCCTAGATTGGTTTTGCTATCGCTATCACCATAACATGCATTCCTCGAACGTGGAGAGTTACACTTGGATCCAACCGAAATACTTGACGCTGTCGCGGGTAGGTGAGTCAACGGATCCGGACCGAGTCAAATTTATCCTTCGCATGATCAGTGTCATTCCCAAAGAGTCGGAAGCGAGGTTGCGGAGGTTGTTTGGTCCGGATTACGACACGCTATTGCCAGCCGAAGTGCAATCGTTGGTTACCGCGGATCTCGAAGGCGAAGTTTCGAACAGCCGCCTACAGTTGATCCAGAAGGAGCATCCGGTTGAGCATACGAAAATGCTGCAGAATCTTTCTTCGAGTGGTTTTTTGGAGCAGGTGGGACAAAAAAGGGGCAGCTCCTACCGACTGCCGACATGGGCCTCGTCCCTTGCGCCTGTAGCTCCCCCCCTTGCGCCCCTTGCGCCTGTAGCTCCTCCCATGACTTCGGACGCTACGGACTTAGCAAGGAACCCGGAACTCCAGGAGATCTCACGGCCTGCCTGGGAAAAGAAGAAGCTTATCCCTAGCTTGACTCGCAAAATTATCCTCGCACTTTGCGAAGGTCGGTTCGTGTCAGCAGATCAACTGAGTCAATTGATGGATCGTGGCAAAGAAAAACTCAAAGAGAATTTCCTTTCCGAGATGGTCGCCTCGGGTGAACTCGAGCTCCTCCATCCAAACCAGCCAACTCACCCCGGACAAGCCTACCGAACGGATCCCGACGGGGCACAACCATGAGAGCATGGCTCAGGTCAAACAGGTTCCATTGCGACACCCAAAATGACGTAATTCGACGTAACAATGACTTAATGGCTCGTGCCATCCGAAAGCCCTAAGTCGTTTCCCAGAATAGGAATGCGGAAAGAGACGATTGTGAAACCAGCGAAAAATGACGTAACTTGACGTAATGAGTGACGCAATCAGGTCGCATATTTTGGTCAATTGACTACGTAAAGCGAGCGGCGGCTGGATTTATCCCAACCCGAAGTGTAAGCGAGGGATAATTGTCTTTGTCCCTCGCTTACGCGTCGGGTTACGATTGGTAGTATTTCATCTGCCACTCGCCCAAACACACCCCCGAAGAGCAAGGAAATAGAAGTGCCACAACCCGAACCCTCCCAATACCAATTCCGTGCCGAACTCGAGGCGATGGTTCTTGGCGATTTGCTCGGGCCCGCTGGCGGCGAAACGGAAGAATTGACCGAACGCACGGTTCGGGAACGCTACTTGATAGGAATCTTGGCACCATCAAGGAGTGGCGGGGGACGGGGAGCGAGCGACGGGAAAGACTCCCCAGTATCATCTCCCAACACTCCACTCGATGACGACGACGAAGACGAAAGCCCGGCCATTCCGGATGAACTTTCCGAAGGAGGAAGCGACTCGGCCGATGACGGGAAGACCGACACCGATACGCCTGTCACGGTTGCCCATTTGCCATCCACCATGGGAATGACGTTCTGCGTTGAGGCCACTGCTAAGGCCATCTACGTAAGCGCCTCATGGGGGCAATACAAACGCGAGAAACAAGAAGAAAAAACAGACATCCACGGCAAGGCACTTCGTATATGGAAGAGGTATCCACGCGGGGGAGGCTTCGAGTTGCCGATGAAAAGCGGAACGATCAAGCCAACGGCTCCCGATCCAGAGTTCCCCGACATTTACATTCAAGGTCAAATTCGAAAACGCAACACCCACTATGTTGTGACCTTGTTTCTTGTGAACGCACAAGAGGAACTGAGGCCGAAAGATGAATCTCACATCTTCCAGCCAAAACTCGCTGCCAGTGGACTAGATGGACAATCCGTATTCTGCAAACGCACGCCAGTCGGCTCGAACAACGATCTCGAAGAACGCCTCATGGCAATGCTCTATCGGCATCAAGTGGAATTCGCCGTGGGCCATGGCGTAGGCGTACACGCGAGCGTGGGTGAAGAGGGACGGAGGGCGAGTGATGGGACTGGATCCGATCCCACCACAGACCACGCTCCGCGCGCCAAACGAATTGAAACGGTGATTGTACCGACGTACGAAGTTCCTCGTACAGCGCCTCCCACCGAACAGGATGAAAACGTGAATCCTGCCTTCGGGAAACTTGCAGGGTTGGTGCTGGACATGAAGCTGCTGGCAGAAGCGGATACCAAGAAACTCGCCGTCATGCTGTCACCCTTGGTCGTGTCCTACAAAGACTGGATCGAACGGGAGGAGAGCAAACTCAGCGATCCCAAAGAAGGACTTAGTCAATTCGGCGATGCAGGTTCAGTCGCGATCGAAAACTGCCGATTGACACTCGATCGAATCGAAAGCGGTCTGAAACTTTTGGTCCAGGACGCGAAGGCGTTTGAGTCCTTTCAGTTCATGAATCGAGCCATGTGGCTGCAGAGAACGCATTCCATTTATGCCGAACGGGTTCGCCGAGGGGAACAGCCTGATTTCGAAAAGGACATTGATGAGTCGAAGAATCGCAGTTGGAGGCCTTTTCAGATTGCCTTTATTCTTCTCAATCTTCCCGGCGTAACGCAACTGGATCACTCAGAACGGGGCGTTGGTCCTGAAGCAATCGCGGACTTGCTGTTCTTTCCCACCGGCGGTGGCAAAACGGAAGCCTACCTGGGACTATCAGCGTATACGATGGGACTGCGGCGGTTGCAGGGGACCATTGCGGGACGACGAGGCGACGAGGGGCTCGCAGTTTTGATGCGGTATACTCTGCGACTCCTCACCATCCAACAATTTCAACGTGCCACAGCACTTATTTGTGCCTGTGAATCGATTCGACGCAAGGCGCTGGAACATGGAGATAGTCGTTGGGGTAATACTCCATTTCGTATTGGATTGTGGGTGGGACGCAAGACGACTCCCAACCGTACCGATGATGCGGTCGAAGCGATTAAACAAGCGCGCGGCAATCAATTTATTGGCGGAGGAATTGGCACGCCCTATCAACTTACGGCTTGCCCATGGTGCGGCAGCGCTATCGAAGCCGGTAAACACTTGGATGCGAAACCATACCCTCATGGTACGGCTCGAACCTTGATGTACTGCGGTGACAAGTTCGGCCAGTGCCTCTTTAGTAAACGGCAAGCCGATGGCGAAGGCTTACCGGTGGTCGTCGTGGATGAGGAGATTTATCGCCGACTGCCGACGCTTCTCATTGCCACGGTGGACAAGTTTGCCCAGATGCCGTGGAAGGGTGAGGTGCAAATGCTGTTTGGACAGGTGAACGGCTATTGCGAAAGACATGGGTTTAAGTCTCCCGAACTGGAGGATTCAACCTTTCACCCGAAGTCCAAGATGGGATTGCCGTCCGTGCGGCTCGTGGAGCACGGTCCACTTCGACCGCCCGATTTAGTCATTCAGGACGAATTGCATTTGATCAGTGGTCCGCTAGGTACGCTAGTCGGGCTCTATGAGACAGCTATCGACAAGCTCTGCACCTGGGAGGTGAATGGCAAGCAGGCACGTCCCAAGCTCATCGCATCGACCGCAACAATCAAGAACGCCGATGTGCCGATGTGCAGGTTCGTAGCCTATTCTTGCGGACAGTGAATATTTTTCCACCTCCAGGGCTGGATGTTCGGGACAATTTCTTCTCCGTACAGCGTGAGCCGACGGAAGCGGAATATGGTCGACGATACATGGGAATCTGTGCACCGGGCCGTCGGTTGAAGGCAGCGTTGATTCGCGTCTACGTTGCCTACCTTTGCTCTTCCCAAATGTTGTATGAAAAGTACGGTAAGTCGATCGACCCGTGGATGACTCTGGTCGGCTACTTTAATTCGATGCGTGAACTAGGTGGTATGCGGCGACTGGTGGATGATGCGATCACATCCCTATGTAGCAAACAGGATCGACGGGGATTGGTCAAACGGAGGCTGTACAACGATGGGCTTGCTGAGTTAACGAGTCGAATGCGGTCCGAAGAGATACCGCAAATTCTCGACCGCCTCGAATCGGGATTCGATCCCGAACTCGAAGAGAAACGGCGACAGGCTTTCAAAACGAAGGACTATAAAACGATTCCAAAAAAACCGCTGGATGTATTGCTTGCGACAAACATGATTTCCGTCGGTGTGGACGTAAAGCGATTGGGCCTGATGGTGGTCGCGGGGCAACCCAAGGCAACAGCCGAGTACATTCAGGCGACTAGCCGCGTGGGTCGATCGTTTCCTGGCTTGGTTTGTACGGTCTTCAATTGGGCGAGGCCTCGCGATCTTTCCCATTACGAATCCTTCGAGCATTACCATGCAACCTTTTACAAGCACGTTGAGCCACTTTCCGTCACTCCTTTCTCGCCAGGAGCATTGCAGCGTGGCTTGTCAGGACTGCTTGTTTCACTTGTGAGATTGCACAGCGCAGAATTCAATTCGAACGAAGCCGCTTCGCGAATCACGACAGGAAACCCTTATGTTCACGACGCTATCGAAACGATTGCAAGGCGAGCAGAGCTGATCGGTGACCGTACAACGGGAGACTTCTGTCGCGCAGAACTTCGTAGTAAGGCCGACCTGTGGCAGGCTGAGGCGCAAAATACTACCGGTGGCCGAACGCTCACTTATACGGAGTCGTATGGGGCGGATGGCCCGAAGAAAGGGACGACCGTGACGCTGCTTCAAAGCCCCGGCATGGAGCGATGGGAGGAGTTTACATGCCTCAACTCATTGCGTGAGGTCGAACCCTCTGTCAAGTTCATCATTAGCGACGGCGGACTCGATGAATTACGTGGAGAGATGGGGGGCGATAGTGCAGAGACAATTGACGCTGCCCCTCAAGAGCCGCCGATTACCTCGCATACCTCGGAGGAGTCGGTATGAACTCGTTTAGCCATATGAAGAAATCTGAGGTGGGGGAGGTCCGCCCCAGCCAAACTGTTACGACGTACGGTATCGGCTCGCTGGTGGATCTACCGAACATGTCAGTGCTCGTGATGGGTTTGGACGACTGGCCCAGCGCGCATGCCAATGAGATTTCTGAGGAACGTTTGCTGCGATCGGCGCAGTCTATTCTTGGTCCCAAGGTTTCGAGGTTTCTTACACCGCCGCGTGGTCCTGAATCGCAAGGCTCGCAAACCAATTGGTTCGACGAATCTCGGCAGATAGGAATACCCGTCGCTCCTTTTCCTCGGTGGATGGTGTGCTCGAAATGCCGGTTGATTGCGCCGATCAGTTCTGGATTGTTCGAGGCAAAAGCGTATCCTTACCGTCCCGACAAAGCCTGCTATGTTCACAACTGCACCACGCAGGGACGATCGCCAATTGCCGTACCTGCACGTTTCTTGGTTACCTGCGAACACGGACATCTCGATGACTTTCCATGGTCGGAATTTGTGCATCAAGCACCAAACGACTGCAAAGGGTTGCTATACCTTTACGAGTTCGGTGCCAGTGGCGAGGCGCTCGATGTCGAGGTGAAATGTGATGGCTGCGGACAAAGGCGTCGAATGGGGCAAGCATTCGGTCCGAGCAATCGAAGCGTGCTGCCTGCATGTCGTGGTCGTCGCCCCCATTTGCGAGATTTTGACCCAAAGGGATGTGATCAAAAACACATGAAGCCCATGCTTCAGGGAGCTTCGAATCTGTGGTTTCCAGTCATTATCTCGGCGCTGTCGGTGCCGCAGGCGGCAGACGACCTTGGTCGTTTGGTGGAAGAGAATTGGGCCATACTCGACAAGGTCACGAGCCTCGACGTGTTGAAGGCGTTTCGGATGATCGGTCAATTGAAAGACCTGTCAAAGTATCTAGATGATCAGATTTGGGATGCGATTCAAAAGAAGATTCAAGGGACTGACAACGAGCTCGACGCTCCGGACGACCTAAAAACACCTGAGTGGAAAGTATTCTCGAATCCAACAAAGGCCATGGAGAGCCGCACATTCAAATTGCGAATCGTGGAGCCACCTACGGACTTTGCAAAGTACTTTGAGAAGATCGTGCTGGTGGAGAAACTGCGGGAAGTCCGGGCGCTGGTTGGCTTCACTCGTATCATGTCGCCCAGAGACTTCGACAACGCCGCTGAGCTACCTCCGGAAAATCGAGCTGCCATTTCACGCAAGGACCCTACGTGGCTACCAGCGAGCGAGACTCGCGGTGAAGGGATCTTCTTCCATTTCTCGGAGCAAGCCATTCAGGATTGGATATCCAAGAACAGTGCCTATGAGCACGAGTTCAAGCGAGGTCACGAAGAATGGCGGAAGAGTAAGAACCTCGATCCGAACGATGGGTATCCCGGGATTCGATACGTGATGATGCATACGTTTGCCCATGCGTTGATCCGGCAGTTGGCCATCGAGTGCGGGTACACAAGCGCATCAATTACCGAGCGTATATATTCTCGCGACCCCCGTGAAGGAGAGCCAATGGCGGGTGTGCTGATCTACACCGCAGCCCCTGACAGCGAAGGCACGCTGGGTGGCTTGTGTGCCCTCGGTGAACCCGACAAGCTCGGCCGTCACATCCGTCGGGCCTTAGACAAGGTCAGTCTGTGCGCATCGGATCCACTTTGCTCAGAGCATACGGTTGGGAGCGGTGAGAAGCTGCATGGGGCTTCGTGTCATTCTTGCTCCTTCTTGCCGGAAACTTCATGCGAACGAGGGAACAAGTATTTGGATCGGTCGTCGTTAGTACCGACCTTCGAACGCATCAACTTGGCCTTCTTCGGGTGAAAACATGACGCCGGAACGAGTTATCGTCGAATCCGCTTACGCTTTGGCGTGCAGTTTGCCGAGCAACACCGTCGAAGCGGTGGCGGCTGCAATCCTAACGACTTCCAGCGGCTCATTACGGGCGGAAATCTCGAAGCGGGTTCCACATCATCAACACCGGGACATGGCCCTTGCGTTTGTGGACCGTTGGCGAAATGAAGCGAACGCGATTGATGGCCGCACGGTTGCCGTCGCATTGCAATCGGCAGCGTTGTCGGAACAGACCCACCGTGATTCGCAATCGGTGGAACTGGTGTGGACCGGCCCGGATACGGAAGCCACTCCCTTTCGCCGAACTGAGCAAGCCATCCTACAAGTTCTGGATTCCGCCAAGAGCAGGATCACGCTCGTGAGTTTCGCCGTCTACCGGATTCCGAACATCGGCAAAGCACTTGTGCGGGCGGCGAAGCGGGGCGTGCAGCTGACGGTGATCGTGGAGACTCCCGATAAAATCGAAGGCGAAGGCGAGTACAGCACAATCAAGGCATTGGGGCAGGAAGTGGCGGCATGCTCGACTGTTTACTTTTGGCCGAAGGAGAATCGCCCGCTCAGCGACAACAACAAGGTTGGCATTCTGCACGTCAAATGTGCAGTGGCCGATGGCGAGTGGCTGTTCCTGTCGTCGGCGAATCTGACCCAACAGGCATTCACGATCAACATGGAGTTAGGGATGTTGGTCCGAGGTGGTTCGATACCGAGCCGAGTGGAAAAGCAATTCGACCGTCTGATCCAGATCGGGCAGTTGAAACGGGTGGAATCGAAAACGTAATCGTTTGGAATCTATTTCCGATTCTTGTTTGCAGAGCCGATCGATCTTCCGCTGCTGTCTCGAAAGGTAGATCGACCATTGTTGCTAACCTCGGAACCAATCGATTTGCCCGAGGAGTCCCGGAACTGAGTTCGATTGCCACTTACGCTCGAAGATCCCGAGGTAGCTCCGTTGGACGAGCGAAATGTGGTCCCATTCTTTGCGTTTGTCGCAGACTGCACAATACGTCCGCTGGCATCGCGATATGTGATGCGACTTCCGGAAGAGT
>Ga0163144_10013697_pt1 | contig 16901 bp, 22 predicted proteins | sample OliLak19BULKMAT1_FD_123175 | JGI IMG/M metagenome (GOLD analysis project Ga0163144, IMG submission 123175) | Freshwater microbial mat bacterial communities from Lake Vanda, McMurdo Dry Valleys, Antarctica - Oligotrophic Lake LV.19.BULKMAT1 | ecosystem: Environmental > Aquatic > Freshwater >... | reverse complement strand
TGTATGTTTGGATAGGGTGGCGTTTATTTTCTTTTGAGTGCATCTGATGATCAGACTGGTGTCTTTTTCAGTCGTAATAACTCTGACGCTCGCTCTGGTCCTACTGTCATCCAGTCACGATAAAAGCTTTCATGATCCTTCCAATCTAAGCCTCCAAGTTTATTTCCTGTTTGATCTCGAATAATTCTTAAGCCATCTTTTCCGTTTTTATACTGTTGAAATTGCCCCTCTTCATCAAGCAATTCACCAGTCACTGGGTGTCTCCCATTAAAGTAGGCTGCTGGATAGTTTCTTCCATTTTTTTCCAAGATCTTGTCGATCATTGAGAAAGAAATCGTGACAGGAGCATGTCTCATGATCGAGAAAAGGAGCGCTAAGAAGTACTCTACATCTTTTTTTGGATTGAGTGAGTCGGGGATGTTTCCAGAGACGTCTCGAAGTTCTTCAAATGCAGCACTGCGAGATCCTCGACCGTTGAGCCTGGAATGAATACTTACGACATCGAAATCTTTCCAAAAATCATTTAAACTTGTAAATGAAGCCAGAAAAAAATATACATCAAGAAGTTCCATGCTCAGTTTCAAATCAGAAAAATCAGGAGTGTCCCAGTAAGACAACTCTTCTTCAGGTTCATGCGTTTCGCGTCGTATCAACCCCGACATCACTCTCAAATCAGCATTTGGTCTCCAAAATGCTGGTCGCTCCCATACCCATTGTTCGATTTTTTTTGCAGCGACTGAAGGATTTCCTAGAACTGTGCGTTCGGCTTGAAAGTATACATATGGTAGTTGTACCGGTTGCTTATCCACAACAAGTAGTTGTACTCGTTTCTTTTCTTACACACAACCGGAAAAAAGCGGTCAAAACTGTATCAAATTACTTAATGCTGAAGTTATCAAAAAAAATGGTAGGAAGCCGGTAGTTTCTATAATATGCTTCTGCTCCTGGATTCTTCGTAAATTTCAAAGCCTTTGCACAAGCAGATATGCACAGAGCTTTTTGTGTGGATTCTTCCAGTTTTGCATCTACAGAAGCAAAATCTTTCTGTACTGCATGTAATCGATCAGCAAACTTTTCGATAATAGTGTCTGTAAGTAAAGTAAGTGCTGCAGCAAGTCCTTTACCTTGAGAATTTTTTGTTTCATAAGGAATGATGGTAAGCGAAATAGCCGCTTCTTTTAGGGTGTTTGTCCGATCTTGATACTGCTCACTTTGTATAGAAGCCAGTCCAAATTCGAACCTGCACTTAGCTGCTCTTTGAGAGTCTACTTGATCTTTTTGGAGCGACAAGAGGACAAAAACTTTTCGATCAATCCCATAGAAATATGGTTCAACTTCGAGAATGAGTGTGTGTTCTTCAGACCCAATGAGAAATCGCTCGCTGCGACCTTCAGCTTTTTGACAACCATTCGATCTAAGTGCTACAGCAATCATGTAGTCAAAATCTTCATCGGACAATAGCTTTACGAAAGCCGCTTGTACCTGGTCGAAAGGGACTTTACGCAACTCCTTTTCCTTCAAGACTCTTGCTTTTAAAGATTCGTATGATGTTGGTGGACTATCGTGTTCATTTCCTTACATTGAGGTATCTCCTATATTCTAATAATAATGTGTTTGTAGAGATGTTCTTTGTTTCCATTAACGTAAAATCTTTGCGTTGTTTCATAATCTGGAAAAGTTTCACACCATCCCCAAAAATAACCGGTTCGATAGTGAGGTACATTGTGCTGATCAAACCCGCATCTATAAATGCTGTGTAGATCGATGAGCCCCCACAGACTGCAAGCTCTGCATGTCCAGCTGCTTCAAGCTCTTTCACCAGTTCTTCTGGTTTTAGATGCGTGAATCCAACTTCACCAGCTTTCAGAGCAGATAAGTCACTCTTTTTCTCGACGTCTTTTGTCATCACGATCGTGATCCTTCCAGGGAGCGGTCGGCCGATGGTCTCATATGTTTTTCGTCCCATCACCATGACTACTGCTTGCTTTGTCCGCTCACGAAAGAATTTTTTATCAGCCTCACTCGTCCAATCCGTAGAAGTTTGATCTGGGTGTTGGGCGATAAAACCATCTATTGAAATAGCGGCGATGAGAAATGTGTGCATGGAAGTAGTATAGCACTAGGCCTAGCCCCTACGGCCTGCGGCCTAAATTTTTGAGTCTTCAAAAATTCTCATAACTGATTAAGATAGGAATAATGAAAAAGACCGCTTCCACTACACTTTCCAATGATCTGAATTTCCTCTATGAGATTGGGACGATCCGTCATGTCCAACGTACTTGGCGACAATTTTTGAATGCAGATTTTGAAAATCTGGCTGAGCATATTTTTCGAGTCACTTGGATCGCACTGATTATTGCGAAACATGAAAAGATCGAAAATACTGAGAAGATTGTGAAGTTGGCGCTAATTCATGATATTTCTGAGAGTCGCAGTGTCGATGTCCATTATGTATCGCGAGAGTTTGCAACTCGTCATGAAGTCGAAGCGATAAGCGCAACACTCAAAGGGACGTCACTGGAAGAAGAATTTTTGACCCTGTATCACGAAGTCGAAGAGCGAAAAACGATCGAATCACAAATTATCAAAGATGCAGATAACTTAGATGTGGATCTAGAACTAGTCGAGCAAGAGCATCGCGGATTTAAAATGAGAGAAAAATTGAACCCGATGCGCAAGCACGTCGCTGATACAAAGTTGTATACTAAGACAGCAAAAGATCTCTGGAAAATGATCCAGTCCTCTGACCCAAATGACTGGCACTGGTTATCAACCAATCGATTTAATTCTGGGGATTGGAAAAAGTAAAGTTATGTTATCTCAATACCAAAACCTTCTCAAAACAGTCTTAGAAAACGGAACTCGATCGCATACTCAGCAGGAAACTGATGCCGTTTCTTATATTGGTCCCAATCCTCTGCATTTTAAAATTTCTGAGGGCTTTCCAGTGATCACCGAGCGCAACATGGCTCCTAAAACTTCTGAGCGATTGCCAGTCACGATCTGGCAACAAGCCATCGCTGAAATGATCGGCTTTATCAATGGGGCTCGGACGTTAGAAGAACTCGAAAGTTATGGTTGTAGCTGGTGGTCACCTTGGGCTACCCAAGCAAAATGTGCCAAGCGCGGACTGGAAACTGGTGATCTGGGTCCTGGCTCGTACGGCGCCGCTTTCCATGACTTCCCGATGACTGAAGGTGGCACATACAATCAGTTTCAAAACATCATCGAACAAATTCGAGAGATGCCACACTTAAAAACACATTTCATCACTCCCTGGATCCCACAATACATCATTCGTGGAAAAGGGAAAACTCAAAAAGTGGTCGTCTGTCCCTGTCATGGTTGGATTCATTTGCGAGTGTTTGAGAATAGATTAACTTTACACATGTTCCAACGCTCTGGTGATGTCCCAGTCGGAGTCCCGTCGAATATGGTCCAGTACTCGGCACTACTCTTGATGCTGTCGGAAGTGTTAGGCCTCGAACCGTACGAATACGTGCACAGTTTTTCCGATGCCCATATCTTCGTCGATCAAATTGATGCGGTAAAGATTATGTTAGAGAGAGAAACTCGCCCGTTACCAAAGTTGGTTCTGAAAAATAAAAAGAAAGATTTATTTGCGTACCGATATGACGATTTTGAATTAGTTGATTACAACCCACACCCTGGGATTAAAGCGATTCCGGTGGCGATATGACACAAAATATAGAACCCGCTGACTCTTTAGAGCATTTTGAAAATAACGAACTTACTTCTCTTGAAGAAATTGGAAGAGAAGAGATTATAAACAACCCAGATGGATATATTTCAAACTGGATTGTCGGTTTCTACACGCTCTTTTGCCTTGCTCACACTTACATCAATGATCCTATAGAAAAATTAAGGTACAATGTTGATTCTTTATCAATAACAGACTTTCACAGAGATTTGCTGGCTGCATATCCGGAAATTTTCACTCACACTGGCAATTTTTACCCAGGACTACAAGCTGGTTTTCTTTGTTTTTTACCGCTCTTTGGCAGAGAAGTATTTCATCGTATCCAGGAGAATACAAATAATAGATTTATTGAGAATGTGACAAAGTTTGCACAAGAAGCTTGCAAAATTTTCCCATTTTTAGTTTTAGCTTTCTTTACATACATTAATATTGATGTTGAGAGTAGTCTACTTCCTCTTACATCAATGGGTAATGCAGATCTGTTAGATGTACCAGCAGGCATGCTTGGAATGCTTGTGTCAATAACTGTTTATGAAAAAGTTCGAGAAACAGGAGAAAAATTGCACTTGTTAACTTATAGGAATAGGAATACTGATCAAGATGAAGAAAGTGCTTATGAAAAAGAAGACTGAAATGCCTTTCGTCGATCTCGATAATGCTCGCAAAGATGAGCAAAAGAAAGTCATGAAAGATATCATCGACGCTGGTCATTGTCCTTTTTGTTCGGAAAACTTGCGTAAGTATCACAAAAAACCAATCATAAAAGAGACAACCTATTGGCTGGTCACGACCAATCAATGGCCATATGACAATACAAAACATCACTTCTTGTTGATATACAAGAAGCATGCAATTGCGCTGCAGGAATTAGATCTTGAAGCAGGCAAGGAACTTTTCGAGATCAGCGGTTGGCTGACAAAAGAGTACTTAATTCCAGGGGGTGGTCTTGTAATGCGCTTTGGCGATACAAACTACTCCGCCGGAACTGTCGCTCATATGCATGCTCAGTTCGTCGTGCCTGACATTAAAAAAGAAGGTTTTGAATCTGTAAGAATTAAGATTGGAAAAAAAAGGTAGGTATGACAGAAATCTTCAAGTCATTATCAGTATTTAATTTAGGAGTTTTTGAATCGAAAACTGTTGTTAGAGGAATTGTTTTACGTTTGGGCAGAAGAGAAAGAGATGATAAGGCACTTTTCCATGCACGTCCAGACTGGAGCAAGATCGCTCCTCTGCAATTTCAATTTTTTGGCGGAAAAATGGAGATTGGCGAAACAATCGAGCAAACAATAGATAGAGAGTTGAGAGAGGAACTTGGCTTACGAAATGAACAGCCACAACTTCTTGGATACGGAGAGTTTTGCGGCTGACTAAATGCATATTTTCTCATAACTAGAAGACGGGCGAGGCAATTTACAGATAAATCAGGCGAGAAACACTCCAATGAACCTAGGATAGGACAACCATTAGAAGTGAGATGGTTTACTCGTGAACAAGCAAATGCTACTGATACAAACATTGCCTTCAATCATGCGGATGTTTTCAACGCTGCCGCAGACTTACTCAGACAAAGGCAAAAAATTACATAATCAGGAACATAAAGAAAGATACTTTTTTGCGATTAATACTTTAGAACAACTTCCTGAAGAAGAGTAAGACCCGCTTTTTTGTACCCTTTATCAAAAGAAAATATTACATCCATTTCAAGCTTACGATAGACTGCAATATTCATGCAATATGTGAGAGAAGTATGCTTCGGCACTATTTCCTTAAAAATTTTCAAACTCCTAAAAACAAAGTCTTCAACTGGCAAAATAACTTCATACCTACCACTGTACACTTCATCTAGAAACTGAAATGCTGTCTCTTTATTTGCAGCATACCTCAATTTTGTAGAAACCTCATCGATGACATCCCACGTTACATAAAAATCAGGATCTTTTTTCTCTAACCAATCTATGCACTGTATCGTTTTTTTTCTCAGTTCATCAGTCTCAATATTCATGGCAATAAATGCGTCAGCATCAACAAGAATTTTCATTTGACATCAGGCCCATATAAATACCAATCATTCGTAGAAAGGTCTTCTGGTCCACCTTTAAAGGAGTTTTTAAGCATATTTTTCATCCCGTCGACAGGCTTCATCTTTTTTTTCTTTTTCTGCTCATTGCGAGAATCAACTACATATACGGCCAAAGCTTCTCGAACAACTAAGGATGCAGAAGAACCTCTCTTTTTTGCAAGTTGCTCAAGTTGGTAATTGAGTTCTGGTGTCAGCATGACTTGTTTTCGTTTCATATATACACCATACACCATACACACTTTTTAGTCAACTTTTACCCGCACGATCTCCACTCCCTTACTCTCTAAAATATTTTCCCCATCGATCAAACTATACCCTTCTAAATAATACAGTTTTTTAATACCAGAATACGCAATTAATTTTGCACACACTGGACACGGAAACGTAGAAGTATACATTGATGCCCCTTCAAGTGACTCCCCCACTCTAGCCATTTCAGCAATGCACGCTGACTCTGCATGGATCGAACTTGATAACTCAATCAACTCACCACTGGAGAAATTTGCTCTTGGATCACCATCAATGTACTGTTGATAATCATAAGGAACATGGATGTTTCGAGACTCTGCAATTATTTTTTTTTCTTTGATAATCAATGCACCCACTTGCCTCCACCAATCTGAGCTTTTTTGACTCTGATCAACCGCGGCCTGCATCATTTCCTGGTCAAACTTTTCCTGACTGATCACTTCGTTTTCCACTACTTCTTGTCTGCCCACAGTTCGCTTTTTATCCCAACGCAAAAAAATCGGATCAAAGATAATATTTTTCTCTGGAAAAAGCACTTCACTTAATGAAAGTGAGATATCTTCATAGGGAAAAATGAGTTCATCGGTTGAATGTTTCAATTGTTCAATAGTTTTCTCGTTCAATATTTCAACCTGTTCATATATGTCTAAAGCTTCAATAGTTTTTTTCATCATTTCCGATGAAAGTGCTCGGATATCTTTTTGAAGAGGTCGATACTCCTGTGTATATTCCTCACCAATTAAATACAAGTTTTTTGCTCCTGGGTGATTTTTGAATAAATTAAGATAACCTTGATGAAGAACAGGGATGTAAGCGACTAGCGACTGATGGTTAGGAGTTAGTGGTAAATCGTTATTCATGTTTTCTAAATGTATTAAATATTCACAACCCCTGTGGCCTAAGGTCTAAACCCTAAACCCTAACCCAAAACTTCTACTCGCTCCCTTTCAACTCTTTCAATACTTGTTCGATCGTCTTGACCAATTTTTCACTCAAGACCGAACTGATCTTATTTGCCGCTCCTATTTGTACCAGTCGGATTTTGGCACTTGTGGATGTCGTAGCCATGGCATCGAGCACTACCACTTTCCCACACCACTGGTGCAATTCTTTAATCTGCTCTTGTGTATAGGTTTTTTTAGTTGCTACCAATACATCTGGTCTCACGTGCTTTATGAGCTGATATTTCGGAGCATCGAGTGGTTTGAGCACCACAAAATCTACTGACTTGAGAAATGACAGCATTTCTAACCTTTCTTCCTGAGGAACGATCGGTCGATCAGGACCCTTGCGAGTACGTACTTTTTCATCACTATCAACACCTACAAGTAAGACATCACCATAGCTTTTAGCTTTTGCACAATATCTTGCATGGCCAATGTGCACCATATCAAAGGATCCCTGCGTAAGTACAATTTTTTTCTTTTCTAATCTTAGTTTTTGCACTACCGCGCCAGTATCTTCAAACTTAAAAATAATGCTCAGATCTTTTTTTACCATAGCGTTGATGGTATCATATTCGCATGATTGAATCACCTGCAGAACAAGTTAATTCATCTGACTATGATAAAAGGATGTCGGAGATAAACACTCTTATCGCAAGACTCACAAGCCTAGAAGGAGCTGCCGCGGATATCATTGAGGGTGTCAAAAATAATAATGCCTCGAATCTCCTGATGCGATTAGAGTCTCAAGTTAAATACCACAATCAACTTTTACCAAAAATAAAAACCGCGGTTGAGTCACTAAAAAAAGATGTCAGTGCAAGTACTAGTACAGCGCAAAAAGACTACATATTGAATTGCTGTGACGTAATTTTGGGTCAAATTAAAGAAAGAATCACTGCCCACAATACATTTGAAGCATCACGATAGGTTACATTACATACGGTACTTCGTGCTTGAAATGATGTGACTCTATCCGCTCGATCACCTTGGTCACTACAGCCTGCTCTAACTGCCCATCAATCGCAATCTCACTCTCTTTTTTCTTTTGATCAATATACTGCCACATCACTTGGTCTGCTTGATCGTAGCTGAATTCTAGTTCACTCTCATCCGTCTGCCCTTCCCAAAGACCCGCTGAAGGAGGCTTAGTCAAAAACTGTCCAGGGATCTGGAAGTGCTCTGCGAGCTGGCGAATTTGCGTTTTATATAAATGTTGAATCGGTTCAATATCTGACGCCTCATCTCCAAAACGCGTGTAATATGCTAGGTATTTTTCTGATTTATTCTCAGTCCCACACACCAGCGCGTCCAGCTCTTTCGCTCGGTCATAGACCGCGATCATCCTCGTTCTAGCCATGATATTGCCAAGTCGGTATGACTCTTGTACAGAAAGAGATTGTTGGATCAGATCGACAATTGGTTTAATATCAATCGTTTGAATATTTTCTGTTGGAATCCCATTGAACGCACAAATCGCCTGTGAATCACCAATCGATTGCTCACCGTAGGGCAAAAAGAGTGGAAAAATATGATTATTTGGCAATGATTGTGCCAATAAAGTCAATGAAAGCGCCGAATCAATTCCACCTGAAATCGCTATGATTGCATTTGTTTTACCCTGTTTTTTGAAGATATCAGACAAAAAAGAAATAATCTCGCCGATAGTATTTTCTGGATCTGGAAGTAAGAGAGTTGATTGAGTCATCATAAAAAGATTTTTGAGATATGAGATATGAATGATGATCATAGCATACGATACTATTTTACATCATTTTTCGTATCTTATATCTCATACTCAGATTCCATATAGTCGGTTCTTGAGAATGTATCTTTCAACTTTTTCATCAACCAATCCATTTACAGATTCTCCCCTGCTTAATAGTTGACGAATATCAATTGATCTCATCTGGACTTGCGACATTTCTCGAAGTGCAATCATGCCTGGATACAACGGCTCAAAAGGGAATTGTTCTCTAGGATACACAAATACTTCATACTTTTTCAATAACTTTTGATACTCTTTCCATTCATGAAACATCTTCAAATTATCACTGCCGATCACCCAAGAAAATGTATGCTGTGGATATTTTTGGCTTAAAAACTCCAAAGTTTCAAACGAATAACTCTTCCCACTTTTCTCAAGCTCATACCTCTCTACTCTCATCTTCTGACCTACTATCAGCTCCAACATCAGTTCACGATCCTCATTGGGCGCAATTTCTTTTCCAAACGGGTGATGATTCACCGGCACAAACCACACCTCATCCACAAGCTTCTTCTCCAACAATGCTCGGGCGACTTGCTGATGAGCGATATGCGGTGGGTCAAATGCCCCCCCAAATAGTGCGATATGCATGGTTGTGATAATATAGTAGTCAGTAGCAAGTAGCAAGCAAACTGCGCAGTGCTCTTCGTACTTCTACAAATTGCTGTATTCGTCAAAGGCCGTTAAATCGCCATTCTATTTTCTAAACACATTGCATTTATACATACTTATGTTATACTTTATATATTAAGAGTAACACTTTCTCTATATATGTTGTTAAATTCAGCTACAATCACCATCAAAACGGATCCAGAAACAAAATCAGCTGCACAAAAACTTGCTGAACAACTCGGCATTTCACTCAGCAGCGTCTTAAATAGCCTTATGAAAGAGTTCGTCAGAACTAAAAAACTTGAAGTGGGATTAAAAGAAGACGAATTAGAACTCTCTGACTACGCAAAACAAGCACTAGCAGAATCTGAGGAAGATGTAAAAGCCGGACGAGTCTACTCTTTTGGTGACACAAAGGATGCTGTTCAATTCCTAAGAGACAGATCTGAGAAAATTGAAAAAAATGGTTATGAGAGTTGATTATTCTAAAAAGTTTATCAAACAATTTGATAAAGCACCAAAAAAAATCAGAGATCAAGTTACCAATCGAATAGAATTATTTTCTAAACACCCAACAGATCCTATCCTTCATAATCACTCTTTAGTAGGAAAATTTTTAGGATTTAAAAGTATAAACATCACTGGTGATTGGAGAGCCATATATAAAGAAGCTGGAAATCAAGATATTCAAGTATGCATATTCGAGTTTCTTGGCACACATAGCCTACTGTATAAGTAGTCTTTACTGTATAATCTCTTCACTATTCGCTAGTCGCTAGTCGCTAGTCGCTAAACCCTAACAACTAAACCCTAAACCCTACCCATGCCCGAACTTCCAGAAGTTGAAACCATCTCCAATCGCCTTCGGCCATATATTGTGGGTAAAACGATTTCCAGGATTGAGGTAGTTTCTCCCAAAAGCTTTAGTGGAGATCAGTCTTCAGTCGTCAGTCTTCAGGTTCTGGGTGTCAGTCGAAGAGCGAAAATGATCCGCTTTCATTTACAAAAGCGCCAAAATATCTTGGTGCATCTGAAAATGACCGGACAACTTATCTACGTCGATGAGAACCATCGTGTGGGTGGCGGCCACCCTACTGATGACTGGATCGCGAAACTTCCAAGTAGACATACTCGTGTTCAAGTGACTTTCAACGACGGCTCAAAGTTATTTTTCAATGATCAGCGACTGTTTGGATGGATGAAAGTCATGAGTGATGCGGAAGTTCAAAATGAATTTGCGAAGTATGCTATGGACATCAATTCAGATGAGTTCTCTCCTTCGTATTTTCAAAAACAACTTGCCAAACGAAGAGTTGCGATAAAATTAGTGATGTTAGACAATAAAGTAGTCGCAGGCATTGGCAATATCTACGTCTGTGATGCACTCAATCTAGCGAAGCTTTCCCCTTTTCGAGCTGCGAGTTCATTAACTCTCGATGAGATTCAAACACTCTACGATTCCTCTAGAACCATCATCCAAAAAGGTATCGATCTGGGAGGTGCGACGACCGATGGAAAATATATCGACGTCCACGGTTTTGCAGGAAAGTACCAGTTGGAAGCTAGAGTCTACGGGAGAAAAGGCCAGAATTGTCTCAACTGCGGAAATGAAATTGTGAAGGACAGGCAAGCTGGTAGAGGTACTTACTGGTGTAAAAATTGTCAGAAATAGTTAGCTTATATGGTCACTGAGAAACCGCTGTACTAATTCTTCACTTGAATCGATAATCTCAACTTTTCCATTTAAAATGTTCAATTTTTCTTCAAACTGATCTTTCACAACAGAAAAATGTGTACACGCTAACACCAGCACACAGCGATCTGGCAAATCATCACAAATCCCTTCGACAATTCTCTTAATTTTTTCTTCATCTTTTGCTTCAATCGCGATCACTAAATCTTGCTCTGCTCTCTCGACTACTTGAAAATCTGGTAACTGATCCTGATAAATATGTGAACTGGCAGTGAACTGCGTCCCTAATACCACAACCTGCTTGAGTTCCTGATGTGTAATGGCAGTCACGGTTGGCTGGATGATAGTCACGAGTTTTGGAAAATGAGAAAATTCTTCTGGAAAACGATCGATGATCGTCGATGCCGTATTACACGCCACGAGGATCGTGTCCACACCTTCTTCTTGAAACCGTTTGAAGTTGGACTGTAAGATTTGAAGCAGCTGCGCTTCACTCTTTGTCCCGTAAGGAAAATTCTCTGAATCAGCAAAATACCTTATTTCTGACTGGAGTAATCTCCCTTCTTCTTGTTCTTTTTGAAGGAGTTCAAAAACCACTTGCCCACCAACTCCAGAGTCATAGACCAGTATTGAAGCATTCAATTTCATCCGGAGATTATAACAAATAGCCAGGTAAAACAAAAACTGCTAAACAGTATTGAGAGTTATTTACTCTTTTTCTTCGCAACTTTCTTTCTTACTGCTTTTTTCTTCTTTGTTGTAGCTTTTTTCGCTTTCACTGGACCATTCTTGGCGGCCAATGTTGCTTTTCTTTTTTCCATTCGTTCTTTTCGTTCTTGTTGCATGACTGCCCACTGCGCTTTCGTCAATGAAAGTGATGGATCTGGCTTGCCCCAGCTCGCCCAATCACAATCAGGATATCTTTCACAGCCATAAAAAGGCTTGCCCCAACGGCTATTTTTGATGATGACATCACCTTCTTTACACAACGGACACTTTGCACCTTCCAAACGCTCAACAATCGCTTCAGTATACTTACAATCAGGGAAACGATGACAACTTCTAAACTTTCCAAACCTGCCTGAACGAATCACCACCATACCTTTCTCAGTGTCATAACACAGTGGACATTTTTCTCCAGTTTCTTCGACAGGGATCTGTGCTCGCTCAGCTTTTTCTGTCACTTTATCGATGATTTTTTCGAGTGGGGTGAAAAAGGTTTTCACGACTTTCTTCCACTCTTTTTCTCCCAACGCAATCCTATCTAAATCTTCTTCCATCTCTGCGGTGAAGTCATAATCCATGACTTGTGGAAAATGCTCAAGTAAAAAGTCGCTGACCGTCATCCCGACAGGCGACGCAAAAAACCGCTTTTCTTTTCGCTCGACATACCCTCGCTCCACAATCACAGAGATAATTGAAGCGTAAGTACTCGGACGACCAATTCCTTTTTCCTCCAACGTCTTGATTAAAGAAGCATCATTGAATCGAGCAGGTGGTTGAGTGAATTTCTGTGCGGCATTGATGTCTTGATATCCAAGCTCTTGTTTATCATTGAGATTGGGTAGTAATGTATCGCCTTGATTTGGAAACAACTTCATCCAGCCATCAAACTTTAATACCGACCCAGTCGACTTCAATACATATTGATCAGCTGAAATCAACACGGTAGTACTATCATAGACAGCGCTTTCCATTTGTGAAGCTAAAAATCTTCGCCAGATCAAATCATACAATTTTATATGTTGATCATTAAATCTTGAAGAAAGTGAACGTATATCCTCTGCTTTGACATCTGCGTTCGTGACACGGATCGCTTCATGGGCTTCTTGAGCATTTTTGGATTTACTCGCAAACATTTTCCCCTGAGCCGGGAGATACTTTCCACCGAATGTCTTGCCGACATAATCACGTGCCATAGCTATTGATTCGACTGACAGATTAAACGAGTCGGTGCGGTGATACGTGATCAACCCCTCCTCATAGAGTTGTTGGGCAATCGACATTGTTTGCTTTCCACTAAACCCTAAGCGATTCGCCGCTGCTTGCTGAAGTAATGATGTACTAAACGGCGGTAAACTAGCCCTGCGACGTTCTTTTCGCTCTATGGACTGGACGTAGTACTGAGATTTCTCTAAATCTTCAACAACAACTTTCACATCACTCTGTTTCGTTGGTTCGTACTTCTTCCCACCAACCTCTATCACTCTCGCTACAAATAATCCCTCTGGCAACTCTTTGAGAAACTCTACGACGTCTTTAGTGTTTTTGGCTTTAAAACTTGTTTTCTCATTCTTGGAATTTGAAAATTGAACATTGGAATTTCCTGCTGAAAGCAGGACGTCCACTTCCCAATACTCATCAGGTTTAAATGCTTCGATTTCTCTTTCCCTCTCCACGATCAGACGCAAGGCGACTGATTGAACTCTTCCTGCAGATAAGCCCCTCCGAATTTTTTTCCAAAGCACAGGAGATAAACTGTATCCAACCAAACGATCGACCACTCGACGGGCTTGTTGGGCATCGACTAAGTCCATATTGATACTGGTTGGGTTTTCAATAGCATGCAACACAGCAGATTTTGTGATTTCATGGAAAGTTGCCCGATGAAAATGCTGGTCCTCTCGATGATGAATTTTTCCTTTATCATCATGACTCAGCAAATACTTGATATGCCAAGCAATCGCCTCACCCTCCCGATCAGGGTCAGTTGCGATATAGATTTCAGTAGCAGATTGAGCTAAACGCCGAAGTGTCGAGACGACTTTCAGTTTGTCTTCACTGATTTCGTACACCGGCTCAAAATCGTGTTCCGTATCTACGCCCAGCTTACTTTTTGGCAAGTCACGCACGTGGCCGATCGATGCTTCGATTTTATAGCCAGTACCTAAATAACCTGCTAACTTCCGTGCTTTTGTAGGAGACTCGACGATGACAAGATTCATAATGCCTTTGATATTTGCCTTATCGGCAGACTTAATCACTCACACAGCAATGCTGAATGAAATACTTTTTATTTGCAAGAGCTAAATCGGCGCAAACTGTTAATTCTACACATAACTCGACAATTGTCAAACTATGGGGTATGTCAGAGTGACACGATATACTTTCCTTTATTCTGAACAACGTAACCGCCAATTTCCAACAAACTCAAGGCTGACATGACATTTGAAACACTTTCATGAATCGATTGAGCCAACTCATCAACTTCCATTTCACCAACTAAAAGCTGCTCAATAATCTGTTTTTCAATAGGATGAGTAAAATGATCCAATAACTCTATCGATAATTGCTGTGGAATGATAGTGAGCGGCGAAAATTCTTCGATGATGTCCTCGACACATGTAACCAGTTTGGCTCCTTGATTCATCAACTCTTTCGTCCCTTCACTAAACCGTGATGTCATCGGTCCGGGTACCGCAAAAACTTCACGACCATACTCCACTGCGCATTGTGCCGTGATCTTACTTCCACTATTTACCGCCGCCTCAGTGACCAACACTCCCAGAGACATTCCTGCAACTATCCTGTTTCTCATCGGAAAATTGCCTGGGATAGCGAGAGTCTCAGGGATATACTCACTAATAAATGCTCCACCACTGTCTAACACTTGCTCAAAAAGCTTTTTATGTGTCACCGGATACATATCATCAAACCCAAAACCCAAGACACCAATGGTATACCCCTTTTGCTCTATGGTCGTACGATGTGCTATGGCATCCACTCCGTACATGAACCCAGATATGACAGTGAAATTGTGCGTAACTAAGTCACGGGTGAGCTTTTGCGTGATCATATGACCATAACTGGTCACTTTTCGGGTGCCCACCACAGCCAGTGGCTTCACGATACGAGAGACAAGATTTCCTTTGACATACAACACTGGAGGTTTATCCGGAATCTGTTTGAGCAGTTCAGGATACGTATCGTCATCATATGTCGCGATCTGTATACCTTTGCTTTCAAGCTCTTTAGACGTTTTCTCAAGATCAAAACCCTCTTTGAACTTTGCCAAGTTTTCTAAAATAAACTGTGAAAAATGAAGTTCTAACACTTCTTTTTTTGAAAATGACCAGAGCTCCTTGAGTGATACTCGATTCTGCGCTAATACAGTCATCAAATCATCAAATCTCTTGGGACCAACCCCGGGGACCCTTGAAAGTGCTACCCAATACATCTGTTCTTGTGTGATCATGACAGCATGATACTTTGTGATTCTGACATGAAACTTAAATGGGGAACCTATTGTCCTCAATCCATTTTAGTAATTCGTACGCGATGGGAGCCGCATCTTTAGAGCCTTCTCGAAAAGTATTTGCCTCGTCACTTTCAACCAGCACGACCAGCACTACTTTTCGCGGATAACTTTCTTTACCACCTTCTGCGTTCGCAATTGAAGAAAAATCGACAAAAGCGGTAAACCAGCCATGCGTTTTACGATGACCTTTTTCATCTTCAGCTCCAAACTCTGCTGTTCCCGTTTTACACGCAACTTTGTACTCTTTACTGCTATTCCATTCAAAAAAAGGAAACGCAGTCCCACCTGCGCTACAAGCACTCACCATTCCCTCCACGACACTATCCAAGTGTTCTGAAGCAAAACTAAACTCTTTACATGAATGTTGAGAAGTATGAAAAAGTGTAGGTGCGCACATGGTTCCCTGATGCGCAAATACTGAAATTGATTGTAACACTTGCAGTGGTGTGACTAGTAAATCGCCTTGTCCGATACCAAAATGATACGTATTTCCTAAGTACCATTTCTCTCCGATCACTTTCTCTTTCCAAGCTGGATCTGGAACTAATCCGGTCGCCTCGGCAGGCAACTCAACCCCTGTGACACTACCAAAACCAAACATTCGTGCGGTGGTAGCCAATCGCTCAGGTCCGATCAACTCTGCTACTTTATAAAAATAAATATCATTACTTCTCGCGATAGCCTTTACCAAGCTAACCTCTCCCTCCGTACGACCGTATTGACGATAAAACCAATTTCCGTACTCAAACTCACCGACTTTCAATACCCCCTCATCCAACACAGTCGTGTCACGATCAAACGCTTTAGTGTCCAGACCAGCCAACGCAACCACAGGCTTAAACACACTCCCTGGTGGATATCCCCCAGCAAGAGCCCTATTGAAAAAAAGTTTATCAGGATGAGTGAAGTATCCAGACAATTCTTTTTTGTGAGCATCCTGCTGAGCCAGACCGGTCGTGGGAACTGTAAACTTATTTGGATTGTAGGTTGGTGTGCTGACTAAACTCAGAATCTCACCAGTCTGGGGATCTGCAATCACGATCGCTCCCTTGTACGGTTTGATCAGATCATATGCTTTTTCACTGAGTTTTGGATCGATGCTTAAAGTCAAGTTTTCACCAGATTTTGGGATTTTTTCCGCCACTTCTCGGATCAACTCACCTTTCGCATTCACCTCGTACTGTTTTTCTCCATCCGTTCCAGCCAGCTGTCTTTCAAACACCGATTCAAGACCAGTCTTACCTACCACTTGCTGGAGATGAAAATAATCGGATCTTTCCAAATCCTCTTTACTCACTTTTCCTACGTATCCAAGCACCTGAGAAAGGGACTCAGGATAGACATACTCTCGGTACGGTTCCATGAGGACTGATGCCGAAGACGTAGCTCTCAGGTTCATCGCTTCGTCGGTCGTGATAGGTGCTCGGTCAGAATACAATAATTGCGGATTGGATAAGGAAAAATACTGTGGCTTGTTGTACACCAATGGCTGTTTGAATCTGTCTAAAAAAACTCCTCGATTGGCAACCGTCCTTTTGTGGAAGACTCGATTTTTTTCGGATGTTTCACGATA
>Ga0163144_10013696_pt1 | contig 16901 bp, 10 predicted proteins | sample OliLak19BULKMAT1_FD_123175 | JGI IMG/M metagenome (GOLD analysis project Ga0163144, IMG submission 123175) | Freshwater microbial mat bacterial communities from Lake Vanda, McMurdo Dry Valleys, Antarctica - Oligotrophic Lake LV.19.BULKMAT1 | ecosystem: Environmental > Aquatic > Freshwater >... | reverse complement strand
CGCGCGGCGCCTGGAGATCGGGGCGTCTCCTCATCAGACTCGCCCCGATCCCGTCCGAGTCCGAGCGGAAATGCAGCAACCGCGGATGAGGTAGTCCACCGCCACAAGGATGCTCCATTCGAGACATCGAGCACCACCGAGCCCCCATCGTAAACCAAAGCCTGCCCCCCCTCCAGTGAGACCCCTGTGTTCATCGAATACACGCGATCAGAGGTGGCCGAAACGGACGGATCACTTCCCGAAACATCCGCCTCCCACAGCAGCTTGCCAGTTTCTGCGGTGAAGGCGCAGGTTTTCCCGAGAGAGGGTTCCGTCAAGACCACCTCCGCCCCTGCCAATTGGAATGCCGCTCGCGGAATCAAGTCGTTCCTATCGCGGTCCGCCTCCGCTTCCCGGCGAGACACCCCCTGCAAAGGAGCCGTCCATCCCGTGCTGCCGTCCCCAATTCGGCAAGCGATCAACTCGCCTTCGGTCAATAGATAGACGTGAAGCGCATCGGCCGCGAACGAAGGCGGCATCGGCGAGTCCAGCGGAACTTCGCCTGACGGCTCCCGCGAGGAACTTCCCGGCGCGACTATATCCAAAAAACCGGGTCGTTCCCGGGCTTTCGGTCCCGGCATATCTTGCCAGGTCCGTCGCCACCGCAATTTGCCCGTAACCAAATCAAGCGCCGAAATCTGTCCCAGACTATCCAAGGCAAACACCAGCCCCTTCACCTGACATTGTGCCAAAAGAGTGGCCCCGGGGTCCAACTCGTGGACCCATCGCAAGGCCGGAGCCGTCAGCAGGAAGTCCCCCGTGGCCTCGATCGGGGCCGGTTGCTCCCGCTTCATGCGATCCAGGAGCGGACCGGCTTCCGCCACTGCAAGCTGCAAACCGTCGGGAAAGGGAAGCCACTCCAAGGCGTGTTCCTGCACGATCTCTTCGAATCGGTTCCGAGCTTGATTCGCCTCCTCGGTTCGACCCAGGACCACAAGCACCAGAGTGCGACACCACTCCACCCAGGCCCCCACTTGGACCGGATAATCCTCCCGCCCGATCGAGGTCAACAAGGGCAGAATCTCCTCCCGCCGCGCTGCCTGATCGGGACTCAAAAGTCGCACGATGGACCTCCAGTAGGACGAGAGCAAATGATCCCGCGTTTTCAGCAATGATGCCGGACTTACTTCCGCAACTTTCGCACGATCACGAAGATCGCGCAGCGCTGCCCGCAAGGCCGACTCATCGCGCTCCGCTACCAGAAGCGCGAACCGGTCATCCCAACTCACCAGATCCTTGGGGTCGATGCGGTTGATCGCGGTGAGTGCCTCAAGAGCCTCCGTGCGGAATCCATAACGCAACAGCGGCAGAACAGACTCTCGCAGCAAGGCGGTCACGGACACTGAGGTGAAATCGACCGTTCCGAACAAAGTGCCCGCCACATCAGACTGCAAATTCCGATCCGCCAACAGCGCCTTCTGGAGCAGGTAATCGTGGCGATGCTCGACATCCCCCTCGATGAGCAAAGTCAACTGCTGGGCCAACTCCGCCGACGCAGCCGGATCTGTCCCGAGCAATCCGACGAGAAAGCGGCGCAAGCGAAGGGTCTGGGCAGCGGTGATGCCGCTTTGGGCCAAGCCCTCCCGAACCATCGCCGAAACTTTCGCCACCGAAAGACGGTGCCTTCCTTCCTGACAAAGCAACAGAAAGCGTTCTACCTTGCGGTCATCCCAAACGCCGTCCCCGAAGGAATAACGGCTTTGCTCACCCGCCAAAAAGACTTCGACGGATTCAAAGCGGGTATGAGCCTCCAGCGCGGCCTTCAGCCAAGTCGCGTAATAGACCGGATCCTCCGCCAATGCCCGAAGGCGATCAATCTGGCGGAGCGCTTCCGCCTCGTCCCCGCTCGCGGAAAGCGCTCGTGTGAGCAACACCCCCAAATCAAAGCGATTCGGCTCGATCTTAAGCCTCTCGTTCAAGATTGTTTGGGCCGCTCCGAAAAACTCGTAATCCAACAAAAAATCCGCAAAATCAACGATACCTTCCGCTCCGGCCTGCCCGAGGTCCAATCCGCCCGCCAGTTTGATGATCGCGTCACGCCGCTCCTCCTGCAGATACACTTCGGCAAGCTCAAGCGCGGTATCGAGCCGGGCAGGATGATTGCGGACGAAGCGTTCCAAGTAAGGGCGTGCCGCATCGCCTCGTCCCAGACTTCGCAGATCGCGTTGCAAAGCTAGAATTCTCCGGGTGGACTCCGCCTCGTCGAGGCCGGCCAACCCTGTGGAAAACTCCTGTTCGGCCGCTCCATCCTCACCGAGAGCGTAAAGTTCCCGCACCAGTCGGAATCGCAAATCACTTCGATCCGGATCGACCTCGAGACGCGCCATCAGGAAATTGCGGGAAGCGAGATGGTTGTCGATCAGGTCGAAAATCTCCAAGGCTCTCGTCTCAAGCACGGCCGAACGCGGAAACTTGAGCAAGCTATCCTGCAACAACGCAGCCGCTTCCTTGCGCCGTTCCCCCGCGATCAAGGCCTCCGCCAAATCCATGATCGCCGATTCACTTTGTGGATTCGCCGCCAGGGTGGCTTGCAGCGATGCGATCAACGCCGTTCGATGTTCAGCGGTCGCGACCACTGCGATGCGCTGGCTCATGATCTCCCGGCGTCGGGAATGATCTGGCGTCAATCCCCCTAACAAACCATCAAGAACCGCCGCCGCCTCGACCTTCTTACCCAAACCGACTGCCGCTTGCGCCAGCAGCAACTGGCGGTCGACATCATGGTCGGAATCGTTCCCACCCGGCTTAATCAAGGCGAGAGTTGTCTCACTCAGATCCCAAAGACCGAGCTCCTGCATTCGTCGCGCCAGCCCAATCAAAATGTCAGGAGTGAGCCCCGGCGTAGCGAGCCACTTTTTCACGATGTCCGTGACTACCTTCCGGGCTTCCTCGACTTCGGCGAGTGGCAGGATTTCCTTGATCCACTGGAGTTGCCTGGATGGATTTTTCTCGAGTTCGATCGCCTTGGCCAGCATCGCCGCAGCCCGGGAGTCGTTGCGGGATTGCAGGAAGCGAGCATACAAATAATGAAGCGGGGCTGAGTCGGCGTGTTGACCTACGTAGGAAACGATCAATTCCTCGGCTGCCGCCCGATCAAGTTTTTCCAAAATTTCAACCAGGACGGCCTTGGCTCCCGAGTCGGTGGGATACTGCTCGATGTGGCTGCGATACAGCCCGATCAACTCGTCCTTTCGACCCGCCCCTTGATACAAATCGACGAGGGCTTTCAGGGAACTCTCCAGCAGCGGATCCCGATGGAGACTGGTCCGCATCGCCATCGCCTGCTTGTCAAAGGCGGCCTGATCGGTCGTGCCTTCTTGTGCAAAGACCTTGGTCAAACCGCCTCCCCCCGAACACAAGCAGGCCGAGATGCCCAGGAGCACCGCAACACACCGAAACCGCACAAAAAACGTCTCGCGAGAATTCGAGCGAAGTCCGATCATCACACCAAAACCGCCGTTGAGATGCCCGCCAGCACTCCGGCGATGAGGGTGTCTGGATCGCACGACTCGGCCTCGCCCTGGAAGTTCAAGATCACCCGGTGGCGCAACGCCGGGTAGGCAACCCTCTTGATGTCTTCGATCGCCACGGTCGTCCGCCCGTCGAGCAGGCAATGCACCTTGGCCCCACGGATGAGAGCCTGCATGCCCCGCGGACTGGCCCCGTAGCTCACGTATCGTTGCACCTCTGGGGAGCCCGCCTCATCTCCCGGATGGGTGCCAAGGATCAACTGCGCCGCATACTCGGTGACGTGATCGGCCACCGGCACTTCAGCGACGATTCGCTGATAATCGATCAGTTCCCCGGCGGACATGACAGCCTGCAATTCCGCCTGGGCGAAGCCTGAAGTGCGTTTCGAAATCTCCACCAAGGTGGCCTTGTCAGGAAAAGGAACCCGCAGCTTGAAAAGGAATCGATCCGCCTGAGCTTCAGGCAGCGGATAGGTCCCCTCCATCTCGACCGGATTCTGGGTCGCCATCACAAAAAAGGGCTTCGGAAGTTGCCGGGTTTCGCCGCCTGCCGTGACCGCCCCCTCTTGCATGACCTCCAGAAGAGCGGCTTGAGTTTTGGGAGTGGCGCGGTTGATCTCGTCCACAAGGATCAAATTGGCGAAGACCGGACCCGTCTCGAAGTGGAGCACCCGCCTCCCGTTTTCGTCCTCGTTGACAATATGCGTTCCGAGGATGTCAGCGGGCATCAGATCGGGGGTGCATTGGATCCGTCCCGCCTGCAAACCGAGAACGCGCGACAGCGTTTGCACCAAGAACGTCTTGCCGAGTCCGGGGACCCCTTCCAACAGGATATGTCCTCGCGAAAACACCGCCACCAGAGTGTCGCTGATGAGTTCATCATAACCGACGATGGCTTTTTGAATTTCCGCTTTCAGTTCGAGAAAACGGGTCCGGAAGCGTTCAAACTCGGGGCCGAGTGGGGTGTCTTGATTCATAGAAACGTAAGAAATACTTGATCAGGGATTTTCGGCGGAAGTCTCGAACTGACGGCGAATTTCGGAGAAATAGCGAATCACGTGTTGCCGTCTCGTGAGAGGAAGGCTGGCGTCGTCGAGCGCCTGTTCTTCCACGGCGAGAAAGTCTTTTACGACGTCCTGCCGACTGCGCTGCACGCCCTCCGCCCGTGCCGTGCCCTCGATGCTCCGCAACTGTGACTCGCCTTCACTGCCCCGTTGGGCCAGCACTTCCGCATCCAGTTGGGCCGCCGAGATTTCCCCGACTTCCTCTCCGAGTGGAGCCGTGCCGCTGCCGGCCTCCGTGCCGCCCCGCCCGGCGGGTCCTCCCGGCTGCCCGCTACTCGCGCCACCGGCAAGGGAACCATCTTCACTCGGCTCCCCCCCCGGAACCGGCGCCATCAAAGAGCCCGCCGGACCATCGCCTGGTTTGGCCTCATCGCTTTGGGCCAATCCGTGACCGCCATCGGATGAGGGATTATCAGAACCGGGAACCGGGGCCTGCAAGCCACTCGATCCTGGAACCGGAGGCGCTGCGTCATCAGACTCGGGCGCGGGCTGGCTCCCGGGCACGGGAGGCTCGTCACCGATGCCTTGTCCGGGAGCCGGAGCCTCGCCCTGCGCCAAAGTCAGGGGATTCTTTCCAACAGGGTCAGCTCCACTGGAGCTCATCTGTGGCGACAACATCCGGGCGAGATCGGCTGGCATCGCCCCAACGTCGAGCGCTTGCAGGCCTTCGCTTTGGCCCGCCTCTGTCGTCACGGCCTTCTGCCTTGGGGCCGCTTCCTCAGACGATTCGGCGCTGGCGACCGATTCCCCGGCTTCTCGCAGCGCGGCGGCCAGGTCTTCAAGGCCCTCCCGCGATTCCTCCTTCGCCACCAGGCTGCGGAAATATCGCGCCAGTTCGGCAAGTTCCCGCGCGGATGTCTTGGGTTCTCCTCTGCTTAATTTTGCACCTGCATTCCCCAAGCGCTCTCCGACGGGCCGGGTCAGATCGATCTCGGTCCGCGCCGCAGCGATGCGCTCGAGTTCCAGCCGCAAACGCTCCTCGGTGTCTGGTCGGATCGCGTCATCGTCGAGCAGAGCGACCAAAACCTCCGCTTCTTCGGCGGCGAAAGCCGGGGCCTTCTCCCTGATGTGCTCGGCGAGATTTGCGGCATCGGGTTGTCTTTCCATGGCGGCGATCAGCTCAGGCGACGCCCAGCCTTCCGGAGGCAAACCCACCATCGCGGCCATCGCGGCCATCGCTTCGGCGCTGCGAGCGGCGGAGTCCAAGGCAGTGAGCAACTCTCCGACAGTGAGCGACTCGGGATTTTGCAAGGCCTCCAGCGCACTTGTCAGGTCACCGCGAAGGGCCTCCAGCGCGGCCGCTTCTTCGGGCTGCAATCCGCTGCTGGGTGGCAAACTCGCGAGACGTTGCGCCAAAGCTGCTTCGACTTCCCCCGCCCTATTCTTCATGGCCTCGGTGAGTTGCCCCGCTCCGGGTGCCGGGGGCAGTCGGCCCCAAGGTAATACAGAAAAGAGCAAAGCCATCGCCATCGCCAGGACTGACCAGCGCACGGAACGCCGGGGCAAGGCTGCCGGAAACGCCGCCACCGAAGCCGGAAGAGCCTCGATCGCTGACTGAATATGCCACGACTGGCCTTGGGTCATGGGTTCCTGCATTTGGAAATCCCAGGCGGAACAAAATCGATCCCGCCAACCGCCGACGCGATCCAACGTCAAAAGGGAGGTCCGGGTATCCGGCCGGCGCCACCAGATCAGGGCAGCGCCGATCAGCGCCCACATCGCGGCCAAGCCGAGCAGAGGAACCCACTCACCGCTGCTCCAGCCAGCCTGGCGACGGAGCAGCCCGACCAAGGCAAAAAGACAGACGGCCAAAATCCAGCCGGTTCGCGCGATCCAGCGCCGACTCCGCACCACGAACAAATGTCGCCCGACAGAACGGGCGGCATTCGCAAACGGATTTATGGGAGAGGTGGAGTCCAAGTCAAAAACGATACGATACAAAACGCGACAAGTAAGGAAAACGTAATCCGCGCGTTGGGGCCATCTTCCGATGACGAAAAGCCATTCGCGACGCGAGTTTACAGCGCCAGGTTCATTTCCCCGAGCACCCGCTCGATCCGCCGGACGACTTCGGGATCCTTACTTTGGGCGCGTTCCTCCCGGAGAGCGCCCGCCGCGAGATACCCGAAGGCCTGCAACTCACGCGTCGCCTGTTCCCGGATCGCCCACTGCTCGTGGCCCAGTTCACTGACCAGCCGGGTGATGGTTAGCAGCGTCTCCCGATCCGGACGGCTCGCCGGAAGGTCGATCCGCTCGATATCGGCCACCGGAATCCGCCAAGGCTCGCCGCCCACCCGCAAGTCGAGCACCGCTTGATCCAGAATCCCTTCGCTGATTCCCAGATCCCACTGCTCAACGCGGAAGGTCGGTGTGCCAAGGGGGAGACCACCCTCTGAGACGGCCTCGTCCGTTGACTTCACCAGACTTTTGATCGCATGAAGTTCGATCTGGTTGGATCGAGGACTCGTCAGGAGCGTGAGAGCCGCCGCGTCCATCCGACCTATCACCACGCCGCCGCCAGACAGGCGGACCCGAGCTTCCCCGCCGTCACTTCCGCTGCTCACCAACTCTGTCGGGCGCTCGGTCGGAGTGATCGAAGCAAGTTCCGAAACCGGCACGATCACCTCGCCGAACGTTTCCGATTGCAGGGCTAATTCATCGTTTGTGATCGCAACGCGGCAGTCGGTGCCGTTCCTGAGCCGCAGTCGGCGTCCGACCGGATCTCCGGCGATCATCTCCAGCCCAATCAATTCCGATCCCGTGACCGAACGAGAGCCCCACGGCGTTGCCACCTCGAAGCGGAGGTCTCCCGACGCGGGCAGGAGCAAGCGATCACCGGCGAAGGTCTCCACCCAGGCACTGCCTTGCGGCCCCTCGGTATCGGATCGGGCGAAAATCAAACGATCCAGTGATCCCGCTTCCAAGAGAATCGCGCTTCCCTCTGTCGGTGCGAAACTCCATGCCGAAAGATCCAATTGCCCGGCGATGACCTGCCCATCGCGCAAAAACACCCGCTGGCCCGGCCCGTGCGATTGGGAATCCCCCACCACCGCGGCGACCTCAGCCAAAGCAATCCCGGTCTCACCGTAGCGACTTTTTACCGAAATATTCCCACCTGAGACCTTACCATAAACCAGGGAGCGCGGCCCGGTGGCAAGCACATCGCGGGTGCCCGGCGCCACCCCGAGCGTGGAGCCCACCCGCTCCGAGGGAGAAGCGTTCTCCGTCCGACCATCTCCTGCCATCGGGACATTCACCACATGCTCCTGCCACAGCGGATCGACCATCTCCGAAAGGGCGAAAGGACGAAACAGCGGCAGCAGCGCCCGACGATCAAGACTTTGGGGAATCGGCACTTGCGCCACATGATGCAGCAACACAGCCGTCTCGCCCGAAGCCAGCTCAAGACGATGCCGGAATGAAAGAGCATAGCGATTCGGCGCTGAGATGCTGGCCTTCACTTCGCTGTCCGCATCCGCAAGCGTGAACAGGAACGCCCGCGACGAAGGAGTGCTCCCTGGCAGCACGAGGACTCCGTTCTCCCCATCCCCGAGCAGCACCGGCTCGCTCCGGCCACGATCGCTGACGAAGGTTTTGAAATTGCCCGAGAAGTTCGTTTCCAAATCCACCGTGATCACCAGAGATTCGCTGCCGCCATTGTAAAACACCTCCGCGTAGCGCAGACCTCCGGGGGAATCCACCAACCGGATCCGCCTTTGAATCTGCAAACCGGGCAATGACTCCAAGACCGCCCCCGGAATCACGAACTCCGCTCCGTCATCAGTCATGAGAGCCTCGCGCGGGACGAATCGCTGCCCGTCGATCAGGAGGGTCAGCCCGCTGTTGACCATCGCACTGCCAACCCGTCCGAGAGTGCCGTTGAGTTCCACATTCCACGCGTTGCCGGCGGAATCGGTTCGCACCCCGAGAGCGGCAGGCACCAGTTTCCCGGTCGGTTCGGCGGCAGTGATCGAAGCTTGCGACGCACCGGGAATCGGAGGCGCGGCTTGCGGTGCCTGGGCTGAAGAGTCTTGCGTGGGGATCGTTTGGCCGATCATCCCCTGAGCGGCGAGGATGAGTAAAGCCGCAATGCACGATGTCGCCCTCATGGAGCCGGCTCCCGTGGGGCAATTTCGCAAAGTCATCCGTGGCGTTGAAAAAAGTTGAAACATGAAAATAGAAGCAGAAAACACCATCGCCCAAATCTCACCGGACCCGAAAGGCCAGCACCTGTCGAACCGGGAGTTCGATCCTGCGCTCGCCGTGTTGCATCGCCAGATAAGGAATCTTGATCGAGCCGAAAAAGGTATTTCCATCAGCGAGGACCACGGTCCACCCCATCTTCCCTCCCCGATCCTCGCCTCGCGTCATCGAAATAATTTGCGTGGAATCAACCGGCAGAGCGGTTCCTTCGACAATCCAATCCAGCGTGCCCGCCGCCAGCGGTGCCGTCAGGATGACATTGCCCTCCAGAAGCCACGCGGGGCCGGACGGCAAAGGCCGGGAGACATCGTCAAATTCAAACCACTCCTCCTCACGCTCTCGAAGCAACAGTCCGGATGCTCCTGCTCTCCAGATGCGATCCATCGAGTCGAAAGCCTTGCCGAAATCGATCGCCAAAGCGGCATACTCTTCTCCGCTCGTGGTGCGCACCCTCCATCGAGGAGTCGGCGATGTCACGCCCATCACTTCGGAAAGATCTTTCGCTGCGATGATCTCCTCACCCCAAGGCGCATGAACACGCAGATCCGGGAGTGTTTCCATCGCCTCCACGGCTCCGTCGGGAGTTTGCACGAAGAACGTCGCTCCGCTTGGCGGAACCCCGTCATTGCTGCCGGTGGCGAAAAGCAGAAGATGAAGATCCGACAGATTCAAAGGGATCGGAGGACTCTCTGTTCCCGTCTGAAACTGCAAACTGGCGGTGGCAACATTTCCCACCAGCACTTCTCCATTGCGCAGATAGACGCGAGCGGGCAGTCCGAGTCCCATGCCACCGCGCAGGGCGGCGATTTCCGCGAGGGGGACACCCACCGCCTCATCGGACCCGCTCCCCTCGGGTGCCACCAGTTCCAGAGCATCTCCCCCAACGCTACCGGTCAAAAGATTCGAAGCGGACAACCACAGTAAATCCGACTTGCGCCGGTGCTGCCCGATTTGATCCGTCAGTTGGTTGAGCGCCAGTAGTGCCTTCAACTGGGCTGGAGTGGTCTGCTCTTCCGGCATCGCTTCGGGGCCGAAATTCGCGATTAGCCCGGACCATTCGGCTGGCAGAGCGGTGCGCAGCCGCCCCTTCTCTTCGACGAACGCCAGCACTTCCGCCGCCGCCGCAGCCTCGCGGAGCGGCCGCTGCATGATCCAATGCACGACTCCACGGCTCTCTCCGGCGGGAACGGAAAGCCGATAGGAAAAGGTCAGCTCCCGCGAGTTGGCAGAGGCCTTCACTTCCGCCGTCGCTTTGGCGCCAAGCCCGCCCAGCACGAACAGAGTCTCCTGCCGCCCCTCGGACGCGCCAAAATCGACGACGATGGCGGAGGGTCCGGGAGCCTCTACCGTGGGTAAAAATGGCTGGCCTGATTCGTCAAAAAGATCCTGCCAGGCCACCGGATACGTTGTCCGCAAATCGACTGCCAGCTCACTCGCCTGAGAACCGGTATTCTTAATCATGTCAACAACCCGGACCGCCCCTCGCGGAAGATCAAATTGCCACTCACGGGTGATGGCCAACCCATCGCGGGTCTCCTTGACCTGCAACTCCGGGTTTGATCCAGAAGACGATCCAGCCTCCCAGTCTCCCCGCCGGGAGGCGGCCCCCGGAGCGAAGGCGATCCCCTCGACCAGGAGATTCAATCCCGAGGGCAGATAATCCGTCGCCCCGGAAGTGAGCGCTCCATTCGCCGACACCTGCCAGAAATAACCGCCGCCATCCTGCAAAAGCCCGAAACGTTCGGGGATCTCCGTGAGCGCCTGCCAGGGCTGCAACGGTCCCGCTGCGTCCTGGGCCGAAACAGGAGCGAGCCCTCCCCAAACGCCCGAAAAACAAGCGACCATGCCCCACACAGTGACAGTTCTGGAAGGGCGGGAGCACGACATGAAGTAAGGTAACCAATCCTGATGACTTGGAAACTCAAATTTCCCGGACTCTGGCGGCAATCGAATCAATCACCACCTTCCCCCACTGCGGCGCGGACGTCTCGGCGGAGGTAGCACCGTTATCGAGAGTTGGACGTTGCCGATTGCTAGAGGCGCCTGGCGAAGTTCGCCCCGCCTCATTCATACGCCGGGTTGCCCCGGATCAAACAGGGTAGCGTCCGAGACCCGACAGGGTATGATCCCCACCTTCAATTCCCGGCCCGATCCCGCGCGATGATCGATTCAATCTCGCTCGGTTTCATCATCACCGCAGTGGACTTGGGCTTGAGTTTGACAACGACTCCCAAGCGCATGGTGCTGAGGGTGCCGCAAAGGTGTCCCTGCTGATCGATCAGGGGTGATCCGCTGTCGCCTTTGATCATGGGCAGGGTGGTCACGATTTTGGTGAACCTGCCATCGCGATCACCCGGCACGGACTCGCTGTCGAGGAAATGTCCGCCGCCCTTTTCATGCATCCAACCGCCGGCGAAGAGGACCGTATCGCGCTTGAGAGGATCGGTGCGGAACTTCAGGTAACGCGGAGTCTTGATGCTTGTTTTGACGATCGCGAAGTCCGCTTCTTCGTTTCGAAAGACGACCCGCAAAGGCGCATAATCGATGAAGGTTTTCTTCGCGCTCGAAGTCGCATAAAGCACGAAATTCTCCTCGTGGGCGAGGACGTGGGCGGCGGTGATGAAGTATCCGTCCGCTGTGACCGGAGCGCAACTCCCGAAGCCCGATCCGCCGGGAGCGATCGGGACCGAGAAGCCGAGTTCCAGCACTCCCTCCTGAGAGTCCCGGGTGGTGGCCATTTTTTTCTTAAAATCCTCGTTCACATACTCGCCGCTGACGATCATGCCCGAGTGCAAGGTCAGAAAGTCGGGGGCCGAGAATCCCTCATCAGTCGCTCCGTTTTGCAATTCCGGGAGTGATACGGGCGCCTCGATCCCGACGGAATCGTAGCGGGCGATGGACCGCCGTTGATCCATGTGGGTGTTCATCGGCGTGATGACGCAGGAACTCAACGCGAGGGCGGGCAGAGCCCAAAGAATGGCTTTTCCGGCCCGGCAGAATGCACCAAAAGGCGCTTGGGACGAATTCCCCCAAGTCCAGGCCACCGCCGCACCAAGCTGTTGCATCTCTTGCATCGAGTGGATCACGCTACGCTCTTTTATCATCTGCTTCACTAACTAAAACGTCCAAAATCACGGTTTCTTTCTGGGTTTTTTCGACACAAAACGGCTATTTCCGCAAACCGAAGCCCAAGCCAGTCACGGCTGCCCCGGCGGGGGGGAGATACCCTTTCAAAAAGGTTACGACCGAGTCAGCCTGACTGGTCAGCCATGGTTTGATGTCAATCTCCCCGCTCAGATACGGTTGCCAAAAAGGTTCGATCAGATTCCGGCTTGCCAGGAACCAAAGCAAGGCTCCACCGACCAGCAACACGGTGAGAGCCGCCCGCAGGAAGGTTCGCACCAGAGACCCGAGCAGCATGGCGAGGGCGAAACTACCGCCGAGACGGACGGAGGCGTCGCTCCAAGTATTGGCTTGATCAGTTGCGTCCACCTTCCAGGGAGCGCCATCCAGCAAACTGCGGGTTTGGGGCGCGGAAAGCTGTGTGACCGAGGCTTCCCGAAGCGGGTCATGATGATCCCGCTGATTCCAGTAGCTCCAGCCCACCCCGATCACTATGAGTGCGATGCTGCAAAGCAGCAGCCGGAATTTAATGCCGGAGCTTCCTCCCAATGACGCAAGCAGAACTGACATGATACGACGAACTTTACAGTCAGGCCTTGTAAAATACCATGGAAACTTTTAAAAACTTTCTCCAAGGCCCAATCTGCTTTAAACACAAAAAAACGGCCCCGTCAAACGAGGCCGTTTCTTGTTTTGCGGAGGGGTTCCTCTGCCAAACGTTACCGGAGGGTGAAGTCCGTTTCCGCAGCTGAGGTGTTCCTCGTTTTTGGTCGGATGACTACCGGCACCCGGTCAAAGTGGGCGGATTACTCAGCTTTCTCGGTCGTCTCTCCAGCTTGCATCCAACCGGAGATCCCGGCGGAGAGGTGGGCGATGTTCGTGTAACCGAGTTTTGCAGCGGCTTTGGCACCGGCTTGATACGCGCTGCAGCTTGGGCCACCACAATAGGCAACGATCAAAGCGCCTTTGTCTTCGGGAAGCACGGTAGCAAGTTCGACGCCTTTGGCAGCGAAGTCAACGGCACCGGGGATGTGACCCTCCTTATAGGACGAGGAGCCGTTCACATCAAGGAGGACGACTTCTTTGGCCTCGATTTTGGCTTTCAGCTCAGCGATGCTGATATCGGGATATTCGCCAGCGGTGGCGAAAGAAGCGGAGAGAGCCACGAGGCTAAGGAGGGCGAGGATTTTTTTCATTTGGATCAACTAGGATTTGGTTTGGTATTTGACTCTTTGACGGTCTCCCGACATTCCGGGGACCGACTCAGCCATGACGGCACTGAGTCAAGTAGCTTACGAAATCGGAAGCAAATTCCTTAGAAAAAACGCATCACTCAAAGGAGCATGATCGCGCTATTTCTCTCAGCACCCCGCAGGACCCTACTTGTAGGCGTAGATCACCGCCCAGTCCTGTGGACTAGCCACATTCGTCTGGAGGGAGACCCGCACATAATAAACCCCGGAGGCGGGCGGGCGGACGATCATGCTGAGCACCCGGGTTTCCTCGCCGGTCACCTCCTCGGTCTCGACCAACTCGCCCTTCCCATCGTAGAGATTCAGGTTCAATTTGGCCTCCCGCTCCGGCACCGCGAGCCAGAACTGGTATTCATTCCGCTGGAAAAGTTGCACCTGAATCAGCTTGGCCTTACCGGGATCCAAGGTGCCGCTCCACCACGACTCGCGCAAAATGAAGGGGTTTTCGCCGCTCAGGGAGGCCAGTGCGGAGCGCTGGGCGAGCAGCTTAACATCGTTGAGGCGGCTCGAATCAGAGTCCTGAGCCATGCAGAGACTCAGGCCGAGTCCCACCACCAGAGCGGTGAAGGCACTCCTGCCCCGGCGCGGGGAAGCGTTCTCAGCAAGGCACTCAACTCTCATAAATGGCCGCCACCAGATTCTGTGCCGCGAGCGAGATCCGCTCAACGTTCTGCATGCTGATCACTCCGGTTTCGTCCGCGTGCATCAGCGTGGAAAGTTCGGCCAGAGTCTGTGAGATCTCGGTGAAGAGTGGACCACGCTTCGCGCTACCGGGGAGACGGTCGAAATCATTCCGCAGGTGGTTGATGAGATCGGTCTGATTCAAAAGATCTGAACCTTCGCGGGAGTAATTCTCCTTGAGCACCTTGGCCAGCACTTCCGTACCCCCGAGCCATCCGCCCAGACTGACTAAATTGACGAGCTGATCATCGTCGCGATTTTTTTTCATCTGCAAAACGACGGTCTCGCGGGTGCGGTCCAACTCCTGACGGACCGTAGCCCACTCGCCGCGCCCGGCACCACCGACGATCGCATTGGCATGTTCTTCCACCTCGGTCACCACCCCGAGGGCGGACGCGAGCCGGAGCACTTCGCGGCCCACCCGATGCACCGCCTCTTTGTCCTGTGCTTGCACGGCGATGAAGCCCTCGGAAACGACCAGTCCGAACAACATGGCTGTTCGTGAGCGATTCGGATCGAGGGTGATCTCCCGCTCGTTCACTCGCGATGGCCAATCCTGCGCGCCGAGCTTATCCAGGGCGAGGAAAATCTCCATGGGAATGGGAATCACCTTCTCACTGACCACCTCAAGCGCGGGATCCCCCAAATTGATTCTCCCAGGGACCTCCTGCGCCCTGATGAATCCCGTGACTCCGCATCCGACCAGGACAAGGACCAAAACAAGGCACCGAAATGTTTTCATAATGCTGCGAAAGGTTCGCTTAATAAGTATAAATTATAAATCTTTCAAAAGATACCAATTTTTTCACAAGGCACGGGCGAAGACACCTCCATCCACGAGGAGCATTTCCCCCGTGATGTAACTGCCTGCTTCACTGGCGAGAAGAATCGCCGGACCCGCGAGTTCCCGAGGCTGTGCCCAACGCCCGAGGGCAGTGATCCGGGAGAATTCCGCTTGTTGCTCGTCGTTCAAGAGACTAAGCGGCATCTCCGTGAGGAAAGGTCCGGGGCCGAGGCAATTCACCGTGATTCCGAAAGGACCGAGGTCCAGGGCGCTGGCTTTGGCGAGACCGAGCAGCGCTGACTTCGTGGCCGAGTAGGCATTCCGTCCCGGCTTCGACCCCACCCCGAGCACGGAGGAAATGTGGATGACCCTCCCCCACCGCTGGGCCTTCATCGCCGGCACGAGGGCCCGGGTCAGTCGCATGATCGAGGTCAAATTCACTTCCACCTGCTGGTCCCAACGATCATCGTCGATTTCGTCGATCGGTTGCGGCTGATTGATTCCCGCATTGTTGACCAGGATATCGACCGTGCCGAAGTGGGCCAACGCGGCGGCGGCGAGCGCATCGACGCTGGCACGATCCGCCATGTCGGCGAGGCGATACTCCACCGACACGTCCAGCCCGTCGCCAATTTCTTGAACAGCCGTCGCAAGTTCGCCTTCGCTTCGGCTGCAAATCATGACGTCGGCTCCACATTCGGCGAAACCACGGGCCATGGCCTTGCCCAGCCCCCGGCCTCCACCCGTGACCAAAGCCCGCTTGCCGGTCAGGTCAAATAGTCTGCTACCCATGGCGCAATCATGCACGGGGTCGTCGTTTCTGCAAGTGGATCAGTGCCGAATCCGTGCTTTACGAACACCGGAACTCTCGCCACCTTCCACGCATGTCCCCCGCCCTGCTCCTTTCTCCCGACGATACCCTCGGCGTCGCACTTCGCCCGCTCTCGGTCGGCGAGACATTTTCTCTCGGTGGCTGCGAGATCACCCTCACCGAAGCGATTCCGGCGAAGCACAAATTCGCGCTGCGTGATTTTGGGAGAGGAGAAACAGCCCACATGTATGGGGTTACCGTAGGCGTCGCCACTGAGGCCATTTCCGCCGGAGGTCTCATCCGCCGGGGCAACCTTCATCATGCTGCCGACGCCTACTCCACTGAGCGGCGCCTCGCCGGTCAGTGGGCGGCGCCCGATGTGACCCCGTGGCGGGATCGCACGTTTCTCGGATATCACCGCGCCGATGGTTCAGTCGGCACGGCCAACCATTGGCTGGTTATTCCCATGGTCTTCTGCGAAAATCGCAATGTCGAGGCGCTGCGCCAGGCCTTCCTGCGCACGCTCGGGTATGACCAGACGGGGCCCTACGAGCGATTCGCCCAAAGCCTGGCCACCGCCCTGCGGGCCGGAGGGGATCCGACGTCGCTTGCTTCCGTTTCGCTGGACTCGGCTTCGGATGATCCCACTTCGCGCCTCTTTCCGAACATCGACGGTGTGCATTTCCTGACCCACTCACTCGGTTGTGGGGGAACCCGCGACGACGCAGCCGCGCTCTGTGGGTTGCTGGCGGGCTACATCACCCACCCCAATACAGCAGGGGCCACCGTCCTCAGCCTCGGCTGTGAGAATGCTCAACTGGAACTGCTCCACGAGGCGATCCGCCAACGTGCCCCCCATTTCGGCAAACCATTGCTGACCTACACCCAGCAGGCATATCCGAGCGAAAAAGCTCTCATGGAAGCGGCGATTCGTGAAACCTTCGCCGCGTTGTGCGAAGCCAACGAATGCCGTCGCGCTCCGGCACCATTGCATCATCTTTGCGTCGGGGTCGAGTGCGGCGGGAGCGACGGCTTCTCGGGGATCTCCGCCAACCCCACTGTCGGGGCCGTTTCGGATCGCGTCGTCGCGCTCGGCGGGCGGGTCATCCTTTCCGAATTCCCCGAGCTCTGTGGGGTCGAACAGTCGCTCGTCAATCGATGCACCAGCGACGCCGCGGCCGCGCGATTCGTCGATTTGATGGATCGTTACTCTTCCCGCGCCCGGGCAGTGGGCAGTGACTTCTCCCAAAATCCGAGTCCAGGGAATATTCGCGACGGACTCATCACCGATGCCATGAAATCCGCCGGGGCCGCCCGCAAAGGAGGTAGCTCGCCGGTGGTCGATGTGCTCGATTATCCGGAGCGGGCCACCGAACCGGGACTGACGCTCCTCTGCACCCCCGGCGGCGATGTCGAGTCCACCACCGCAATGGCCGGAGCCCATGCCACGATCATGCTTTTTACGACCGGGCT
>Ga0163144_10013695_pt1 | contig 16902 bp, 19 predicted proteins | sample OliLak19BULKMAT1_FD_123175 | JGI IMG/M metagenome (GOLD analysis project Ga0163144, IMG submission 123175) | Freshwater microbial mat bacterial communities from Lake Vanda, McMurdo Dry Valleys, Antarctica - Oligotrophic Lake LV.19.BULKMAT1 | ecosystem: Environmental > Aquatic > Freshwater >... | reverse complement strand
TGCCTCGGCTACCTTGCGTGTGCCTTTTCGATCCACATTGCGATCAATCACGGCGATCGGTGTATCAATCGAAATATTTAAGCTTGGTACAACGTAGGGGGTACCTTTTCCTTCGACTCCAGACAAAATCAATTCATTCTCATAGTTGAGCAGAGCGTCTCCTTGACCTTGTTTTAAGAAGGCATCGGTCGCTTCCCGTGCATCCTTCGGCAGGATTGGCACATTCTTGTAAACCGCCGTGACGAATTCTTTTGCTTTCGCTTCACTTCCACCTGCTTCGGTCACCGATCCCCAAAGGGCTAAGAAGTTCCATCTAGCTACACCTGAAGTTTTTGGGTTGGCGGAAATTAAGCGCACGCCTGGTTTAGCCAAATCACGCCAATTTTTAATGTTTTTGGGATTTCCTGGGCGCACAGCTAACGCCACTACGGAACGGGCCACAATGCCATTATTTGGCGCTTTTTTCTCCCAACCAGAATTTATTAAACCTGATTGTTGTAAGCGGTTAGTATCCTGTGCCAAAGATAAATGTGCTACATCTGCCTCTAGTCCATCAATAATCGCGCGGGTTTGGGAACCTGATCCACCATAGCTCTGCCGAAATCTTATCTCCTGCCCGCCATTTTCTTTTTTCCACTTTTCGACAAACTTAGGAATGATTCGCTCGTAGGCGGATTTAGTTACGGCAAAAGAGGCAAGGGTAATTTCTACAGTTTTGGGCTGAGAGGCTACTTGTTGAGTTGAGTTGTGTAAGTAGGTAACAGTGCTAATTAATCCGAACACAAATACTGAACCTAGAATTTTTGAGTTGTTTGCCAATTTTCTGCTTGATGCGCGATCGCTAGATGTCTTAACAAAATCAGCCCTAAAAAAATTAAACAACATGATGTAAGTAACCTCTAAACAAAACCAACTTTTAGTTTGTAAACAATCTACGAAAAATACATGAAGATACAGATGATTAACATCTCATAATTGTTCCCAAAAATCAATCTCTTGCCAAGATCTAGGTTTAGCATCTATATTGAGCAATCTACGGTAAAATCATGTACTTTTAGATGATTTGTCGCCCCTTAATTATGACCCAAACTTTAATCCCAATCACTACCGAGCTAGTAGCCCTAGTTCAAGGCATAGCTCACCAGCCAAATTGCGATCGCCAGGTGCAAATTTCTATGGGCGCTCAGTTACCTGTATGACTTAAACTTGAGGGTAGATTTGTGGAAAGACCTAGAAACTTTAGAAGATTGGTAATGGCAGCAATTAAACCACCCTCAATTCCCTGGCTGATTACTTTCGGCTATCTCGGAATAATGTTATTTCTGCCGATTGTTGCCCTTTTCGCTAAGGCATTTAGCTTACCGCTAGACCAAATATGGCAAATTGCGATCGATCCAGTCGCGATCGCGGCTTACAAGTTTACTTTTATCACGGCGTTTCTGGCAGCAGCTTTGAATGGCATATTTGGCATGTTATTGGCTTGGGTGTTGGTGCGCTATCAATTTCCTGGCAGAAGAATTGTGGATGCGGCGGTAGATTTGCCCTTTGCTTTGCCGACGGCGGTGGCAGGAATTACCTTGGCAACCATATATAGCGAAAATGGTTGGATTGGTTCCCTGTTTGCACCCTTGGGGATCAAAATTGCCTTTACTCGCATCGGGGTGTTTATTGCCATGGTTTTTATTTCTTTACCCTTTGTCGTTCGTACACTACAACCCGTAGTTCAAGCGATCGAGAAGGAAACAGAAGAATCGGCTAGAAGCCTAGGTGCAACTCATTTTCAAACCTTTGTGCGAGTAATTTTTCCCCCGCTGATTCCAGCTTTGCTCACAGGTATAACTTTAGGCTTCTCTAGGGCAGTGGGAGAATTCGGTTCAATTGTGATTATTGCTTCCAATACCCCTTTTGAGGATTTAATCGCCCCAGTATTAGTATTTGAGCGGCTAGAAAACTATGACTATGGCGGAGCAACTGTGATTGGCGCGATTATGCTAATCTTTTCTTTGATTTTAATTCTGATTATTAATTTTCTCCAAGCCTGGCAACAAAAGTATGAGCTTTAATTCTGAAGTTGAATCTTTAAAACAGAATCGGCATCTCAAAGGTTCGTTTTGGCTAAAAACCTGTTTAATCTTAGTTGCTGTCTTTTACTTAGGCTTGGTTCTCTTCTTCCCAGTAGCGAATGTCGGATATATCGCTTTTTCCAAAGGTTTAGCTCCTTTCTTTGCAGCCTTAACGGGAGAAGATTTTTTAAGTGCCTTGAAGTTAACTTTATTTATCACTGGGGTTGCACTCCCTTTGAATACGATCTTTGGTCTCTGTGCTGCTTGGGTAATTGCTCGCGATCGCTTCTTTGGTAGAACACTTTTAATCAGTTTAATCGATTTACCCTTTGCGATTTCGCCTGTAGTTGCGGGATTAATGATTGTGTTGCTCTATGGACGCAATGGTTGGTTTAGCAATTTCTTAGAACAAGTTGGCTGGAAGATTATTTTCTCGCCACCAGGGATTATTTTGGCGACTGCCTTCGTAACTCTTCCGTTTGTGGCAAGAGAAGTAATGCCAATTTTAGCAGAAGTAGGTTCAGCCGAAGAAGAAGCGGCGCGAACTTTGGGTGCAAGTGATTGGCAAATTTTTTGGCGAGTAACCTTACCAAATATACGTTGGGGATTACTTTACGGCTTGTTGCTGACCAATGCCAGGGCAATGGGAGAATTTGGCGCAGTATCAGTGGTTTCTGGGAATATTATTGGAGCAACTCAAACTTTGCCGCTCTATGTGGAGGATGCCTACAAAAACTACAAGTCCCAAGAAGCTTTTGCCGCTTCAATTGTGTTAGCGTTGTTGGCAGTTGTGACCTTGGTATTGAAGGAGATTCTATCCCGCAAGACTGAACAAAAACCTGATTAAATTCCTTAGTTTGACTTCGATGATACTCCCTTACTAGTGAAAGATTAGTAATTTCGGAAGTGTGGGGGCTTCGCCCCTTAACCCCAATAAAAACAACTAGATTCTTGACGTGAGAAGGGAATAGACATATCTCCTAAGAAAATTCACAAAACTGAAATCTCATTAATTGCTTGCCGTAAATTTTCTGCCAAAAAATCAATTTGCTCTTCACTATGACTTGCACTCAAAGTCAATCGAATTCTGGCAGTGGGTACAGTTGGAGGTCGAATTGCAGGCGCAAAGATGCCGTTCTGTTTCAAAAATTGAGAGGTTGTCAGAGCGGATTGTGTATCTCCTACCGAAACCACAAAAATCGGCGATTCATTTACTCTATCTCCAAGAATTGGAATACCAGCCTTTTGCAATTTGGCATTTAAAAGCGCTACATTTCTCCATAGATTTTGCCTTCTTTCTGGCTCACTTTGGACTATTTTAATTGCTTCTAAGCCAGCAGCAGCACATCCAGGCGCGATCGCGGTGGTATAAATCCAAGTGCTAGCCCGATTGCGTAAAAAATCAATTAGTTGCGCCGATCCTGCTACATAACCGCCCTGACTACCCAAGGCCTTACTCAAGGTGCCAATTTGAATCAGGGATTGCTGAATACCAAGTTCTTCTACCAAGCCACTACCGCGATCGCCCAAAATGCCCGTACTATGAGCTTCATCTACCAAAACCATGCAGTCAAACTGATCTGCTAGTTGCATAATTTCACTTAGAGGTGAGCGATCGCCGTCCATACTAAAAATGCTCTCGGTCGCAATTAAACAGCGCCGATGATTTGGACGATACTGCTCTAGCTTCAAGCTTAAATCTGCTAAATCATTATGACTAAACTCCATCACCCTCGCCCCGCTCAGCTTTGCCCCTTGTTTTAAGCAGGCATGATTATAAGTATCAGCCAAAATTAAATCTCGACTGCCAGCGATCGCGCTGATTACGCCCAAATTTGCCAAATAGCCAGAACTAAATACCAAGGCTGCCTCAGTCTGCTTAAACTCAGCGATCGCTTGCTCAAGTTCGGCGTGTAAATCCAAATGTCCCGAAACCAAGCGTGAACCTGTGCTGCCAGTGCCATACTTCTCAGTTGCTGCTACTGCTACTGTAATTAAACGGGCATCTCCCGCCAGATCTAAGTAATTATTACTAGCAAACATCAAAATTGAGCGGTCGCCTACTTGCACTGTAGTTCCCGCCTTTGAGCTAATTGCTTGAAGCGATCGATACCAATGGGCCCGATGAATTGTCTCTAGCGCTGGTTCAATCCACTGGTAGGCACTACTCATACTGAAATTCCTGGCTTTGCAAACAAGCCCCCACTAAATAAAGAGAGCCGCAAAGAATCACAGGGTTGGTAGAATCACAATCAGCTAAAGCCAAATTTAAACCCTCTTGCCAAGTTGTAAAACTCTTAGAATTTTGTCCTAAAATTGCTTCTGCATAAGCTGCCAAGACTTGAGGATCACAAGTTTGATGCTCGGGTACAGGTACTGCATAGAGGCGATCGCCAGGTTGTAAAAGCGATTTCAACATTCCTTGCCAATCCTTAGTTTCTAAAATCCCAATCACCCAGAAGCGCGGTACTAACGAAAAAGATTGGTCAAAAAAATCTCTTAAAGCCTCTGCCGCCGCTAAGTTATGTGCCCCATCTAGCCAGATCTCTCGACCATTATATTTCAGATTTTGTAGCCGCCCTAGCCATTTTGTGTTTGCCAAACCAGTCTTGATTGCCATTTCAGGAATCTGCCAGCCCTGACTTTGTAAGACTTGGATCGTAGCGATCGCTAAAGCTGAATTGATTAATTGATGTTTCCCCAAAAGCCCTAGCTGATACTCCAAGCCTTGCCAGCTCGCCCCGCCTTTTTGGGCTAAAGCTGCCTTTACCCAAGTTATTTCTGCTTCGCAATCTCTGGCTTTTTGTGCAATTACCAATTTTGCCGATTCAGCTAATTCTCCCACCACTACAGGGCGCTTGTACTTGATAATTCCTGCTTTTTCAGCCGCGATCGCCGCCAAACTATTGCCCAAACGCTGCCAATGATCCATACTAATTGAAGTAATTACTGAGACTAAAGGCTGAGATTGAACATTTGTTGCATCTAGTCTGCCGCCTAGTCCCGTCTCAATTACAGCTATATCCACTTTTTGTTGAGCAAAGTAGCACCAAGCTGCCGCAGTTATTACTTCAAATTGGGTGGGTAGCTGATCAGGCAAAATCACTTCCTTTACCCTAGCTAGAGAATTTATAAAATCCTCTTTTTCTATCCAACTACCATTAATTGTAATTCGTTCTCGCCAATCAATTAAATGTGGAGAGATGAAGCAGCCCACCCGAAAATCCGCAGCTTGTAAAATTTGTCTAAGAAATGCACATACTGAACCTTTACCATTTGTGCCTGCGACATGAATAGTCGGCACTTGATGTTGAGGATATCCTAGGTCTTGTAATAACTGATCTATGCGTTCTAAGCCTAAGTTAATCCCGAATTTACCAAAATCAGCTAGGAATTTACTTGTTTCCATAAAATAACCTGTATTAGCGCCAAGCCAGATCAAAAACTAGCCTAAATAATTTTCCCAGTGAGATCCTTTTGCAAAAAATTGGGTATCTTGGGATCTATATAGATAGATTTAGTATTTAATACACATTTTAATTTGATTATGGGCTTACTAAATTATGACCACACGATCAATCTCAACATATAGAATTTCTAGGGGAATAGGTCAGTATCATTCAAGTGATTACTTCGCGGTCTTGGGGTTGCCAGTCACCGCCGATACTAGACAGGTTCGCCAAAGGTATTTAACTATTGTGCGCCGATTGCATCCTGATGTCTATGGCTTAAGTCCAGAAGACAGAGAGGTAGCCTCTGAATATTTAGCAAAAATGGTTAGCCCTGCTTACAATACCCTGATTAATGATCGTGAAAGAGCAGAATATTCTGCATTGATTCGTCTAATTGCCAAGCGAATGATTAAACAAGATCAATCTGTTCAACCAGTATCAGCGATCGCCAATAAATTACTGTCTGCACCCAAAGAGTTTTCCTACGAGCGCGCCGTAGAAGTAGTAGCAGCACATCAATTCGCATCATTACAAAAGATCATGGCTTATACCAGCCAGTTGAGCGAGTTAAATCTAGTCTATCTGGTAGCCTCCGAAGGATACACTTCACCCGAATTAGAAGTCGTAACACCTACCCCTCAGTCATCTACCCCTCAGCCATCTACACCCGTCACCTCGGCAAGCGCTCCTCCGCTCACTCAGTCCCCCGCCAATAAAAACTCGAACGCAGATTTAAGTGTGATCAAGAAAGCAGAAGAATTAATTATTCAGAAGCAATGGGCAGCGGCATTAAACGAACTACGAGAAATCTTAAAGCAAGATAATACCAACAGCAAAGTTCATGCCCTGTTAGGTCTGGTTTATCTAAACCAAAAATTGGCAGGAATGGCAAAAGTTAGCTTTCAGCAAGCCTTAAAGTACAATCCTGAAGAAGCGATCGCCCTGAAGCATATCAGTAAGCTAGAACAAACAGAACCAGCTAACGGGAAAAACACAAGCAGTTCATCGTCTAATCAGAAAAAAAGTGGATTTTTCGGATGGCTAGGCGGATCATAGTTTTTCTTGAGCAGCCTAGTTAATTGACGGTATCGCCTAGAAATTAGTCACGCTATCAAATATTTACTTTAAGGATCTACTTTTACGGGTTTAACCGTAAGCTTACCACCACGGTTTGGGCTAAAGGTTACAGTGAATTTTGCAGTTTTCTCTGCCTCTTGTTTCGGCATCTCTACATTTTTTTGATTTGGCGCAGAAATTGAAGAATCAGGCTGAATAGGGGTATCTTTTTCGACTCTTAGCTGCTTGAGCGGTAGTTCTTGATCAAGTTTCTCTAACTTCAGCTCTGCATCTGGCTCCAATGCTTTCTTGGTAGCGGCAGTAGGCTCAAAACTTAGAATTTCTCCATCTTGATTAGCTGCCACTATATATGTGAGATCGCGCTTAAAGCTGATTTGGTTGCGCCAAGCTCGGTCTATATTGTTACGAAGCTTAGATTGAATTTCTTCGATTAAGTTTGGATCGGTTATTTGGGCTTCAGCCAAAATCTTGTCAGAAGGGTTGAGCGCTGACAAACCTGGTGGTTTGGGAGCCGTCGGAATCACAGTGCGACTGTTTGGCGGCAAATCTGAGGCAGGCTGAGGTTCGGGTTGTTTGAACAATGGCGGTAAGATGATAACTGCTGCACCTACCGCGATCGCTAAACTAGCTGCACCAACTAAAATTGGAATAGTTTGAACTTTGGTAGCCTTTCTTGGCTTAATATCATCTACCTTTAGGGCTAAAACTAAGTCGGGCAAGGTTTGAGGATCAAGGCAAAGCTGATCAAAGCTATCCATCAAATCAAACAACTGCACCATACTTAAGGGGATTTTGATTAAGTCAGTGCGATCGCTATCTTCGGCAATTGCCTGCACCTGGAGCAAATATTCGTAGGCACTAACAGGCTTTAAAAAGACCTTTGAGCGAGGTTGAGCACTGTCATTTATAATTTTGTCATTTATAATTTTGTCATTTATATTTGTTTCAGTTAAAGCTGATCTAACGGAGCTACCTGCATCATTGGCTGAATCAGTAATAACAGGGTTAGCCAATGGCTTGAATTGCAAATTATCTTGCAAACCCAGCACAGATTCATTTACCGCTTCAAACATTGCTAAAAGCAAATTTCTACCGCCAGAAATAGCTTGTTGGCTGTCGGGGAAACGGCAATCAAAGTTAGTCAAAATCGAAAGCGCTTGACCAGAGCCAATCCCTTCAATCACAAGGGTACAACTGGGCAAACTGTAAGTGCGTTGAAGGGGCATAGAAAAATCTGCGTAGGGTAATTATCTTTATTGAGAGACGTTTGCCTGAGTGAGTAAACTATGCCAAAGTCTGGCTTCTCCCGCCGAGCCACTACAGAATAGAAGTTGAATCAAAAGCTGTCTAGCCAAATCCCGAATTTCAGCAGGTTCAAGGCTCAATGGCACTCTCATCCGACTGCGGTAATTTGCGTAAAATCGCTCCACATACTCCTCTACCAGCCCTAGGTTTTGCTGCAAGCCAAAGGTTTCAATTTTATTTTCGTAAGCCTGTTGCTGGGTATTGACCAAAAGCCGAAGGTAGGTATTTAGCATTTTTGCCAACGCAGCCGCGATCGCCGTTAATGCCTTTGCCCCTTGCCAATCTAAAAGAATCTTTTGATGTTGCTTCCGCAGAGGATTAGCACTACGCAATCGCCACAACGCTACCCGATTGGGAATCGTATCTTGCAAACTAAGTTGCTCCACCAATCCTAGCATCACCTCCACGGCACTTAGATCAATTGCCTCCAGCGCCAAGAGTAAACAATCTAAGTCAATGGATAAACTAGTGGCTATATGGTGCGGAATTTCTGCCAAAGGCGATCGATCGAGCACAGCAGGTTGCGACATTAGGCTTGGCGTGAGTAGAACTCGATTACCAGTAGCTCATCAATGCCTAGGGCTACCCATTCACGCTCAACTCTGCCGTTTACCTTGCCAACTAGCTTGTTTTTATCAAACTCTAGATGTCCAGGAATATTTGCTAAGCCTGGAAATTCCAGATTAGTCTCTACCATTTTGCGAGAATTTTCTTTATCACGCACCCCGATTACCTCACCAGGGCGGCAGCCATAGCTAGGGATCGAGACAATTTTGCCATTGACGGTAATGTGGCGGTGATTTACCAATTGTCTAGCGGCAGGAATTGTGGGAGCCATACCCAATCTGAACACTGTATTATCTAAGCGCATTTCTAGCATTTGTAGCAGAACTAAGCCAGTAGAACCCTTGACACGGCGAGCTTGGCGCACATAGCGCAGCAGTTGGGTTTCACTCACGCCATAGTTAAATCTCAGCTTTTGCTTTTCCATCAGTCGGCGGGCATATTCTGATGGCTTTTTGCGATCCTGTCCGTGCTGTCCGGGTGGATAGTTATGTTTGGGTTGTTTACGACTTAGACCGGGCAATTCTCCCAGCCTTCTAACTACCCTTAAACGCGGACCCCGATATCGAGCCATGACAAATTTATCCTTAAACAAGTAATTTTCAGACCTTCTAGTATAGGATGAAATTCTCAAAACTCACAAGTAAAATCTTCACGAACTCGCTAAAATAAATGCTATGGTTTTGCTTAGCCCAACTTGCCATCTTCTGCGTTCTAATTGAGGGGGAAGCTTGACCCAATCTGCTAATTTGATTACAAATATTCAAGACACTTTGCCGCCTAGTTTGCCTAAGCCTAGTTTGGCTAAAACTAGTTTGCCCAAGATTGATGAGTTTCTGCAAGAGCTTGCCACCATTCAGCAACATGGTTCTAAACGGATTGCGATTCTCGGTTCGCGTCATGTACCGATTACCCATCAAAATCTGATTGAGCTTATGGCTAATGCGCTAGCGATCGCTGGTAATAAGATCATTACTTCGGGAGCGACAGGCACTAACTTTGCGGTAATTCGTGGAGTTTTGGCTGCCAATCCAAATCTTTTGACTGTGATTCTGCCCCAGGGAATGGATCGTCAACCGCCAGACTCGCGGGAGCAGCTAGAGAACGTGATTAATTTAATTCAACACGAAGAAAACAATCAGTTATCTTTGGCGGAAGCCAGCACCCTCTGTAACCAAGAAATTATCGAGAAGTGCCAACAGTTAATTTGTTTTGCTTTCCATGACAGCCATACTCTAATGCAGGCCTGTGAAGCGGCAGAAGCGGCGCGTAAGGTAGTGACTATTTTTTACTTTGATTGATCATTATGCCTAAAATCCTAACTGCACCAGTATTTGTAGTAGATGACAACATCGATACCGATCAGATCATTCCCGCCGAATATTTGACCCTGGTGCCATCAAAGCCAGATGAATATGAAAAACTTGGCAGCTACGCCATGATTGGGCTACCTGATCGCTACGGCAAATTTATATCTGAGGGCGAATCTAAAACCCCATATTTAATCGTGATTGCAGGCGAAAATTTTGGCTGTGGCTCCTCCCGTGAACACGCACCGATCGCTATGGGTGCAGCAGGTGTAGAAGTAGTAGTAGCGCAGTCCTACGCCCGCATCTTTTTTAGGAACTGTACGGCAACAGGTGAGCTTTATCCCTATGAAATTAGTGAAAGGATTTGCGATCGCTTCACCACGGGACAAATTGCTACTTTAGATTTCGATCAGGATTTATTGATTAATCAAACTACAGGCGAAAGCTTTCAATTAAAACCCTTGGGCGAAGTGAAGCCAGTAATTGATGCAGGCGGGCTGTTTGCCTATGCGCGACTAACTGGGATGATTGGGACTGCCATAATCGAGGCAAAATAATGGGATTTCGGATTGCTCTGCTAAATCGTCAAACTGGGGAGTTAATCGAAACTGAAATTAGCGGCGATCGCTATATTCTGAGCGAATTATTAGATCAAGGCATTCAAATTCCCTATGCCTGCCTAAATGGAGCCTGTACTACCTGTGCCATGCGTTTGAAATCTGGACAAGTAGAGCAAACAGAAGCGATCGGGCTATCTCGGCAGTTGCAACAAGAGGGCTACGCTCTAGTTTGTGTCGGTTATGCCTGCTCTGATTTAGAACTTGAAACCCAAGCTGAAAATGAGGTCTATGCCTTACAATTTAGTCAGTATTTTGCTAAGAAACGCAAGCCCCTATTTACTATGCCTTGGGATTTTTGAGCCGATAATTTTTTGATTCTATGATCTATAGTCGCAAGTTCCAAATAGTTGTATTGATCACGGGCGTAATTTTGGCAAATATTTATGCTCAGTTCAACTCGACTAAACTGACACCGCCTCCAAAAACCGACTCTTGGCTAGTCAAGCGGGCAGTAAGTGGACAGGTCTTAGAAATACAGTCTTCTAGGAATCCCAAGGCAAAAATCGAGCGAGTAGTATTAGCAGGTGTAAACTCTCCTCTCAGCGATCAGCAACCCTGGGGCAGTATGGCGCGGCAATACTTAAACGATCTGCTCAAAGATAAACAGGTCAAATTAGTTTTTGATGGCGAAAGCATGGATATATCAGAGCGTCCGCTAGTTTATGTATGGCTGGGCGATCGCTTGATCAATCGAGAAGTAATTGTAGAGGGCTATGGATTGGCACAAAGATTAACCACCAACTCAGGTTATCAAGCTCAACTAGATGCCGCTCAAACCAAAGCAAGACTATTGGAAATTGGTATTTGGAATTTGGATAAGCCGATGCGACAAACACCCAGGGGATTTCGTCGTTAGAATATGATTTGAGGACTAAAGGAATGTCAGCTATGAATCCAGAGGTAGAGGCAAGATTTGAAAGGATTGAAGCATTGTTGTTTGCGATCGCTGAGTCACAAGCTAAAAATGTAGAGAGCCAAGCTATTGCCCACGCGAACTTAGAGGCAAACTTAGCAAAAACTGAAGCGATCGCTAATAGTAACGCGCGTGCCATAGAAGCCACTGCCAATCAAGGCTTGGAGACTAAAAGAAACTTAGCAGAGCTGGTGGGCATAGTTTCTAATTTTGTTAAAGCTACCAATTCAAGGCTAATCGCCTTAGAAGATAGATGATTTTAGGCTTTTACATTTTATTTACCAATATTAATGATTATGGATTCTTTCTTTAGCTTAAACCTGTTGACCTTGGGCTTAAATTTAGTCGTAGGTATACTAATTTTATTTTATGTTTTTCGGATTATTCTTACCTGGTATCCGCAAGCTCCAGTGCAGAAATTCCCCTTAAATTTGGTTTACTTCCCCACCGAGCCACTTTTAGTTTTGCTGCGTAAACTAATTCCGCCCCTGGGAGGCGTAGATATGACCCCCATTATCGGTGTGGGAATTTTTAGCTTGATTCGAGAATTACTCTTGGGGCAGCAGGGTATTTTGACCATGTATATGGGCGGTTGAGATGAAAATTCGCCGTTTAGCTCAAGATAAACCACCTACACCTGACTATGATTTGGCAAGTGCCGTTGATACACCTAGCAATATTCTAGAAAAAATTGTTTGGCATAAGCAGGCGGAGATTTTGACCTTAGCAGAGGTAAAGAGCTTAGAGCAGTTGATCTCTGAGCTTGATCTTGCGCCAAATTTGAGAGACTTCAGAGGCGCTTTACTAAAAAGTAATTTTGATCCTGCTTTGATTGCTGAGGTAAAAAAAGCTTCCCCGAGCAAAGGCGTAATTCGGGCTGAGTTTGATCCTGAAAAAATAGCTCAAACCTATGCAGAAAACGGCGCAGCCTGTCTTTCGGTCCTAACTGATGCTAAGTTTTTTCAAGGAAGCTTCAAGAATTTGCAAAATATCCGTAAAGTAGTAGAGTTACCCTTATTATGTAAAGAATTCATAATTTCTGAGTACCAAATTTATTTTGCTCGATCCTGCGGTGCGGATGCCGTCCTTTTGATTACCACCATTCTCAGCGATCGCCACCTGGTTGAATTTTCGCAATTAATTTATCAACTTGGGATGACTGCCTTAATTGAAGTGCATACTGCATCTGAGTTAGAGCGACTAATTAATCTAACTAAATCACTCCAGCCCAACAGAACCTTAATTGGCATCAATAATCGCAACTTGGAAAACTTCAGCGTAGATTTGGCGGTGACTAAAACATTAATTGCCAATTTATTACCTGAAGTCCGAGATCAATGGCTTTGGGTAAGTGAATCTGGCATCCATACCCCAGAAGATTTAGCATTTGTGGCAAAGTCAAATGTAGACGCAGTGCTAGTTGGAGAATCTTTGCTTAAACAAGCCGATTTGGGATTGGCAATCCGCCGCCTGTACCTTAACTAACTATGGCAACCCCTCGCAAACAATTTGGACAACATTGGCTCAAAAGTGAAAAAGCTCTAGCAAAAATTCTGGCTACGGCACAGCTAAAGCTCGAAGATCGAGTGCTAGAAATTGGCCCAGGCACTGGAATTTTAACCGTAAAGATCTTGCCCCAAGTGCGATCGCTAGTCGCGGTAGAAATAGATCGTGATCTCTGTGTGGGTTTACGTCAAAGATTTATAAAATCTACTAATTTTACGCTGGTAGAAGCAGATATTCTCTCCCTGCCACTCGAAGCTCTCCCTAACTCTCCCCACTGCGTTGTGGCAAATATTCCTTACAATATCACTTCACCGATTTTAGAAAAACTAATAGGTTCGATTACTAAGCCAATTAACCAGTTTGATCGGATTGTGTTATTAGTGCAAAAAGAGATTGGTCAACGCCTTACTGCCAAACCCAATCACAAAGCCCACAGTGCCTTGAGTGTGCGATCGCAATTTCTGGCAGAATGTGAATTTATTTGTGATGTACCTGCAACTGCTTTTTATCCTGTGCCCAAGGTAGATTCGGCGGTAGTTTGTCTATCTCCTCGCCCCTTTGCCGAAGTACCGAAGAATCCGCAGTTTTTAGAAAAAATTATTCACATGGGTTATCTAATGCGCCGCAAAATGCTCAAAAATAACCTCGAACTAGTTTGCGATCGCGATCGCTTGACTAAAATCCTCCAATCTATGCATATCAATCCTCAAGTACGAGCCGAAGATCTAAGTGTTAGTCAGTGGATTGAGCTAAGCGACTTGCTAAGTGGATAAAAATTAGACTACTTTGAGATGTGCAACCCCAATTACTGGATGGGCGTGTTGTTAATAATCTGTAAACCAGGTACAGGCACATTCCCAGGTGCGACAATTCTTTGACCCTGAGTTCCTGCCACACCAGGCTGGGTAGTTGGTTGCGTAGTTTGGGGTGCGGGTGCTAATTGGCTAGTTCCTGGCGCGTTAATAGGTGAATTTGGAGCAGTAAGATTAGTTGGGGCTACTACAGGGGCTGAAGCAACCGCTGCCGCCTTGCCCACTGAACGAGGTACCTCTACGCCATTTTGCTCCAAGACTACAGTGCCTAAGCCAGAGCTATCAATTCGCTTAACCAACACTTGATTATTTGACAGTCTCGAACCAACGCTGACATAGCGGGTAGTTGGCTCTCCAGGTGCAGAAACAATTGCATAAGTCACACCCTTCACTTCGATTACACCACTAACTAATACCGCTGCAGCTTCATCAGTTCTAACTGGCTGCGCCACAGCAATCGGTGGGGTTACTCTTATGGCTGTAGGGGGTATCTTTCTAATTTCGCGTAAAGGGCGCGCTTTCGGTTCGGTAAAATTAGGAACTCTGATAGTGCCAGGAATTGCTTCGAATGGATCGCGCACATTACCAGTACTAGCTAGGCGAGTATTCAATTCTTCTTGACGCTTCTGTGGATCAACTACTGGAATTAGTTCTGCTACTTCAGTTTTGCCAGGTACAAAGGCAGACTTAAACATCTCGTCTTTCTTACCCGAACCATAGGCACTGGTGGTTTTGCCAGCGCTATTCGGGACAGTTATTGTTGGGGTAGTGGGATCTGTGGATGTGATAGGTAAAGCCTGAGCAGCCTTAACTTGGGCGCGAGCATCATCGCAAGCAGTTCCTTGCTTGTCAGCGGTAGTCTCAACTTTTACAGTTTCATTAACTCCAGTTTTGGGATTTTGGACAGTGCAATCTATGGTGATTTTGCCATCGGTAGTACAGGCTCCCATAAATAGGGTGGCAGCAATTACAACTCCACTGCCGAGCTTGCTGAAGCTATTAAGGTTGCCTAAATTGAGCTTGGCTAAGTAGGTATGGGTATAGCGATAAATGTAGCCTTTTCTTCCAGTATTAATAGACATAGCAATTTCAGCCCCTGATTCCCAACTTGTTATCCATTTTAACCACAATCCACAGATTGAACTCAGATTCTATCCGTCTAGTCGGATGCATATTAAGGGTTTAGCTGAAGCTTTTCAACTCAATTATGGAAATCTAAAATGCGGTTTCTAGCAGATATATAATTGCGAAAACCCAAGCCATGACTGCATTTGCCAGTGATCATCGCTATTTGTCTGAGAAAGTCAGTCAACTATCATAAGTTAGCTAAAAGCTATCTTTTTTCTTGATATTTCCCTTGATTATTTCTAGCGTAATTCTTCGTAAAAGTTAGTGAAAGCGCTATCTAATACTTGGCGTAAAAAATACTTAGCCCAAAACTCAAGCCAAGAATCCCACAGTTGAAAAGTCTTGATTCAAAACCATACGTGGATCAACCCCTTCCCACAGTTGCAAAATCTCAGCATAGATTCGTCGAAAATCTATCTGCATCGGCAAATTATTATCAACCAAGCTATCTAAAGCTGGATTCCCACCATAAAACCCACCCCGTACAGAACCGATCGCCATTATCGGTGCAGCAGTACCATGATCGGTTCCACCAGAGCCATTTTGGGCAGGACGGCGACCAAATTCGCTTTGTACCAAGGTCAAGACATTTTGGGACAAACCTTTAGAGTTTAGGTCTCGATCCAAAGCCACCAAGCTTTTACTCAGCTGTCCTAGCAGATCACCCTGTTTATTTAATTGATCCACGTGGGTATCGAAACCACCGACAGTAAGATACGCCACACGAGGACGAGATTCTAAAACTTTTGCCATCAGCGCGAATTGATTGCCGATCGCCGTTTGGGGATAATCATTACTAGCTACTCGCTTGCTCAAGTCTGCTGCCAATTTCTCCACTGCACTCTTATTGTCTAATACTCCCTTTCTCACTTTTTCCGCTAAAGGCGTAGGCTGAGGCAAATCATAGAGTGCCAGCATCGATTTACCTAAATTGCCAGAGGAATTGACCAAGAGATTAGAGGAGTATTGGAGAAACCGCTCACTACCTCTGCCCAAGAGCGCTAAAGGATATTCATCACCCAAGAAAACTGCATCCACTTTTTTAGCTCTTTCCGCCGCTAAAAATCGCCCTAGCCAGCCAGAATAGTCATAGCCTGGAGTGACAGCGCTCTGCCAAATATCCTTAGCCCGAAAATGAGAAAGACTAGGGTTGGGATAGGAGACGTTTTGGATCACCGCTAACCTGCCAGCATCTAGCAAGGTTTTTAGATCGCCCATTGCAGGGTTGAGAGCCACCGTGGAACTTACAGGAATACCATTTCGGATGCCCAAAGTAGGACGTAGTTTTAAATAATTGGGATCGGTGTAGGGGATGAAAGTATTTAAGCCGTCATTGCCACCTGATAATTCCACGACTAACAGAGTGCCACGGTTACTACTTGCGCCAAAGGAAGGGTAAGCTTGGGTAGCGATCGCGCTGGCAGCAGTTAGGACTGTAGTAGTTAAAAATTCGCGCCTTTTCATAGTTTCTGCAATTAATTTTCGAGAATATTTTTTGTAGTTAAGTTAAGCTAAAAAGCTAATAAAGTTGATAGGTAGGCGCAGATAACACTAATGCAGCAGTATCTCGAGTAGAAAGCCCATTGGCAGTATTGCGAACGTTTTGATCGGCTTGATTATCTAAAAGCAAAGAGAAAAGCTGATCTGCCGAAAATCGCGGATTGTAGTTGAAGCCATTGGCATCACCCGCACCATAGTCTTGAGTAAGTTGTCTTGCTGCATTCAGACGAGTAAGTAGCGAGGGAGCATTTAACCAACCTTCCCCTTCAGCCCAACCCTTTACTGTCGGAGCATCATAGGGAACTTGTCCCATCGAACGCAAGGTTTGGATTACCTTTTCATAGCTGGCTTTAATCTCTAGCTGACGTAGAGCCCCCACCATAAAATTAATTGGATTCTTGATCTTGGTACGGTAAGCGCGATCGCTATAGAACTGCTTGATCGAGAACATCAGATTTACCATTGCGCCGATACTGCGATTATATTTAGTAAAAGTATCAGCGAGATAGTTGACAATACCTGGCTCTGGATTTGGGTAAACAAAAGTGCTCCAGAGCTTGGTTGCTAAGAACTTAGCTGTGGCAGGATGATTTGCCAGGATATCCACCAGATCTTCAGTTTTAAGATTGCCAGTAGCGCCTAAATAAGTCTT
>Ga0163144_10013694_pt1 | contig 16902 bp, 15 predicted proteins | sample OliLak19BULKMAT1_FD_123175 | JGI IMG/M metagenome (GOLD analysis project Ga0163144, IMG submission 123175) | Freshwater microbial mat bacterial communities from Lake Vanda, McMurdo Dry Valleys, Antarctica - Oligotrophic Lake LV.19.BULKMAT1 | ecosystem: Environmental > Aquatic > Freshwater >... | reverse complement strand
TGGTTAGGCTATTGAGGACGGCTTCGACGCCATCGACGGCACGGAGTTCGGCGCGAAAGAGGACTGCCATGCGCGCACGGAGTTCCGGGACGAAGGTGTCGTGGAGGGTGCGGCCCAGGAGTTGTTCCAGGGTGCGAACGACTTCGGACATTTTGAGTCCGCGGAAGAGGTGGATGCATTGGATGTAGGTGAGGGAGAGTCCGAGGTCCTGGGCAGTTTCGGCGATGGCGCGATTTCCGAGGGTTTCGCTGTCGACGAGGACGCCGTCGCAATCGAAGATGATGAGTTTCGGAGGGGGCAAGTTCCATTGTAGAACCGCCGGCTTCGACGAAATTCGCCATTGCCGGTGGTTGCAGTGGCTTCGCTTGCTTTCGATTGCTTCGATCATGGTTTTTTAGGAGGACTGCCGTCTGCATCTGAAGCGGTTCTCGCCAGGGAAACCAGCTTGGTGTTGGGTGCGCACGCAGAAACGATGGATCCTCTGCTAGTTCGCATGCTGGACGATCCTGGTGCAGGAACCGTGAAACTGCCAGCAACGGCTGTTCGAATGCTGATTCATATTCTGGAGGAAATGGCGAGAGGAAACGCGGTGACGTTGATTCCGGTTCACGCGGAGCTCACCACGCAAGAAGCGGCGGACCTGCTGAGCATCTCGAGGCCTTCTTTGATTCAACTTCCTGACACAGGAAAGATCGATTATCAACGAGTGGGAACGCACCGTACGACCAGGAACTGGGGTTGCAAACACGTTGGCAACGTTTACCGCGTTCTACGATGCCAACGTACTTTACCCAGCGGAGTTGCGGAACGTGCTCATGCACCTCGCGATCACTGGGCTCTTTCGAGCCAAGTGGTCAGCGGCTGTGCACGAAGAGTGGATATCGGCGCTGTTGGTGAGACGACCGGATCTGACACGTCCACACTCGAACGAACCAGAGCGTTGATGGACCTGCACGCCAACGATACGCCAGGCGCGATTCCACTCACTGTTTGCGTCTGATCCAAAGGAGCGTTTCCGCCTCCGCCAGGGCGCTATTCTAAAGGCACCTAAGGTGCCCACCTGTGCTCGATATCACGAGTGACATCAAATCTCTCACAACTTTCCGCCGCCGGTCCGGGGATTTCATGAAGCAACTGAAGAAGACCAAGCGACCAGTGGTGCTCACGGTAAAGGGGAAGGCCGCAGCAGTGGTGCAGGACGCCGAGGCTTACCAGCGACTGGTCGACATCGCCGCGAGCGCGGAGGCTGAAGAGGGTATCCGTCAGGGCTTAGAGGATGCCAAGCATGGCAGGGTGCGCGCAGCGAGAGAGTTTTTCGCTGATTTCGAAGCCAAGCATGGACTACTTCGTTAACCTTACCGAACGAGCAGATCGGGATCTCGCTCTGTTTTACTTTCAGGTCAATGTCCGGATTCCGAGGCAAGCCTGCAATGGTACCTGGGTCTCAAAGAGGCGATTCTAAGTTTGGAGTCCAAGCCGAACCGGTGCCCAGCGACGCCGGAGAGTGCTGCGTTGCGGCACCTGCTTTACGGGAACAAGCCACACATTTCTAGAGTTATCTACCGCGTGCTGGAGAAGCGGAAACACGTTGAGATTTTGCATATCCGTCATGGCGCGCGCCGCAGATTCAACATTTCCGGGGTGGAATAGCTTTATAGGGGAGCGAAGACACCAAAACCGCATTGTCGCCCTGCACCCATCAATAGTGGACCGGCGAACGGATGCTCGAATGTGACTTTCATGAAGCGCAATAGCCACTTGCTCGTCCACTCCCGTTTCCGGCTTTCCGTGATCTCCGGATCGCGGCCCGATTCAAGCCCCGGCGATCGCTTTCAATTGCTCTCCCTCGGTATCGGGCGGATGTGGCAGATGCTTGGGAGCCAGGTGGCTACTCACGTGCAAGTGGAAAAGGTGTGTTTCATAACCGAGACCATGTCTGGGCGCCCGGCTATCAACGCCGGGTCGGTGGAACCTACAGACTGGGCCGCAGCGAGATCGAAACGGCCCCACAGGGCCGTGCCAGCTGGGTACAGCGGCGCCATCCGCGTCAGCGCAATGGTTGGATCTTTATTGAGGGCAGATGGCGCTGACCGCCGCTAGTCAGGTGACGACTCAGGATCGTCGCCTGACAGCAAGTTTGTAACGAAAGAGGGCTTATGTCATTCGGTATCTACATCATCGGCTACCTTATCGTAATCGCGGGATTGATCTACGGCGCAACGCTAATTCACCTGGCCACCCACTGGATTATAGTCGGTACGCTCGTTCTGGTCGGCCTCGCAATTCTGACAGGCGTCAAGGCGACGAGGCAAAGAGATTCTTCGTGACGATACTGGTTGGATGTTGCAGGAATGGCTCAACATTTTGGACGAATGTTTAAATCCCACGGTATAAAGTGGGGGGCCGCTGGTCAGGGCCGACGTAAAATCGAGCGAAGGGGCAAGAGATTGGCGCGCCCGTGCGGCAAGTCAAGCACCAGCGCAAGAGGTCGCCTTCGTCGACCCTACCGATCGAACCGAGCGGGACCTCGCTCTGCTTTCTTTGCAGGTCAACGTCCAGGATTCCGAGGCCGGAGAGTATTGAGTTGCGGTACCTGCTTTACGGGAACAAGCCACACAATTATCGGATCATCTACCGCCTGCTGGACAAGCCGAAACAGGTTGAGAGCCAGGCAACCTGCAACCCTTGCTTGAGCCGATCGCCGAAGTCATCGTAGCCATTCCCGCCAGTACCGGAACCCCTTGAAGTAGCTGGCATGTCACCCGATATCAACGTCGCGCGATGGCAAATGGAAGCGGCGTTCGGTGACGGCAAGCTCGGCGAAGAGTTCCCTCGACCCGAAGCCCAATGGCGTATAAACGCCGGATATCGTACGCAAGCCCCCGTGCAATCCGTCGCGATTGCCCAGGGTTTTGTAGAACCGGCCCGTTGGGGCGGATTCTGGAGCCCGTTCCGCTAAAGATCGGATTGCTCCCGCACGGCAGGCTTCTCTCCGCAGTCTCGGAAACGAGCGAACGGGGAGTGGTCACGACGGTCACGACACGGGCGGAATCGAAAGTGAAAAGTTCCACAATCGCAATCCACAACTGGACGAAATTTATTTTTCGTTTGTTTTGACTCACTTGAGAGAGTGAGTCCACTCGACTTTTTGGACCGATTCTGGAATATGGGGGCAGGATGAAACACTCTACCTCCCCATCTACTTCTTATGTGGGCCTGCGGCTGGGCCTTGGGAATTCCCAGCCCTCCGCCTGTTCCGCCGTTGTCGCGGAGGGCCCGGCAGATTCGCCGGCTGCCTGGAACTCTGCCGTCGATGCCGCTGCGACGCAGATGACGATGTTCGCTGACGGGTCGCCGTTGGGCATGATTCTGGATGTTCTGGCGGAGCATCCAGATCTCAAAATCCGTATTCTGCAATTGCTGAACGCGCGAATTCAGAGCGCAACGGCGGGCGAGGTGCGGGATGAAGAGTGCGCCTAATTCCACGCGGACGGCGGCCAGCGACGAGGCGCTCCTCCAACTGCTGGATATTGCTCATTTTGCCGAAGCGCGGTGCCGGTTTCGTTGCGACGACAGGCAACGGGATCTGTTGCGGAGGGAGTCCAAGCAGGTGGCGCTGAATTGTTCGCGGCAGTCCGGAAAGTCGACACTGGCGGCGTTGAAGATTTTGCATACGGCGTTTTGGAGGCCGAAGTCCACCGTTGTCGTAACGGCGCCGGTGTTGCAGCAGACGCGGGAATTATTAAGGAAAGTCCGGGAATTTGGGAGGGTGGCGGGATTGCTGCACAGCAAGCGCGGCAGCAAGTATTGCGTGGAGTTGGCGAATGGCTCGCGGATTGTGGGCGTGGCGGCGGATGAGGATACGATTCGCGGGTTTTCGTCCATTGCATTGCTGGTGGTGGACGAGGCGTCGCGTGTGGACGATGCGGTGTTTGAGGCGGCGGAGCCGATGTTGGCCGTCTCAAGAGGGGCGTTGTGGATCGTGTCAACGCCCAATGGGCGGCGCGGGTATTTCTATAAAGCGTGGATTTCCGGCGATTGGGTGAAATTGCGGGTCACGGCGGCTGAGTGCGGGAGGATTCCACCGGCTTTCTTGCAAAAGCAACGAAAGAAGCTTGGCGAGAGGCAGTTTGCGCAGGAGTTTGGGTGCGAGTTTGTGGAACTCGACCGGGGCGTTTTCGATGTGGAGTCAGTGGATGGGGCGTTTCAGAGAAGGGTGACGGTGATACCGGAGTTGGAGCTATGAGGCAATATAACAGCGATGATTTGCGGCATGAGGAGCAGACGCATCTGTTCCTGGGGCTGGATCTGGGGAAAAGCCAGGATTTTTCGGCTTTGGCGGCGCTCGAATATCGACGCACGTGGAACTTGGTGCGGAATGCGGTGACGTATGGGATGGATCCGGAAGATGAACTGGTGGAATACTCGGTGCGGCAGTTGGCGAGGATCCCACTGGGGACGAAGTATCTGGATGTAGTGAATACGGTGCAGGGGTTGTTGCGGCGGGTGACGAAGAAGTACGACTGCACGCTGGTGGTGGATGCGACGGGGGTAGGCGCTCCGGTGATGGAGATGTTTCAGGAGATGATTCCGCCGCAGCGGGCGGTGATGGTGCCGGTGGTGATTACGGCAGCGGCGAGTGTTTCGGGAGGGCGGAAGGGGCAGAATGATTGGCGGGTCTCGCGGCAGGATCTATTGACGGGGTTGCAGGTGATGTTGGAGACGAGGCAGTTGGCGATTGGAGCGGATTTGAAGCATGCGCCGGCGTTGCGGGAGGAGTTGCTGGAGATGCGGTCTTTGCGATCGGATGGATCTGGGAGACACGACGATTTGACGATGGCCTTGGCGTTGGCCTGTTGGCGGGCGCGGAAGGTGCAGCCTGCGCCGCTGGTTCCGGCTGGGGCGAAGCCGAAGGGGAAGCCGTTTGGGTTTCAGAACAACGGGTTTGGGGAGTCGATTTACGGGTCGGGGTCATCACCTTGGGGGTGGCCGCAACAGGTGCGGCCTCGGGTGGTGGAGGATGATCGGGAGGAGTAGCGCATTGGTGGAATCCGTCGTCTCTGTTGGCAGGTTCCCGTGCAGAAGGGATGACCTTGAACGTCCCGGTACAGGCAAATGGGAGGGGAAGCACGCGAACACTACCGTCGTAGGTCCGACACGTGGATCAAGGTTTCGCCGACCCGCGTGGCGAGCGGAAGCGACGCAGCGATCGCCTTGGCGCGTCGAGACTGATCCTTGGCCTCGGAGCGACGGCCGGTCTTCCTCGAGACGAAAGCGGATGACTCCAGGATGACAACAACCATGAATCTGTGCTCAGGGCCAAGCTGTGTCTCCGTGATCGCCCGGGACCTATCCAGGGCAGCGTTTGCCGAATCCCCCAGCTTGAAATGCATCTGAATCCTTGCCAAATTCAGATAGGCGGGTATCAATTCGAAATGCCCCACCTTGAACCTTGAACCGATCCAGAGCTTTTCAGCGATGGCAGAAACTGACCCCGAGAAACTTCCATTCCTTCGGTCGTGCCACCGCACTCCTGGTCTCATCTACCTTGAGCTTGAGCTTCTCGGTTTATGCTCTCCATCACCCGCTGACCCGCCTGCTCGCTCTGCTCGCTACGAACGCAGATATTACTATCGTCCGCGCACCGAACAAAGTGATGGCCCGCGGCGCAGCCCTAATCTTTTAGAGGAAATTCCTCGGCTTGGCAACGCGAACGGAGGGGATATCTATCTATTTCCTACCTTTCTTGTCTTTCTTGTCTTTCTTGTCTTTCTTGTCTACTACGATCGATTGAATCACTTTGCTCTGCTTGAGTATTCCGCCATCCAATTCAGATGCAGGAGACGCGGAAATCGTTCGCATGCCTGGGCGAAATCCAACAAAGACGGATCGCGCGACATAAGATTCAAGAGTAACTTTCAGATCCCGGTTGTGCTCTTATGCAGAAATCGGATTGAAATCATCCAGCGGCTTGAATGAATCGTACATGATCAGTTGGGTCGAACAGGCACGCACCTTCTCCGCCCACTGGAAGACCCTTGTGGAAGCGATCCGACGGGCGGCTGAATTCACTCGCGGTTAGACCAAAAAGTGCCCAGCGGCCATGATCTGGCGATCGTCGACCCAGATATCGAACTTCCGACCGACGACATCGATATGCGTGCACGAATACCAATCCGCACCGGTGTGAAACCCATACGGATTCCCAAACGCGATGTGAATCCCAGGCAGCTTCTCATCCTGCAGAATGTTCCCGATCACGTCGCTGAGTCCGATGTTCGTACCAATCGCGAACTCGCCCACGCGGTCTGAATTCTCATCGCGATGACAGTATTCCCAAAACTCGGCTTCGAGCTCTTTATTCTCCGACAAACACTTCACCAACCGGTTGCCTTGAATGTCGATGGTCAGCGGAGTCTTGCCGATATCGCCATACTTCGCGCATAGATAGTCGCCAACAACACCATCGATCACAAAGCGGCCATTGACCTCTCCCGGAGTTGTGAAGATCTCGCCACCCGGCAAGTTGCCCCACTTCAAAGGCGAAATAATACCGCTAGTCTTGATCCAACGGTAATTGTGGTTCATCGTCGCCGTAATGTCCGTGCCAGCCGGGGTTGTCGCGCGGATCGTCTCCGCCGAAGCCGCGATTTCCATCACCCGCTTCGAGAGATCGTCGACTTTATTGAAGTCCGCTCGCATGCCCTCAAGCATGATGCGCGGCTCGATGTTCACCATGTGTCCATGCCGGATTTTTTGACGATTCACCACATCCGTCATTTGCATGCGAGTCTTCAACTCGTTCTGCTGCGCGTAAACAGAATAGATCGACACTTGCGAGGTCTCAAGGTCTTCGAGCACTGGCGGAGGCATGTCCACCAACGGGCGCGGAGCCAGATCCTCAAGCACGAAGCTCGAATAAGGGCATCCGAGGTCTTCTAGTTCCGCGACGATACTCGCCGCGATATCCTGGCAGGCGCGGTCGGCGATGACCGTCACTTTCTCGGTTTTTTCCACACGCAGGCAAGTATGGATGGCGTTCCGCGCGCCTTCACGATATTCCGGATTGAAGGGGAACGAGCGAAGATCCGTCGTCATGCCTTAGCCGCTCCGGATTCTTCAAACACTCCCGCCTCGGTTTCCGACACGATGTAATCGACCACTTTCTTCAAATCTCCAGTTTCTCTGAACACCTTGAGTTGCCGGTCGGCACCCGTTCCATGTTCCAGAATTCGGTGAATATAGTTGATCTCATTGCGGCTGCCTAGCTCATCGACAACATCGTCGATGAAATGCAGATACTCGTAAATCAACTCGCGGACGGGCACTTCGATTCGCTTGCCGAAATCGATCAGCTTACCGTCCAAGCCATAGCGCACCGCGCGCCACTTGTTTTCCATAATCAGCAGCCGACGATAGAGCCGGAACCCCTGATTCTGCGCGTGAAGCTTGTAGAGCTTCGCAACCGTCGCCTGAATCAACGCGGCAATCGCGATCGTTTCGTCGAGGCGCATCGGCAGATCGCAGACGCGGAACTCAAGCGTCGGGAAGAAGGGATGCGGGCGGATATCCCACCAGATCTTCTTTGCATTGTCGATGCATCCGGTCTTGACGAGCAGGTTGATGAAGCTCTCGTACTCGCCCCAACTCGGAAAGTAGTCCGGGATGTTCGTCCGCGGAAATTTATCGAACACCTTGCAGCGATACGACTTCAAACCCGTCTCATCGCCCAGCCAGAAAGGCGAATTCGTGGACAACGCCAGAATATGCGGCAGAAAATAGCGTGCCGCATTCATGATGTGGATCTGTGTCTCGCGATCCTCAATGCCAACGTGCACGTGCAATCCAAAGATCAGGTTGGCGCGCGCGACAATGCGCATATCTTCAACGATGGCTTCGTAGCGCGCATCGGGATAGATGCTTTGCTCACGCCAATCGGAAAACGGATGGGTCGCGGCCGCAGCCACCTTCAAACCGTTTTCCTTCGCAAGACTGATGATGCCGCGACGAAGGTTTCGCAACTCGGTCCGCGCCTCGCCCATGTTGGTGCACACCGCCGTGCCGACTTCGATCACCGACTGGTGCATCTCGGCTTTGACGCGTTCCTGCAAGCGTAACTGACCTTTCTGAATCAGTTCGCATTCAATGTGCGAGCGCAAATCGCGCGTCACGGGATCGATTGTCTGATATTCCTCTTCGATGCCGATTGAAAAGCTGGGGCGCATAAATTGAGTCCTCTGATAAGTTCTAGCCGTTTAGAAAAGCCGACCAGCGGTAGTCGGTAAACGCCTTCGGCTCTTCGAGCGCCTTCTCAATCGCCATCTCGGCGACCGCGTTGACGATCCACTCAAAGTTTTCCGGCCCAACCGAATAGTAATCGGCGTCGGGTGCAGGGTTGAGAAAGTCGATCGCATACGGCACGCCGTCTCGGCAGGCGAATTCGACGGTGTTCAAGTCATAGCCGAGAGCCTGGCAGATTTTAAGGCAATCGCCAACGACACGCTCATGCATTTCAGGCGAGATTGGCGGACCATTCTTCACATACCGATGATCGTGCGGCTGCCGCGGATCGTAGCGCATCACATGGACTTTCTTCTGTCCCACCACATAGCAGCGGAAGTAGTCGTCGAACTCGATCCCCTCCTGTAAAGTCATGCAGAGGTCACCCGTATCGTCGTAGGCCTTGAAGAGTTCCTCGGGCGAGGTCACCTTGTAGACGGACTTCCAACCGCCGCCGGAAAAGGGCTTTAGAAACGCCGGGAATCCGATGTATTCGAAGATTTCGTCCCAGTTCAGCGGATACTGCAGATTGCGCATCGACTGCGCCGTGGTGCCTGGCGGATAAGCCTTGTGCGGCAGCACCACCGTCTTCGGAATCGCTACGCCGATCTTCGACGCGAGCGCATAGTTGAAGAACTTGTCGTCGGCACCCCACCAGAAGGGGTTGTTGATGACAGTCGCGCCGCTGAGAACGGCGTTCTTCAAGTAAGCGCGAAAGAAAGCGATGTCATGTGAAATGCGGTCGATGATGACGGAGTATCCCGACGGATCGGCCATCTTGATACCGCCAATCTTGATGTGTTCCGCAACGACATCCGGAACATTCATGGAGTTGATCTTGTCCACCAGGGCCGGTGGAAAGGTGTTTTCCATGCCGTAAATGATGCCAATCTTCTTCATTGGAAGTGAGTCCTTTTAGATACTTGGGCTTCAGGGGGCTGCTGGATAGACGGGATCGTCTGCGGGCGAACGGAGCCCACAAACTTCTATTCTAGCTTGAGCCAGCACCGATTAAGAACTCGGGACTTGGTCTGGTATGCTGATGTGGCAGGTAACAACGAATTGACCAAACACCTCGTCCTCGCCGTCACGAGCGCCATGCTGCTCTCCGCACAATCACCCGACTACTCATCGGCCACCGCCTACGCGCGCACGTTCCAGGCGACGCTGCACCGCAACATTGAAAAATCGGCTGAAAAACTGCCCGCCGAAGCCTACGGCTTTAGACCGAGCCACGATGTTCGGACCGCTGGCGAGATGTTCGGCCACATCGCCAACGCGGAGTTCAACTACTGCGCCATTGTCGCCGGCGAACCAAATCCCAACAAGACGAGCATCGAAAAAGAGAAGAAGACCAAGGCCGAAATCGTCGAATCACTCAAGGCTGCCTTTGCGTACTGCGAAAAAGCCTACGCAGGCGTGAACGATGACAAGATCGCCAGCAAGGTCAAAGTCGGTCAGACCGAACGCAACCTGCTGGGACTCATGTGGTACAACAACAGCCATACCAACGAGCACTACGGAAACCTGGTGACGTATCTTCGAATTCGTGGAATCGTACCGCCGTCGAGCGAACGCTAGAGCCGAGTTTATTGAAGACCAGCGACACGATTTACGGTGGCGCGAGCCGTTCCTGAAACGCTTCGATCCGAACCACGCGGCCGTGTCACTCCTCCGAAGTAGGCGAGAATGTGGTGTATGCGAACAGCCGTTCTAATATTGCTTGCGCTGGCCTCACTGGTTGAGGCGCAGAAGCGCGTCATCACGCACGCCGATGTTTGGACAATGAAGCGGGTGGGGGATCCGGTAGTAAGTCCCGATGGGAAGCTTGTGGTCTTTTCGGTTACCGAGCCGGACTACGATCCCGCCAAGCAAGTCTCCGACTTATGGATGGCTCCCACTGACGGATCGGCTGCTCCGCGCAAATTGACGTTCACGCGAGGCGGCGAGAGCGGCGCAACGTTTTCGCCGGATGGCAAGTGGATGGCATTTTCCGCAAAGCGCGATGGCGACGATGCCGCGCAGATCTATATGCTGCCGCTGGCGGGAGGCGAGGCCCGACGCCTGACGTCGATTTCGACTGGTGCGGATAGCCCGCAGTTCAGTCCCGATGGAAAGTCGGTGTTGTTCGAGAGCATGGTTTATCCAGGCGCCGCGGATGACGACGCGCAGAAGAAGATCGCGGCGGAGCGCAAAGCGAGAAAGTATAACGCGCGGCAGTACGATACGTTTCCGATCCGGTTTTGGAACACCTGGCTCGATGACATGCGGGCCCATGTATTGGTGCAGGATTTGAGCGATGGCTCGAAAGCGCGCGATCTTTTGGCGGGTACCAAGCTCGACGCATCCCCGGGCTTTTTCGGGATGTTCAACGCGCTGAGCAGTGGCCAGCAGTTGAAGGCGACTTGGGCTCCCGACTCGAAGTCGGTAGTGTTTGCGGCTGTGTTGAACCGTCACGAGACGATGTATGCCGAAACAGAGACGCATCTGTTTCAAGTATCGGCGGCGGGCGGCGGGGAACCGGTGCAGTTGAGCCCCTCCGGGCAGAGCTTTTCGGATCCAAAGTTTAGTGCGGATGGAAAGGCGCTGTTTGCGACGCACCAGCGCAATGCCGTCAAGACGAAGATCTACAGCTTGACGCGATTGGCGCGTTTCGATTGGCCTGTTTCGTCAAAGCCTGCGCTCTTAGCGGAAGCTTGGGATCGCAGTGTGTCGGGATACACGATTTCGCCGGACAGTTCGATGATCGTAATCGAGGCGGAAGACGATGGTTACGACAAGCTGTTTCGGATCCCGGCCCGCGGAGGCAAGGTCGAGTTATTGTTGGCTCCGAAAGAGGGCGGCTATAGCGCGGTATTGAGTACACCGGTGGGATTGATTGGCAAGTATGGTTCGTCGATTCAGCCTCCGCAGATTGCGAAGATCGATGTTGGCGCGGGTTCGCACGAGTTGCTTTCGAACTTCGATGCGGAAACGATTGGGCAGCTCGATTGGCAAGCACCTGAGCACTTCTGGTTCACGGCGAAGAACGGCAAGAAGATCCACAGCATTCTCGTGAAACCCCCGGCATTCGATGCTTCGAAGAAGTATCCACTGTTGGTGTTTCCGCATGGGGGCCCCAATGGGATGTCGAAGGATGCCTACTCGACGCGTTGGAACAACCATCTGTTGACCTCGCAAGGTTACGTGTTGTTGCAGACGAACTATACGGGATCCACTGGGTTTGGCGAGAAGTTCGCGGATGATATTGAGCGCGATGTTTTGCGCGGGCCAGTGAACGAAACACTCGAAGCGATTGAAGAGGTTTTGAAGAAGTATCCGTACATCGATCGCACGCGGCAGGCGGCGGCAGGGGCGTCGTATGGCGGCTACATGATGAATTGGATGAACGGCCATACCAGGCAGTTCCGCTGCTTTGTGAACCATGCGGGGGCGGTGAACAACGAGTCGCAGTATGGCACAAACGATGGCGGCTTGGGCCGCGAGCTGCGCATGGGTGTCCCGGTGTTTGAGAAGGGCGGGCAGTGGAACGATCAGAGTCCGCTGCGTTATTCGGGGTCGTTTAAGACGCCGATGCTGATTACGCAGGGTGAGTTGGATTTCCGCGTACCGTTGTCGGAAAGCATGACCACGTTTAAGATTCTGCAGCGGCTGAAGGTTCCGGCGCGGTTGGTGACATTTCCTGAGGCCGGACACTGGATCCTGCGGGGTGAGGACAACAAGCTGCACATGCAGGAAGTGCTGGGATGGCTGAAAAAGTATCTGGAGCCCGCCCAGCCTGTTTGGCCATAGAGTTCGAGAGAATCAATCGAAGCTAGTCGGTTTCGGATCATGCTCGCCCACATTGGATCGCGGCACCCAGTCAGAAACTGTCGGCGGAAAGCCGTATTGCCAACCGCATCACAGGCTTCGAGTTCGACAATCCAAGCCACTTCACGGCCGGCATGGACGACCTTTTTTCCTCGCGGCGAAGCGCGGATCGACAGGACTATTCCACGGACCGATTGGCGAACCCAGAGTGCAACGCCTGAGGCAATTTATGAACCGAGGAGGATGTCTGTTTGCCACAGGCGATCATGGGTCATTGGGCAGGGCGCTGTGCCACGCAGTGCCGCGGGCCAGGAACTGCAGAGCACTTCCGCCCACATCGCGGACGTCCGAGTGGGAGCATCTGGCATAGAATACACCCATGACCCGCAGGACTTTCTCTTCCGCACTTTTAGGAGCGCCGCTGGTGTTGCGCGCCGCAGCGATAAGTAAGCCGAACATTGTCGTGGTGTTGTGCGACGACCTGGGATACGGTGACGTTCGGGCGTTCTATCCAGAAGCCAAGATGGCGACGCCGCGGATGGATGCGCTGGCGCGCGAAGGGATGAAGTTCATCGATGCTCATTCGCCTTCCGCCGTGTGCACGCCGACGCGCTATGGCTTGATGACAGGCCGCTATTGTTGGCGCACGAAGCTGAAGTCCGGGGTGTTGAATGGATACTCGCCCGCGCTGATCGAACCGGGCCGCGAGACCGTAGCCTCGGCGTTGAAGAAGCAGGGATACCGCACCGGTGCGTTCGGCAAATGGCATCTGGGCTTTGGCACGGAGGCCAAGGTGGACTATGCCAAGGTCTTCTCGCCAAGCCCTTTGGATCAGGGCTTTGACGAGTACTTTGGCATCCCCGCATCGCTGGACATGCCGCCCTATGTTTTTGTGGATGGCAATCGCGCGGTGGAAGAGCCAACGTCCACGATTGGGGATAACGGTGAGGTGAAGCGGGGTCCGTACTGGCGCGGTGGACCGATTGCGCCGGGCTTCAGAATGGAAGATGTGGTTCCGAAGATCACCGATCGCGCCTGCAAGTTCATTGAACGCGAGGCGAAGAATCCGTTCTTTTTGTATGTGCCGTTGACGGGTCCGCATACTCCTTGGGTTCCGTCCAAGCCTTTTCAGAAGAAGTCGAAAGCCGGATTGTATGGCGATTTCGTGGAAGAGATCGATGCCTCGATTGGGCGAATCGTTGACCAGTTGAAAGCGTCGGGTGTGGCATCGAACACGCTGCTGCTCGTGACGAGCGACAATGGCGCGCCTTGGGAAAAACGCGATGCGGCGGAGGCTGCCGGGCATTGGGCTCCGGCGAAGTGGCGAGGACAGAAGAGCGATATCCAAGAAGGCGGGCATCGGATTCCGTTCATTGCGCGATGGCCCGGCAGGATCAAAGCGGGCTCGACTTCGAATGCTCTCATCTGCCATACGGATATCTTTGCGACGGTCGCGGAAGTGGCTGGTGTGGCGCTGTCCGACGGGACGGCGGAGGACAGTGTTTCGTTTGCGCCTGTTTTGCTAGGAAAAACGTCAAAAGGCAAGCGCGAGGCGGTGGTGCATCACTCGGGCAACGGACTGTTTTCGATTCGTTCCGGAGAGTGGAAATTGATTGAAGGGCGAGGGTCGGGTGGGTTTACAAATCCCGCGAAGGTGGATCCAGGGCCGGGAGATCCGGTGGGCGAGTTGTATCACTTGAAAGAGGATCCGCATGAGGATCGCAATCTCTATGCGCAGATGCCAGACGTGGTGAAACGGCTGTCCGGCATGTTGGATGAGTGGCGGCGCGCTGGGCGCAGTCGTTAGTCTACTCGGGCTTATGCACCTTGGTGCGAGCGGCTTCGCGCACCGCATCGGGCAAGCTCGTGTTGAAGCTCGAACCATAGCCTGAGGTCTGCTGGTAGACGTACGACTGCCAGGGATCTTTGCCCTCAACGCGTGGGTCACCCGTTTCGGTGAGATAGGCTTCCAACCGGTTGCGGAGTTGGTCACGCTGCGCAGCAAAGCGCCGATCGGTCGCGAGATTGCGGATCTGTCCGGGGTCTGAGATCAGTTCGTACAACTCTTCCGCCGGGCGCTTGTCGAGGCACAGCTCAACTTGCTTCGGAAACTTGGCCCGTGCTGTGGCACTCAACAGAACGTCTTTGGTGGGCGCGCCGTCGATGTCACCGTGCGGGGTGTTGTTGGACGAAGAGAAGTCCCCGCCAGTAGGCCAGTGGTCTGGCGCGAAGTTCCGGATGTAGAGAAAGTCTTTCGTCCGGATGGAGCGCATTGGATATCCTGCGCCGTTGGGGCGGGCCATGACGTGGCGTTCCATGCCGCAGTAGATGGCCCTGCTCTCCCGGAGAGTTCCGCCGCCGCCGCCGATGAGCAGCGGCAGCAGGCTTTGGCCGGCGATCCCCGCCGGAATCGGCACGCCAGCGGCTTCCAGAAACGTCGGCGCGAAATCGGTATGGCTGACGAGTGTGTCGATGGAGGATCCGGCTTTAAGTCGATTGCCCCAGCGGATGGAGAGCGGCATATGTACACCGGCATCGTAGAGGTTCACTTTCGCTCGCGGAAACGGCATGCCGTTGTCGCTGGTGACAACAATGAGGGTGTCGTCTAAAGATCCCTCGGCTTCGAGGATTTTCAGGGTCTTTGCGAGTTGCTGGTCATACCAGTCGATTTCCAGATAGTAGTCGAGCAGGTCAGAGCGGACCTCGGGCGTATCGGGCAGATAGGGCGGAACCTTTACGTCTTCGATCTTCTTGCCGAGGCGAACGGCGCTGCCTTGGTCGTAGATGCGGTGGGGTTCTTTGGATCCTAGCCAGAAGCAGAAAGGGCTCTGTTTCGGTTTGTCTTTGAGGAACTGCTGGAAGTTCGCAGCATAGTCAGCAGGCTCGATGCCGGGACGCAGGGGTTCGGCATGCTTGATGGAGTTGTATTCGCGTCCGCAGGGGTTGCGGGATGCGCCGAGGGCTTGCCAGTCGCCGGGCGCCCAGCCCTTGCCAGTGTAACCGGTGAAGTATCCGGCGTCTTCGAGCAAGTGCGTATAGAGCGGGATCTTGGGCGGCATAGCGCCATAGAGGACGCCCGCCTGTTCCTGCTGCCAGACGTGGCGGCCCATGAGCACAGCGCTTCGAGATGGGGTACAGGATGGGCTGGCGCAGAACGAGTTCTTGAAGAGGACGCCATCGCGCGCGATGCGGTCGAAGGCAGGCGTAGAGACGTGAGTTGCTGCGTAGGCTCCGGCATCCTGCCAGGATTGATCGTCAGAGATGACAAGCAGGATGTTGGGCCGTTTTGCAGTCGCCGACTGTGGTCGGGAGCAGGCGGCCGTGGCGGCCAGTAGGGATCCGGTGAGAAAGTCGCGGCGGCGCATGGTCGCCCTGCAGTTTATCAGACAGGCGCCCCCTCACCTGACCACGCGCTCTTCCTGATCCTTTTGCGTGCCGCGTATCTGGTTTTCGTGCCGCGTGTGGAGTTGATCCCACTCGGTGATCAGTCTACCTCCGCCCTTGGCGAATTCTTCTTCGAGGCTGGTCAGCAGATCCATTACGGAGTGATCGATGGAGACCAATTCGGCGAAGTGCATGTGGCATTCGATGTCCCTGGGTAGGCCTTCGAAAGTCTGCGCGATCAGTGGCAGTTTGACGAAGTTGGCGGAGCCTGAAATGTGGACGTGGGCGCGTTTGTCGTCATCGTTCTTTTCCACCCAGATGTCGATTTGCGAAGCAGTGTGGACGAGCTTTCCGAACGAGAGCAGAACGCCGATGATCACGCCGGTGAGCAGGTCCGTTGAATCGAGGACACACACGCACTTGAGGCGTTCGCGCGCAGTGGTACGCGGCGATCGCAGTTTAAATTCATGTTGGAGTTGCGAAGTTATGCAGGGCGGGCGGTAGGCGGCCCGCGGGTGGTTGGAGCCAGACGAAGACCAATTATAGGAGAACCGACAAGGTGGGGGCGAGATGACCTCGGAGTAGCCGTGGGGCGAGTGCGGCGATAGAAAGCTGAGCAGCGTCCGCAATGGTCAGATGGTGCGAGAGAGCCAGCGGGGCGAAGGATAGGGAGTGTGGCGAGCCTGCTCGGGGGATCCGTCCGAATCTTCGGCTGTTGCGCCGCTGAGATTGTAGAGGGCGAAGGGAAGGATCCCAGGCATCGGCTTCGGAATCCGCGAAGCCGAAGGTGCACAACGCGAGCAGCAACAGGAAAAACATTCGCAAAAGCGAATGGCGTCGAAGCAAACCTGAAGGCAAGGATCTCGTGCGAGGAGCAACCGAAGACCGACTAGGTCGATCACCTCTTCTATTATATCGATGGATGTGGCAGCCGCAAGACAGCGGAACTCATGCGAGGTGCAAAACGTGGTACTGTGGAAATGTCTTTGCCCGCCTCTCTCATTCGACGAGTGCCTTCCGGCCGCCGCTCTCCGATGTTCCATCCAAAGCGCAGTCTGACGAGGACAAACCAGCAGCAGAAGGGAACACAACCCATATGACCAACATCTTCGTTGGGAACTTGAATTATCAGACCACGCAAGAGGATCTGTACGCGGCATTCTCGGCGTTCGGCGCCGTTGAGCGCGTGAATATCGTGACTGATCGTGACACTGGCCAAGCCCGCGGCTTCGCCTTCGTCGAAATGACTGACCGCACGGAAGCAGAGAACGCCATCAACCAGTTGAACGGCGCGGAACTGCGTGGCCGCGCTATGAATGTGAATGAAGCCCGTCCCAAGCCCGCCGGCGGTGGTGGCGGCGGCGGTGGTGGACGCGGTGGATTTGGCGGCGGCGGCGGCGGTGGTGGAGGTCGTGGCGGAAGCGGCGG
>Ga0163144_10013693_pt1 | contig 16902 bp, 14 predicted proteins | sample OliLak19BULKMAT1_FD_123175 | JGI IMG/M metagenome (GOLD analysis project Ga0163144, IMG submission 123175) | Freshwater microbial mat bacterial communities from Lake Vanda, McMurdo Dry Valleys, Antarctica - Oligotrophic Lake LV.19.BULKMAT1 | ecosystem: Environmental > Aquatic > Freshwater >... | reverse complement strand
GACACGCCGGGCGCGGCACTCGCGGCCGCATCCAACTGCGGAATCCAGGTTGAATCAAAGCCAGGGTCTTCGTTCATCAAGCAACACCGGAGCATTCATGAACTTGAAAAATCTCATCACCGTGATTGGCGCCCATGCCGAGGGTGAAGTGGGTCGTGTCATCACCGGCGGTGTGATTGCACCCCGGGCGGCTTCCATGTTCGAGCGTCAACAGAAGCTCCAGGAAACGCAGGACTGGCTGCGGACCATGTTGCTGTCAGACCCGCGCGGCAGCGTCAACGCCGCTGTGAATCTGGTGACGCCACCGATCTCGCCAGAGGCAGATTTCGGCATGATCGTGATCGAGGCAGACAGCTACCCGCCCATGTCGGGCTCCAACCTGATGTGCACGGTGACGGTGGTGCTGGAGAGTGGCATGTTGCCCATGACCAGCCCGATCACCGAACTGTGCGTCGATACCCCGGCCGGCTTGGTGCGGGTGCGCGCCGAGTGCGAAGGCGGCAAATGCCGGCGTGTTTCCTTTCAAAACGTGCCCTCGTTTGTCATGCACCAGAGCCGGTCAGTGGAGGTGCCCAACATGGGGACGGTGCTGGTGGACGTGGCTTATGGTGGAATGATCTATGTCATGCTGGATGCCGCCAAGCTCGGGTTCTCACTGGATCGCAGCGAGGCCCGTGCACTGTCCGAGGCAGGCGAGCGCATCAAGCGGGCCGCTGCGGCACAAATACATAGTGTGCACCCGCAGAATCCTGGCATTCACACCATCGACATCGCCTTGTTTGCCGGGCCGCTCGGCGTGGTGGATGGCATCAAGACCGCGAAAAACGCGGTGGTGGTGTCGCCGGGCCGGCTTGATCGCAGCCCGTGCGGCACCGGCAGTTCGGCTCGCATGGCCCTGATGCATGCGCGCGGTGAGCTTGCTGTGGGTGAACCCTTCACGCACCTGTCGATCATGGACACCCGGTTCAACTGTCGCATTGATGCACTGACCCAGGTGGCCGGCCAGGAGGCTGTGCTGCCCAACATCAGTGGGCGCGCCTGGATCACGGGTCTGTCCTACTACGGTGCCGACCCGGAGGACCCGTTCCCTGAAGGTTACCGCCTCAACGACACTTGGTTTGCCAGTTGATCGGTAGCGCCATTGAAAAAGCCGTCCATGATTCTCTGACCCTGGGTGTCTGCCAGTTCTGCACAGTGCCGGATCGGGGCCAGTGGTTCGGTGCGATTGCGGCGAATTGGCCCCCATTGGCCGTGACGAACTGGGGTAAGGTTGGCGCGTTGAAAACCAAGGGGCAGACAAATGGCGACGGGTGAATTTGCGTATGCGATGAACAGCAACCGGTTCCTGGGTGCGCCGCCTCTGGCAGATCAGCCTTTTGCGGTGCTGGGTATTCCATTCGACGGCGCAGTGACCAACCGGCCAGGCGCGCGTTTCGGGCCGGCGGAAATCCGCCGCGCCAGCCTCATGTTGTGTGATGGCATCCATCCACACTTTGACGTCACGCCACTCGGGTTGCTGGGGGATGCGCTCGACCTGCGCCTTCCCAACGCCTCACCCCTGGCCGACGTGCGCCGGTTGATCGAGGACCAGGCGGCGGCGCTGATGGCGCGCCACCACTGCGTGGTGCTGGGCGGCGACCATTCGATCACGCTGCCACTGCTGCGCGCTGCAAGCCGTCTCCACGGGCCCCTGGCACTGGTGCATTTCGATGCGCACTGCGACACCTGGAGCGAGCACTTTGGCGAACCTTCGGGGCATGGCACCTGGACCTTCGAGGCCATTCAGGAGGGGCTGGTACTGGCAGAACACACCGTGCAGATCGGCCTGCGTTCGTCTGGCGAGCGCGAGGCACGCGAGTATGTGCGCGACCGCGGGGGCATGATCCTGACGGCCCGAGACCTGCGGGGCAAGGATGGCCACGACCTGGCCGGCGTGATCACAGAAATCCGCCAGAAAATTGGTTCGCGGCCTTGTTACCTGACCCTGGACATCGATTGCCTCGATCCCGCTTTCGCACCCGGCACAGGCACACCCGAACCCGCGGGCATGACGAGTTCGCAGGTCATGACCTTCCTGGAGGAACTCGCGGTGCTGAGTCTCGTGGGCATGGATTGCGTGGAGGTTGCGCCAGCCTATGACCACGCCGAGTTGACCAGCCAGGCCGCTGCAGCCTTTGTATGGACTTACCTGAGCGGCCAGGTCGCCAAGCGCGCCGTGAAATCCCGCTGACGGAGGGCGCCATGCGTCTTTGGCAGTCGTCCCCCCTTCAGTCAGATACCCAGCTCAACCAGAACAGTTACTACGAGGCCAGCGTGCAGCGGCCTGCTGCACTCGGGCCCTTGCAGGGTGATGTGACTGCAGATGTGGTGGTGGTCGGTGCCGGCTTCGCCGGCTTGTCGGCCGCCATCGAGCTCGCGCAGCGGGGCCACCGCGTGGTCGTGCTGGAGGCGGACCGTATCTGCAGCGGGGCTTCCGGGCGTAACGGGGGCCAGGCGATCGTGGGTTTCGCGAGCGGGCAGGGGCCGCTAGAAGCCCAGTTGGGGCGTGCGGATGCCCGGCGCGCCTGGGACCTGTCGCTCGAGGCGTTGATGCTGATCGATGAGCGCATCGGCCAGTTCGGCATTGCCTGCGACCGGGTTCACGGGTACCTCCATGTGGCAGATTCGCCGCGCAAGGCGCGGGCCCTCGAACGGGAACTGCAGGCGGCGGACCACGACTACGGCCTGCGCTGCGACTTTGTACAAGGTGCGGATGTGGCGCGGTACATCCAGAGCCCCGCCTATTGCGCGGCGGGGTTCGAGCGCCTGTCCGGGCACTTGCATCCACTCAAATATGGCCTGGGGCTGGCGCAGGCCGCGCAGTCTGTGGGCGTGCGTATCCACGAGCAGTCCGCTGTGACGGGCCTGCGGCGCGGCCCGCGATTGCGTGCCACGACAGCCGCGGGCAGCGTGACCGCCGGCTTCGCCGTTCTGGCCGGGAACTGCATGTTGCCCGAGTACGGCCCGGCTGTGGCGCCCGAAATTCGTCCGCGCATCATGCCGGTGGGTACCTACATCGTGGGCACCGCGCCGCTGGAGCCCAGCCTGTGCCGCCAGATACTCCCCGCAGACCCGGCAGTGTGTGACAACAACTTCGCGCTGGACTATTTCCGCTTCAGTGCTGACCACCGCCTGTTGTTCGGCGGGCGCGTGAGCTACACCACCATGACCCCGCCCTCGCTGGAGGCCACCATGCGCCGGCGCATGGCGCGCGTGTTCCCGCAGCTGGCCGCAGCCCCGATCGATTTCGTGTGGGGTGGCTTCGTGGACATCAGCATGAACCGCGCGCCCGATTTCGGGCGGCTCGGCGACAACATCTATTACCTGCAGGGTTTCAGTGGGCATGGCGTGGCTTTGACCGGGCTGGCCGGCCGCCTCGTCGCCGAAGCCGTGGCCGGGCAGTCAGAGCGGCTGGATGTCTTTGCGCGTATCCGACACCGCGATTTTCCCGGAGGGGCCTTGCTCAGGACGCCAGGCCTGGCGCTGGCGATGTGGGTCCAGCAACTGCGCGACGCGTTGTGAGCCGCAACTCGGCCTGAATCGCGCCGGCAAGCATTGGCCCGAAGCGCCGGATGTCCTGCAGGGGTGCGTACCCGTAACCGATCACCAGGCCGCGCACATCCTTGCGCTGCAGACAATACGCCGACAACGGACGCACGGTCAGGCCGAGCAGGGCCAGCCGGCCGGCCATGGCCTGATCGTCGCTGGTGTCATCCAGGCGCAGGCACAGGTGCAGCCCCTGTTCGGCACCACTGATCCAGGCTCCGGCACCCAGGCAGGGGGCGAGAGCTTCGAGCAGACAGGCGCGGCGCTGGCCATAACTGGTGCGTGCGCGGCGCAATGCGGTAGCGAAATGCCCCATGGCGATGAACTCGGCCAACGCCGCCTGCACGGGCATCTGGCCCGGGCGGTTGAGGTCGTAGTGCGCTTGCTTGAATGCCTCCACCAGCTTGCGCGGCACGATCACGTAGCCCAGCTTGAGCCCGGGGTACAGGACCTTGGAAAAAGAGCCCATGTACAACACGCGCTCATCCTGGTCCAGGCTGGTCAGCGAGGCCAGGGGAGGCCCGCCAAAACGGAATTCACTGTCGTAGTCGTCTTCCAGTATCCAGGCCCGTTGCGCGCGTGCGATCCCCAGCAGCTGGTGGCGCCGCTCCAGCGACATCACGGCGCCGGTCGGGTACTGGTGGGACGGCGTGACATAGATCAGCCGCGGGGGCGTCCGCTCGTCGGCCGGGCTGGGTGCCATGCCATGCGCGTCCACCGGCACAGCGTGGGTCTTCAGCCCGGTGGCCATGAAGGCCTTCACTGCGCCCCAGTACGCGGGGTCTTCGATCCAGACCGTGTCTTGGTGGTCGGCCAGCATCTGTGCGCAAAGCTCCAGCGACTGCTGGGTACCGTTGGTGATGATGACCTGGTCGGTGTCGAGCTCGGCGCTGCGAAACATGCGCAGGTAGTCGGCCACCGCGCGGCGCAGCGGTGCGTAGCCGCCGCTGTCGCTGTAGTCGAGCATTTCCGGGTAGGTCATTCTCCAGTGCTTGTTCTGCAGCCGCTGCCAGAGCGCCGATGGGAAGGCGCTGAAATCGGCTGGCCCGGGCGTAAATGGCTGGACCTCCAGTTGGGTGGCACAAAACGAAGTGGCGAGCGCCTGACCGCGCCGCGACAGTCCGGCCCCCTGCCCGGCACCGGGGGGCGGCCGGCGACGCAGCGCCTTTGGCACTCCGTCCTGCACATAGGTGCCACTGCCGACCCGACTCACGAGGTAACCCTCAACGCGCAATTGCTCGATGGCTGTGACGACCGTGTTGCGCGACAGTTGCAGGTCCTGTGCCAGCTCCCGGCTGGACGGCAGGCGGGCCGCAGGCCGCAGCCTGCCATCGAGGATGGCGCGCCGCAAGGCCTCGTACAGCTGGCGGTGCAAGGGCAGGGCGGTGTTTGCCCGCAGGCGGCCGATGTGGCTGATCAATAACTCAGAGAGCATGGAAGTGGCACCATCGAGGCGCCCCAAATGGCCCCCATTGTCATCCAATCCAGCGCGCAGAATCGGGTGCAGGACAGATCAGGCACGAATACGCGCGCATGATGGTGGCCGAGCCCTGGTTGCGGGCGCTACGGGGCGCCGCCAATCGGGTGTGCCCCCCACGAACGGAAGGAACCGGTTATGGCAGAAGAACGCGTGATGAATTTCAACGACCTGGAGCAGTGGCTCAACGAACGCCGGGTGACCGAGGTGGAATGCCTGGTGCCCGACTTGACCGGCGTGGCGCGCGGCAAGATTCTGCCCCGGGCCAAATTCACGGAGGACCGCGGCATGCGTTTGCCCCAGGCCGTCGTGGCCATGGGAGTGACCGGCGAGTTCCCGGAGAGTGGCCCCTATTACGATGTGATTGATCCGACCGACAAGGACATGCAGTTGCGTCCGGACCCATCCACCGTGCGTATCGTGCCCTGGGCGACCGACCCGACCGCACAGGTGATCCACGATTGTTTCGACCACGACGGGAAAATGGTGCCCTTCGCGCCACGCAGCGTATTGCGCCGGGTCTGCGACCTGTTCGCCGCCGAGGGTCTGCAACCGATCGTGGCGCCGGAGCTCGAGTTCTACCTGACCGCGCGCAACACCGATCCCAACACCTTGTTGCGCCCACCGGTGGGGCGCAGCGGCCGCGCCGAGACCTCGCGCCAGGCCTACAGCATCGACGCGGTGAACGAGTTCGACCCGCTGTTCGAGGAGATCTACGACTACAGCGACAAAATGGAACTCAACGTCGACACCCTGATTCATGAGGTCGGGGCCGGGCAGATGGAAATCAACTTCTTCCACGCCAAGCCGCTGGGCCTGGCCGACGAGGTGTTTTTCTTCAAGCGCACAGTGCGCGAGGCGGCGCTGCGCCACGACATGTACGCGACCTTCATGGCCAAGCCGATCGAAGGCGAGCCCGGCAGTGCGATGCATGTGCACCAGAGCATCCTGAGCACGGTCACCGGCAAGAACATCTTCAGTAACGAAGACGGCACGCCGTCCGAGGCGTTCATGCACTACATCGGCGGTCTGCAACGCTACATTCCGGCTGCCATGGTGCTGGTGGCGCCCTATGTAAACAGCTACCGGCGGCTGTCGCGCAACACGGCGGCCCCGATCAACATCGAATGGGGTTATGACAACCGCACCGTGGGTATCCGCTCACCGATCTCGTCGCCGCAGGCGCGCCGGGTCGAGAACCGGGTCATCGGCTCGGACGCCAATCCTTATGTGGCGCTGGCGATGACGCTGGCCTGCGGCTACCTGGGCCTGAAGAACAAGATCAAGCCCAAGCCCGAGATGAAGGGTGACGCCTATCTGTCGCCGTATTCGCTGCCACGCAGCCTGGGTGATGCGCTCGAATGGCTACGCCGCGAGTCGGACCTGCATGAGGTTTTGGGCAAGGAGTTCATCACCGTCTACACCGAGATCAAGGAACTTGAATTCGACGAATTCATGAAGGTGATTTCTCCGTGGGAGCGCGAGCACCTGTTGCTGCACGTTTGACCAAGCACTGCATGACTTGAAAGGACCCGCCACATGAACTCCACCGTGGACACGCGCGCGATACAGCAACTCGACAGCGCCCATTTTTTGCACCCGTTCACCGATTTCAAGGACCTGGCCGGGCGCGGTGCGCGCGTCATCACCCGCGCCGAAGATATTTACATCTGGGACTCGGAGGGTCAGAAGATGCTGGACGCGATGAGCGGCCTGTGGTGCGTCAACGTGGGTTACGGCCGGCGCGAGCTGGCGCAGGCGGCCTACGACCAGATGATGACGCTGCCGTTCTACAACAGCTTCTTCCAGACCACCAATGTTCCGGCGGTGCAGCTTGCCACGCGCCTGGCGGCCCTGGCGCCGAACGTAGGAGGACGCAGCTTCGCACATGTCTTCTATTCCTCCAGCGGCAGTGAAAGCAACGACTCCAACGTGCGTATGGTGCGCCGCTACTGGGACTTGCTCGGCCAGCCTCAGCGCAAGGTGATCATCAGCCGGCAAAACGCTTACCACGGCAGCACGATGGCGGGGGCCTCGCTGGGCGGCATGAGTGGCATGCATGCACAGGGCGACCTGCCGATTCCCAATATCACGCACATCGGGCAGCCCTACTTCTACGACTTTGGACTGCCCGGAGAAAGCAGCGACGAATTCGGCGCGCGCGCCGCCGGCTGGCTGGAGGAGAAGATTCTGGCCGTCGGGCCCGACAAGGTGGCAGCCTTCATTGCCGAACCGGTGCAGGGCGCGGGCGGAGTGATCATCCCGCCTGCCACCTACTGGCCGGAAATCCAGCGCATTGTGGACAAGTACGGCATCTTGCTCATCAGTGACGAGGTGATTTGTGCCTTCGGGCGCCTGGGCCATTGGTTCGCCTACGAGAAGTTCGGCTACAAACCCGACCTGATCACCTTCGCCAAGGCGGTCACGAGCGGCTACATCCCTCTCGGGGGCGTCATGGTGGGCAACCGCGTGGCACAGGTTCTGATTGAGCAGGGGGGTGAGTTCAACCACGGCTACACCTATAGCGGGCATCCGGTGGCCTGTGCTGTGGCTTTGGCGAACCTCGACATCATGGAGCGCGAGCAACTGCCGCAGCGCGTGCTGGCCGACATTGGCCCGTATCTCGCCCACAAATTTCTGGAGCTCGAGGATCACCCCCTGGTGGGACACGCAGAGACCTGTGGTTTCATGGCTGGCCTGGTGCTGGTCAAGAACCGGCGGGAGAAGGTCCGGTTCGGTGCAGACCAGGAAATTGGAATGGTATGCCGCGGGCACTGCTTCCGCAACGGCCTGATCATGCGGGCGGTGGGGGACCGCATGATCATTGCGCCGCCTCTGACCATGACCCATGACCAGTTGGACGAAATGATGGCCCTGATCCGCAAGTGCCTGGACCTGACACTGCAGGATGCGCGAAAGAGTGGTTGGTTGGGGTGATGCCTTGCGCTAGTATCGAGAGGTTCGGCTTCAACTTTTATTGACTCAGGAGTAACACATGGGCGATTTTCTTGGTCGGCGGGGTGTTGGAAAGTTCATTGCGGGGTTGTGCGCAGCCGCTATGTTGTTGGGAGTCGCCAGCACGGCCAGTGCCCAGCAGGAGGAAAAAATCCTCAACATCTACAACTGGTCCGACTACATTGGGCCGGACGTAATCAAGAATTTCGAGAAAGAAACCGGCATCAAGGTCCGGTACGATAATTTCGACAGCAACGAAATCCTGCATGCCAAACTGGTCGCTGGCAAGACGGGTTACGACATTGTGGTGCCTTCGTCACACTGGGCAGCGATCCAGATGTCCGGCGGGTTGCTGGCCAAGTTGGACAAGTCCCGGCTGCCCAACCTCAAGAATATGGACCCGGACATCCAGGCGCAGATTGCCAAGCTCGACCCCGGCAACGACCATCTGGTGACCTGGCTGTGGGGTTACACCACCATCGGCATCAATGTCGACAAGGTCAAGGCGGTGCTTGGTAGCGAGCCACTGCCCGACAACATCTGGGAGCTGGTGTTCAACCCCAAGTATGTCAGCAAGCTCAAGTCCTGCGGCGTCAGCATGCTGGATGCAGGGTCGGAGATTCTTCCGCCGGCCTTGCAGTACCTCGGCAAGGATCCGCACAGCAGCAATTCGGCCGACTACCTCGATGCCGCTACGCTTCTCAAGTCCATCCGTCCCTACATCACCCTGTTCAGTTCCTCCGGTTACATCAACGACATGGTGAATGGGTCGATCTGTGTGGCGCTGGGGTGGTCGGGTGATGTTTCGATCGCCCGCCAGCGCGCCATTGACACCAAGTCGGGCCAGAAGATCGAGGCAATCGTGCCCAAGAAGGGCGGCCTGCTGTTCTTTGACACGATGGCCATCCCGGCCGATGCGCCACGGCCAGGCAACGCCCACCTGTTCATCAACTACATCATGCGGCCGGAAGTGCACGCTTCACTTTCCAACCAGGTGCTGTATGCCAACCCGAACAAGGAAGCGCGCAAGTTTGTGGTGGCCGAGGTGGCCAACAACCAGGCGATATTTCCCACCTCGGCGCAGCTGGCGACCATGGTGCCGCCCAAAGCCATGACCAACGACACCCGGCGCTTGCAGACACGGGTTTTCACCGCCTTCAAGACCGGGCGTTGAGCATGGCGACCACCGCTCCAGGGTCCGCGAAGCCGGCGGCCGGACAGGCAGCGGTGCCTTTCTTGCGCCTGAGCTCGGTGGTCAAGCAGTTCGGCGACGCCATCGCCGTCGACGGTGTGACGCTCGATATCAACAAGGGCGAGATCTTCGCCCTGCTGGGTTCCTCGGGTTGCGGCAAGTCCACGCTTCTGCGCATGCTGGGTGGCTTCGAGGAGCCGACTTCGGGGCTGATCCTGCTGGAAGGTCAGGATCTGGTCCGTCTGCCTCCCAACGAGCGCCCGGTCAACATGATGTTCCAGAGTTACGCGCTGTTCCCGCATCTGACCGTCTGGGACAACGTGGCTTTCGGGCTTCGGCGTGATGGCCTGCCGAAGGACGAAATCGCAACCCGGGTCGAGAAAATGCTCGGCATGGTGCAGCTCACGCCGTATGCCAAACGCAAGCCACACCAGCTCTCCGGGGGGCAGCAGCAGCGTGTGGCGCTGGCCCGCAGCCTGGTCAAGAGGCCCAAGTTGTTGCTGCTCGACGAGCCACTCGGGGCGCTTGACAAGAAGCTGCGCGAACGTACGCAACTCGAAGTGGTGGACATCATCCACCAGGTGGGCGTGACCTGTGTCATGGTGACCCACGACCAGGAAGAAGCCATGACGATGGCAACACGCATCGGCATCATGAGTGAGGGCAAGATCCTGCAAGTGGGCCGGCCGGGCGATATCTATGAAACCCCCAATTGCACCTTCGTGGCCGACTTCATTGGCAGCGTCAACCTGTTCAAGGGCAGGGTGACCGTGGACCAGGCGGACCACGTCATCATCGACACGCCCGAGTGCCGCCATTACGTCAGCCACGGCATCACTGGAACACCGGACATGGAGGTGCATGTCGCCATCCGGCCCGAAAAGATCGGCATCCAGGAGCCGGCCCCCGGCCCGGACGACTACGACAACGCAGTCGAGGTCGGCTTCAACTGCGCGCGTGGCACGATCCGCGACCTGGCCTACCTGGGCAGCCAGACCATCTACCACGTGGTGCTGGAGTCGGGTGCCGTCGTCAAGGTGACCAAGGCCAACGATGCGCGGCATGACGAGTCCCGACTGGCCAGCGGCTCTTTGGTGCACGTCTGGTGGTGGGGCAGTGATCTCGTGGTGTTGACCCAGTAGCGGGCACGCAGCATGAACCGTTCCGCCTGGCAAGCCGTACTGGAGACCGTCATGGGCCGCATGGGGCGGCGCTTCGTCATTGGCGTGCCGATGGTGTTTCTGCTGGTGATATTCGCATTGCCTTTTTTGGTGGTGTTCAAGATCAGCGTGTCCGAGATGGACGGTGTGCGTTTCCGTGACCTGCTGACCTGGCAGGACGGGTTGCTGCAACTCAATCTCAAGTTTTCCAATTACCGGACCATTTTTTTTGAAGACGACCTGTATCTGCGCGCCTACCTGTCGTCGATCTGGTTCGCCGGCCTCACGACCGTGATCTGTCTGGCCATCGGGTATCCGTTTGCCTACTTTCTGGCGCGCAGCCGGCCGGACATCCGGCCCGCGTTGTTGATGCTGCTGATGCTGCCTTTCTGGACCTCGTTTCTGCTGCGTGTTTACGCCTGGAAGATGTTGCTGGCCGACAATGGCGTGTTCAACAACCTCGCCATCGCACTGGGCCTGTTGGCCGAGCCGGTCAAGATGATGAACACGCCCTTTTCCCTGACGCTCGGCATGGTCTACACCTACCTGCCGTTCATGGTGTTGCCGCTGTACGCGAACCTCGTGAAGATGGACATCCGCCTGCTGGAGGCCGCACGTGACCTGGGCGCCACACCGTGGCAAGCCTTCTGGCGCATCACCGTGCCTTTGTCGCAAGGCGGCATCATTGCCGGTGCCTTGCTGGTGTTCATTCCCTGTGTGGGCGAATTCGTTATTCCCGAGCTGCTCGGTGGCCCCGAGACACTCATGATCGGGCGTGTCCTGTGGGACGAGTTCTTCTCCAACAATGACTGGCCGATGGCGTCCAGCGTGGCCGTGGTGATGGTGCTTCTGATCATCGTGCCGCTGGCCTTGTTCAACAAGTACCAGGCCGAGAGTGCGCTGGGAGACAAGCGATGAAAAACCGGGCTGGCGACATCACTTCGCGCGTCTGGCTGGTGGCAGGTTTCGCGTTCCTGTATCTGCCGATCGTAACGCTGATCACGCTGAGTTTCAACGAGAGTCCGCTGGTTACGACCTGGACTGGTTTCTCGTTCAAGTGGTATGGCGAACTCGTCCGGGACGTGCCCATCATCGAGGGCTTCGTGTTGTCGATCAAGATCGCCTTGATGACGGCCACGGCGTCCGTCGTTCTGGGGACGTTTGCCGCCGTCGCGATCACCAAGTTCAAGCGTTTCCCTGGTCGTACCTTGCTGACCGGCATGGTCAACTCGCCGCTGGTGATGCCCGAGGTGATCATTGGCCTGTCCTTGTTGTTGATGCTGGTGTCCGTGCAGCGCGCCACCGGGTTCCCGGATCGCGGCATGTTGACGATCTGGCTGGGCCACACCCTGCTCGGCATGGCCTACGCCACGGTGGTTATCACGTCCCGCCTGCAGGATATGAACCCCCAGCTGGAGGAGGCGGGCCTCGATCTGGGTGCCAAGCCGTGGCAGGTGTTCTTCCTGATTACCTTGCCCTTGATCTCGCAGGCACTCGTGTCTGCATGGTTGTTGACCTTCACCTTGTCGCTGGATGACGTCGTGTTGTCCGCGTTCCTCTCCGGTCCCGGCTCGACGACATTGCCCATCACCATCTTCAGCCGCGCGCGGCTGGGCCTCAATCCGACAGTCAATGCGGTCGCCACACTGACGGTGCTGGTAGTGAGCATCGGCGTCGTCGCGGCCAGTGTGTGGATATCCAGAATGGAAAAGCGCCGCGCCCAGGAAATGGCCGCCGCCTTTCGCATGTCGAGTTAGAGAAGTTAGAGAAGTTAGAGAAGTTAGAGAAGTTCTTTTTTTTCCAGGAGCAATCATGAAATTCAGCCACAAAGTACTTTCCGTCGCACTCGCTGCCGCGCTGCCCTGCATGGGTGCGCACGCCCAGAGCAATGCCGACCTGCTCAAGCAGATCGAGGCGCTCAAGGCCCAATTGGAGGCTTTGACCGCCAAGGTAGACGCCGTGAGCAAGCAGGCCGAAGCAGTGAACCCGCAGGAGTTCAACCGTCTGGTCCAAAAGGTCGATCTGGCCGAGGAGAGCAGCATTGCATCGGGCTTCAAAGGCTTGAAGTTCAAGGGTGTGATTGAAGCTGCTTATATTCACGACCGCCTGCAGACCGATGGCGGCACCCCGCCTGTGCGCGAGACACAGCGTTTCACGACCGGCAACGGCAACGGCGCCACGGGCATGTTCGAGATTGGCAAGGAGGTGGACGACGGCATCAGCTGGATGCTGCGCCTGACACCGGGGGCCGGGAACAATGGCCTGGTGCATGAGGCGAGTGTCTCGATTCCGATCGGCGGCAGCGGCTCCAAACTCAACGCCGGGTTGATTCCTGACTATCAGGGGTACGAGTATTCCTTTGCGCACCAGAATCCGCTGGTGACCCATAACCTCTTGTGGAGTTATGCCGGACCCACGGCGTATGAAGGCGTTGGCATGTCCTATGCACTCGGCAAATGGGCCGCCAAGTGGATGATCGCCAATATCGACGGCCAGCGCTCGGGCAAATCGCCCGGCGTTGCTTACCGGGCCGACTACACGGTGAGCGAATATACCTATGTCGGTTTTGCTGGTGCGCACGCACGCACGACCCGCCATTACGACCTGGTCGAGGTCGACGGCGGTTACACCCGCGGCGACTGGATCCTGAATGGCCAACTCAACTACGGGCGCGAGCGCGGCACGGCTTTTAATGGCGGTGATGCCAAATGGTGGGGCATGTCGGCGCTGGCGGGATACAAAATCACGCCGACTCTGCAGTTCCTGACGCGGTTCGACTACATTGGCAACCGCAGCAACGGCGGTGGAATTTACGTGGAAGGCCCCGGCTTCGCGGGCAACGCGACTTCGGGCTTCGGGCCGGAACTGGACAACACAGGCACTGTGATCGACCCCAACCGTGGCGCCAACCGTTATGCGCTGTCGGCTGGCTTCAACTACAACATCAATGCCAATGCGGCCTGGAAGACCGAAATCCGCGTCGACCGGTCCAGTGGTTACAACTTCCAGGATGCAAAGACCGGCGCTTTCAAGCGCAGCAACGTGTTGCTTGGAACATCGGTTGTTGTTTCGTTCTGAGGGCCACTTGATGAAATCCGACCTCCCCATCTCCAATGCCCAATGGCATCAGCGCCGCCTTGCGGCCACACCGCGGGGTGTGGGTGTCATGGCCGACTTCTTCATTGACCACGCAAAGAACGCGGAGTTCTGGGACATCGAGGGGCGCCGCTTCATCGATTTCGCCGGCGGCATCGCAGTGCTCAACACCGGGCACTGCCATCCGAAAATCATGGCGGCCATCAACGCGCAGTTGCTGCGGTTCACGCACAGTTGTTACCAGGTCGTGCCGTACACGGAATACGTCTCGCTGGCTGAACGCATCAATGCGATCGTGCCGATTGCCGGGCCGCGCAAGCTGGCGTTTTTCTCGACCGGTGCCGAGGCGATCGAGAACGCCATCAAGATCGCGCGCTCCGCCACCCGGCGCAGTGGCGTGATTGCCTTTGGCGGTGCGTTTCATGGCCGCAGCATGTTTGCGGTGGCACTCACCGGCAAGGTGCAGCCTTACAAGGCCGGATTCGGCCCTTTTCCGCCCGAGATCTACCATGTGCCGTTTCCCTGCCACTGCGCGTCATTGAGTGACACCCAGCATGCGATGGAGCAGGTATTCAAATGCGATATCGAGCCCTCGCGGGTGGCCGCCATCGTGTTCGAACCCGTGCAAGGCGAAGGCGGTTTCAACGTCATCCAGGCGCAAGCAGTCACCTGGCTACGCAAGTTGTGTGACGAACACGGCATCCTCCTGATCGCCGACGAGATCCAGACCGGGTTTGCGCGCACTGGCAAGATGTTCGCCATGGAGCATTTCGGGGTGTCACCCGACATCATCACCATGGCCAAGAGCATGGCCGGCGGCACCACCTTGTCTGCCGTGGCGGGGCGAGCCGACATCATGGATGCGCCGGCGCCGGGTGGCCTCGGTGGAACCTATGCCGGCAATCCGCTGGCGATCGCAGCGGCGCATGCCGTGCTGGACATCATGCAGGAGGAGCAGTTGTGCACGCGGGCCCAGGTGCTGGGCGAGCGTCTGATGGCGCATTTGTCCGGCCTGCAGGCTGCCAATCGGCGCATCAGTGACGTGCGCGGGCTCGGTGCCATGGTGGCGTGTGAGCTGGTCGATCCCGATACCGGCAAGCCCGATTCAGACTACACCAAGCGCGTGCAAATGGCGGCGCTGGGTCGTGGCCTGCTGGTGTTGACCTGCGGCGTTTACGGCAATGTCATCCGCTTCCTGTTTCCACTGACGATTGGCGACGACGTGTTCGACGAAGCCATGGCCATACTGACGCAGGCATTCGAAGCCGCCTGACCGCGCCAGACTCACATATGGCTGTGGATACGATCACGCCGGCATTGGAATCTTTGCGTGGCCAGGGCATCCACAGCGTATTGACGCAATTCTGTGATATCCACGGTGTGGCACGCGGCAAACTGATGCCGCTGGGCCTGTTGCGTGACATGGTCGACGTGGGGGCCGGGTTCTCCGGGCCCAGCATCTGGGGCACTGGCTTGCCAAGGCATGGTCCACGCAGCGAATACTTTGGCCGGGTGCAACTCGAATCCCTGCGTGCGCTGCCTTTTATGCCGGGAGTTGCGCACGCCGTTTGTGACGGATTTGCCGGCGGCGAGCCATTGGAGACATGCTCAAGGCAAACCCTGCGCCGCCAATTGAAACGCCTGGCCGACCGCGGATGGACCTTGTGGGTGGGTATCGAGCCCGAGTTTTTTCTGTTGCGACAGGGTGCCCATGGCGGCTGGGTCGTGGCCGATGGGCAAGACAGGCTCAGCAAGCCGTCCTACGATCTGAAGGCGATTCATCGCAACAGTGATTTTCTGGAGGACATGCGCAGCACGCTGGTCGCGCTCGGGTTCGACCTGCAGCAAATGGACCACGAGGACGCCAACGGACAGTTCGAGATCAATTACCGTTTCGACGACGCGCTGCAGGCGGCGGACCGGTTCATGTTGTTCAAGATCACCGCGCATGCCATCGCAGAGCGCCACGGCATGGTCTTCAGCTGTATGCCCAAGCCGCTGGCGCATGCGCCTGGCAGTGGCCTGCATTTTCATCTCAGCATCACCGATGCCCAGGGGCACGCTGTGTTCGCCGCTCCGGGCGGCACACTCGGCCTGAGCGCGCAGGGCCATGCCTTCGCAGCAGGCTTGCTCCACCATGCCGATGCATTGAGCGCCCTGTGCGCGCCGACGGTCAACAGCTACCGGCGCCTGGCTGCCAGCAACAGCATTTCCGGCACCACGTGGTCACCCGTGTGGAAGGCTATCGGCGACAACAATCGGACTTGCCTGGTTCGTACGGTGGCCGGTCGGCTGGAGTGGCGGTTGCCAGACCCTTCCTGCAACATCTACGCGGCAATTGCGGCCACGCTGGCGGCGGGCATGCATGGGGTGGAAGAAGCCTTCGCACCTACTCCGCCGTGTGAAGTCGATCTGTACGAGCAGTTTCGCGCCGGAGCTGCGATGCCAGAGCGCTTGCCCAGGGATTTGCACTCCGCGTTGAGGGCTTTGGGCGCCAATCAGGATTTGCGCGAGCGGGTTGGAATGGCGTTTTGCGCGGAGTTCCTGTCTCTCAAGCGTGCCGAATGGGCTGACTATTGTCGGCAGGTCAGTGCCTGGGAACTCGAGAACTACGCGAACGCGTTTTGATGCCGTTGAATCGTATCGGCTGGTGCTGACATCATTTCAAATTGTGAAATTGATGGATGTTGCATCGCAGAAAAATATCTCAATATGAGATTTTCCGATTCATAATGCGGAAATATTTCGTAAGTTGTTGATTTAATTGGATAAGTTTTTGATCTTATATAAGACATAAGACGAAGCCAGGTCTTATAGAAGACTTAGAATTGGGTTCAGTTTTTTAACCGACCCCAAGGACTTACCCCATGCCACAAAGCCTCTCAGAACAACTCAGCCGCGCCCAACAGGCCGAGGCGCTCGACAAAGACTGGGCCACCAACCCGCGCTGGAAAGGGATCCAGCGCGGCTACAGTGCGGCCGAAGTCGTGCGCCTGAGGGGCTCGTTCCCTATTGAGCACACACTGGCACGGCGTGGTGCCGAAAAGCTGTGGCACCTGTTGCACACCGAGCCCTACGTGAATTGCCTCGGGGCGCTCACCGGCGGCCAGGCTATGCAGCAAGTCAAGGCCGGCATCAAGGCTATTTACCTGTCCGGTTGGCAAGTGGCTGCCGACAACAACTCCTACTCGTCGATGTACCCCGACCAGTCCTTGTACCCGGTGGATTCCGTACCGATCGTGGTCGAGCGTATCAACAACACCTTCCGTCGTGCCGACGAAATCCAGCACAGCAAGGGCATCGACGCCGGCGACGCGGGCGGGTGCAGATCGCGTTGCACGGTCTGCGGTTTTGACGCGCGGTGAGCACGTCACGTGGCGCTGTCACTTGCGCCAGCCAGCGTAAGTCCTTGTCGGCTGGGGCAATTTGCGCGTCGT
>Ga0163144_10013692_pt1 | contig 16902 bp, 11 predicted proteins | sample OliLak19BULKMAT1_FD_123175 | JGI IMG/M metagenome (GOLD analysis project Ga0163144, IMG submission 123175) | Freshwater microbial mat bacterial communities from Lake Vanda, McMurdo Dry Valleys, Antarctica - Oligotrophic Lake LV.19.BULKMAT1 | ecosystem: Environmental > Aquatic > Freshwater >... | reverse complement strand
GCACGCTCTCCGCAATAAGCGCGGGCAGGCCGGCCGAATAATTCTTCGACCGAGGACTGCCGCTGCCCGACGGATCTTCCACCACGCCGCGCCCGGCCAGCACCGGCGCGGTATGGGCGTGCGTGGCGCTGATCATCACGTTGCTGCCGGGAATGCCGGTGGTCTTTTCAATTTGGCGGCGCGCGGCTTCCACCATCGGGCGGGTGGTGGAGATCAGGTCGAGCGTGACCAGCGCGATCCGGGTGTTGCCGTCATTGAGCACCAGCGACTTGGCGAACAGATCGTCATTGGTGCCATCCGCGCCGCGCTCGAAATAGTATCCGGCCAGGCCGATGCCGTTCGGTGGCGTGATGGCGACTTGCGCCGCGCCGGCGCGCAATTCGGCGGCGCGAAGCTCAAAGTTCAAAGCACAAAGCTCAAGAGAAATTCCAAACACCAGGCTCAAAAGAAACCCATTGCGCGCGGAGTGGTTTGGAGCTTTGAACTTGGAGCTTCTCTTGAGCTTGGAATGTTGAGCTTTGAGCTTCATGGCTGGCTGGCGTTTCGCGGTGACTATCGCAGCTTCTCCTCCTCCAAATCCAGTTCATATTGCAGCGCGAGGTAAAGATGGCTTGCGGTGCCGCGATGAGTTCGCGAACCTTTCCCCGATTACATTGCCCATGAAAAAAGCGCTCATCACCGGGATCACTGGACAGGACGGCTCGTATCTGGCGGAACTGCTCTTGGCGAAGGGCTACGAGGTGCATGGCATCATCCGCCGCGCCAGTTCCTTCAACACGGGCCGTCTCGAGCACATCTATGCCGATCCCCATGCGGCGAGCAACCGGCTCCAGCTTCATTACGGCGATCTGAGTGATGCCAGCGCGCTGGCGCGATTGATGGCAAAGGTCGAGCCGCAGGAAATTTACAACCTCGCCGCGCAAAGCCATGTGCGCGTGAGTTTCGATTGTCCCGAGTACACCACGGACATCACCGCGACGGGCACGGTGCGGTTGCTGGAGGCGATTCGCGAGACGGGCATCAAGCCGCGGTTTTACCAGGCGTCATCGAGCGAGATGTACGGGTTGGTGCAGGAGGTGCCTCAGTCGGAGCGCACGCCGTTTTATCCGCGCAGCCCATACGCGTGCGCAAAGTTGTATGCCCACTGGATCACGGTGAATTACCGGGAGTCCTACAAGCTGCACGCAAGCAGCGGCATTCTCTTCAACCACGAATCTCCGCGCCGGGGCGAGACGTTCGTCACGCGCAAGATCACCCGGGCGCTGGCGCAGATTCTCTGCGGTTTGCAGGACAAGCTCTATCTCGGCAACCTCGACGCCAAGCGCGACTGGGGTTACGCCAAGGAATACGTCGAGGCGATGTGGCTGATGCTCCAGCAGGATGAGCCGGACGATTATGTGATTGCCACGGGTGAGACTCACAGCGTGCGGGAGTTTCTCGAAGTTGCTTTCAGCCACATGGGGCTGGATTGGAGGAAGCACGTCGAAATCGACCCTCGTTACTTCCGTCCCGCCGAGGTCGAGCTGCTCATCGGGGATTATTCGAAGGCGAAGAAAAAGCTCGGGTGGGAACCGAAGACGAGATTTGCCGACCTCGTGAAGCTGATGGTGGATGAAGACATCCGCCGGCTCAAGGAACACCGCGAGGGCCGTTCCAAGCTGCCGGACTGAACGCTGGTTTACTGCGCCAGCCGCAGGAAATCATCGTAGGCCAGGCGCAGGCCGGCGCGCAATTCGATGCGCGGCTTCCAGCCCAACGCGAAGAGACGGGAGCTGTCCATCAGCTTGCGCGGGGTGCCATCCGGTTTCGATTTGTCCCACACGATTTCCCCACCAAAGCCCACCACTTCGCGGACGAGGCTGGCAAGCTCGGCGATGGTGATATCGCTGCCGAAGCCCACATTGATGAATTGCTCCTCGCTGTAGTTCTCCATCAGGAACACACCGGCGCGGGCCAGGTCGTCCGCATGCAGAAATTCGCGCAAGGGCGTGCCGCTGCCCCAGCAAATGACTTCCTTCGCGCCAGCTATTTTTGCCTCGTGGAATTTGCGAAGGAGCGCGGGCAACACATGCGAGCTTTGCAGGTCGTAATTGTCGTTTGGCCCGTAGAGGTTCGTGGGCATGGCGCAGATGAAATCGCAGCCGTGCTGACGCCGGTAGGCCTGGCACATCTTGATGCCGGCAATTTTTGCCACGGCATACCATTGGTTGGTCGGCTCCAGGGGACCGGACAACAGGTATTCCTCCTTGAGCGGCTGCGGGGCGAGTTTCGGATAAATGCAGGAACTGCCCAGGAACAGCAGCTTCTTCACCCCGGCGCGCCACGCCCCGTGGATGAGATGGTTTTGAATCTGGAGATTCTCGTAAAGGAACGTCGCGGGCTCCGATTCGTTGGCAAGAATGCCGCCGACTCGCGCCGCGGCGACGAAGACGTACTCCGGGCGGGCGTCCTGGTAGAACCGCTCCACCGCCAGAGGGTCCATCAAATCCAGCTCCTGGCGGGTCCGCCCAATGAGCTGTTGGCAGCCGTGATGATTAAGTTCGCGCCAAAGGGCGCTGCCCACCAGGCCGCGATGTCCGGCCACGTAGATGCGGGATTCTGGGTTTAATTGCACGGCGCCGACGTTACGAGAGGGCACGGGTGCCCGACAAGCCGCGACCGTGCATCCAGTATTCAGACACGATCGCGCGCGAGTGTCTCGATTCTGGACACAGACGGGGGCTGCTTCTTCGCCCACCCATTTGGTGATGGAGCGTCGTTCTTGTCCGGACCCTCGAAATGGGCCTGAAAACAGCCTCATTCCCGGAAATTAAATAATCTGAAGGCACAAGTTTATCCTCTGCGAGCGGCTGGCACATGCACTGCTAAAGAGAAGTTGCGGTTCGCGATGGGCAATCAGTGAACGCAACGTGCAGCACTCCTATAACCCGCCCATCGCAGTCGTTCACGCCGCAATGTAGTAGAAAGGCAAACAAAATGAAGATCAGCAACATGCGTAAATCCGGCTTCACCCTCGTGGAAATCATGATCGTCGTGGCCATCATCGGCCTCCTGGCGGCTATCGCGATTCCCAACTTCGTGAAAGCCCGCACCGCGTCCCAGAAGAACGCTTGCATCGCCAATCTCAAGCAGATTGACGGCGCGAAGGCGACCTGGGCGCTCGAGCAGAAAAAGGTCAACTCGGACACTCCTGTAGCCACCGACCTCTACGGTGCAAACGCCTACATCCGCGATGAACCCACCTGCCCCGGCGGCGGCACCTACACCCCCGCTGTGGTTTCCAACAAGCCTACCTGCAACTTGAGCACTGTCGGCCACACGCTGTAACTGAAAGCAGCAAGCAGTTCCTTCACACGGCTTGAGGTTCACTCCTCAAGCCGTTTTTCTTTCTCCGGATTCGACGAGAGTGATGGCGAGACAGGCATGAAATCATGGACGATCCCGATTCATCCTGGTCCAGCGATTTTCAACCAACCCTAACTTGCCGCCGCCAGCACAGTCCGGTCAGCGCCAGTCCCGCCAGCGAAAGCGCACAGCCAAATCGAAAGGCGTGATCCAGGTAAATCAGCTCCACCACGTGCCGGCCCGCGGGCATTTCGACCGCTTGGAACGCCACGTTCGCCCGCCAGATAACCTGCTCCCCGCCATCCACCCTGGCCTGCCACGGATGGTAGTGCGCCTGGGAAAATACGAGCAGGGCTGCTTGCGTGGATTCAGCTTCGACCCGGACCCGATGGTTCAGCCACTCCACTTTGTGAATCGTCACCGCAGCACCGTTGGTCACTGTGATGACTGGCCGTGCCTCGGGTGGCATCAACACATATTTCTGCGGCTCGAAATTCTGTGAAATCAGATTCGTCAGCGCTGGGCCCGGCTCAAGGAAAACCGGCTGCTGCCCCCCGGTGACCAGCGCCATGGCGGTGTCTCGCGCGGTCCACGCCAGCAGGTTGCTCGTGGCTGAAACCTGGGTGACGCCCAGGAAATCCGCGAGCCGCGGCCGGACTTGCGTGTCGGAAGCGTAGAGCCGGAAATGAACGCGGCGCTCCTCTGGCAGGTAGAGCGAGAAGAATCCGTCCACTTTGGGAACCCGATCAATCAGGTTCAAGCTGTTGGGCAGGCCGAGTCTTCGTTCCCTGAAACTTTCAGCCGCATCCGTGGAATTTCTCGTGTAGAACTCGCTCATCGCCGGCAGGGACAGCAACGCCCGCCCCCGCCCTAATTCGGGCGCGGGAGCCATCCCCTGTGGCGGGACCGTCAGCCGGGCGAGAACGTGATTTGGCGCCGTCGGATTCTGCCAGGGCGCGTGGGTCAGCACATCCAGCCAGAGCGTCAGCAGCAGGGCTATGGCGCCAAGGCTGCCGCCCAAACGACGGTGCCCCTGCAACTGCGCCGTCAGCATGGTCAGTGCGAGGAGCAGGAAAATGCCGGTGCGCAGGGCCGACCAAATCGTCTGCGTCGCATCGTTCTGATGCAGGGGCGCTGCGACTGACCACGCGGCAACGCCTGCCAGCAGCAGCGTCATCATCAAGGCCAGCCGTGCGCTTCCCGGCCTGGCGCCGCCATTTTTTTCGCGGCTTTCCTCCGACCAGTCCCGCACGGCAAACGCCGCCAACAACGGCAGGGCAAAGACCGCCACGACGACGAATTTGATCGGGAACCGCATCACGTTTGCCGCCGGCAGGGTCAGACGCAGCCAGTGAAAAATCTTCCCTGTATCGCCGAGCGCCAGGACGGCGCTGGCCGCCAGCGCCAGCAGCAACAGGAACGCCCGCGGTTGGCGCAGCCTCGTCGCCGCCCACAGGGCCAGGGCGAGGACCGCGCCGCCGGTGTAGTAGGATGATGTCCAGAACTGCCCGGGCTGATACCACAGCCCCGAGTTGGACTGGTTCACACGAAAGCCTGGCACGAGAAAATTCAACCAGCCCCAGATGGGCATGGCCCAGGCGTTGTTCCCAAAATTCGCGTCGCGATGAGAATGCTTGAGCAGATCGAGAAACGGCAGAAGCTGCGCGCCGCTCATCGCAAATACGAGCAAGCTCAGTGCGACCAATCGCCAGAACAATGTGCTGCGCGCCGGGCCCGCTTTCAGCCAGTTCCCAATCCACATCACGCCGAGGAACGACCAGGTGAAGAGGATGATTTCGGGCGCGCCGGTCAGCATCTGCATCGTGCCAGCCAGCGCCGCCGAGGCGATGTCGCGCCCGCCTCGGCGCCAGCCAATTTCTGCCGCGCCCACGACCCACGGCATCCAGCCCAGCGCGGCGATGTTGTTCGGCCACATCAGCGCATTCAGAGCGAGGCCATTGAACGCAAACGCCATGCCGGCCACGGCGGCGCCGGTGTGGCTGCCGGTCCAGCGCAAGGCCAGCCAGTACATTCCCACGCCGGCCAGCCACAGATGAGCGAGGCAGAAGGCATTCAACGACCATGGCATGGGGAAAAGCAGGTAGAGCAGTGAGCCGGGGTAGAGCGTGAGGGTGTTCCACTGCGCGAGGAAAGGAAGGCCGAGGTTGTTGAACGGATTCCAGAGCGGTATTTCGCCGCGCCAAAAGCAATCGCGGTGAAACAGCGCCAGTGGATAGCCGAACAAACCAAAGTCGCGGTGAACGAAGGTGCTCAACCCGAGGCAGACCTTGGGAAACGTGGCGAAGATCAGGAGCGCGAGCGCCGCGGCAAAACGTCGCAGCGTCCACCCGCCGTCCGCACGTCCATGTGCTGGATCTAAATTCATGGCCGGACCGGGGCCGCAGGTTCTGGCGGAGGTTGAAATTTCCAACGCCGCCACAGCGCTGCGCAGAGGCCGCAGCTGGCGAGTGTCAGCGCCACGCCCCACGGCCAGGTCCGCTCGGAGTAACGCAGGACCACGCGGCTGTGACCAGCCGGCACTTCAACCGCTTGAAAAGCGTGGTTGGCCCTCCACAACGCGGCGGGCTTTCCATTCACGCTGGCCCGCCAGCTTGGTGCCGCAGCCTGGGCGATCGTCACCATCGCCGGAGCCACCGCGTCCACCTCGATTTTCAATTCATGGTCGGACCACTGCGAGGAAACGATTCGCGCCATCACGACATTGCCCGCCTCAACCTGGCCGCTGGCTTCCGGTGGCAGAAACACCTCCTGGCCGGGGTTGAAGGCCGGTGAATTCATGGCGCGCAACGTGGTGTCCCGATCGGCAAACACCGCGCGTCGGCCGGCGGTCACCAAGGGCTCCGCGGAATTCCGCCTCTGCCAGGTGAACAGTTCGGCGTCCGAGGAAATCCATTGCACGCCGAGGAAGTCCGCCAGCGGCGCGGGGAACGGGGTCTTGCTTCGAAAAAGTTCCGACACTTCACCCTGCTCGCGCGTGTAGAGCGAATAGAAGCCGCCGACGCTCGGCGTGCCATCCAGCAGGTTCCAGTTCGGCACCAGCGCCGCGCGCTGGCCGTGGACGAAGTTCAGCGCTTCCGATGTGCCCGCGTATTCGAGGAACGCCTGCACGCGCGGGCTGATCATCGCGCGGCCCTCGCCCAATGCGAGCTGCCAGGGGCGTTGCCCGACCTCAGGCCGGTAGGCGTCCACCATCACGGCGGGATTGAGGCGCGGCAGATGCGTGAAGAGATCCAGCGCCAGCAATCCAAGCAGCGCGAAGCGCAGCAGCAACGCGCCCGCCGGGGCGATGACCCGCCGCAGCCCCGGCACGCAGGCCAGCGTGAGCGACAGGAAAACGATGCGCACAAATCCGTTCCAAGCCGTGTCCGGCCATTTCTCACCAGGGGCCGCCTCGCGGCAGGCCCAGGCGATGACTAGGCCCGTGAGCGCGATCGTAACGAGCCAGACGCCGGTGAGCCAGCGGCGCTCGATCTCGAGCGCATAGCCGGGGCGTTTTTGCCAGGCGGCCAGGGCCAGCGCCGCGAGCAACGGCACGGCAAACACGCTGAGCACGATGAATTTCACCGGGAATCGAACCAGCCCCAGGAATGGAAAAACGCCTTTGAGAAAACGATAGACGATGCCGTGTTCGCCCAGCGCCAGCACGAAGCCGAGCACCGCCACGATGCCGAGAATGTTCGTGCGCCGCTCGCCGCCGCGCAAGATCGCCAGGACCGCCAACCCCAGCCCGGCGATGCTCACGAAGTAGGAGGCGGTCCACTGGTGCTCGTCGGGCGAATACACCCCGAGCAGCGAGCCGGTGCAATGAAACATCGGCACGAGAAAATTGGCCCAGCCCCAGCGCGGCATGGACCACACCCCGGTCGAGAAATTCAGGTCGCGCTGGGAATGCGCGGCCAGATCCAGGAACGGGAGCAATTGCATCGCGGCGAGGCCAAACGCCAGCAATCCCACCGTCGCCAGCACGCGGCCGGATTTCCAGATCAGCCTCAGGCCGCCTGCGCCCCAGCGCCAGTGCGCCGCCCACATCAGGCCGATGACCAGCCACGTGAGAAAGATCACCTCGGGCGCGCCCGTCAGCAGTTGCAGCGCCGCCATCGCTGCGGCGATGACGATGCGCCGACCGCCCTCGCGCCAGGCGCGTTCAGCCACGAGCGCCACCAGCGGCATCCAGGCCAGGGCCGCGATGTTGTTTGGCCACATCAGCGCGTGTTGCATCAAGCCGCTTGCGGCATAGATCAGTCCGGCCACGCTGGCGGACAGCCGGTTGCCCGACCAGTGGCGCGCGGCGTGATACATGGTCATGCCCGCCAGCCAGAAATGCGCGAGCACGAATGCGCCCAGGCCCCACGGCTCGGGCATCAGGAGGTAGATCAGCGACAGCGGGTAAAGCGTCAGCGTGTTCCATTGCGCGAGGAAGGGCAGGCCGGCGGAGTTGAGCGGATTCCAGAAGGGGATTTCTCCCTGCCAAAAGCTTTCGCGGTGGAAATGCGCGAGGGGATAGCCGAAGCACCCGTAGTCGCGGTAGAAGAATGTGTGGCTGCCGAGGAACACATTCCAGAACGTTACCACCATCAGCACGAGCAGGAGCAGCCCGAACCGGGAGGCAGTGAACCAGGTGTCGCCTGCCCGGCCCTCGCCCGAGAAGAACGTCGTGCCCGCCGGCGGCAGCGCCAGCGACGCGCGCAGGCGCTCCGCTCGCGAGGGCGGGGCGTCCGTGCCCGGTTTCCATTCCGAACTGTTCATCTCCCGTTTAATCGGCGGGGAATGGCTGCCGATTAGAGAATTAGCAAAGCAATCTCATGCGGGCTCCTCTTCTCACCACCGCGCCCATGCCCGTGCCGGCTCGGTTGCCATTGTTCCGGTGGCCGGATGTCGCGCGCGGAAGGGTGCGATGGTTTGCCACGCTGGGCTGGTGTGATCAGGGATTGATGGACATCACGGTCGGCTCGGTGGTGGAGCCGACGGAGGAACACATTTGCTTCGTGGAGGAAGTTCACCCGGATTTTGGAAACGGTCTGCAAGTGCGGCGGGCGCTGCAGCAGGGCCGCCTCGGCTTCGGCTCACTGTTGCCAGAGGAAGCAGCGCTCATCGGCGCCCGTTTGCAGGAGCTCGGCTTCCCCTTCTCCTACTCGCCCTCCCCGGTGTGGAAGCCGCTGAACTTCGAGCGCGCCTCGGGCGAAGTGGTCACGGTGTTGCGCCAGTTTTGAACGACGCGGGGACGCTCGAGGTGATGATGCGTGAGCCGCGCTTGTAGGTGAAATAGGAGTAAATCCACTGGAGCAACACCGCGGCTTTGTTGCGAAACCCAATCAGGAACAGGAGGTGGACGACCAGCCATGCCATCCACGCGATGAAGCCCGTGAGCTTGAAGGGCCCGATGTCCGCCACGGCGGCCGAGCGCCCGATGGTCGCCATGGTTCCCTTGTCACGGTAGCGGAACGGCGGGCGGGGAGCATGGCCCGGAATCGACGCGATCAATTCGTCCTCGATGATTTGCGCGACGTGGTCTGCCTCTTGCATCGCGGCGGGGGAGACGCCGGGCACGGGCTGCCCATTTTCCTGGAGCACCAAGGCGAGATCCCCAACGGCAAAAACCTCGGGGCGTCCAGGCAGGCTGAGATCGGGCAGAACTTTGATGCGCCCGGCGCGGTCGAGTTCGGCGCTGAGTTTTTGCGTGAGCGGGCTGGCCCCGACGCCCGCGGCCCACAGGATGTTTTCCGCATCGATGCATTCCCCGGAATCAAGCTCCACGCGACCGCGGGTGATGTTCTTCACCTTGGTGCTGGTGCGGATTTGCACACCCATTGACGCCAACTGCTCCGTCGCGCTCGCGGCGAGGTCGGGGTGCATGTGGGACAGAACAGTCGACGACGTCTCGATGAGAATGACCCTCGCCTGGCTCGGGTCGATATGGCGAAAATCACGCCGCAGCACGACGCGCGTGAGCTCGGCAAATGCGCCAGCCAGCTCGACGCCCGTCGGCCCGCCACCCACCACGACAATCGTCATCAACGCCGCGACCGCGGCCGGATCGCTCTCCATTTCCGCGCGCTCGAAGGCCAGCAGCACTTCGCGCCGGATGCGCAGGGCGTCATTGAGTGACTTCAGCCCGGGCGCGAATTCCGCCCACTCAGGATGCCCGAAGTAGCCGGTGGCACCGCCGAGCGCAACCACGAGGTAATCATACTCCAGCCTGTGTTTGCCGAGCACGACCTGGCGCGAGGCAAGGTCGAAGTCGCGCACCTCGTCCATCAGCACTGTCACGTTCGGCTTGTCGGAGAGGATGGAACGGATGGGTTGGGCGATTTCCGGGGCGGAGAGCCCTGCCGTGGCGACCTGATAGAGCAAAGGCTGGAAGAGGTGATGATTCGTGCGATCCACCAGCGTCACACGCGCGGTGGGGTGGTGGAATTTCTGGCAGAAGGTCAATCCTCCGAACCCCGCCCCGAGCACCACGATGTGCGGTTGTTTGCGCTCCGTCATAGGCATTCAATGTTGGGAAAAGTCCGCTCAGCGTCAAGACAGGCTGGAAAAAATGAATTGCACCGATGGCTCCAGAGCCAGCTTTCGGAGCGACAATGAAGCGAAAGGCGGAGGAAATTTGGTGGAGCCGACAGGGATCGAACCTGCGACCTTCTCATTGCGAACGAGACGCTCTACCAACTGAGCTACGACCCCATCCACCAATAAATGAGCGGAGGCAACTATCGACAATTTCAACCGCAGGGCAAGCGGATCTTTTTTCCACCAACCATGCTTCAGACGCCGGGGGTTAGTCGCCGGACTCGAACTCCCGCGACGGGCAAGGCCAGGTCTCCCGGGTGCGCTCAGTGAACGCGGATCCCAACGGCAACCTGATCATCACGGAAAGCAATTACGGCTATGTGCGCCGCATCCGGTTCGAGCGGTTGACGCCTTGAGGAGGGCGATTGGGTTACGCCAGCTCCAGTCCGCGCATCGTGCCGGTGGCGGAGGCGAATTTGTCCGTCTCCAGGCCCATGCGTTGCAGCATCGAGACGAAGAGGTTCGGCAGCGGATAGTTGTGCTGGGTATCGAACGCCAGATGCTGCCCGTGCTTGAAACCGCCGCCAGCGAAGAGGGTCGGCATGTTGGTCGTCACGTGCGTGTTCGCGTTGCCGAGGTTTGAGCCGTAGAGAATCATCGTGCGGTCAAGGAGCGTTTCGCCATCCTCCTTCACCTTCTTCAAATCGGTGAACAACTCCGCCAGCAGCTTCATGTGCCATTCGTCGATGGCCTTGAGTTGCGCCAGCTTCTCCTTCGATTTGCCGTGGTGGGAAAGATTGTGGTAGCCGTCGCTCGTCTTCGTTTCGCCGAACTCGATCGCGGGCGAATTCACGCTGTCGAGCATCATTGAAATCGAGCGTGTCGAGTCGGTCTCGAAGGCGAGTCGCGCCATGTCGTACATCAACTTCACCTTGTCCATGTAAGCCTTGGGGCTGGCGGGATCGAGCGGCACCGGCGCGCTGACCTTGGGCTTGGGCTGGCGCTCCCACTCGCGCGACATCTTCATCCGCAATTCCAGATCGCGGACGCTGGTGAAGTATTGATCGAGCCGGTCCCGGTCACGCGCGCCCACATTGCGCTGTAAATCCTTCGCCTGTCCCGCCACGGCGTCGAGGATGCTCTGGCCGGTCTCCAGCTTGCGCACCTGCGCCTCGGTCTCGGCGCGCGTGCCTTGCAGGAACATGCGGGCGAAAACTTCCGCCGCCTTTTCCTCGCACGGAATCAACACCCCGGAGCCGGTCCACGAAAGACTGCGCAACCCCTGCTGCACATTCACGCCGAGCGTGAGCGACGGGAACCGCGTGAGATGCCCGATGCGTTCGCTGATGTATTGGTCGAGCGAGATGGTGTTGCGGAAGCCCGCGCTGCCCGGGTGCGGCGCCGCGGTGAGGAAGCAGTTGTCCGCCGGATGCCCGCCATCCACATCCGGATGGGACACGCCGCTGAAGACGGTGAAATCACTCCGATGCCCCCCGAGGTGTTCAAGATAAGGCGACAGCGCGTAGTCGCGCCCGGCTTCCTTCGGGAAGAACTGGTCCGGCACGAGGCCGAGATTGTTGCAGATGCCGAACACCCGGCGCGGTTTGCTGCCCGGCGTGAGCGCGGCATTGGCGGCGGACTTGGCCACGCCGGCGAAGACCGGCGTCATCGCGTCCAGCAACGGGAGGGAAAGAAGGATGCCTGCGCCGCGCAGAAATTTCCGGCGCGACAGCGCGGGCTGGGTCGAAATGAAGGGTCCGGTCATAGCTTGGGTAATATGTTGCTTCTCTACAGACGCCAGGCAAATCCCATTTGTTTAGAAAATGTTCAGAGGCTGCGCCGCTCTTTGAACCATGATTCGGTGGTCGCCATTGGCCACGAATACACGAAGTCACAAAGGTAATTCAGATCCTCTTCGTGCCTTTGTGTCTTTGTGGCTCAAGTGACTTTCCCGCCGGGGCACGAAAAAGGGCGGGCTGTTTCCAGCCCGCCCGTGAAAGGAGTCTTTGACCGGGGTTATTCGCCCTTCTCGCGGTCTTCGGCGGTGCGATCCACATCGGCGGCGTCGAAGGCGTGTTGCAACGCCACGAGGTCTTCGCCGGGCTTGAGGCTGTCGAGAATCTTCTGCTCTTCACGCAGTTGTTCCTCGTTGTAGCTGGCGGCCTTGATGGACAGGCCGATGCGGCGATCGGCACGGTCGATCTTGATGACGCGCGCGGTGACGTTGTCGCCAACCTTGAGCACGCTCTTGATCTTGTCCACGCGATCTTCGCTGATCTGGCTGATGTGAACGAGACCGTCGATCTCGTGCTGGAGTCCGACGAACGCGCCGAAGCTGGCGAGCTTGCTGACCTGGCCGGTGACGACATCGCCGACTTTGTAGAACTTGTCGATGTTGTCCCACGGGTCGGTGCTCAGTTGCTTGATGCCGACGGCAATGCGCTGGTTGACCTTGTCGATCTCGAGCACGACGGCCTCGACGTCGTCGCCCTTCTTGAGGCATTCGCTGGGGTGATTGATCTTGCGGGTCCACGAGATGTCGGAGACGTGGATCATGCCGTCCAGACCTTCCTCCAGCTCGATGAAGGCACCGTAGCTGGTGAGGTTGCGAATCTTGCCCTTGATCTTGGTGCCGGGCGGATACTTCTCCTGAGCCTTGTCCCAAGGATTGGCTTCGAGCTGGCGGAGGCCAAGGGAGATCTTTTGTTCTTCCTTGTTGATGCCGAGCACGACGGCCTCGAGTTCCTGGCCCTGGGTGAGGACGTCGGAGGGCTTGGCAATGCGCTTGGTCCAGGAAAGCTCGGTGACATGGACGAGTCCTTCGACACCGGGCTCGAGTTCGATGAAGGCGCCGTAGGGAACGAGGTTGACGACCTTGCCCTTGACCTTCTGGCCGACGGTGAATTTCTCGGCGATGCTGGTCCAGGGATTGGCGAGCTTCTGCTTGAGGCCGAGGCTGACGCGTTCCTTTTCCTTGTTGATGTCGAGGACGACGACGTCGATTTCCTGGCCGACCTTGAGCATTTCGCTGGGGTGCCCGATGCGGCCCCAGGACATGTCGGTGATGTGCAGGAGGCCGTCGAGACCGTTGAGGTCGATGAAGGCGCCGAAGTCGGTGAGGTTCTTGACCGTGCCCTTGCGGATGTCGCCGGGGGTCATGTCGGACAGGAGCTTCTGGCGGCGATCATTGCGCTCCTGCTCGATGAGTTCGCGGCGGGAGAGGACGATGTTCTGGCGCTCCTGATTGATTTTGACGACCTTGAAATCGTAGGTGTTGCCGATGAAAACCTGGAGGTTGCGCGGCGGGATGACGTCGATCTGCGACGCGGGCAGGAAAGCCTCGACGCCGATGTTGACGATGAGCCCGCCCTTGACGGCGGCCTTGACCTTGCCGGGAACGATGCCGCCTTCGTTGCACAGGGTGAGGATGCGGTCCCAGTTCTGTTTGAACTCAGCCTTCTCCTTGGAGAGGACGACCATGCCGTCCTTGTCTTCGAGCTTCTCGATCAGAACATCGATGACGTCGCCGATCTTGACGACCTTGATGTCTTCGAATTCGTTGCCGGGGATCGATCCCTCGGATTTGTAGCCGATGTCCACCAGGACTTCCTTGGGGCGGACTTCGATAATGGTGCCTTTGACTATTTCGCCGGCAACAAAGCGGGGGCTTTGCTTCAGCGCTTCTTCCATCGTGAGCATAATAAACGGGCGGTGACTAAGTGGGGACTTGTCGGACGAGATGCCCGGCGAAGTCTCCATTGCCTAACTGACCTTGTCGTTGCAGGGCAACGGAGGGTTGAAGGTTAGGTTGTTGGTTGACTGTCGTTTCTCAGCCTTCACGAGCATCCGCACACACGGCGCTCCGGCGGACCGGCAGGATAGGCGGAAACGGCCCAGCGGCAAGAGGTAATTTGGGGACAATGCTTCCGGAATTGGCCGGAGGGCGTGTCCGGGAACGCCGCGTCCGAAAGATGCCCTTGCCCATGCCGCCCTGAACTCGCTAAAAGCTACTCGCACGATGCCCATAACGCCCAAGACCAAGGTTGCCCTGCCCATCGACTCCCCGGAGCGGCGGCGCCTTCCTCCCCTGCTGCGCCGCGCGTGGTATGGATTGAATCAATCCTTCCGCCGACGCATCGCGCACCTTGAGTTGACGCCCGACCAGTTCACCGTGCTGCGGACGCTCCTTGAAGGCGACCCGGCAGGTCTGACGCAGCGGGAGTTGACCCACCAGATGACCAGCGACCCGAACACGGTTGCCTCGCTGCTCGAACGAATGGCCCGCGCCGGGCTGATCGAACGCGCCACGCACGAAAAGGATCGACGCGCCCATCGCATCCGTTCGCTGGAACTGGGCCGCAATCGCTACGTCGAAGCCCGGGCCATTGCCATTGCCTTGCAAGCGGACCTGCTGACCGTGTTGCCCGAGGATCGGCGTGAGGAATTTCTCACGCATCTGACTCTCGTCGCCGACGCCTGCCGCGAAGCCGCGGAGAAATCCCCGCGCCGCACGCGGTGAACTGCTGCGCCCTTCAGGTGATGGCAATCACGCCGCCACCGCCAGCGGCCGCTGCACGAACATCGCCGCGCTGCCCGCCTCATTGCCCTTGGTGAGAATCACAAACACCTTCAGCGCCACATGCACGCCCGGCTGGTTGAGGCCAAACGGCGTCACGAACTCCCGCGGTGCGCCCGGTTCATTCGTCGCGTGGGGAGGCTCCAACTGTTGCTGGGGAGACGCGCCGGGTCGCTGGAGAGCGACCATCAGTGGCTGGGGAGTCGCGCCGTGTCCCCTATCGGGACGCCCCAGCGCACGGTCATGGCTCCCCAGAATCCGGGTGTCGGTCCCCGGCGGTGTGGGGTGGAATCGCCTTGCGGGATTTTGGGTCCGCAGTGGCTCATGGTGCCGGTTTGTGGGCTGGTGGCGGCAGTTCATCATGCGTCTCCGGCTCCGTGAGGACCGGTAGGGCGAGGCTCCTGCCGAGCCGTAACTTCTCCGTGAAGCGAACGGTCCGGATTTGATCACGGCTCCGCGGGAGCGTCGCCCTACCGGGCAAGAGCACCTCCTCTCCCCGGCCCGCTCCTCCACTGATGGTGGAGGAGAGGGAGTCGGAGGAACGCCGTGGCGCGGCGCGATGGCTCGCAGCGCGAGCCATTCCACCTTTCGGGGCGTTTGCGAATATCTCCCGCTTGCTCCGCGCTCTCGCGAGGAACTAGATTCAGCCGATGTCGCACGCGGATTTTGTCCATCTCCATCTCCACACTGAGTACAGCTTGCTCGACGCGACCTGCCGCCTCGACAAGTTGATGGACAAGGCCCACGACTTAAAGTTCTCCAGCATCGCCATCACTGATCACGGCGTGCTTTACGGCGCGGTGGATTTCTACAAGGCGGCGCGGGAGAAAGGCATCAAGCCCATCATCGGTTGCGAGGTCTATGTCGCGCCGGGCAGCCGGTTGGAAAAGAAGGCGAACACCGGCGGAGGCGGTCGCGATGTTTACAATCATCTCGTGCTGCTCGCGAAGGATGAACAGGGTTACAAGAACCTGGTGAAGCTCGCCACGTCGGCGCATCTGGAGGGTTATTACTACAAGCCGCGCATCGACAAGGAAATCCTCGCGCAGCATCACGAGGGCTTGATCGCGCTCTCCGGCTGCATGGCGAGCGAAATTCCGGAGGCCATCATCAAGGATGACTTGAAGAAGGCGCGCGATGGCATTGATTGGTTCAAGCAAACTCTTGGCGCGGAGAATTTCTATCTCGAACTCCAGAACCACACCATTCCCGAGCAGGCGAAGGTGAACAAGCATCTCATCCCGTGGGCGAAGGAGTTCGGCTTGAAGTGCGTCGCGACGAACGACGTTCATTACATCGAGAAGGGTCATTCGCACGCGCACGATTGTCTCATCTGCCTCGGCACGCAGGCGCTGCTGAGCGACACGAAGCGGATGAAGTATGTCGAGTCGCAGTTCTATCTGCGCAGCGCGGAGGAGATGAAGGCGCTCTTCGCCGAGGTGCCCGACGCGGTGAAGAACACGTTGGAGGTGGCCGAGAAGTGCAACGTGGAGTTCGACTTCAAGACGCTGCATTACCCGGTCTTCGCCCCGCCGGAACATTTCACGCGCGAAGGTTACTTGCGCCAGTTGCTCGCCGAGGGATTGCACCGCCGCTACACGCTGCGCACGCGGGCCGAGGGGAAGGAGTTCATCGTCGAGGGGATTGATGAGCCGGGGCGGTTGCCGACGTATTCTGCGAAACAAGTAATCAGTGAATCAATAATCAGTAATCAGTCCATTGCGCCCGCGACTTCTCCCACTGATTCACTGAATACTGGTTCACTGATTACTCAGCCCGCCGTCGCCGCCGCCATCAAAGTCGTCATCGACCGTCTGCAAACCGAACTCACCGTCATCGAGAAGACGGGGTTCATCTCCTACTTCCTGATCGTTGCGGACTTCATTCGCTACGGACGCGAGCGGGGCATCTCCTGCGTGGCGCGCGGTTCCGCCGCCGGCTCGATCGTCACCTACCTGCTGGACATCGCGAACGTCGATCCCATCCGCTACAACCTGCTCTTCGAGCGATTCCTCAATCCCGAGCGCGTCAATCCGCCCGACATCGACATCGACTTCGCCGACGACCGTCGCGCCGACGTCATCGAGTACGTCCGCCAGAAATACGGCCGCGAATCCGTCGCGCAAATCATCACCTTCGGCACCATGGGCGCGAAGAGCGTGGTGCGCGACGTGGGGCGGGTCATGGGGTTGAGCTACGGCGAATGCGACCGCCTGGCGAAGATGATTCCCAACGAACTGAAGATGTCGCTGGAGAAGGCGCTCAAGCAATCGCCCGAGTTCAAGCAGGCTTACGAGACCGAGGAGGTCACGCGCGAACTCATCGACGCCGGCTTCGTGCTGGAGGACATCGCGCGTAACTCCAGCGTTCACGCCGCTGGTGTCGTCATCGGCGATCAGCCGCTGGTGAATCTTCTTCCGCTCAAGCAGGACGAGGATGGCACCATCGTCACT
>Ga0163144_10013691_pt1 | contig 16902 bp, 12 predicted proteins | sample OliLak19BULKMAT1_FD_123175 | JGI IMG/M metagenome (GOLD analysis project Ga0163144, IMG submission 123175) | Freshwater microbial mat bacterial communities from Lake Vanda, McMurdo Dry Valleys, Antarctica - Oligotrophic Lake LV.19.BULKMAT1 | ecosystem: Environmental > Aquatic > Freshwater >... | reverse complement strand
TCCGTCCCTGCGGCGATCCGTCCCTGCGGCGATCCGTCCCTGCGGCGATCCGTCCCTGCGGCGAAGCGCGGGGCCGCGCGCCGCGCCGGTTTCCGGGGGGGCGTGGCCCACCGGAAACCGAGCGAAGGCGAGGCCTTCACCCGTTCTGCGCGACCGACGGACGCCGGGTCAGCCCTGCCGGAAGATCCCGGTGGTGGCCGACCCACCGCTGATGCCGGCGCGGAAGACCAGCGTGTCCACCGCCGTCGCCACCGAGATCGGCGACGAGAACGCGGCGAAGAAGCCCCCGCCAGTGCCCGGCGCCGTCGTGCCGTCCTTGGCGACGGTGAAGAAGTCCTGGCCGATGATCGCCCACCAGAGGCCCGACGAGGCGTCGGTGAGCGTGGCGGTGAAGGCGAAGGAGCCGACGCGATCGGTCGTCGTGCCGGGCAGCAGCAGTGAGGGATACGCCGTGGCGAACGTGGAGCCGTCGGGCGCCGCGGACCCCTGCCGGAAGATCTCGACGAAGGTCCCGCCGGGGGCGGCGCTCAGGAACAGGCGGCTCGTGGAGCCGCCGGCGAGGTTCACCGAGAGGGTGACGCGGCTCGGGTCCACGGCCGTCTCGTACAGCGCGACGTCGGTGACGATCCCGATGCCCACCTCGTTGAACGCGGTGTTCGGCCCGACGACCGCCAGGATGTCGAGGCCGAGGGCGAGGCTGCCGCCGTTGGCGACCTGGCGGGTGTAGACGCCGTACTCCGGCGCCGAGCCCGTGACGCTCCCGCGCCAGGTGACGTAGGCCTGCCCCACCCCGCCCGAGAAGAAGACGTGCAGCGGCCCGTCTTCGTACACGTTGTCGAACGGGCGCCCACCGGAGCCCTGCGGGAAATTGAGGTTGGAGGCCACGGGGACGAACTGCGATCCCACGTTGTTGTACGTGGCGAAGATCATCTCGGACGGACTCGTCGTCATGGACGCGGCGAAGGCGACGATCTCGCCGTTCTGGTCCACGCCGATCGCCGGGAAGTCGAAGCCGAACGTGCCCGCGGCCGGGACGGTCTCGCCGGTGATCGCCACGCGCGCGATCAGCGTGCCGGAACGGTTGACCGTGAAGACGCCGTGGAGGCCGCCGTTGCTGCCCGTGCCGTGGAAGAACACGTCGGCCTGGTCGTCCACCTGCGTCGCGTCCTCGTCGATCGCGACGAGCGTGCCGGTCGTGCCGCTGGGGACGGGATTCGGCAGCGTGCGCCCGAGATAGACGGCGCCCGCCTTCTCGACGACGTTGCCGCTCGCGTCGACGCGCGCGGTCAGGAGGCCCTCGCCCGAGCCGCCGGTGATCGAGACGTGCGTGGCGACGAGCCCGCCCGGGCGGACCCAGATGCGCTCGAAGTCGTCGATCGTGCCCGACCCGCCGTTCGTCGTCGGGACGCTCTCGCCCTTCGCGTACACGAGGACGACGGTCCCGTTGGGCCGCGCGACGAAGAGCCCGCGCGTCGTGGAGCCGCCCGTGACGTCCCCGACGAACGCGACCCAGCCGCCGTCGGCGGCGGACAACGGCACGTCCGGCACGAAGCCGGCGTAGGACCCGCCCGCCGGGGTCGGGGCGCCCTGGAGCGCCAGTGCGGCGAGCGTGCCGGGCAACGTGGGCCCGGCCGGCGCACCGCCTCCGCCGCCGCCTCCGCAGCCGACGCCGGCGGCCAGGCTCGAGACGACGACCACCACCGCGACGAACCGCTGCCAGCGCATGTGCATCGAAGGCTCCCGGGACCGCGACCGCTGCCCTAGCGCGGCATCGTAGCCGCCGCGGCGGGCGTCGCCACCGGGAGGGATGGCCGTCCCGGGGGCCCGGCCGGACGTCGCTTGGGGCGAAACCGCGCCGCGTCTCGCGCGAGGAAGAGGTCGGAGACCTCGCCCATGCCCGTCGCGCCCCGCGTCCGCCCCGTCCTCGGAATCGTGTTTGCGTCCGTCCTGCTCGTGCGCTGCGGCGGCGGGGGCGGCGCCCCGCGCGCCACGGCCGACCTCGTCGCCATCACGACGACGACCCTCGCGCCCGCCACCACGGGCGAGCCCTACGACGGGTCGATCGACGCCGTGGGCCCCCACGCGCCGCTGACGTGGCGGGTGGTGGGCGGGCAACTACCGGCGGGCCTCGCGTTGGACGCCCAGACGGGGCGCGTGTCGGGCTGGCCCCGGCGCGTCGGCCGCTTCGGCGTCACGGTCGAGGTCCGCGACGGTCCCGACCCGGCCCTCGCGCGCGACGTCTCGCTCGCCGCCGACGTCCGGTCGTTCGCGTTCGAGGTCCGACGCGGCGCGGTCGCGCTCGTTCCGGTCCCGCCAGGGCCCGCGCAGTTCAACGCGCCGTTCGTCCACCGCTTCGAGGCCGCGGGCGGCGTCGAGCCCTATGCGTACGACGTCGCGGACGGCGACCTCCCGGCGGGCCTCGCGCTCGACCGCGACGGCCTCCTCGCGGGCGTCCCGTTGCGGGCCGGCGTGTTCACGCCACGGATCCGCGCGGTGGACGCGGCCGGCGGCGCCGCCGAGCGCGCGTACGACCTCGCGGTCGTGGTGCTGCCGCTCGGGATCGCGCACGACGCGTGGCCCGACGCGGCGCAGGGGTTCCCGTACGCGAACGACCCGAAGGTGCGACCGGTCGGCGGCGGCGGGCCGTACGCGTGGGAGGTCGCCCCCGACGGACCGACGCTGCCGCCGGGCCTCGCGTTGGACGCGGACTCCGGTCGGGTCGCGGGCACGGGCACGGTCGTCGGCAGTTTCGCCTTCCGCCTGCGGGTGCGCGACCGTGCGGGGCAGGTCGCGCACCGCGACGTGGCGATGCGGGTCCACCCCGGGCCCGTGCTCACGTCGGTGACGCCGGGCGCGCGACCGAAAGGCGGCGGGCCGGTCACGCTCCTCGGCTCGGGCTTCCAGCCGGGGATGACCGTGACGTTCGGGGGCGGCGTGCCGACCGCGACGACCGTGCTCGACGCGACCCGCGCCTCGGCGGTGCCGCCCGACGTCAGCCTGTCCGGGCCGGTGGACCTTGAGGTGACGAATCCCGACGGCGGCGCCTACGTCGCGCCGCGGGCGTTCCGCTACCCGCTGGCCACGGTGACGTTCCAGGCGGAGGGGGTGAAGGGCGTCCCCGGCGCGCTCGGCAGCAGCCGCGGAATCGCCGTCGGCGACGTGGACGGCGACGGCCGCGACGACGTCGTGCAGGTGTGGTCGAACGGGATCCAGGTGATCCGGAGCGCCCGCGCGGGCGGGGCCGACGTCTGGCCCGCCGCGAACGTGCGCACCAGCGGCGCCTACAACGACGTCCGGCTCGCCGACGTGGACGCCGACGGCGACCTCGACCTCGTGGCCTCGCGGTCGTCGACGACGGAAACGCTCGAGGTCTACCTGAACGCTGGCGACGGCACCTTCCCGTCCACGGCCTCCACGGCGACGGCCTACCCGAAGCCCTCGTCCCACTTCGCGAGCTCACTCGCGGTCGGCGACGTGAACGGCGACGGCGTCGTGGACGCGGTGCTGACGTCGGGCAGCGGCGGCCAGGGGACGATGTGGGTGCACGTCGGCCTCGGGAACGGGCAGTGGCGGCTCGAGCACCAGGCGACGTCGTCGATCCACGACGGGACCCTCGGCTGCTTCGCCCCCAACATGGTCGCGCTCGGCGACCTCGACGGCGACGGCCGCGACGACTTCGCGCTGGTGGACGCGTATCCGAGCGCCTGCGCGGCCGGGCAGTCGTGCCCGACGACGGCGGGCGTCGCCAACGCGTACCCGGGGCACGAACGACTCGTCGCGTGGACCGCGCTCGCGGGGCCGTCCGGCGCGCCGGGGCCCTGGCGCGCCGGGATGGTGTCGGGCTCGTTCGGGCGCCTGAACGGCGACAACCTCGGCGTGGCGGTCTACGACCACGACGGGGACGGGCACCGGGACGTCGCCGTGTGCGGCGGCTATCAGGACCTGCGGGGGATGGGCGTCGCGTTCCTCGCCGGCGACGGCGCCGGCGGCCTCGTCGAGCGCTTCACGAAGCCGACGGCCACGAACCGGCGCTACGTCGCGGCCCTCGACGCGAACCTCGACGGGTGCGACGACGTGGTCGTCGTCGGGGGCGACGGGCGGGCGGGATCGTTCGGCGCGTTCGGGTACAGCGTCGCGGAGGTGTACTTGGGCGGGCTCGAGCCGGTGCCGACGTTGGCGTGGCGCTCGGGCCCCGAACTCTCGGCCTCCCTCCCGGGCGCCAACCCGGGGCGCGTCGCGGTGGGCGACTTCGACGGCGACGGCCTGCCCGACTTCGCGGTGGACCAGTCGTTCCAGACGAAGGAACGGTTCGCGAACGATCAAGGCGACGGCACGGTCGAGGGCGTGGCGATCTTCCTGAACCGGAGTCGCTGACCCGACGGACGCGGCGGACCCGACGGACGCGGCGGGCCCGACGGACCCGATGGACCACAGGGCCCGCCGTGGACCCGACGGCGGCACGGGCCTCGCGTCCGCCGACGCGAGGTCGCACAATGCCCCGCGTGCCGACGTCCCCGACCTCGCCCGCCTCGCCCGCCGTGCCGGCGCCGCCCCTCCCGGGGAAGGACGTGCCGGCGACGCCCGCGACCCTCGGTCGTGCGTTGCGCGAGGCACGGGCGCGCTGGGGCGGGCTCGCGGGCCTGCTCGGCGTCGCGCTCCTCGCCACGCCGCTCGCGCTCCTCCTACCGATCCCCGTGGCGATCGTGCTCGACCAGGTGGCGGGCGGAAAGCCGCTCCCCGCGTTCCTGGCGCGGTTCGTGCCCGACGCCGTCGTCGCCTCGAAGGACGGCCTGCTCTGGCTCGCCGTCGGCGGGGTCGTCGCCGTGGCGCTCCTGGTCCAGGTGCAGGTGCTCGCGACCTGGACCCTCGAGACGTGGCTCGGCGACCGCCTCACGCTGGGGCTGCGCGCGCGGGTGTTCCGCCATCTGCAGCGGCTGTCGTTCACCTACCACGACACGCGCGGCAGCGCCGAGGCGATCTACCGCGTCCAAAACGACTGCCCCGCCATCCAGAACGTGCTCGTCCACGGGCTCGTCCCCATGGTGGGCGCGAGCGTGAAACTGGTGGTCGTGCTCTTCGTGGCCGGCTCCATCGACCTTGTGCTGACGCTCGTCGCCGTCGCGTCGGCGCCCGTGCTCCTCGCGGTGCTCGCGGTCTTTCGGAAGCGGCTGCGCCGCCAGTGGACCGAGGTGCGCGAGCGCGAGAGCGCCGCCATGGCGGTGGTCGCCGAGACCCTCGGCGCCCTGCGCGTCGTGAAGGCGTTCGGCCAAGAGGATCACGAGCACGGGCGCTACGTCACCCGCGGCAACGCGAGCGTCAAGGCGGAGATGGCCGCGGTGCGGGTCGAGAGCCTGCTGTGGCTGCTCGTCGGGGTCGTGCTGGCGGTCGGCACCGCCACGGTGCTCTATCTGGGCGCGCGCCACGTCGAGGCCGGGGCCCTCACGACGGGCCAGCTGATCCAGGTCATGGCCTACCTCTCGCAGCTCTACGACCCGCTCAAGACCATGGGCAGCCGCGCCGCCGGGATCCAGAAGGGCCTCGCGTCGCTCGACCGCGTCTTCGGGCTGCTCGACACCACGATCGACGTCGTGGAGCGACCCGACGCCCGGCCGCTCCCGCGCGCGACGGGCGTCGTCACGCTCGACCACGTCGCCTACGCACACCCGGGCGGGCGGACGGTCTTCGTGGACGCCACGGCGGAGGTCCCGGCGGGCAGCCGCGTCGGCATCGCGGGGCCCAGCGGCTCGGGCAAGTCCACCCTGCTCGGGCTCCTGACCCGGTTCTACGACCCGACGTCGGGCGCCGTGCGCCTCGACGGCGTCGACCTGCGCGACTACCGGCTCGCCGACCTGCGCGCGCAGTTCGCCATCGTGCTGCAGGAGCCCGTGCTGTTCTCGACCACGATCCGCGAGAACATCGCTTACGGCCGCTCGAAGGCCTCGTTTGCGGAGATCGAGGCGGCGGCGCGGGCGGCAGGCGCGCACGAGTTCGTGTTGCGCCTGCCCCAGGGCTACGAGACCGTGGTCGGCGAACGGGGGCTCACGCTGTCCGGCGGCGAGCGCCAGCGCCTGTCGCTGGCCCGCGCGTTCCTCAAGGACGCGCCCCTGCTCCTGCTCGACGAGCCGACGAGCGCGCTGGACGCGAAGACCGAGGCTGAGGTCATGGAGGCCGTGGAGCGCCTGATGGAGGGCCGGACGACGTTCGTCGTCGCGCACCGCCTCTCGACCCTCGAGGGCTGCGACGTGCGTCTCCGGGTGGACGCGGGCCGGCTCGTCGTGGAGCGCGCCGGCGGCTGACGTGCGCCCGCGACGCGAGGCCCGGTCCGCGGCGGCCCGGGCACGACGCGGGGCGCCCGGATCGGGCGCCCCGCGCGGGAGACTGCGGGAGACTGCGGATCAGCGCAGTTCGTCGTTGATCTGGTCGAGGACGGCCTTCGAGGGACGGACCTTCGACTGCGGGAGCGTCGCGAGGGCCGCCGGGCCGAGGTCGAGGAGGTCGATGAAGTTCGGCGCCTGCGGGTCGACGTAGAAGAGCCCCGTGAGGAACTCCTTCTTGTCGTGGCACTCGCGGAGCAGATTCAGCGCGGCGACCTTGTCGCGGGGGTCGAAGTCGCGCTCGAGCTTGCGGATCTTGATGGTGCCGCCGTTGGGCATCTCGACGTCCATGACCCCGCCCGCCGGCACGTCGACCTCCTCGGTCGCCTTCTCCCACGTCGGGACGAAGCCGAGTTCGTGGATGGGCTTCTCGTTGGCGCGGCCGTAGTCGTACGACTTCGTGGAGCCCGGATGGTCGTTGAACGTCACGCACGGGCTGATCACGTCGATGAACGCGAGGCCCCGATGGGCCACGGCCGCACGCAGGACCTGGAGGAGCTGCTTGCGGTCGGCCGAGAACGAACGCGCAACGAACCCGCACCCGAGCTCGATCGCCATGGCGCAGAGGTCCACGGCGGGCAGATCGTTCACGACGCCCGACTTCAGCTTGCTGCCGTAGTCGGCCGTGGGCGAGAACTGGCCCTTGGTCAGCCCGTACACGCCGTTGTTCTCGCAGAGGTAGACCATGGGCACGTTGCGTCGGAGCAGGTGCACGAACTGGCCCATGCCGATGGCCGCGGTGTCGCCGTCGCCGGAGACGCCGATGCTGATCAGGTTGCGGTTCGCGAGGAGCGCGCCCGTCGCGACGGCCGGCATGCGGCCGTGGACGGCGTTGAAGCCCCACGAACGGTTGAGGAAGTAGTTCGTCGTCTTCGACGAGCACCCGATGCCCGACATCTTCGCGACGCGGTACGGCTCGACGCCCATCTCCCACAGGGCGGAGATGATCGTGTTCGTGATGACGTCGTGGCCGCAGCCGGCGCACAGCGTCGACTTCGCGCCCTGATAGTCGGTGACCGGCAGCCCGAGGCGGTTGACCTTGGGGCCGGCGGCGGGCGCGGGAGCGGGCGGGACGGCGGGGATGGAGGTGGACATGGGCTAGCGGGCTCCGTTGCTCGCGACCGGGTTCGACTCGAGGCGGACGATCTCGTCCGTGACGCTGCGGGCGTCCACGGGGAGGCCGTTGTAGTGGCGGACGCTGCGCATCTTCGTGGCGAGCTCGGGGTACTCCATGCGGAGCATGCCGAGCATCTGGGCGTCGCGGTTCTGCTCGACCACGTAGACGTGGTCGTGGGCCGCGACGAACGCACGGATCTCGTCCGAGAACGGGAAGGCCCGCACGCGGCAGTAGTCGGTCGCGAGGGCCTTCTCGGCCTTCAGCTGGTCACGGGCCTCGACGATCGCCCAGTGCGTCGTACCGTAGGCGAGGAGGCCCACCTTCGCGCCCTGCACGTCCACGACGGGCGCGGGGCCCTTCGTCTTGATGAGGTCGATCTTGCGGCCGATCCGGTCGAGGTTGCGCACGTAGGTCGCGCCGCTCTCGGTGTACCGGCCGTACTCGTCGTGGCCGCTGCCGCGGGTGAAGTACGCGCCCTTGCCGTCGCCGGGCGTGCCGGGCAGGGTGCGGTAGGGCACCCCGTCGCCGTCCACGTCCTTGTAGCGGCCCCAGTCCTTCATGGCCGCGACCCCCGCATCGTCGAGCACCTTGCCACGCGCGAGCGGCTTGTCCGGGTACGCGAACGGCTCCGACATCCACAGGTTCATGCCGAGGTCCAGGTCGGACAGCACGAACACCGGCGTCTGGAGCTCCTCGGCGAGGTCGAACGCGGCCTGCGCGAACTCGTAGGCCTCGTTGACGTCGCTCGGGTAGAGGCACGGGTGCTTGCAGTCGCCGTGCGACGCGTAGGCCGTCTTGAGGACGTCGCCCTGCATGGTCCGGGTCGGCAGGCCCGTGGACGGGCCCGTGCGCTGCACGTCGAAGATCACCGTGGGGACCTCGGCGTAGTACCCGAGGCCGATGAACTCGTTCATCAGCGAGATGCCGGGGCCGGCCGTCGAGGTCATGGCGCGCGCGCCCGCCCAGCCGGCGCCGAGGGCCATGCCCACGGCGGCCAACTCGTCTTCGGCCTGCACGATCGCGAACGTCGCCTTGCCCGTGTCCGGGTCGACGCGGTGCTCCTTCATGTAGTCGATGAGCGTCTCGCAGAGGCTCGACGACGGCGTGATCGGGTACCAGGTGACGACCGTGACGCCGGCGAACATGCAGCCGAGCGCCGCGGCGCTGTTCCCGTCCACGAGGATCTTGCCCGCGGTCCGGTCCATGCGCGCGACCTTGAACGGGTCGCGCTTGACGAGGCTCGCCCGCGCGAACGCCAGGCCCGCCTCCACGGCGGCCTTGTTCAGCTCGAACGCCTTCGGCTTGGTGGCGAAGGCCTTCTGCAGCGCCTTCGTGACCTCGGCGACGTCGATCTCGAGGAGGTGGGCGACGACGCCCACGTAGAGCATGTTCACGACGAGCTTGCGGAGCTTCGCCTCGGGGCAGCACTCCTTCACCAGGCGCTGGAACGGCACCGGGTAGAAGACGAGGTCCGCACGGTGCTTCTCGAGGCCGAGCGTCTCGTCGTAGACGACCGCCGCGCCGACCGGCGCGTTCTTCACGTCCTCGACCGCCGTGTCCGAGTTCATGCAGACGAGGATGTCGATCTCCTTGCGGCGCGCGACGTACCCGTGTTTGTTGACGCGGATCGTGAACCACGTGGGCAGGCCGGAGATGTTGCTCGGGAAGAGGTTCTTCCCCGACACCGGGATGCCCATCTGGAAGATGGCGCGGAGGAGCGTGTTGTTCGCCGTCTGGCTGCCCGACCCGTTGACGGTCGCGACCTGGATCGAGCAGTCGTTCACGATGGGCGCCCGGACCCCGGACGAGGGGGAGGCGGGCGTGGCGGTCTGGGGCATGGGAAGTTCCGCGGGATTCGGGCGGTCTCGACCGACCGATTCCGGGCGATTCTACGGGTCGATCCGACGCCGCCGTAGAACGCACGGGCCGTTCGCAACCGGTTTGCCCGACCCACGTTAGGCCGTCAGGCAGGCCCCGGGGCGCCGACGGCCCGCAGCGCGTTGCGCACCGAGGACATCCACGGGGCGAGTCGGGCGAGCCGTTCGACCTCGGCCGGGGACGCCGTCTCGACGTCGCCGGCCGGCGTCCAGCGCGCGGCGATCTCCGCGAGCCGGCCCCCGTGTTCCCCCGTCGAGCGGGCCGCCAGCATCGCGGCGCCCACCGCGGGGCCGTGCGTCTCCCCCACCGCGACGCACGGAAGGTTCGCGGCCGCGCCGACGAGGCCGCGCCAGAAGGACGACCGCGCGCCCCCCGACGTGAGCCGCAGTTCCTTCACGGGCACGCCCGCGCCGCGCAGCACCCGCAGCACGTCGGCGATCGAGAGCGCGACGCCCTCGAGCACCGCCCGCGCGAGGTGCCCGCGGCCATGGCTGGGCCGCAGCCCGACGAACGCCCCCGTCCCGGCGGGGTCGGGGACCGGCGACCGTTCGCCGACGAGCGACGGCACGAAGACGAGCGGGCCGGCGGCGGGGTTGCTCGCCGTCGCCGCCTCCACCACTTCCTCCGTCGTGAAGTCGGACGGGAACGCGACCCGGCGGACCCATTCGAGCGCGCGCCCGGCCGACAGGACGACACCAGTGGCGGCGTAGCCCCGGCGCAACGCGTGCCGCCCCCACACGATCCCGCCCGCGGCGCCGCGCGTCTCGTGGTGCGCGATCACCGTCGCCGACGTACCGAGGACCACCGCCACACGCCCGTCGCCGACCGCGCCGCAGCCCAGCGCGGCGGCCTCGTTGTCGCCCGCGCCCCCCACCACGGGCAGCCCGACGGGGAGGCCCGTCGCCGCCGCGGCGGCGGCCGTCACGTGGCCGGTCACGTCGGACGAGCGCACCACCGGCGGGAGGAACGTCGGCGGCACGTCGAACATCGCGAGCAGGTCGGGGGCCCAGGCCTTGCGGCCGATGTCGAAGAGCAGGCTCGACGACGCCTCGGTCCGGTCCGTCGCGAAGACGCCCGTCAGGCGCAGGCGCAGCCAATCCTTCGCGAAGACGAGACGCGCGGTGCGCGCCGCCACCTCCGGCGCGCGCCGCCGCAGCCGCAGCCACTTCGGCAGCAGGGTGCCCGGGAAGGCGAGGGACCCGGTGCGCTTGCCGAGCAGTTTCCCGGCGCGCGCGTGGACCTCGGCCGTCTCCTCGAGCGCGCGCCCGTCGCACCACAGGACCGCGCGGTGGACGGGACGGTCGTCCGCGTCGAGCGGCAGCAACGCGTGTTTCTGCCCCGTCAGGCCGAGGGCCCGGGGACGGACCCGCCGCGCGGCCGCGGCGTCGGCCACGTCCCGCAGCACGGCGACCGCTGCGGCCCACCAGGCGTCGGCATCCTGCTCGGCGCCGAGCATCCCCACCTCGACGAGGTCGAGGGCGCGCTCCGCTTCCGCGAGCACCTCGCCGGTGGCGGCGACAACGAGGACGCCCTTGACCGCGGAGGTCCCGAGGTCGAGCCCGAAGACGGCGTCCCCCCCGCCCGTCGAGGCGATCGGCCCCGTCGGGTCGCTCGGTCCCGTCGGCCCCGTCGGGTCGCTCGGCCCCGTCGGCCCCGTCGGGTCGCTCGGTCCCGTCGGGTCGCTCGGGTCGCTCGGGTCGGTCGAGTCCATCGAGGGAGGGTAGCCGCGTCGGCCCCGAAGCCGAACACCCCACGCGGCGACCCCCGCGGGCTACATCGTGCGCAGCATCTTCGACGCGTCCTCGAGGTGCTCGGTCTCGGCGGCGACGAAGCTCCGGACCCAGTCCTCGAGCGCGACGTCGTCGGGGTGGTCGGCCAACACGAGTTTCAGCAGCGCCTTGTAGTCGTCAAGGCCCGTGTGCTCGTAGTCGAGCGCCTCGGCGAGGACGTCCACGACGATGTGCTTGCCGGACTCGGCGATCGGCAGGACCCGCATCTCGGGGTGGAGGCCGTGCGCGGTCATCTTCTCGCCGATCTTCCACGCGTGGTCCATGGCCTCATCGGCCTGCGCCTTGAGCCACGCCACGATCGGGATGCGGTTCGCGCCGAGGATCATGTGGGCGTAGTGCAGGTAGCGCACGACGCCGGAGATCTCGTGGCTGTGGAGCCGCTGCAGCGCTTCCGCCACGCGGGGGGTCAGGTCACTGCCGCTCATCGCTGCCTTCGACATCGATCACCTCCGGGGCGGGAGGCTACCCGCCGGCGAGGGGTCGGCGGCCGGATCCGCCCGCGGCGGCCGGCCGGCGAGTCCGACCGCCGGGGGACGCGAGGCCCGGCCCCACCGGCGACCGGGCCTCGCGTACCGCCCCGACCGCGGACGGCCGGCGGGTCCTCGTCGCCTCCGCTACTTCCCCTGGAAAGCGATCGTCTCGGTGACGACCGTCGTCTTCATCCCGGGCATCTCCGTCACCATCTCGGAACGCACCGTCCCGCCGGGGACGGCGGACGAGGTCCACGTGGTCACCTTGATCTCGGTGCCGCTGCCCTTCGAGGTGCGGACCGACGCGCGCGCCTCGAGTTCGCGGTCGCCGGCCTTGACCGTCACCGCGAGCCTCGTCACGAGCGTCGACGACTCGACCCCGGGGCCCTTCATCTCGAACTTGAGCACGCCCTCGGTCGCGTGACGCCACGTCGTCGTCGCGCCGCCCGGGAACACGGACCGGACCTTCTTGCAGGGGTAGGCCTTGCCGTCCACGGTCACGTCCTCGTCGCCGAGCGCCTCCAGCTTGGGCGCCTCGACGGCGGCCGCGGCGCCCGCCGCCTTGCGCGGGAACGGCATCTCCATCCCCATCCACGCGTCGCCGACCTTCGTCTCGTGCTGGATCGTGTACGCGTCGTCCGTGACCTTCACGAGGGTCTGTCGCGTCTCGCTCGTCTGCGGCGGGACGCCTTCGACGCTCATGGTGGTCGTCGTGCGCTGGTGTACCGACGAACCGACGGCGAAGCCGTCCCACGGCAGGCGCGCCGCGGGCTCGGCGTCGCCGGCGGACGCCCCGGGGACGAACGGAGCGAAGGCGAAGGCGAGTGCGAACGCGGCGGCAAGGGCGGACGAGCGAGCGGTGGGCACGAGACGCATGGGGAGCCTCCGGGGAGCGGGTGCGGGGACGCGATGGGACCTTGATTCAGGTTGGGCCGGCAGGGGTCGTCCACCCCGGCCCTCGACGGGGCGACGCCCGCCGCCTACGCTCGGCCCCATGGGCCGGCGCACGGAAGCCACGGAAGCCACCGAGATCGAGACGAAGTTCCTCGTGGAGGACGCGGCCCACGCACGGACCTTGCTGGCGGCCCTCGGCGTCGGACCGCGCCGGTCCGGGCGGACCGAACCCGTCCACGACGTCTACCTCGACACCGAGGAGCGGGCCGTCCTCTCGACGGGCTACGGGCTCCGGATCCGTCGCCGCGGCGACGGCGCCTGCGAGGCGACGCTGAAGGGCTTCGGCGTGGCCGACGCGGACGGGGTGGTCGAACGCGAGGAGCGGACCGCGCCGCTCCCGCCCGGCGCGACCGACCTCCGCCTGCTCCCCGACGGCCCGCTCCGCGCGACGATGACCGCGGCGGTCGCCGGACGCGCGCTCGCGCCGATCGTGCGCGTCACCGGCCGCCGCACGCGGCACGAACTCACGCCGCGGCCCGGGCTCGTCGTCGAGGTCTGCGACGACCACGTCACGATCTCCGCCGGCGCGGCGCGCGTGCGCCGGCACGAGGTCGAGGTCGAGCTCGTTGCCGGTACGAAGGCGGCCTACGCCGCCTGGGTCCGCGACGTGGTGCGCGCGGCCCGGCTCCGCCCGTCGCGGGCCGGGTCGAAGCTCGAGGCGGGCCTGCGGCTCGCGCGCCTCGCCGTCCCGAGCCCCGCGCGCGTCGCGGCCGGGCGCCTGCGGCTTCAGCCCGCCTGCGGCCCGGAGGATCCGGCGTCGCGCGCGGCCGCGCAGGCCCTCGCCCGGCTCGCGCTCGCGCTCGCGGCCGCCCTCGCGGCGGCGCGGCGCGGGAGCGTCGAGGGCGTACACGACGTGCGCACCGGCTCGCGGCGCCTGCGCGCCGTGCTCGCCGCCTTCCGCGACGAAGTCCCCGACGCCGACCGCCGGGAACTCCGCGCGCGGCTGTCGGCCCTGCGCCGCGCCGCGGGCCCGACCCGCGACCTCGACGTCGTCCGCGAGGCCCTCGTCGTCGCGCCGGCGGACACCGACGCGACGGGGCTCTCGGTCCTCCGCCAGGTGCTGGCCGCGCGCCGGCGCCGCGAGCGGCGCGCGCTCGCAACCGCCCTCGCCGCCCCGCGCGTCCTCGGCTTGCCCGACCTCGTCGCGACGACCGCCGCCCGCACGCTGCGGCGCGCGGCGCCCCCGTTGGCCGTCGCGGGCTTCGGCCGGCTGCCCGCGGCGATCGAACCGGCGCTCGCGCGACGGTCGCAGATCGCAGGTCGCCTCGCGACCGCGGAGGGACCGGCGCTGCATGCCCTGCGCATCGCGGTGAAACACGCGCGCTACGCCGCGGAGACGTTCGCTTCGGCGTTTGGCCGCCCCGTCGAGCGGTTCGCCGCGGCGGCGCGCACGTGTCAGGACGCGCTCGGCGCGCAGCAGGACGCCCGCGCGGTCGCCGACGGGGTGCGGGCGCTCGCGCGGGCCCGTGGCGGCTCGGCCGCGCGCCGCGCCGCGGCCGTCCGCGCCGCCGCGACGATCGTGGAGGCGGTGGAGCGCGGGGCCGAGAACGCACGCGCGACCCTCGACGCCGCCGCACGGGACGTGCTCGCGCCGTCGGCGCTGCGGGCGCTGCTCGACCACCTCGGCAAGCGCGCGGGCACCGCGACCACGGCGCGGTGACCGACGCCGACGCGATCCTCCGCGCCGAGGCCGCCGGCCTCGGCCTCGACGTCGTCGGCGTGACCGACGTCGCGCGCCTGGCCGACGCCGAGGCCCCGTTCCGCGCGTGGCTCGACGCGGGGCGCCACGGCGACATGGAGTACCTCGCCGACCGGGCCGCGCAGGCCCTGCGTCCCGACGCGCTCCTCCCGGGCGCGCTGTCGGTCGTCACGGTGGCGGTCGAGCACGCGACCGAGGCCCCGCCCTTCGCGGCCGACGGCCGCTTCGGGCGCGTGGCCCGCTACGCGTGGGGCCAGGACTACCACGTCGTCCTCGGCGCGCGGCTCGAGGCGCTCGCGCGACGCCTCGAGGCCCGCCTCGGGCGCGGCGTGGCGGCCCGCGCGCTCGTGGACGGCGCGCCGCTCCTCGAGCGAGCGGTCGCCGTGCGCGCGGGCCTCGGCTTCGTCGGGAAGAACACCCTCGTGATCCGGCCGGGCCACGGGTCGTGGGCGTTGCTCGGCGAGTTGCTCGTCGACGTCCCGCTCGCCCCCACCGGCCCCGCGCCCGGCGGGACCTGCGGCGCGTGCGTGCGCTGCCTCGACGCGTGCCCCACCGACGCGTTCGACGCCGCCTTCGTCCTCGACGCGCGCCGTTGCATCTCCTACCTCACGATCGAGCACCGCGGCGTGCTGCCGCCCGAACTGCGCCCGCGCCTCGGGCCGTGGGTGTTCGGGTGCGACGTGTGTCAGGAGGTCTGCCCGTTCAACCGCGCGGCCCGTCCGACGCCGTGGCCCGAGCTGGCGGCGGACGCGGGCGTCGGACCGCGCCTCGACCTCGTCGCGACGCTGGGCCTCGACACCGACGAGGCGTTCCGCGCACGCTTCCGCGGCACGCCCCTCTTGCGGCCCAAGCGCCGCGGCCTGCTGCGCAACGTCGCGGTCGTGGCGCGCAACGTCGGCGCGACGGCCGCCGTCCCGGCGCTCGACGACCGCGTGCGGTTCGACCCGGAGCCCGTCGTGCGAGGCCACGCGCTCTGGGCCCTCGCGGGGCTCGACGACGCCGTGGCGCGTCGGGCCGCCGACTGGGTCCTCGCGGTGGACCCCGACGACGAGGTCCGGGCCGAGGCCGTCCGCACGCTCGCGACGACGTGAGGCCCGACGTATCCTCGGGCGCCGTGCGCCACGTCGTCGTCCCGCTCCTGGTGCTGCTCGCGACCGCGCTCGCCGCGTGCGGGCGTGAGGGCGGGCGCGTGACGGAGAAGCCCACGGGCGTCTTCACGTTGTCGTGCGCCACGTTCGCGCCGAACCAGCCGCTGCCGACGGTCCACGCACACCCCGACGAGGGCGAGAACCGTTCGCCGCCGCTCGCGTGGGGCGACGTGCCGCAGTTCACGGCCGAGGTGGCGATCGTCGTCGACGACCCGGACGCGCCCGGCAGCGAGCCGTTCGTCCACTGGCTCGTGTGGGGGCTGCGGGCCGACGAGCCGCGCCTGCCCGACGGGCTCTCCGGCAGACCGAAGCGGCCCGCGCCCTTCGCGACGATGCGCGAGGGAACGAACGGCTTCAGCGTCGTCGGCTGGTCCGGGCCGCTGCCGCCGGCCGGCCACGGCCCCCACCGCTATCGGTTCACCGCGTACGCGCTCCGCCGCCGCCTCGGCCTGCCGAACGGCGCGACGAAGGCGGAGTTGCTCGACGCCATGACGGGCGCCGTCATCGGCACCGCCGAACTCGTGGGCACGTACGAGCGCTACGTCCGATAGACGTCCCGGGGCCGGTCGCCGTCAGCCTCCGGGCCCGCGCGGGCCGTCGAGGTCGAACCGCAGGCCCTGTCCCGCAGCCCCCCGTCCGGACGGCACGTCGCGCGGGACGCGAGGCCCGCGGGTCGGCGCGCGGCCTGCGGGCGGCGCGTCGGCGTTCAGCCCGAGGCGGCGGCAGCGCCGCGCGAAGAGGTCGACGATCGCCTTCCAGCGGGGCGCCGCGCCCTCCATGCGGTGCCCGAACCGCGCGTCATTCGTCCGTCCGCCGCGGACATCGAGGAGTTGGCCGCGCACCTTGCGAGCGCGCAGGGGCAGGGCGGCCTCGAGCCGCTCGAAGAACACCGGCAGCACCTCGGCGGGCAGCCGGAGGAGCGTGAGGAACGCGGTCGTCGCGCCAGCGGCCTTCGCGCGCTCGAGCAGGACGGGGAGATCGCTGTCGTTGAGACCGGGGATCACGGGCGCCAACGAGAGGCCGACGGGGACGCCCGCGTCGGCGAGGGCCTTCGGCGAAGCGACGTTCGGGCGAAGCGGGCCCGGGCTCGAGGGCGCGCGACACCGCGGGGTCGGCGAACGGGATGCGCACGTGGACGCGCACGCCCGCGACCCGATGCAACTCCGCGAGGAGGGCGACGTCGCGTTGAACGAGGACCCCTTCGTGATGAGGCCGACGGGATTGCGCGCGTCGCGGCAGGCCTCGAGGCAACGGCGCGTGAGAGGTTGTGAAGGAATCGAAGATTCCTTCACCGCCGCGAAGCGCGGACCCGCAGGGGCCGCGCGCCGAGCGGGTTTCCGGGGGGGCTTGGCCCACCGGAACCCGAGCGAAGGCGATGTCTTCACGAGAGCTGAGAGCCTGTGAAGGAATCGAAGATTCCTTCACCGCCGCGAAGCGCGGACCCGCAGGGGCCGCGCGCCGCGCGGGTTTCC